>OLNC01000064.1_pt1 | contig 120203 bp, 105 predicted proteins | sample 1672011 | NCBI WGS metagenome assembly OLNC01 (sample SAMEA3136636, study PRJEB25190) | human gut metagenome | biome: human gut; feature: human-associated habitat; material: faeces | place: Austria | collected 2013
TAGCAATATCTATCGGGGATTAAAGGTCGGAGGTGTAAGCCGTTAGTACGACTGGACAGTTACAAGCCCATGACCTTTAGGTCGTGGGTAGTTGACGTGAAGATACGGGCATTGGTATGAGTGAGGAATATCTTCCGCATGTCTATGAAGAATTTTCCAGAGAACATACCACTACAGAAAATAAGGTGCAGGGAACCGAGCTAGGACTTTCTATTATCAAATCCATGATAGAACTAATGGGTGGAAGTATTCAGGTAGAAAGCAGACAGGGCATTGGAACAAAATTTACGGTAGATTTTTCTTTTGACATAGCATCGAAAGAAGAGGTGTATGGAAATCAGAATACCATGAAGCCACCCGAAATTCACACGATAAAAGGAACAAGAATTCTCCTTGTAGAGGATAACGAGCTGAATGCGGAAATAGCGAAGACAGTTCTCGAAGATGACGGAGCGTTGGTTACCAGAATGGAGGATGGGCAGCAGGCAGTGGAATTATTTAAAGAGAAACCAACAGGAACATTTGATGCAATTCTGATGGATCTGATGATGCCTGTTATGGATGGATATACAGCTACGAAGAAAATCAGGTCGTTAGAATGTTCAGATGCAAAAACAATACCGATTATAGCTATGACAGCGAATGCATTTCAGGAAGATGCTGAAAAGTGCATTGCCGTAGGGATGAATGCTCATCTGGCGAAGCCTTTAGATATTGAAAAAGTGATGATAACAATCTGTCATTTAGTAAAAAAGAAAAATTCAATCACCATCTATTAGAGCTTGACTGTGATTGACCAGAAAAAATTAGAAACATTGTTAAAAGAATTTTGTTGTTATATCATTCCGTAAGTGATATACTAAAAAGACAGAAAAAAACCGTGTGAAATTACAGTTTTACTTTCGCACGGTTTCTTTTATACAGACAAGTTAGTTACAACTAATATTGAAATAGTATGAAAGACTACAAAATAGTAGTTTTTCTGATTTTAAAGAAAGGAAAATGCAAAGCTAATGAATACTTTTTTTGGCATATTAATTCCATTTATTGGAACAACGCTGGGTGCAGCGTGTGTGTTTTTTATGAAAAAAACGCTAGGAAAATCAGTGCAACGTGCACTTACAGGATTTGCAGCAGGTGTAATGGTTGCTGCTTCAATCTGGAGCCTTCTGATTCCGGCCATTAAACAATCTGAGAATATGGGAGACTTATCATTTGTTCCGGCAGTTGCCGGGTTCTGGATTGGTATATTATTTTTACTCACACTCGATCATTTGATTCCACATCTTCATGTTGGAAGTGATCAGGCAGAGGGACCGAAAAGCAGGCTTGGTCGTACTACGATGATGGTGTTAGCAGTCACATTGCATAACATTCCAGAAGGTATGGCAGTCGGTGTAATGTATGCAGGATTTCTTGCTGGAAATACACAGATTACATCAACAGGTGCACTTGCGTTATCACTTGGAATTGCTATTCAGAATTTCCCGGAAGGAGCAATTATATCCATGCCGCTTAGGGCAGAGGGAGAAAGTAAGGGAAAGGCATTTTTAGGTGGTGTACTTTCAGGGGTGGTCGAACCGATTGGCGCAGTATTGACAATTATTGCTGCACAGCTGATAATCCCGGCATTACCATATTTGCTGAGCTTTGCAGCAGGGGCTATGCTTTATGTCGTGGTTGAAGAACTAATCCCTGAAATGTCGCAGGGACAGCACTCAAATATTGGTACGGTTTTCTTTGCAGTTGGGTTTAGCTTAATGATGATTCTGGATGTGGCACTTGGGTGATAGCAGATAGGAGCAGGTATTAGAATATAAATTTGCGCTAATCAATTATATCAGATTTCTAAGGCTTTCATAATCAGCTTCACAGAATCCAATCAGAATCAGTCCATATATATTCCACATGGATGCAAATATCGGAATCTCTCTGATATCAGATGTCGTTTTTATCATAAGAAAATATCCTTTTTCATTCCTTCTTCTTGTGATATTATGATTATACGGTACATTATAAATCAGAATTCTATTGATTAAAAGTTGAGGAGGATTCATAATGAGCGAAAAAACGGAGATTACTTTCATGCAGACAAGATTAATCCGGCTTGCTTCAGAAGAGTGGCATTTACCTGTTGAGCAGATCATCTGCTTGTTTAAAAAAGCCGATGTTCTTGGATATATAGAAAAATGCTATGGGATTTTTCATTGCGAAGGCGATGAAGCTGTACTTGAAGATATTATGGATTTTCTGGAAGGAAAGGGGATAGAGATTAGTGCTTGAGTTAAAAGATGGATTTGTTCTCTATCATGGAAGTTATTGTGAAGTAAAAGAGCCAAATCTTGCCAAATGTGCAAAGAGAAAAGATTTTGGGCAGGGATTTTATTTAACATCCTCAAAGGAGCAGGCAGAAAGTTTTCTGAGAACTTCAATAGTCAAAGCAATTGCAACCGGAACAATTGAAGAGGGACAGAATTTTGGATATATTTCAACTTTTGAATTCAAACTTTTTGGGAAACTTGAAACGCATATTTTTGAAAATGCAGACATGAGCTAGTTACATTGCATTGCCGCCCATCGTAAGAAAAAAATGTTCATCGAAGTTGAACGTGAAATGGCAAAATATGATATCATTGCAGGAAAGATTGCGGATGATGCAACAAACGTGACTCTTACCGCTTATCTTGCTGGAGCTTTTGGAAATGCAGGTGATAAGGTAGCAGACGATTTCTGTATCAGACAGTTGCTGCCCAATAAATTAAAAGATCAATATTGCTTCAAAACAGAATCCGCTATTAAGTGTCTGAAATTTGTGAAAGGTGAGAAGATATGGCTGAAGTAAAAATTCCAAAAGAGAAAATGAATTATACAATTGACCTTCTTATTACTATGGTGACGGAAGAAATTGCAGAAGAGATGGGAAAGGACAGAAAAGAGGTGTTGACAGATTTTCTGTGTTCCGGGACGGGCAAAGCACTGTATGATGAAAAAACAAAGTTGTGGTGCAATGGTCCCGCATATATAGCGGAACTTTATATGGAGGAATTAAAGAAATCCTGATATAGATGTGAGTTTAAATTTATATCCAGGAAGCTCGCCTAATGTATGAGGTAGCGTAAATTTGCATGGCCGCAGTGTTCACAAAATTTTCACAAATAATTAGCACTCGCCTCTTGACGTGGCTAATAGATGGTGCTATATATATGTTATACGAAGTGTAGAACAAATAAGCATCTTCGGGTTAGGAGGAACTTATATGAATATAAATAAATTTACGCAAAAGTCATTAGAGGCTGTGAACAGTTGTGAGAAACTGGCTTATCAGTATGGCAGTCCGGAGATTGATCAGGAGCATTTTTTATACAGCTTACTTACCATTGAGGATAGTCTGATTTTAAAGCTGATTGAGAAGATGGAAGTGAATAAAGAAGCATTTCTGTCACAGGTACAGCAGGCAGTTGAGAAGAAGCCAAAAGTTTCCGGTGGACAGACTTATATTAGTAAGTCTTTGAATCAGGTACTTGTGAGTGCGGAGGATGAAGCGAAGGCAATGGGAGATGAGTATGTTTCTGTAGAACATCTTTTCCTTTCTTTAATGAAGTATCCGAATACAGAGATTAAGAAACTGTTTCAGGCATATGGAATTACAAGAGAGCGCTTTCTTCAGGCATTATCTACGGTAAGAGGAAACCAGAAGGTTGTCAGTGACAATCCGGAAGCAACTTATGAGACACTTGAAAAATATGGTTATGATCTTGTAGAACGAGCAAAACAACAAAAGCTTGATCCGGTGATTGGTCGTGACAGCGAGATTCGTAACGTGGTTCGTATCCTTTCAAGAAAGACAAAGAATAATCCGGTATTGATTGGTGAACCTGGTGTTGGTAAAACAGCCGTTGTTGAAGGACTTGCACAGCGAATCGTGAAAGGTGATGTGCCAGATTCTTTAAAGGATAAGAAATTATTTGCCCTTGATATGGGTTCATTAGTTGCCGGAGCAAAGTATCGTGGTGAATTTGAGGAACGTTTAAAAGCGGTTCTTGAAGAAATCAAAGCGAGTGATGGACAGATTTTGTTGTTTATTGATGAGTTGCATACGATTGTTGGTGCCGGTAAGACAGACGGTGCGATGGATGCAGGTAACTTATTAAAGCCTATGCTTGCCAGAGGTGAACTTCACTGTATCGGTGCTACAACACTGAATGAGTACCGTCAGTATATTGAAAAAGATGCCGCGTTGGAGCGTCGTTTCCAGCCGGTTATGGTTGATGAACCAACTGTGGAAGATACGATTTCTATCTTAAGAGGTTTAAAAGACCGTTATGAAGTATATCATGGTGTAAAGATTGCAGACAGTGCGTTAGTTAGTGCTGCTGTGTTATCCAACCGTTATATTACAGATCGTTTCCTTCCAGATAAGGCAATTGACCTTGTGGATGAAGCTTGTGCGATGATTAAGACCGAACTGGATTCTCTTCCAGCAGATCTTGATGAAGTACAGAGAAAGATTATGCAGTTAGAGATTGAGGAAGCAGCTTTGAAGAAAGAAACGGACCGGCTTAGTGTAGAACGTCTGGAGAATCTTCAGAAGGAATTAGCAGAGCTGCGTGAGGACTTTAAGTCAAGAAAGGCATCCTGGGATCAGGAGAAATCCGCAGTGGAGCGTGTTTCAAAGTTAAAAGAAGAAATTGAGAGTTTAAATAATGAGATTCAGATTGCACAGCGTAATTATGATTTAAATAAAGCAGCAGAACTTCAATATGGTAAACTTCCGGAACTTCAAAAACAATTAGAAGAAGCAGAAGAAAGTGCAAAGAAGAGAGAGTCTTCTATGGTACATGAATCTGTTACGGATGATGAAATAGCAACGATTATCAGCCGCTGGACAGGTATTCCAGTAGCAAAACTTACGGAAAGTGAAAGAAATAAAACATTAAATCTTGATAAAGAACTTCATAAGAGAGTAGTCGGTCAGGATGAGGGTGTGGAAAAGGTTACCGAAGCGATCATTCGTTCTAAAGCAGGAATTAAAGATCCAAGTAAGCCAATCGGTTCCTTTATGTTCCTTGGACCTACTGGTGTAGGTAAGACGGAACTTGCAAAGGCACTTGCTGCAAGCCTGTTTGACAATGAACAGAACATGGTTCGTATTGATATGAGTGAGTATATGGAGAAATATTCCGTATCTCGTCTGATTGGAGCGCCTCCAGGATACGTAGGATATGAAGAGGGCGGTCAGCTTACCGAAGCCGTCAGAAGAAAACCATACTCGGTTGTTCTTTTTGATGAGATAGAAAAGGCACATCCTGATGTATTTAATGTGCTGTTACAGGTACTTGATGACGGACACATCACCGATTCCCAGGGCAGAACGGTAGACTTTAAGAACACGATATTAATTATGACCTCCAATATCGGTTCCCAGTATCTGCTCGAGGGAATTGATGAGGAAGGCAATATTAAGACCGATGCAGAAAACATGGTTATGGATGACCTTCGTGCACATTTCCGTCCGGAATTCCTGAACCGTCTGGATGAGATTATTATGTTTAAACCTCTTACGAAGAGTAATATTGGCGGAATTATTGAATTACTTCTTGCTGATGTTAATAAACGTCTTGAGGATAAAGAACTGGTAATCCGCTTGACAGATGCTGCAAAGAATTATGTAATTGATCATGGATATGAACCGGCATATGGTGCCCGTCCATTAAAGAGATACCTTACAAAACATGTTGATACGCTTGCGGCAAGGATGATCCTTTCAGGAGAAGTATATCCACAAGATACGATTATCATTGACGAGCAGGGAGGAACGCTTACTGCTTCTGTCGAACATAATTCCGTTCAGTAGTAATTCAAGCCGAGCTGTCACTCACCACCTGAAAGAGGTGGGAGTCTTCTCAACTGAGATAAAATAATAAATAAAAATCCGGAAGTATATTATGGAAATATCACTGGAAACAACAGAGATTAATTGTAAATGCTGCAAGTGATAAAAAAGTTTCACATAATATACTTCCGGGTTTTGTTTTTTGATTACATCTATAATTCATTATTCACCATATAATAATAGATCGCGGCTAAAAAGTTAGAATTAGTCGGTGCCCCTTTATCTGAGTAGCTAGAAGAGGTAAAGATCTTTTTAATTATCTCTAAATTCCCTTTTAAAAATCCAATTTCAATCGCATGCCGGATATTACGTTCTACACGAACGGGTGTACTTGAACACTTTTCGGAAACATCAGCATATAATCCTTTTGTAATATTGTTTAAATATTCGGGGTTAAGAGCAATCAATTCTAATGCGGTCACTATGTAAGAAAAGCCTAGCAGGTTGGCAGGAATTCCAATCTGCATTAGAAGTTTTTGAATTCCGGAAGTTTCAATACGAAAAATACTTTTAATGTTGTTTTCACCATTAATTGTAAAAACAAGTACCTTTTGATGATCTTCCATTGTGTTAATAAATCGCCAAAGGTCATCTTTAACATGAAAAATTCCTGCATAAGTAATAGAAATGTCAGACATATAATAAATCTCCTCTCTGAATTATTTATGTTACATTTTAATATGGATATTGACATAATAAAATATTAGGAATAACATAATATTCATAAATGTTTAAAAAAATTCATGTCAGTAATGACCCGTAGGAGATAGTATGTTTAGTAAGAAGATTCGTGACTTAATGATAGAACAAGATATATCTTTGCAGAAATTAGCAGATACCTCCGGTGTTCCTTTTGAAACATTACGTAACATCTATTATCAAAAAGTAAAGGACCCAAAGGTGTCTACTGCCTTTCAGCTTGCACAGGCACTGGGTGTTACAGTTGAATATTTATTAGGTGAAAATAAATATTTAGAATGTGAACAGGAAGAGGAGGAACTAATTAAAAATTATAGAGAATGTGGAAATCATGGCCGGGCAGTTATTCGTATTGTGGCGCGTTTTGAAAGTAAAGCAGCACAGAATGAACGAATGAATATACATAAAATGAAACATAGAATACCATGTCTTGTTCCTGTTGGTAAGGTGTCAGATGGTATTTATTATAATAGCTGTAATGTGGAGAATGAATATACGATGATTAAAAAAGTATATATGGCAATAGAAATCACAAGTAATAATTTTGCACCGGCATATTGTAAGGGGGATAGGATATTACTTGAAAATCGTTTTCCGGAACTAGGGGAGAGAGCTGTCTTTACAGATGGATTGAAAGCGTATTTTCGATACTTTAAGATGAAAGGAAACGATTATTGCTTAGAATGTCTGAATGGAAGGGGAAAAGATATTATTTTACATCGTATGGATGAAATGGATTGTATGGGAACATGTATCAGCGTAATAAGAAGATAAACATTATATGAGTAAAAGAGACGAAGCAAAAGTGATTGCTTCGTCTCTTTTGGCAAGTCAGGATTTAATTTTCTTTTCCATCTTCACATTTTTCGTAGCGGTTTACAGCGCTGATTAACGCCTTTACGGATGCATTGATAATATCGTCATCAATTCCTACGCCCCAGTATGTATTTCCATCGTTTCCGTAGATGGCAACATACGCACATGCCTGGGAGTTTGATCCCATTTTCAGGGCATGTTCCTCGTAAGTGGAGATTGTGTAGTCTAAGTTAGAGTGGCGTTTTAATGCGTTACTTACAGCATCAAGACGACCATTTCCTTTTCCATGGTATACTTTATGTACACCATATTTGTTCAGGATAATTTCTGTTGAAATTCCACCATGCTCCTGTTTGAAGTGTACTTCGAGTAATTCGATTGGATCACAAATATTAACATATTTTTCGTTGAATACTTTTAATACTTCTTTTGGCTGTAATTCTTTATGTGTGTGGTCGGAAACATCTTTTACAGAATAACCAACTTCTTCACGCATTTTAGTTGGAATACGAATACCATATGTTTTTTCCAGAAGGAATCCGATACCGCCTTTTCCAGACTGGCTGTTGATACGGATAACATCTGCTTCGTATTCTCTTCCAAGATCTTTTGGATCAATTGGCAGATATGGTACAGTCCATTTGTCACAGTCATGTGTTTCACGCCACAGCATACCTTTTGCGATAGCATCCTGATGAGAACCGGAGAAGGCAGCAAATACAAGCTTTCCGGCATATGGCTGTCTTTCATATACATGCATTCTTGTTACTTTTTCATATACTTTTACGATATGTGGCAAGTCTGTAAAGTCTAAGTTTGGCTCTACACCATGCGCATACATATTTAAAGCTAATGTAATGATATCTACATTACCTGTACGTTCTCCATTACCAAATAATGTTCCTTCCACACGATCAGCTCCTGCAAGAACAGCTAATTCTGTATCGGCAACACCTGTTCCACGATCGTTATGAGGATGAACAGATAATACAACATTATCTCTGTATTTTAAGTTCTCGCTCATAAATTCAATCTGGCTTGCGTAAACATGAGGCAGAGAGTGGGAAACAGTAGCAGGAAGATTGATGATAGCAGGTAATTCTTTCTTTGGTTTCCATACATCTAATACAGCATTACAGATTTCTAATGCAAAATCCATCTCTGTTCCTGTAAAACTTTCAGGAGAGTATTCAAAACGATATTTTCCTCCATTTTCTTCCATCAGTTTCTGTAATAATTCAGCACCTTCTACAGCAATCTGAATAATATGTTCTTTATCTTTTTTAAATACTTGCTCACGCTGTGCAACAGAAGTGGAGTTGTACAGATGAACGATTACGTTTTTAGCACCCTCAATAGCTTCAAATGTCTTTTTAATGATATGTTCTCTTGCCTGAGTCAGAACCTGAATCGTTACATCATCCGGAATCAGATTCCGTTCGATCAATGTACGGCAGAATTCATATTCTGTCTCAGAAGCAGCTGGGAAACCAACCTCGATTTCTTTAAAACCAACATCAACTAACAATTTAAAGAATTCGATTTTTTCTTCTAAACTCATAGGGATGATCAGAGCCTGATTGCCATCACGTAAGTCAACAGAACACCAGACAGGTGGCTGTTCGATATGGTCTTTCTCCATCCATTTATTATATCCGGCTGGAGCTGGAAAATACATTGGTTTATACTTATCTGCATACTTCATAATAGAAAATCCTCCTTAAGTTAAAAACAACATATTACAGGAAAATATATCCTGTAAAATAAAAAACTCCGTCTCTTTAATGGCAAATACCAAAAGGCAGATGCCGAAAAGAGACGGAGAAAATAATTCCGCGGTACCACTCTTATTCACACGATACTTAAAAAGTAAGGTATGCACTCATTATAGATACGGACTCAAAAGTCTTATATCCTCCTGTTATAACGGTCAGGTTTCCGGCGCTGCCTACTGCAATCATGCGGTTCAACAGGCTGCTCAGAGGCGAGTTCAAATCATGTCTACTACTGCTTCGCACCAACCAGCAGCTCTCTGGATGCTTTCATCATTCTACTATTCCTCTTCATCGCATTTACAGGATTTAATTTATCACGAAATAAAAAGGATGTCAATTCTTTTTTCGCCAGAACTTGACAATATAAATTCAAATAGAGTACACTTTCTTAAAAGAAAGAGGAAGGAATAAAATATGCGAGAAATAGGTGAGAGGTATTTAAAAAAGATTTATTATAATTTAAAAACCTGTGCATTATGGTTGTTTATGGCAGGTCTGACGGGAGTTGGTGTTGGTGCATTTAGCAGTGCGTTTTCTTTTTGTCTGAAAAAAGTAACCATGCTTCGGGGAGAGTATCCATTTTTATTATATTTTTTACCCGCTGGCGGAATTGTAATCGTATTGTTGTATCACCTTTGTGGAGTGAGACAGGATAAGGGAACGAATATTATTATGACAGCGGTACATGGGAAAGACCAGGATGTACCAGCATACATGGCTCCCCTTATTTTTGCAGCTACGATTATCACACATTTATTTGGTGGGTCTGCCGGGCGTGAAGGGGCAGCCCTTCAGATGGGAGCAAGTATCGGTAATACAATCGGCAGACTTTTTAAGTTTGAAGAGGGAGACAGAAAGCTTTTGGTGATGAGTGGAATGAGTGCAGCCTTTTCTGCTGTATTTGGAACACCTCTTGCGGCAGCGATTTTTCCTATGGAAATGATCAGTGTTGGGATTATGCATTATGCAGCATTAGTTCCATGTGTTTTTTCCTCAATCGTGGCCAATCGTTTTGCAGTAAATATGGGAATCAACCCGGAAGCATTCATGATTCATGGCATACCAGAACTTACTTTTTTAAACAGCGCTAAAATTGTATTACTGGGCATTTTTTGTGCAGGATTAAGTGTTGTATTTTGCCTGTTTTTAAAAGGAGCAGGTTTATTTTACAGTAAGTTTTTTAAAAATGCATATATAAGAGCTATGGCAGGTGGATTCCTTGTCATTGGAATGACATTATTGATAGGTACATATGATTATAATGGAGCAGGAACAGAAATGATTGCCAAAGCGATTGAAGGAAGTGTTCCCGCCTATGCTTTTCTTTTAAAAATGTTATTAACTGCCCTGACCCTTGCAGCAGGATATAAAGGCGGCGAGATCGTGCCAGCCTTTTTTACAGGAGCGACATTTGGATGCCTGTTTGGACATGTTTTTGGAATTTCGCCGTCTCTTTGTGCGGCAACAGGAATGCTTGCCCTGTTCTGTGGCGTAACAAACTGTCCGATCGCTTCTATGCTCATAGGATTTGAGCTGTTTGGTTTTGAAGGAGTTCCTTATATTTTAATTGCAATATCCATAAGCTATATGCTTTCCGGATATCATGGGCTTTATAAAGAGCAGATTATCGTCTATTCCAAATATCATCCAAAGTTCATTAACCGCCAGTCAGGAGATGAAAGCTTCGATGGACAGGATTATGAGTAAAGAGTTTCTTATATAAAAATATAACGAAAGGCATTGTATAAATGAGTTATCAAATTTATTTTATAAATCAGAACAAAAGGATTACTGTGGATGGAGGGAAATTATCTGCTGCTTGTGAATTAGCAGGTTTTCCACTGGATCTTGTTTGTGGGGGGAACGGCACATGTGGAAAATGCAGGGTGCGTATCAAAGGGAAAGCGGATGAGAACTTTAAAGAAGTTCTTGCCTGCCAGACAGAGATTACAGAGGATATGGAGATTTGCTTAAAGGAGTCAGATTATAGGCAGGAGACAGCCGTATTAACAAAGGCAGCTCCTTTAAATATAGAATTTCATCCTTCTGTTTCTAAAAAATATATGAACAAAGATGAAATTATCGAAAAGATGCGAGAAAAGAATACGTTTTTCTCGCAGACTGAAAAAGTACCTCTTTCTGTTATGCAAAAGTTTTCGATGATGAATGTTTCGCTTGATTTTACTGGCTGTACCTTTGTGTATTTTAATGATGAGATTATTGCAGTGGAAGAAGGAGATACTACTCCGTATTGTTATGGTGTGGCGGCAGATATCGGAACGACAACGGCTGCAGTATATATTTATAATCTGAATACAGGAGAATTAATTGCGACAAAGTCTGCTTTAAATAAACAGACAGCTTATGGAGCGGATGTGATTACGCGGAATTCCTGTGTAAGAGATAATCCCGAAATGCTGCAAAGATTAAGGGATTGTGTCATAGATACGTTGAATGAACTGCTTGAAGAGGCAAGAAGTGAGTATCAAGATTTGAAAGAGAATATTTATCATGTCGTTCTTTGTGGAAACAGTACGATGCAGCACTTGTTTTATGGGATGAATCCATATTTTCTTGGAGTGAATCCTTTTGCCAATATTATAAAAGAAGAAGTAGTTGTAACAGGAAGAGAGACGGGATTATGCTGTAATCCAAATGCAGTAGTAGAGTTTTTACCGTTATTGGGTGGATTTGTTGGTGCAGATACAACATCCGTACTTCTTACGTTAACGAAGAAGGATAAAATATATTTAATGGTTGATCTTGGTACCAATGGGGAACTTGCGGTAGGGACATTTCCAAAGTTTTTGGCAGCATCTACGGCTTGTGGTCCGGCGTTAGAAGGTGGAAATATTGCCTGTGGCATGCGTGGAACAAATGGAGCAATTGAGAAAGTTTCCTTCAAAAATAATCAGCTTACTTACAAAGTGATCGGAGAAGGAACGCCACAGGGGTTATGTGGTTCGGCAATTATTGATGCCGTAGCAGAACTTAGAAAAGCTGGTTTGATTGATGAAGCGGGAACCTTGCTTGACCCGGATGAATGCAGAAGAATGAACCCATATAGTCCATGGATAAGATATTTGCATGAAGCAGAAGAATATAATATGGCGTTTTATTTTACAGAAGGGGAGCATCCAGTTTATATTTCTCAAAAAGATATCCGTCAGATTCAGATGGCAAAAAGCTCGATTTGTTCTGGTTGTCTGGCTTTATTAGAAGAGGCAGGTCTCACACTGGAAAGTATAGATTATCTTGTATTAGCAGGTGCATTTGGCAATTATATTGATATAGATAATGCGTTATCGATTGGACTTTTGCCACCGGTATCCAGGGAGAAGATTATTTCAATAGGAAACGGAGCAGGTCAGGGGGTACAGTCCTTTTTGCTGGATCAATCTTATCGTGTCCGGGCTAAAAATATTGCAAATAATTGTATACATGTATCTTTGGCAGAAAATAAAAAGTTTATGGAAAGTTATATCAAAAATATGAATTTTTCAGTGGAGGAATCGCTGTGAGAGATTAAAAGAAATAATTTCTTAGAATCTAAATATTTGTTTGTTTATTTTGTAAAATTGATGCTATAATAAAAGTGGCTGTCTGTTTAGATAAGACAGCCGCATTTTATGCAGTACGAAAAGAGGAGAGAAAATATGAGTGAAGAACAAAAAGAGAATATACAGGCGGGAAACCCATTGGGAGAGGATTCTGTCGCTTCTTTAATGGTTAAGTTTGCTGTTCCAAGTATTATTGCGATGATTGTCAGTGCTTTATATAATATTGTTGATCAGTTATTTATCGGACAGGCAGTCGGTACGCTTGGCAATGCAGCGACGAACGTTGCGTTTCCGTTAACAACATCCTGCATTGCACTTGCCTTAATGTTTGGTATCGGTGGTGCGTCCTGTTTTAATTTAAATATGGGAAGAGGAAGCAGTGAAAGAGCAGTATATTTTGTTGGAAATGCTATTGTATGTCTGATCGGCAGCGGTGTGATCTTGTTTGGAATTGCAGAGATATTTTTAACACCGCTTTTAAAAGGATTTGGTGCTCCGAGTGATGTACTTCCCTATGCACAGACGTATGTACGTATTACGGCAATCGGTTTTCCGTTTATGATTTTAACAGCCGGAGGATGTCATCTGATTCGTGCGGATGGAAGTCCACAGATGGCGATGATTTGTAATCTGGTCGGTGCGATTGTTAATACAATATTAGATGCGGTATTTGTTATGGTCTTTCGATGGGGAATGGCCGGAGCAGCCTGGGCGACGATTATCGGACAGATTATTTCTGCGATTATTGTTATTCATTATCTGCTTCATTTTAAAACGATTCCGCTAAAAAAAGAGCATTTTTATCCACAGATAAAATATATTGGAAGAACTGCACAGATAGGTATGGCTTCTTTTTTTAATCAAATTGCTATGATGCTCGTGCAGATCGTGATGAATAATTCATTGACTTTTTATGGGGCATCTTCCATTTATGGAGAAGCGATTCCTCTGGCATGTGCGGGAATCGTAATTAAAGTAAATCAGATATTTTTCTCTATTGTAATCGGACTTTCTCAGGGAAGTCAGCCGGTGGAGAGTTTTAATTACGGCGCTAAAAAGTATGATCGTGTACGTAAAGCATATAGACTTGCAGCATTAACAGGAGTAATAATTTCTATTTTTTCTTTTGTACTGTTTCAGATTTTCCCGAGACAGATTCTTGGACTTTTTGGAACAGGAGAGCCAGAATATTTTACATTTGGAGTACGCTTCTTCCGTATCTTCTTATTCTTTATCTGGTTAGATGCCTTGCAGCCAATTACATCCACGTTCTTTACATCCATCGGAAAGCCGGCAAAGGGTATTTTCCTGTCTCTTACAAGACAGATTATTTTCTTCATACCATTGCTTTTGATTCTGCCACGATTTATGGGAATTGAAGGCTGTATTTATTGTGGACCGATTGCCGACTTTTTATCAGCAGTTGTCACTATTATCATGGCATTTCTTGAGTTTAAAAATATGCCAAAGCAAGATAAAAATAGATAAAAAGGTATTTTTATAATGATAAAAACAGGGATAAGAGATAGTTACGGCAGAGAGATAAATTATATGCGGATTTCTATTACTGACCGTTGTAATCTTCGCTGCTGCTACTGCATGCCGGACGGGGCTGACTGGATTCCAATGAAGGATATTCTTACGTATGAAGAGATTACGGCAGTCTGTCAGGAGGCAGTAAAGCTAGGGATTACCCGTTTTAAAATTACGGGAGGGGAACCGCTTGTAAGAAGAGAATGTTCTAAATTAATTCGTATGATAAAAGAGATTCCGGGGACAGAAGTTGTCACATTAACAACAAATGGTCTGTTGCTGGGAGAACAATTAGAAAGTTTGATGCAGGCAGGTCTTGATGCAGTAAATATCAGCTTAGATACATTAGACAAAGAAAAATATAAACAGGTTACAGGATTTGATAAATTATCAGTTGTTCTTGCATCCATTACAAAGGCGGTAGAGTCTGGTATTCCGGTAAAAATCAACGCTGTTTTACAAAAAGGAATGAATGAGGAAGAGTGGCTGCCACTTACCCAGCTTGCGAAAAATCTGCCATTAAGTGTACGTTTTATTGAAATGATGCCGATTGGTTATGGAAATATACCACAAAGTATTTCTAACGAAGAGCTAAAAGAGAAAATCATGAGGTATTACGGCAATTTAACAGAAGATTTTCGGATATATGGAAATGGACCGGCTGTTTATTATTCCATCGAAAGATTCAAGGGAAATATCGGTTTTATCAGTGCGATACATGGAAAGTTCTGTAATTTATGCAACCGTATCCGAATGACTTCGACAGGAGATATAAAGCCATGCCTCTGCTACGAGCAGCGGTGGGCATTAAAGCCTGCATTGCGGATGGAACATAAAGAAAAACGGCAGGAAAGTATTCAAAAAATATTAATAGAAAGCATAAAAAACAAACCACAGATGCACTGTTTTGAAGATGTAAAAAGCGTGTCGGAAAAACATTTTATGGGGCAGATTGGTGGATGAGAGGAGAAGATATTATGGGAAAAATCACTGGGATTTGTATCAGTGAGAAAAGAGGGGTACAAAAACATTTCATCGAAGAAGCAAATATTATAGCAGACTGGGGAATAGAAGGTGATGCCCATGGCGGCAAATGGCATCGTCAGATCAGTCTTCTTTCCCAAGAAAAAGTTGATGCATTTAAGGCAAAAGGAGCAGATATCCATCCAGGATCTTTTGGCGAAAACTTAATTGTTGAGGGCTTTGATTTTAGTGCGATGCCGGTCGGCACCCGTTTTGTTATCGGCGATGTTGTTTTAGAAATGACACAGATTGGAAAAGAATGTCATAATCATTGCGTAATCTATAAAAAAATGGGTGACTGCATTATGCCAAGAGAAGGCGTGTTTGCAGAAGTAGTAGAGGGAGGACACATTAAAGTCGGTCAGGAAGTTACCTGTATTTTACCTAAAGCAGACAGACCGTATACAGCAGCAGTGATTACTTTAAGTGATAAAGGAGCAGCAGGAGAAAGGGAAGATAAAAGCGGGCCAGCTATTGTAGAAATGCTAAAATCTGCAGGATATGATATAAAAGAAACGCTTCTTCTTGCTGATGAACAACTCCTTTTAGAAAAAGAACTGATGCGTTTAAGTGACCAGCGTCAGGTGAACGTTATTTTTACAACGGGTGGAACAGGTTTTTCTGAACGCGACAGAACACCGGAAGCAACGATTGCCGTTTGCGATCGTATGGCAAATGGAATTGCTGAAGCAATTCGTAATTATTCTATGACGATTACCCCTCGTGCCATGTTTAGTCGTGCTGTATCAGGAATCCGCAAAAGAACATTGATTATTAACCTTCCGGGCAGTCCGAAAGCAGTGAAGGAATCTTTAGAGTTTCTGCTTCCAAATCTAGAACATGGACTGGGAATCCTGCGGGGAAGTGAAGGAGAATGTGCTCGGATGTAAGGCAGGGTAGTTTAATCAGATATATTGAATGGGTTGCCTATATACAATTTAGTGAAAATATTTTACAATTATCTCAAGACAAGGTGGTAGTTTACATCTGTATTTGACAGCTTAGACTCTGTGCAAATATTGGTTGTGAATTAGAAAAGTAAGACAAATGTGTAAAGGAAAGATATTGTTTATGAAGAAAGACCCGTTATATAAAAGCTTTGGATATGCCTTTCAGGGGATTTTCAATACAATCCGTACAGAGAGGAATATTAAAATACATTGTGCTGCAGCTATTTTGGTTACGATTTTCGGAATCTGGCTGCAGATATCAAAGACAGAATGGATGATTTGTTTTATCCTATTTGGACTTATTCTTGCACTCGAACTTGTCAATACTGCGGTAGAGGCAACAGTAGATCTGTTTACAGAGGAACGGAAACCGCTCGCAAAAAAGGCGAAGGATGCCGCAGCCGGTGCAGTATTGATTGTAGCTATTTTTGCGGCAGTCATTGGTATCTTGATTTTTATACCAAAGCTATTAGATGTAGCTGGTCTGTAATGTAATAAACTTTTGCTCATAATGTACTCTCGGAGTTTTCCCATAAAAGTAAGCAAAAAGGATTCTAAGAGTACAGAATATTTATAAGGAGGAGAACATTATGACAATTTCAGATGGATTCAAAAAACTTACACTTGCGGCTATTGGAGCGGGAGCTATCACCTATGAGAAAACTTCCGAAATTCTCGGACATCTTGTAGAAAAGGGAGAGATTACGGTTGATCAGGGCAAGATTATTAACTCTGAACTTAAACACAATGTAAAAGAGTCAGTAACGAACCAGAAGGAGATTGTGAAGGAGGCGGCCCAAAAGGTAAAGGAAGAAGCAGAAGAAAAGCATGCAATGAGAGATGAGAACACAGCCAAAACAATCGATCAGGCTGCTGTAGAAGCAGTAGATGAAGCTGCAAAAGCTGCAAAAGATGTGATTGATTTTGTTTCTAAGCTTTCTGTTGAACAGATTACAGCGGTTAGAAAAGTAATCGACTCACTAGATCATAAAGATGGCACAGCAGGTGATGTAGCAGAGGAAACAGAGTTGGACGAAGCGGATAGTTGTGAAGACTATGAGGCAGAAGAAGTAGAAATAGAAGAGACTGAAGCGGCACAAGAGGTAGAAGAGACAAACAGTGAGGAATAAGCAGAGCCAGGAGAGTGAGTGAATGGTATCAAAAGACAGTGAGTTAAAAAGTCATAAAAAACAGCAGAAGGAAGAGAATTCAGAACGCTTTCGAGAAATCAAGGATGTCCTGCGGAAAAATCAGATAACCCGGGGAGTCACACCGGAAAAACTACGAATGATACTGGAAGAACTGGGTCCAACTTATATTAAATTAGGACAGATTATGTCTTTGCATTCGGATTTTCTTCCGAAAGCGTACTGTGATGAATTACTGAAGCTGAATTCTGATGTGACCCCCATGCCTTTTGATGATGTAGAGGATGTCATTAATCACTCCTACGGTCAGGATTGGAGAGAACTTTTTCAATTCATTGAAGAAGCTCCTCTCGGATCCGCCTCTATCGCACAAGTGCATCGTGCCAGACTGAAAAATGGTGAAGAAGTTATTATAAAAGTAGAGCGTAAGGGAATTTATGACACCATGGCCAGAGATATTGGTCTTTTGCACAGACTTGTAAAGTTAATTCCGCCAGTCGGTGATTTTAAGAATCTTGTAGACCTAGATATGGTTCTTGATGAACTATGGTCTGTAGCTCAGGAGGAAATGGATTTTCTGAAAGAAGCTGCGAATATGGATGAGTTTTCACGAAATAATGCTTCTGTTCAATATGTTACTACACCAAAACTTTATCATGAATATTCAACAGGTCATGTTCTTGTAATGGAATATATCGATGGGTATTCGCTTGATGATGTAGAGTCACTCCAAAATGCCGGGTATGATATGGATGAGATTGGAACGAAATTTGTTAATAATTTCATCAAACAGGTTATGGATGATGGATTCTTTCATGCAGACCCACATCCGGGGAATGTAAAGATTCGAGACGGTAAAATTGTTTGGATTGACATGGGGATGATGGGACGTCTTTCGGAAAAAGACCGCCACACCATGATAAAAGGCATTCGTGGAATCGCTTTACATGATATATCAATGGTTGAGAATTCCGTACTGGAAATAGGAGAGTTTCGTGGAAAGCCTGACAGAGAACGTTTATATCAGGATTTAAAAAAGTTTATTGCTGATTATGGCACAACTTCTATGGGAAGTCTGGATGTCGCAGCAGCAATAGCTGGACTTGTGGAAATCATGAAGCAGAATCGTATTAGTCTGCCACATGGTGTTTCTATGCTCTGTCGTGGACTGACACATATACAAGGTGTTCTTGCAGTCATAAGTCCGGATATCAATATGATGCAGATAGCAGTCAATCGTTATACCGAAGATTTTTTAAAAAATATAAACTGGAAAAGTGAATTTCAGAAACAGGCACGGATTGTGTATCGCTCTGTAAACAAAGGCGTAGAGATTCCAGGTTTAGTGACAGATATTCTTAAAGAGCATTTAGAAGGACAGTCCGTTGTTAATATAGATTTACATTCTTCAGAAGATCTTACCAATGTAATTTCCGCAGCAATAAGAAATATTGTTGTTGGGCTCTGTGTTGCAGCGCTGCTTATTGCATCTAGTGTAATCTGTACGACAGATATGACACCTAAAATACTGGGAATTCCTGCACTTGGATTTGCCGGATATGCCTTTGCGATGGTGGTAAGTATATTTTTAACAGTAAGATATCTTTGGAGCAAAAGAAAAAAGAGAAAATAAAAAATAACTATTCTTGTTCGTTTATCCAGTTGATTTTTATAATTCATATGACCCTCAAAAAGTTTGGAATTTGCAAAAAGTGAATTTTTTTGATATTATAGAAAAACTGATGCATAAATTTGTTTGAATTCACATTAAAAATCACTTAAATATTAAAATTTAAGCAAATATATGTTTTGTGAAAAATAAACAACAACGAAAGGGAAATTTATGAATAATTTAGCATTAACCGATGAAATATTGCTAAAAATAGAGAAACCAGTACGTTATATTGGGAATGAAGTAAACATGGTAAGGAAAGACCCGGAAGGGAAAATAAGGTTTGCGATGTGCTTCCCGGATGTGTACGAGATCGGGATGTCTCATTTAGGGATGAAGATCATATATGATCAGATGAACCGCAGGGATGATATCTACTGTGAACGTGTATTTTCTCCTTGGGTAGATCTTGATAAAGTGATGCGTGAGGAAAATATTCCGCTCTTTGCATTAGAAAGTCAGGACCCTGTATTTATGTTCGATTTTCTGGCAATCACGATTCAGTATGAAATGTGCTATACAAATATTTTGCAGGTTCTTGATCTGAGTCAGATTGGTATTTATGCGAAGGATAGAAGGGAAGATGCTCCATTTGTTATTGGTGGAGGACCTTGTACTTATAATCCGGAGCCACTTGCAGACTTTTTTGATATGTTTTATATCGGGGAAAGTGAAACAGTATATTATGATCTGATGGATTTATATAAAGAACATAAGCAAAATGGAGGAAGCCGTAAAGAATTTCTTCGGAAAGCTTCTCATATTCCGGGTATTTATGTTCCTTCTCTATATGAGACAACTTATAATGAAGATGGAACGATTGCTTCTTTTGAACCTCTTTACGAGGATGTCCCAAGAACAATCTTAAAACAGGTACAGATGGATTTATCCAATACTTTTTATCCGGAAAAGCAGATTGTTCCCTATATTAAAGTAACGCAGGATCGTTGTGTACTTGAGATTCAACGTGGATGTACAAGGGGCTGCCGTTTTTGTCAGGCGGGTATGATTTATCGTCCGTTAAGAGAACGTTCTCTTCCAATGCTTGAAAAACTTGCTTCAACCGGGATTAAAGGAACTGGAAATGACGAGATTTCTCTGAGTTCCCTAAGTTCAAGTGATTACAGTCATTTACCGGAACTTTGCAATTATCTGATTGATAATTATCGTTCTAAGAATATTAATATCGCATTGCCATCTCTTAGAATCGATGCATTTTCTTTGGATGTTATGAGCAAAGTGCAGGATGTACGAAAGAGCAGCCTTACTTTTGCTCCGGAAGCCGGAACACAGAGAATGCGTGATGTCATTAATAAAGGACTTACAGAAGAAGTGATTCTTCATGGGGCAATGGAAGCATTTAAAGGAGGATGGAGTAAAGTAAAACTTTATTTCATGATGGGACTTCCAACAGAAACAGAGGAAGATATTAAAGGAATCGCTCATCTTGCTGAAAAGATTGCCATGAATTACTATAGTATGGATGCGGAATATCGTCATGGCCGTATTTCTGTTGGTGCAAGTGCTTCATTCTTTGTTCCAAAACCATTTACCCCATTCCAGTGGGCATCGATGTGTGAGGAGGATGAATATAAGCAGAAAGCACATATCGTCAATGATGAATTTAAGATTCAGCATAATCATCGCAGCCTGTCTTTTAAGTGGCATGATGCTAAGACTACAGTTTTAGAAGGAATTCTTGCTCGTGGTGACCGCCGTATTTGTAAAGTGATTTATGATGTTTATAAAAAAGGCTGTATCTATGATGCATGGACAGAGTTTTTTGATTATGATACCTGGATGGAAACGATGGAGGAAAATGCTCTTGATTATCATTTCTATACAACAAGAAAGAGAGAGCTTGATGAAGTCTTCCCATGGGATTTCATTGATATCGGTGTAACAAAAGAATTTTTAAAACGTGAATGGAATAACGCGATGGCAGAAAAGGTGACCCCAAACTGTCGTGAGAAATGTTCCGGCTGTGGAGCGGCAAGATTTGGAGGAGGTGTCTGCTATGAAAGTAAGAGTAAAATGGACTAAAACAGGAGTTCTGAAATTTATAGGACATCTGGATGTACAAAGATATTTTCAAAAGGCATTGATGCGTGCAGAGCTTCCTGTTTCTTTTTCAAAAGGAATGAGTCCTCATCAGATTATGAGTTTTGCTGCACCGCTTGGTCTTGGGATGACCAGTGAAGGAGAATATGCGGATATTTCTTTTGACTGGTCTTATAGCAGTGAGGAAATGCTGAAACGCATCAATGCGGTAATGAATGAGGGGATTTCTGTCCTTGAATTTAAAGAAATTGATGAAAAAGAGAAAAACTGTATGGCGGTAACAGAGGCGGCAGATTATCTTGTAACATTTCGCGAAGGCTATTATTATAAAGATGCATTTTTAAAACGTACCCAGCCTTTTTATCTTCAGGAGAAGATTCCGGTTATAAAGAAAACAAAGCGTTCGGAAAAAGAAGTAGATATTGCACCGTTGATTCTTGATATTCGTGAATATGAATCTGAACCGCTTATTCCGGGGCTTCAATTAAAACAGGAAGGAATCTTTATGAAGCTGGTTACCGGTAGTGCAGAGAATTTAAAACCACAGCTTGTTATGGAAGCTTTTTGTAAATATCTTGGATATGATTATGATCCAATGGGATTTCAGTATCACCGTCTGGAAACCTATTTAAAAAAAGATGGAGAGCTTCAGCCATTAGGTTCTGTCGGCTGGGATATTGCTGAAGAAAAGCATCCGGAAGAGTAAATATTACAAAAATATTAATTAGATTACTCTTTTTATTAAAAAAGGGTTAACAAAATGTGATGAATATGTTATAATACATTTCGTAATAGAAATTGAAAGACGAAAAGGAGGTCTATTATGAAGTGTAAACAGTATAACATCATCGCAGCATTCATTTTTATGTTAAGCTTTCTCTGCCTTTTCCCGCAGAAGGTTTCTGCACAACAGATTAATTCGAACAATACACAGTTAAGTGTTCAGCCACAGGCGTCGATACGATTGAATAAAGTAGGTTCCGTTGTAGAGAGGGGCGATAAGATTAAGTTAAGAGTGAACATATCTAACAGCCGCTCAAAGAAGATAATCTGGACTTCCAGTAAGAAAAGAGTTGCAACGGTAAAGCGTAACGGACAGGTTACAGCAAAAGATAAAGGTACTGCAGTTATTACAGCAAGGATTGCCGGAACAAACATTTGTGCACAAAGTGTTGTTACTGTTAAGAATTACATAACAATGCGTGTCCGCACAACCGGTTACTGTAACTGTAGAAGTTGTGCAGGAAAGTGGGCAGGCTGTATGACTGCCAGTGGGAAAAGACCAAGAGCAAAGCATACGATTGCAGTAGATAAGCGATTAATTCCTTTAGGAACGAAGGTTAAGATTGGTAAGATTATCTATACAGCAGAAGATACTGGAGGAGCGATCAAAGGAAAAAGGATTGATGTCTATTATTCCAGTCATCGTCAGGCATCTGCACATGGTGTGAAGTATCGAAAGATTAAAGTATATATTTAACATAATTATATAAAAAGGCCGGTGAAGAAGTTCATCGGTCTTTTTTCAGCCAGAAGATTAAATTGAGGTTATCATATATGGAAATGAAAAAAAATAAGTTAGTCATATCAGAAAAAGAAGGAGTCATCTGTTATGGATATTTTCAGGATGGTATTCCGGCAGAACTTTATTGTGAGCCAAAGGAACAGGAAAGTCTTCTTGGAAATATTTATGCAGCCAGAGTAGAACGTATTGCGGAAGGAATTCAGGGAGCTTTTTTAGAAATAGGCGAAGGACAGAAATGTTATTATTCCTTATCTGGAGAACAGCCGATAAAGTTATCTCCTGGGCATGAAAATAAGCTTTACGGTGGAGATGTTATTTTAGTGCAGATTACGAAAGATGCTGTTAAGACAAAACTGCCGGTATGCACAGGAAACGTTAGTCTGGATGGTAAATATTTTGTTTTTACTCTTACAGAAAAACGTATCGGTATTTCAAAAAAAATTCGAAAGAAAGAGGAAAGAGAGAGATTAGATTCCCTTGTAAAAAAATATACAGATGAAGACTACGGCATCATTGTACGTACGAATGCAGCAGGGATTGCAGAAGAAATACTGACAGAAGAGTTAAAAGTATTACAGCAACGCTATCAGGAGCTGATGAGAAAAGCGAAGATTGCTGTGGGAAAGACTCTTTTATACAAAGAACCGCCGTATTATATTACTCTTGGGAAAGAACTGCCGGCAAAAGCCTTAGATGAGATTTTGACAGACAGTAAGGAAATATATGAAGAATTGCAGGAGTATTATAAGAAGGATACTTCTTTTGATGAAATATCTGTTACTTTTTATGAAGATACCTATTCTCTTTATAACCTGTATCGTTTTGCTCATTATTATGAAGAAGCCTATGGCAAATATATATGGCTAAAATCCGGAGCAAGTCTTGTAATTGAACATACAGAGGCAATGACTGTAATTGATGTAAATACCGGAAGTGTGTTAAAGAAAAAGCGTCAGGAAGATACCTTATTTTATCAAATAAATCGCGAAGCCGCGAAAGAAATCGCAAGACAGATCCGCCTGAGGAATATTTCCGGTATCATTATGATTGATTTTATCAATATGAAAGACGAAAAACAGAAAGAAAAATTACTACTTTTATTAGAGAATGAATGTAGAAAAGACAGGATACACTGTAATGTTGTAGATATGACTGCATTAAATCTTGTAGAGATGACCCGGAGTAAAGTCAGAAGGCCTCTTTTGGAACAAATAACTATTTGTAGGAAAATGCAAAAAAACTAAAAAATTTTTAAAAAGAATTTTGAAGAGTTTTTATAGAAAAACACTTGACATTATATCGAATGGCTGTTATTATAATAGCCGTATGCCGCACAGTTCGGTATAAGTTTCATAACAGAACACCAAAACTGGCGAGTAATTATTAGGAGGTGCCATATGTACGCTATTATTGCAACAGGTGGTAAACAGTATAAAGTAAGCGAAGGCGACGTAATCAAAGTTGAAAAGCTTGGTGTTGAAGCTGGATCTGCTTATACATTTGACCAGGTTTTAGTTGTAGGCGGAGAAGAGACTAAGGTGGGAGATCCTGTTGTTGCAGGTGCAACAGTAGAAGCTTCTGTAGTTGAAGACGGTAAAGATAAAAAAGTTATCGTTTACAAGTACAAGAGAAAAACAGGCTACCACAAAAAACAGGGTCACAGACAGCCTTATACTAAAGTTAAGATTGAAAAAATTAATGCTTAATTAAGGTTAAGTGAGCAGAAACAGACGAGACAGTTTGTTAAACAAAAACTGGTAGAGATATGATTCAGATTACTATCTACAAAAAGCCTGAGAATCAGTATAAAGGATTTCAGGTAATTGGTCATGCTGACAGTGTAGAAGAGGGAGCAGATTTAGTCTGCTGTTCTGTGTCTGTACTGACAATTAATCTGGTAAACAGTCTTGATATGTTTACTGATGATGAGTTTGAGGTGACAGAACAGGAAGAACTTGGACTTGTTCAGGTTACTTTTAAGAATCCTCTCAGCGACAAAGCATTGTTGTTGATGAATTCCTTTGATCTTGGAGTTCATTCTATTGAAGAACAGTATGATATCTGGTTAAAAGTTATAACAAGGGAGGTGTAACGACTATGATGAAAATGAACCTTCAATTCTTCGCACATAAGAAAGGTGTTGGTTCCACAAAGAACGGACGTGATTCTGAGTCCAAGAGACTTGGTGCGAAAAGAGCAGACGGACAATTTGTAAAAGCTGGTAATATTCTTTACAGACAGCGTGGTACAAAGATTCATCCAGGCGTTAATGTAGGACGCGGTGGAGATGATACATTATTTGCATTAGTAGATGGTGTAGTACGTTTCGAAAGAAAAGGCAGAGATAAAAAACAGTGCTCTGTACATCCAGTGGCATAGTTAAATCTTGTTTATCAGCGGCTTCAAAGCGTTTTGATTTGAAGCCGCTTTTCTTCTATACTCTTAAATTATATCCGTAGCTATTTGTGATTTTTCTGATGGCTTAAATTTATTTGGGCATCCATGTAGAATGTTAAAAGTACTGCATATTTAGCTGCATTATTTCACTATAAATTAAAATTCAATTAGCAGAACTATGTATTTATAATCTGGTTCTGACCAATATTTCAAAATATAACAACAGAAAATATATAAACAACAATATAGATAAAAATATATAGAAAGGATGTGTATGTAATGTTTGCAGATCGTGCGCGCATCTTTATCCGCTCCGGAAAAGGCGGAGATGGACATGTCAGCTTCCGAAGAGAACTTTATGTACCAGACGGCGGTCCGGACGGCGGAGACGGCGGAAAAGGCGGAGATTTAATATTTGTAGTTGACCCTGGATTAAATACACTGGTTGACTACAGACATAAAAGAAAATATTGTGCCGGTGATGGAAAAGAAGGCTCGAAAAAGAAATGTACCGGAGCAAGCGGAGAAGATATGATTTTAAAAGTGCCGGCAGGAACGGTTGTAAAAGATGCAGAAACCGGCAAAGTTATTCTTGATATGGCAAATCGTACGGAACCAGTAGTGCTTTTAAAAGGTGGTCGTGGTGGAAAGGGTAATCAGCATTATGCTACAGCAACAATGCAGGCGCCAAAGTACGCACAGCCAGGGCAGAGAGCAAAAGAACTGTGGGTTGATTTAGAACTTAAAGTGATTGCAGACGTTGGATTGATTGGATTTCCGAATGTTGGAAAGTCTACGTTTCTTTCTCGTGTAACAAACGCCAAGCCAAAGATTGCCAATTATCATTTTACTACACTTAATCCAAACCTTGGTGTAGTAGACTTAGCAGAAGGAAATGGTTTTGTTATCGCAGATATTCCTGGTATCATTGAAGGTGCTTCAGAAGGTGTTGGTCTTGGATATCAGTTCTTACGCCATATTGAACGTACGAAAGTAATGATTCATCTTGTAGATGCGGCCTCTGTTGAAGGCAGAGATCCGATTGAAGATATCATAGCAATCAATAAAGAATTAGAGGCGTATAATCCGGAACTTGCCAAGCGCCCACAGGTAATCGCAGCCAATAAAATAGATGCGATGCCAGAAGAGGACAGAGAAGTGATCATTGAAATGCTTGAAGAAGCTTTCGCAGACAAAGATATGAAGATTTTCCCGATTTCCGCAGTAAGTGGACAGGGTGTAAAAGAACTTCTTTGGTACGTTAATGATCTTTTAAAAGAATTACCGGAAGAACCGATAGAGTTCGATCAGGAATACTTCTTTGAACTTCAGGAAGACGATGAGCAGGAATCTATCGTTGTTAAGATGGAAGAACCGGGCGTATACAGTGTAGAAGGTCCTAAAGTAGAGCGTATGCTTGGATATACGAACTTAGAATCCGAAAAAGGATTTGAATTCTTCCAGAAGTTTATGAAAGAAAACGGTATTTTAGATCGTTTAGAGGAACTGGGAATCGAAGAAGGGGATACCGTACAGTTATATAACCTTGCCTTTGATTATTATAAATAAATACCAATTAAAAAAAGAAAAAATGAAGTAGAAATATAGAAACAGAAAAATAGAAAAATAGAAATAGAAATAGCTATAGAAAGGAAATATTATGACAAGCAAACAAAGAGCTTATTTAAAAAGCCTGGCGATGACAATGGACCCTATTTTCCAGATTGGAAAAGCATCTCTTACTCCAGAAGTAATTGAGGGAATTCGCGAAGCAATTGATAAAAGAGAATTAGTAAAAGTATCTGTTTTAAAGAACTGTTTTGATGATCCAAGAGAAATTGCAGAAGTTCTTGCAGAAAGAACTCGTTCTGAGGTAGTACAGGTTATCGGTAAAAAGATTGTATTATATAAACCAGCGAAGGAAAACAGTAAAATCGTATTACCATAAAGATATAGGTATGAAGTCATGGCAGATCATAAAAAAATAGGTATTATGGGAGGAACATTTAATCCCATTCATTTTGGACATTTATTGTTGGCAGAGACAGCATTTCATCAATTTCAGCTGGATGAGATTTTGATTATGCCAACGAAAAATCCTTACTATAAAAAGATTTCCAATTCTGTTACGGAAGAGGACAGAGTAGCAATGGCAGAACTTGCGATAGAAGATAACGGGCATTTCCGGCTTTCTAAAGAAGAACTTAACAGAGAGGGTAACACGTATACGGTTGAGACCCTCTCTCACCTTACCGAACGCCATCCGGATTATGAATACTTTTTTATTATGGGGGCAGATTCTCTTTATCATATTGAATCGTGGAAAGAACCGGAACAAATCTTAAAAATGGCTACAATTGTAGTAGCAGGGAGAGCCGGAACAGGGAGTTCTTTAAATAGTCAGATTGAATACATTGAGAATAAATATGATTCAGAAATACACCGTTTAAACTCTCCTGTATTAGAAATCTCATCGAATGACATCCGTAGACGGGTGAGAGATGGTGAGAGTATTCGATATCTTCTTCCTGATAAAGTAGAGCATTATATTTATGAACATGGTCTTTATCAGCCAGACGGTCAAGACGCAGAAAAAAAGGAGCAATAAAGCTATGATGCCAATACAGAAAATAAAAGAAAATTTAAAAAAGAAACTATCTTCAAAGAGATATGAACATACTATTGGTGTGGAATATACCAGTACCTGTCTTGCCATGCGGTATGGTGTAGATATTGAGAAGGCAAGAATTGCAGGTTTACTTCATGATTGTGCCAAATATCTTTCTTCAGAAGATAAGATTTCCAAGTGTGAAAGCTATGGAATTCCTGTTTCAGACTACGAACGAAAGAATCCGGAACTACTTCATGCAAAGCTTGGAGCATGTTTTGCAAATGAAATATATGGTGTGACTGATTCAGAAATACTTTCTGCAATCATTTGGCATACAACAGGCTGTCCGGATATGTCTTTGCTCGATAAGATTGTTTTTATTGCGGATTATATAGAGGCTAATAGAGATAAAGCAGAAGATCTGCCTAAAGTAAGAGAACTGGCATTTAAAGATATTGATGCCTGCCTGCTTCTTATTTTAGAAGATACGATTGCCTACCTTGCCAGAAAGAAAAGCGTGACTGATCCTATGACACAGAAAACATATGATTACTATAAAGAAAGGAATTAATCATGAACGAATCTAAAAAAATGGCTCTTCTTGCTGTAGAAGCATTAGAAGATAAAAAAGCAGAAGATATTACAATTATAGATATCAGCGAAGTATCTGTTCTTGCTGATTACTTTATCATTGCAGATGGTTCAAACCGTAATCAGGTACAGGCTATGGCTGACAGTGCAGAAGAAGCACTTGGCAGAGCAGGATATGATGCAAAGCAGATTGAAGGATACCAGAGTGCAAACTGGATTCTTATGGATTACAAGGATATCATTGTTCATGTATTCAGTAAAGAAGATCGTGCTTTCTATGATTTGGAAAGAATCTGGAGAGATGGAAAACAGATTAGTAAAGAAGATTTACAGTAGAATTAAAAAGAGTTCCCAGGATAGATACTTCTGCAGAGTAGATGTCCTGGGAACTCTTTTTTTACTTCTTCCCCTATATAATATAAGTGATTATGAGGAAGAAGTAATGAAATTCATAGTATTACTTAAATACGCGATATAATCCGATAACCTTACCTACAATAGAGATTGGGGCACCCTGTGGAATAATGATGGGATCCATCGTATCGTTCTCAGGCTGGAGGCGGATGTGATCTTCCTCTTTATAAAATCTCTTTACAGTAACAGAGTCTTCTAATAATGCCACAATAATATCATTATCTGAGGCAGTTGGTGTTTCTTCTACTAAAATAAAATCTCCGTCAAAAATACCTGCATTAATCATGCTTTCGCCCTTTACCTTAAGCATAAATGTCTGCTTGTTGTTTACAAACTCCGGCATGATTGGGAAGTATCCCTGGATATTCTCGATTGCAAGGATTGGTTCGCCTGCTGTGACCGTTCCGACAATAGGTACATTCACAAGTTCTCTTCTTGTCAGATTAAAATTATCATCTATGATCTCAATTGCTCTTGGTTTCGATGGATCACGTCTGATATATCCATTCTTCTCTAAAGTCTCTAAGTGAGAATGTACAGAAGAAGTAGACTTTAAATGAACTGCTTCACAGATTTCACGAACTGCCGGTGGGTAACCATGGCTTAAAATGGATTGCTTTATATATTCCAGTATCTCTTTCTGCTTTGCACTTATCTTTCCATAGCTCATCAAAATACACTCTCCTTTATAAACATATGTTTTTATAATAATTGTATCATGAGATACTATATAAAACAAGTGTTTTCGAAACTTTATTCGAAAATGATTTATGAAAAAATCACCTCAAAAGTTGTGCCGGAGTTCGCATTGTCTTTAACGAAAATGCTACCGTCATGTACCCTTACAATTTCATGGACGAGTGCAAGACCAAGACCTACACCGCCAAGTGCCCGGCTTCTGGATTTATCCAGACGGAAAAAGGGTTCAAAGATTCGTTCTTTAAGTTCTTCGGGAATTCCGTTTCCAGTGTCCTCAACAGCGAGATAAATATGTTTGTCTCGCTGTGTTGCTGTTACTGTGACCGTACCACCGGAAATATTATATTTTATAGCATTTTCTACAAGATTATAGACCAGTCGGTAGATAAGTATATCGCTTCCTATTAAAATCACTTTGTCACATTTTCCAGTGAGTCTTATGTCTTTTTCCTGAGCAAGAGGTTCTAAATCAGCAAGAACTTCTTCAATCAGTGCATCTATTTCGATTTCATCATCTCGTGCCACTGTCTGTAGTTCACTCATATCAAGAAGTGTCCTGACCATTTTGCTGAGCCGCTCTGTCTGTTCGGTAATCATTTTTATAGTCTGTTGTGCAGACGAATCATTGTCCGGATGCTGTGTGGAATTATAAAGATCAATCTGAAGCTGCATAACAGCAAGTGGTGTACGAAGCTCATGCGCAGCATTGGCGGTAAATTGCCGCTGCATTTCAAATGCCTCCGACAAACGTTCAAGCATCTTATTATATGAAGTGCTGAGCTGATTCAGCTCTGGAATTTTACTTTCTTCTATTCGAGAATCCGACAGGTTTTGTGCCTGTACTTCTTCAATTTTCTTGGAAAAATCACATAGTGGTTTCAATGCATGACCGCTAATGAAAAATGTAAGAACACCCCCAAGAAGGGAGAGCAATGTTGAAAATATAAGGCTATTTCTTTTGTAGTCTGCTTTGTTGTTATACACCTGGATTGAAAAATTCTTTGCGAAATTATTCCAGTCTTCATCCGGAATACGGATATAGATTTTATCTGAATTATTTCTACTGTTATTTTCATTGTTATTTTCACTTTTGGCATCTACAGTATTTTGCAGGGAGTCGATATAGTAGACTCCATTTTTGTAGATAAATATAGTAAGGCATCCACATATTATTGCAATCAGTAACGTTGTTATAATAGTGAGTCTCCACTGAAGTGATATTTTTTTCATGATACAGCCTCCACGAGCTTATAACCTTCCCCTATTTTGTTTACGATGGGGTCATAACCAAGCACAACTTTAAACTTTTTTCTAAGAGAAGACATATGTACCCGGATAGATCCACTAAAACTGTCTACAGATGCATCCCAGACATGTTCAATAAGTTCTTCCTGGCTGACAGGTCTGCCTTGATTAAGAAGTAAATATTCTAAAATCCCATTTTCCTTTCTGGTTAAAGATACAAGCGTCTCTTTCGCATATGCTTCCCGTTTTTTTGTATCAAACTTGATCTCTCCACAATGCAGACAAATATCTTTTTGTATAAATTTACGTCTTGTCAGACTTCGGATACGGGCTTCTAATTCCTGCAAATGAAAAGGTTTTTCCATATAATCATTAGCACCGGCATCTAATCCTTCAACCTTATCCATAATCTGGCTTCTTGCAGATAAAATGAGAACCTTTGTTTCTTCGTTTTCCTTTCGGAGTTCTTTTAGAATATCCATACCATCTGTGCCGGGCAGATTAAGATCAAGCACGATTAGATCATAGTTCTCTGCCAAAATATAATCAAGTGCCTCATCACCATCATAGCAGGTATCTACTTCATAACCTGCCTGATACAGAGTTTTTGCGATGGTATCACATAATTCCTTTTCATCCTCAACAATTAATAATCTCAAAATAATCTCTCCATTCGCTTAACAGAAATTTTACATCATCTATTGTATAATACAAAAGTCAGCAGGTCAACAAAGACAAATAGAATACTACATAGCATAAGAAAGGAGTAATACTAATCTTGAAATACAGGAAAATATCACAGTTTATTTTACTTATCGCCGGTGTGAGCATGATGAGCTACGGTGCTGTTAGAGGCGAAGCTACGGTTGTGCTTAGTAAAGCAATAAAATTATGTCTGGAGTGTGTAGGAATTGGATAAAAAAACAAATGTAATATCAAAAAAAATAGCCAGGTTACGTGGCTGGATACAGGCAGCTGCCACATTACTTACCAATATACATATCCCTAATCTATTTAAGGGAAGAATATATCAGGGAAATGCAAAAGCAGTATGTGTGCCAGGATTGAATTGTTATTCCTGTCCTGCGGCAGCAGGTGCCTGTCCAATCGGAGCTTTTCAGGCAGTCGTAGGTTCATCAAAGTTTAAATTTACGTACTATATAACAGGATTTTTCATTTTACTTGGTGTAGTCTTCGGGAGATTTATATGTGGGTTCTTGTGTCCATTTGGGTGGTTTCAGGATTTACTTCATAAAATTCCGGGGAAAAAGTTTTCTACAGAAAAGCTCAAGCCTCTAAGGTATCTTAAATATATAATTCTTTTAGTTTTTGTTATACTTCTTCCGGTAGTTGTAACAAATTCTATTGGAATGGGAGATCCGTTCTTCTGTAAATATATTTGTCCTCAGGGAGTTTTAGAAGGAGCGATACCTCTGTCGCTTGGAAATGCTGCCATTCGCTCAGCGCTTGGAAAACTGTTTTCTTTTAAATTGATTATTTTAATCACAGTAATCATGTTTAGCATTCTGTTTTACAGACCATTTTGTAAATGGATCTGTCCGCTTGGCGCAATTTATTCTTTATTCAATAAGATATCTTTTCTTAGCATTAAGATTGAGGATGAGAAATGTGTCGGATGCCATCAATGTACAAAAGCATGCAAAATGGATGTTAACGTTATAAAGACTCCAAATCATCCGGAATGTATACGATGCGGAGCCTGCATGAAAGCTTGTCCTAAAGATGCGATTCACTATCAGTTTATAAAATTTAATGACAAATAAAAAGGAGGTTTTTACCATGAAAACAAGAAAAATTATCATTATGATCCTTACACTTTGTGTAGCGTTATCATTTACTGCATGTACAGGAAAGGGGGATTCGGGAAAAGCAGATTCTGCATCTGTGTCAGAAGGGACAGATAAGACAGAAGACCTGCAGGCAAAACTGGATGATTTATATCAACAGGAAAATCAGATTTTTGAAAAACACAAAGATGTCTGGGAAAAAGTATTTAGCAAGATGTCCAAAACAGATGCTGGTTCAGGTGACTATGCCGATTATCTTGCTTCTACGGTGGAAGCAAACAAAAAGTCTTTTACGGAGGATGAACTGAAAACATTAAAAGAAGATATAGAGACAATCCGGGGAATGGAAGAACAGATAACGGAAGTTGAAAACAAACTGGATGCATCAGGTGCTTCCGAATCCGAAGATGATGATATAATCGCATTCAATAATATTTCAGGAAAAGATTTTGATGGAAATGATGTTGATGAAAGTCTTTTTTCTAAAAATGCAGTAACGGTTATGAATTTCTGGTTTACAGGATGTAAGCCTTGTGTAGCAGAATTGTCAAAGCTTAATGAATTAAATGATGCGATCAAGTCAATGGGAGGGGAAGTTGTAGGAGTGAATACCGATACTTTTGACGGAAAGGAATCTACAATAAAAGAAGCGAAGAAAATTCTTGAAAGCCAAGGTGCAAAATATCGTAATTTCGCACTGGATGCTAATTCAGATGCAGGCAAATATGCCTCTGAGATTATGGCATTTCCGACAACAATTCTTGTAGACAGAAAAGGGAATGTTGTAGGTGAGCCAATGGTTGGAGGAATTGATAATCAGGATAACTATGATGCACTTATGAAACAGATTCAGTCTGTAGTAGATGCAGATAGTGCAAATAAATAAGACAAACGCATAACGTAAAGTTAATACCTCATCTACATACTGTTTGTTTTAAAAAAAATTCATTATGCGAATCACATGACAACTGAAAAAAACAGTGTTATAATGTGTTTGAAAAAATAAAAAGAACAACAGAAAGAGGCTAATTATGGATATTGAAGAAATGTTAGAGATTCATGACTGTCCATTATGTGATGGTGGATCATTGTTAGAAGAAGAAAGTGGCTGTGGATATTATGTAATGTGTCTGGATTGTGGATGCCATTCTGTGACCATTGACTTCCACTCGGAAGAAGAACGACTAGAAGCCGCTAAAAAGACAGTAATGTTATGGAATGCCGGAAAGGTAATTTCAAGTCATCCAGGAGAATAGAATATAAAGAAAGGAAATTCTTATAAGTTTGATTTTGCTGCTTATAAGAATTTCTTTTTTTGTAGAAATACCAAGACTGTCCATAATCTTATCAGTGCAAACACATTTTTTATGGTAAAATATGATTGATATCAGGGTTAAAAGATCAAAGCTCCGTTCGTGCGTGAACGATAAGGTGTTTGACGTTGGAATCCGCGAAATATGAGAAAGCAGAGATTTACGTAGTAATTCGTGACATCATATAATTATAAGGATAGATATAGAACTATAAAAATATAAAAAAGGAATAGACTATGGATAGAAAAAGATTATTTGAAATTGGAAAAGTACTTTATCAGTCGAATCTGCCCTTTCGAGTGAGGTTATTTAATGTCTTGGCATTGCTTGGGTGTATCATCAGCCTTTGTAATGGAGTTTTTTCGTATTTAAACAATGGAGATAAGCGGATACTTATTATAAATGCAGGAATTGCAGTTCTTTCGCTCATGCTTCTTTTTTACGCATATTACAGGAAGAAATATCAAAGATGTTATTTTATAACGATAGTTGTAATTTTTATGATTTTATTTCCGTTTATGTTTTTTAAGAGTGGGGGATATAAAGGAGGAATGCCGTCCTTTTATATTTTCGGAGTTTTATTTACTGTTTTTATGTTAGAAGGCTGGCTGATGTTTTTCAGTGTTTTACTGGAGCTGGTTATTTATATTGCTACGATGGGAATCGCCTATTATTACCCTGTCTGTGTTAGCTGGTTTCATTCAGAAAAAGAAATTGTAGCTGATGTATTGACCGGTGTTGTTGTAGCGAGTGTATCTTTAGGCGCTGCAATGTATTTTCATTTTCGTATTTATAGAAAACAGCAGATTTTTCTTACGCAGGCAAGGGAAGAAGCGATGGAAGCAAACCAGGCGAAAAGTATCTTTCTTGCAAATATGAGTCATGAGATCCGAACACCAATCAATGTAATGCTTGGGATGAATGAAATGATTTTAAGGGAATCTGCCTCAAAAGAAATTGTTCAGTATGCAGAAAGTGTGGAGAAGGCAGGCCGATATTTATTATCACTTATCAATAACATATTGGATATTACCAGAATTGAATCAGGAAAGCTGGATATTACAGAAGAAAAGTTTGAGTTAAGACAGCTTATACAGGAAATATGGATGATTGGAACGAAGCAGGCAGAGGCAAAAAAAATAGATTTTGTTATTGAAGCGGAAGAAGAACTGCCGAAGTATTTGATAGGAGATGTGTTACATACGAAGCAGGTTATCTTAAATTTAATAAGCAATGCTGTAAAATATACGGAAGAAGGACGGGTTACATTAGAAATTAATGCAAGCGGAGACCAAATCATTTTTTCAGTAAAAGATACAGGAATCGGGATTCGAAAAGAGGATATGGACACACTATTTGATATGTTTACACGTGTGGATATGAAGCGGCACAGAAATATTGAGGGAAGCGGTTTAGGACTTACGATAGCAAAAGAACTTTGTGAACAGATGGGAGGACAGATTTATGCAGAGAGTATCTACGGGAAAGGAAGCCGATTTACAGTATGTCTGCCGCTAAAAAGTACAGGAGAAGAGAAAATCGGGAAGTGGAATTTCGAAGAAAGTAAAAAGGTATCGGAAGACCGAAAACGATTTTTTGCACCGAAAGCGAAGGTTTTGATCGTGGATGACAGCCAGCAGAATCTTCAGGTGCTTGCATCTCTTTTGCAAAGAACGAGTATGCAGTTAGATAAAGCAGGTAGTGGATTAGAATGTATCGAAAAAGTTAGAAGCAAAAAATATCACTTGATTTTTCTTGATTATATGATGCCAGAGATGGATGGAATGGAAACATTTCACAAGTTGAGAGAGGAGGAAAATGGACAGGAAGTGCCGATAATCGCTATTACTGCTGATGTTTCTACAGGTATTCGACAGAAATTTCTTTCAGAAGGTTTTGCGGATTATCTTTCAAAACCGGTTATGTGGGATAGACTAGAGGAGATATTGCTGCAATTCATTCCTGCAAATTTGATTTCAAGAGAAAAGGATGCAAGGGAAGAATGGAAAATAGAGGAAAAACAGATTTTAGAATTGAAACAGAAGATGAAACAATGGGATATTGAACTTTCAGAGGGATTACGTTTGCTAAGTGGGAGTATTTCGCAATATAGAAGGTTAGCAGAACTGTTTGTGGAATACTATGTGCCCAATAAAGAACAGTTAATTCAGAGTTTCGAGAGATTGCAGCAGACGCAAAATGAAATAAAAAATATGACAGGATTGCTTCATACTTTAAAAAGTAATGCCAGGGCTATAGGTGCAATAGAACTTTATGAATTATCTTTTACAATGGAGAAAAAAGGAAAGCTCCAAGATGTGAACTACATAAATAAAGCAATCCCCCTTTTATTTTTTGAGTGGGAGCGGGTGGTACAGGGCATATGCTTTTTTATCAAATATACAGAACCGTTTCTTTTGAAAAATAGTGCAAAGGATAGTCCAAAGCAGGTTGAAGAAGATTGTTTCAATGAAGGTTTTGAGAAAAAATATAAAGAAGCAAAGAAAGAGCTTCTTTGTGCGATTGGAAGATATCAGGGAAAATACGCAGAAGAACAGATAGAAATATTATTATCTTTAGAAAAGGATGCAGACCAAAGAAAACAATTGGAAAAGATACAGAAATCCGTTCGGAATTTAGAGTTTGATGAAGCGGAACAGCTTATGGAAGAATGGGAGAAAGGCTATGATTAAAAAAAGCATATTGATTATAGACGATGATATTATTTTATTAAAAACTGCCGAAGAAATACTTTCTGATTTATACAGTGTCAGTGTGGCAAAAGGAGGAAAGCAGGGAATTGCGTTATTAAAAAAGGGGATTATTCCCAATCTGATATTGCTTGATATTGCTATGCCGGAAATGGATAGATATATGACGTTAGAAAAGATAAAAGGAATTCCAGGATGTGAAGAAGTACCGGTTATTTTTCTTACAGGATTTTCAGAATCGGATTATGAAGTAAAAGGGTTAAAAGCAGGGGCAACAGACTATATTGTGAAGCCTTTTGCCAAAGAGGTTCTTCTTGCGAGAGTAGAGATGCATCTTGCAAGAAGTGCGCAAAATTCACGAAAGACTGTTATAGATACGCAAATTCAGGAAAACAGAAAGAGAATACAGGAAAAACTAACACCAGTTGAATGGAAAGTTGCCCTGGCTGTTGCACAGGGAATGGAAAATAAGGAGATTGCCGAGCAGATGAATTATTCCTATGGATATATCAAAAATGTGATTACACGCATTTTTTTAAAACTGGACATAGAGAAGAGGAGAGAGTTGCGGAAATTACTCATAGGATAATTTCTACTTGACAGGAAAACAAAAAGCTGTAAAATAATAGGAGTGTTGTGTAAAAAATCAGAAGAATATACCAGGAGAAATATATGAAAAAAGATGCTGCAAAAGATATAAAAATAGCCTTTTTTGATGTGGATGGAACTTTAGTTGACATGGAGAAGAAGATAATTTCTCCTAAGATGATAGAGACATTAAAGCGATTGAAAAAGAATGGAATTATTTTATGTATTGCGACAGGACGAGGTCCATATATGGTTCCGACTTTTCCGGGAATTGATTTTGATGTCTTTTTAGCTTTTAACGCATCTTATTGTTATACAAAAGATGAAGTTATTTTTGAAAATCCAATATTAATTGAAGATGTGAGGAAAATTGTTGCAAATGCTGCCGCAATTAATCGTCCGATTTCTGTTGCAAACGTAGAAGGATGTGCTGCGAACGGCTGTGATAAAGACTTGGCGGATTACTTTGCTATCGGAAAGCAAAAGGTAAAGGTAGCGGATGATTTTGAAAAAATCATGAATGGGAAGGTATATCAGCTCATGGTTGGCTGTGGTAAGGAAGAGTATGAAGCACTGTTAAAAGATGTAGATGGTGCAAGAATTACTGCCTGGTGGCCACGAGCAGCAGATATTACACCGGCAAAAGGAAATAAAGGCGTTGGCGTAGAAAAAGTTTTAGAATATTATCACTTGAAAAAAGAGAATGCGATTGCATTTGGTGATGGTTCAAACGATATCGAAATGCTGCAGGCAGCAGGGATTGGTGTTGCGATGGGCAATGCGACAGAAGATGTGAAGGCAGCGGCAGATGTCATTTGCGGGGATGTTACGGAAGAGGGAATTTATTATTATTGTATAGAACATGGTTTGATTTAAGGAGAACAGAATGAACATAAAATTAGTTGCACTGGACATGGATGGAACATTACTTAACAGTAAAAAGGAAAAACCGGCAGAATTTATTCCATGGGTAGAAAAGCATCCAGAAATAAAAGTAGTGATTGCCAGTGGAAGACAGTATTATACTTTAGAAAAAGACTTTATGGAAATCAGAGACAAGCTTACTTTCATTGCAGAAAATGGTGGCCTTGTATTTGAAAAAGGTGAGGTCATTTTTAAAGATGAAATGGATAAGCAGGATGTATTAAACTGTATTGATCTGATTGAAAAAGTTCCTTATGCAACAGCAGTTGTCTGTGGGGCGAAGTCAGCATATGTCACAGAACCAGACGAGGAGATACGTTATAACGTAGAAATGTATTATGAGCGTAAAACAATCGTGAAGGACTTAAGGGAAGCTGTGAAAAATGATGCAATCGTAAAAGTAGCTGTTTATTTTAAGAAAGAAAAAGCAGAAGAATCCATGAAATATTTTGAAAATGTCGGTAAAAATCTGAATACGGTTTTATCCGGTGCAAGCTGGATAGACATTGCAAACAAGACAGAAGGAAAAGGAAATGCAGTAAAAGCAATCTGTGAAAAATATAGTATCGCACATGAAGAGGCAATGGCATTTGGTGATTATTTAAACGATATGTCTTTGTTAGAAAGTTGTGGTGAAAGTTACTGTATGAAGAATGGACATCCGACTTTGAAATCATTGGCAAAGTATGTAACAGAAAAGACAAACGATGAAAATGGAGTAATGGAAGTATTGAAGAATCTTTGATTTTTGTTTGCTTAACAAATAAAGAAAGGAATCTTCTCTCGTAGATTGAAAAACAGATAAATAATAGAAAACCTGAAAATTATAATATATAAAAGTGTATGACAGAGCTTTATGAAGAATGTTTTATCACATTCATCGGCTCCGCACTATAGTTTTGTATATTATAATTTTCAGGTTTTTTGTTTTTTAAGGGATAAAAAGTTGTTTGAATAAAGGGAGAAGTTTAGAAAAAAGTATTGACATTTAAGTAAGTTAAAACTAACATAAAATAGTATAAAGATAGTAATATTAGTCTAAACGTATAAAAGATAATTTATACTAACTTATATTCAAGTCGAGCAGCCGCGAGACTTGGCGCGTGATTTTGGTCAGCGTAAGCTGACATATTCTTTACAGAATCACTGCGCATCCTCGCGGAGCGTTTATCTCAGTCGGAGATTGGACTCCCACTGAGACAAATTTGCTGTCACTCACCACCTGAAAGAGGTGGGAGTCTTCTCGACTGAGATAAAAATAGAAAGAAAGGTGTTAGTTCTTATGTTTTTAGAAATAAAACAGATTAAAAAGTCTTTTGGTACAGGTGACAGCCGGGTTAATGTATTAAAAGGTATTGATCTAGAGATTGAAAAAGGAGAATTTTGTGTTTTGCTTGGACCTTCTGGTTCAGGAAAGTCTACATTGTTAAATATCATTGGTGGTATTGATGGAGCAGATTCCGGAAGCATAACGATTGAAGGAGAGCAGATTGAGGATATGACAGAGAAGAAACTGTCCTTGTATCGGAGAATACACCTTGGTTATATTTTTCAGATGTATAATTTAATTCCGAATCTTACGGTAAGGGAAAATATTGAAGTTGGAGCATATTTAAGTGATAAACCACTTGATGTTAATGAGCTTTTACATACATTAGGACTTTATGAACATCAGCGTAAGCTTCCAAATCAGCTTTCTGGCGGACAGCAGCAAAGAACAGCAATTGGAAGAGCAATCGTAAAGAATCCAGATATTCTGCTTTGTGATGAGCCGACGGGGGCGCTTGATTATAATACGTCAAAGGATATTTTGAGATTGATAGAAACGGTAAATCAAAAATATGGAAATACAGTTGTGATGGTAACGCATAATGATGCAATCAAAGATATGGCAGATCGTGTTATAAAATTAAGAGATGGAATGATTCGGAAAAATTATACGAATGAACAGAAGATTCCGGCAATGGAACTGGAATGGTAGGTGATTGGGCATGAAGAATCCTTTAAGAAAAAGATTTTTTCGGGAACTTCGAGAAGAAATCGGGAAGTATTTAGTTGTATTCATCCTTATGGCTGCAACAATCGGTTTTGTGTCCGGATTTTTAGTAGCTGATGGAAGTATGTTAACAGCATATAACAACAGTTTTCAAAAATATAATATTGAAGATGGAAAGTTTGAAACAGAAGAAAAAATATATAAAAATCAACAGGAAGATATCGAAAAAAAAGGGGTAACACTTTATGAGAATTTTTATGTAGAAAAAGCATTGCTTAACGGGACAACACTTCGTATTTTTAAAAACAGGACGGAGGTGGATAAAGTCTGCCTGATGAAAGGAAGACTGCCAGAAAAAGCTGGAGAAATTGCAATTGACAGAATGTATGCAGATAATAATAAATTATCTGTTGGAGACAGTTTGCAAAGTGGAAAAAGAAAATGGAAAATAATAGGACTGGTTGCTCTCTCAGATTACAGTGCCTTGTTTCAAAATAATAATGATACAATGTTTGATGCAGTAAAATTTGGAGCTGCAGTTGTGACGGAAGAAGAATTTTCTTCTTTTAATCAAAGTCAGCTTGTATATAATTATGCATGGACATATACCCATAAGCCAAAAACAGAGGCACAGGAAAAGAAAAAGTCCGAAGATTTTATGGAAGAACTTAGTAAAGATGTTACGTTAGAAGAATTCGTACCACAGTATCTGAATCAGGCTATTCATTTTACAGGAGATGATATGGGCGGCGATCGGGCAATGATCATCGTACTTCTTTATATCGTTATCGCAATTATGGCCTTTGTATTTGGGATTACGACAAGTAATACGATTCGAAAAGAAGCGGGAGTAATCGGAACATTACGTGCATCGGGTTATACAAAAAATGAATTAATACGACATTATATGTTCATGCCACTTCTCGTAACATTTATTGGAGCCATTGTTGGTAATCTTTTAGGATATACTGTTTTTAAAAATGTTTGTGCAGATATGTACTACGGAAGTTACAGTCTTCCAACATATGTAACTCTCTGGAATGCAGAGGCTTTTTTGCTTACAACGGTAATTCCGGTTTTCATTATGTTTGTTGTAAACTATGCGATATTGCACAGAAAACTAAAATTATCACCATTGAAATTTTTACGAAGAGACTTAAGTAAGAGGAAGCAGAAAAAAGCATTTCCTCTTAGTCCGAAAATCAATATTTTTGCGAGATTCCGTCTGAGAGTTATTTTTCAGAATTTCAGTAATTATATTGTATTATTTGTTGGAATTGTTTTTGCAAATCTTTTGCTGTTCTTTGGACTGCTTTTACCATCTGTGCTTGATCATTACCAGACAGATATCCAGAATAATATGCTCGCAAACTATCAGTATATGCTTTCGGTCCCGACCAGTGCCATGAGCAGCAACAAACTATCCAGTTTATTTTCTCTACTGGAGTATTCTCTTGGTACAAAAACAGAAAATGAAGATGCAGAAGAATTTTCTGCGTATTCCTTAAATACAACACCAAAAACATTTAAAAGTGAGGAAGTCACACTGTATGGTGTGAGATCAGACAGCAAATATATTAAAATTAATTTAAAAGATGAAAAGGCAGATTTGCAGGAAAACAGTAAGATAACAGCCGATGTTTATATTTCGTCTGCTTATGCAGATAAATTTTCATTGAAGCCGGGAGATGCGATTACTTTAAAAGAAAAATACGAAAAAGAATCTTACACATTCCGGGTAAAAGGTATTTATGCTTATAATGGAGGACTTTGTATTTTTATGAATCAGAATCAGCTAAATCGAATCTTTGACCTTAGTTCGGATTATTACAGCGGCTACTTTTCTGACACCGAAATAACCGATATCAGCAGCAAATACATCGGCTCCGTCATCGATTTAAATGCCCTCACTAAAGTATCCCGTCAGTTAGATGTATCTATGGGAAATATGATGGGACTGGTAAATGGATTCGCCATCGCTATCTTTTTAGTACTTATCTACCTGCTCTCAAAAATCATTATCGAAAAAAATGCCCAGTCTATCTCTATGGTAAAAATACTTGGTTACAATAATGGAGAAATCAGCAGGCTTTACATCTTATCGACTTCCATTGTCGTTGTGCTGTGTCTGCTGTTAAGCTTTCCATTAGAAACGATTTTTATGAAAGTAATCTTTCGAGAAATGATGCTCCAAAGTTTTTCCGGCTGGATTGCCCTGTACATTGCACCGGAAATTTATGTGAAAATGTTTCTTATTGGAATTGTAAGCTATGCAGCAGTTGCATTATTAGAATATCGAAAAATCAGGAAAGTACCGATGGATGAAGCTTTGAAAAATGTAGAATGATAACTTTTGATTTGTAGATTTCGTGTAGACGAAAAAAGAAAAAATACCATATCACATCTGCTCTGTAGTCGCGGTGTTTAAAATGCTCATCCGCATCTTAAACACGCTTCGAAGCCGCATCTGGGATATGGTATTTTTTCTTTTTTCTGTCTAATCTAAATCCATAGTTTGGCAACATGGAATGTAGCAGAAGGATATGACTTTCCGGGAAATTAAATTTTAAAGGATTGACATTCAAATTGTTGTAAGTTGTATCAAATGTGTATCGACTTTTATGTTAAATTATGTATATGATAATCATATGGTAGCCATTAACCAGCCTGTCGGAAACGTATATTATATCTATTTAATTCCATAGAAAGCTACAACTTTCTGGAGAATTCCCATTCTCACCAACTGTGGATTTGGAATGGTCAGAAAAAAGAAAAAACAATATATCCCAGATGCGGCTTGGGAGCGTGTTTAAGATGCGGACGAGCATTTTAAACACCGCGACTACAGAGCAGATGTGATATATTGTTTTTTCTTTTTTCGTCTACACCGAATCTACAAATCAAAACTTTTTTTGTGGTATTTTGTTTTTATATCGTATTTGTTAGTATAGAAAGTACCAAGTTGATATGAAGTTTGGAAAATTACCTTTGTGAGAGGAGGTTTTTATGGACGGCAGGAAAATATTTGATGCCATTAATACCTGTGATGATGTATTTATTAAAGAAGTTGTTCTGGATATGGAAAACAGAAGGAAAAAGCAGGAGAAGTTGTGACGATTGTTCCAGATAGTAAAACAGTAGATATGGGTGACTCTAAGATTTCCTTAAAAAATGATGTGCAGATGACAGGGCAGAATAAAACATTTCTTTTTATATTACACAGATATTTCTACAGGAAAAACGAAAGAATATACCGAATATGGAAATGTAACTCCAGAATGGAATTGCGATTATAGTGTAAAAAAGAAAACAGCAGTGAAATTAAATCCGCCGGAAGAGTTACGGTATACGTTACAAGTGTATTTTTCATAAAAAGAAAATGCGTTGTTATTTACAAATGAAAAAGAAGTCTATTTGGTGAATCTTGAGAAATAAAGGAGTGAACAATATGACAGATAAAGAAATTATTGCTTTATATTTTAAGCGTTCTGAAAATGCGATTGAGCAGACTGATGTAAAGTATGGAAAGCTGTGTCATTCGATTTCCATCAATATTTTAAATGATACAAGGGACAGTGAGGAGTGTGTGAACGATACATATCTTACACTCTGGAATAAGATTCCTCCGAAAGAACCAAACCCATTTAAGGCGTACATATGCCGGATTATAAAAAATCTTTCTCTGAAAAAATATGAATTTAATCATGCAAAAAAGCGAAACAGTGAGTATGAAGCTTCGCTTGATGAGCTGGAAGAATGTGTGAGTGATGGAACAGAAGCATCTGAAGCTGTAGAATTTAAAGAGTTACAAATGGCAATTAATATGTTTCTTTCTGAACTTCCAGAGAAAAAAAGAATCCTATTTTTACGCCGATACTGGTTTTTGCAGCCAGTAAAAGAAATTGCAAAAGATTATGGAATCACAGAAAAAACAGCGTCTATGCGGCTTTCCAGACTTCGTGAGAAGTTACAGCAATATTTGCAGGAAAAGGAGTTGATTTGATGGATAAAAAGGAACTGTTTCGTGCGATTGATACCTGTGAGGATACCTTTATTAAGGAAACGGCAGAAGATATTCAAAAAAGAAAACCATCAATGATTCGAAGATTTTTCTTTGTAAATTCTTCAGAAAACACAGAAAAAGATATGAGAAAGCTGTCTGGTGTAAGAGTTGCTGTAGCAATTGTAATCTGTGTTATAGTGCTGAGCATTGGAGTACAGACAGCGGCTAGAGTTTCTACTGTTTTTCGTGATTGGATTGAGCAGACATTTCAGATAAAAAGTTCTTCTGATAATCAGAAAGGAAAAAATGGCAGAAGTAATGAGGAAGAAACAGGAAGAGTTCGCCGAAGAAATAACAAAGCAGATGAAGGGCAAGACTCCGTTTTACAAATTGAAAAAGTACCAATGAAAGATAGTCTTCAGATTGTGGGAACGAATGAAAGTTTTATTTATGAGGGTAAAACAGAAGGAGATTCCGATGAAATTATAGAAAAAGTTTATAGCATTAAAGATGGCAAGCTTAGCAAATTGCCAATGCAATCCTTTTCGGGCAGTTATAAGAGAAATACATTCTCTTTTCAATATTCCATCATCGGTCAGGAGATTTTCGGCTATAATTACAGCGAAAATCTAGTGCAGGTATTTGATCAGATAAATAAGCAGGGAGAAGTTTACTTTTCCGTAGAAAATGCCAAAGGAAATGAACAAATTCTTTGCGTAAATCTAAAAAGTGGAGAATGTAGACAGGTCGTAAAACCTGGGGACGGAATGAATATGAGCATGTCTCCAGATGGAAAATATATCTTAATCAATCACAGCAAATCATATTGGACTGTCTTTAACACAGAAAACGAAACGGAAAGAAAAGTAGAAGGACTTTCAGGCTATGCACTTTCTAATGAATATGATTTCATTAATAGTGACCATATTGCCGCTGTTGGAGATGCATTTACCAAAAATAATACCGAATTCTATCGACTAAATTATATTGATCTTGAAACTGGAAAAGTGAAAGTATATCCTGAATATGGTGATATTAAAGGCTGCTGGACTTATCAGTGTGATACGAAGAAAAAGCAGCTAGAAATAGAGAATCTTATAACAAAACAAAAGAAGGTAATTCCTTTAAAACAGGCAGAAGATGTTCATATAATGCAGATTAATGGAGATTATGTTTTATTAGGAACAGATTCCGGTGATGTGTATTATCTTTATAATTTACAGGATGAAACCTATAGAGCATTAGATATCCCAGAAGAAATCCGGGGAACACTGGAGATGTATATTGTGAAAAAGGAGAAGAAATTATTGCTTACAAACGAAAAAGAAGCGTATTTGGTGAACTTAAAATAAAAATTATATATAGAGGTATCAAAGATATAGATTCTGTATTATAATGAGATTCGATAAATGGAATATACATTTGATTGGAGGATTTATATGAAGAAAGTACCAATAAAAGAATTGAGAGAAGATTTAAAAGAAGAACTCAAAGAAGAGCTGGTTCCTGATTCAGCTATTCTTGATGAAAAGAAGATGGGAGAGGAATTATATCATAAGCTGGAAATTCGAAGGGACATAAAAGATTCGCTGATTGTTATTGTGGCTTCGGTTTTATATGCGGTGAATGTAAATGTTTTTGTAAATGCGGGAAATCTGCTGCCGGGAGGTGCGACAGGAATCTCCTTGCTTCTGCAGCATATTTGCAGAACATTTTTGCATATCAGTGTGCCATATTCATTATTCAGTATACTTCTTAATGCAGTTCCGGCAACGATATGTTACCGGGTAGTTGGTAAAAAGTATACACTTCGTTCGGTTCTCTGCATTTTTGTGACCAGTATCGCAGTCGATGCGATTCCTTCTCATTTTGTTACGGATGATTTATTGTTGATTTCTATTTTTGGTGGGATTATTAATGGAACATTAATTGCTCTTATTTTAAATAGTCATGCGACAAGTGGTGGAACGGATTTTATCAGTATGATAATCTCCAAAAAAAAGGGAATTAGTGTCTGGAACTATATTTTTATGGGAAATGTTGCAGTTCTTCTTATTGCGGGATGTATTTATGGTATGAATGTGGCATTGTACTCTATTATTTTCCAGTATGCATCTACACAGATGATTAATATGATGTATAAACGATATGATAAAGATACTTTGTTTATTATTACGAAGAAGCCGGATGAAGTTTATAATATTATCTTGAAAAAGACGAATCATGATGCAACTTTATTTAAGGGTGTTGGATGTTATAAAAATGAAGAAAAAGCAATGCTTTACAGTGTGGTGAATTCGGATGCGACGAGGGTGTTAGTTATGGATATTAAAAAGGAAGATCCGGAAGCATTCATTAATTACTTTGGTTCAAAAGGTATCCGCGGGAATTTTTATTACCAGGAAGAAGATTAGAAGAATATTACAAGCTGTTCGTGATGACTTTTGTATTTTACAGGAAAATCATAGGATAAAAAAGAAAAAATAAAAATCATATATTTCCTATTGACATAGTAGGATATTTCTGGTATGATAAGCCCATGAAACAAAGAAACACAAAACAAAGAGAGGTGGCAGACATGAATTTAGTAAATTCAAAGAGAAAATTCATACATAAGGATGATCGAATGTGTATGTGCTGCTGTTGTAGAGAGAATATTTAATTAGAAATCTAAAGATTAAAATATAAAGAGTACATAATATATGGAGGATAAAAAAATGGCAAAGAAAACATATAAGGATAGAGATTTTAAATTTGAAACATTACAGTTACACGTTGGACAGGAAAGTGCAGATCCTGTAACAGATGCAAGAGCAGTACCTATTTACCAGACATCTTCTTTCGTATTCCACAATTCACAGCATGCAGCAGATCGTTTTGGTTTAAAAGATGCAGGTAATATTTACGGAAGATTAACAAATCCTACAGTAGATATTTTCGAGCAGAGGGTTGCAGCCCTTGAAGGTGGTGTTGCAGCATTAGCAACAGCTTCCGGAGCAGCAGCAGTAACATATGCTATTCAGAATGTAGCTTTAGCAGGTGACCACATTGTAGCAGCTAAAAATATTTATGGCGGTACATATAATTTACTTGCTCACACATTAGTAGACTACGGCGTAGAGACAACTTTCGTTGATCCTTTAAAACCAGAAGAATTTGAAGCAGCAATTAAAGAAAATACAAAGGCGTTATATATAGAAGCACTTGGCAATCCAAACTCTGAGGTAACAGATATTGAAGCAGTAGCAGAGATTGCTCACAAACATAACATTCCGTTATTAATTGATAATACATTCGGAACACCTTATCTTTTAAGACCATTAGAGCATGGAGCAGATATTGTTATTCATTCCGCAACAAAGTTTATCGGCGGACATGGAACAAGTATCGGTGGTGTTATTGTAGATGGTGGTAAGTTTGATTGGAAAGCATCTGGTAAGTTTCCACAGCTTACTGAACCAAACCCAAGCTATCATGGAATCAGCTTCGTAGATGCAGCAGGACCTGCCGCATTTGTTACAAGAATTCGTGCGATTCTTTTAAGAGATACCGGAGCAACACTTTCTCCAATTCATGCATTTGTTTTCTTACAGGGCTTAGAAACACTTTCTTTACGTGTAGAACGTCATGTAGAGAATGCTCTTAAAGTTGTAGAGTACTTAAAGAATCAGCCATTAGTGGAGAAAATTAATCATCCTTCTGTATCTGAAGATCCTGAACAGCAGAGATTATATAAGAAATACTTCCCGAATGGCGCTGGATCTATTTTCACATTTGAAATTAAAGGTGATGATGTGACAGCAAGAAAGTTCATTGATAATTTGGAATTATTCTCTTTACTTGCTAACGTAGCTGATGTAAAATCTTTGGTAATCCATCCGGCATCTACAACACATGCAGAACTTAATGAGCAGGAGCAGGCAGATCAGGGAATTAAACCAAATACAATCCGTTTATCTATCGGAACAGAACATATTGATGATATCATTGAAGACTTAGATGAAGCTTTCAAAGCTGTAGCAGAATAATAGGGGGCACTTATCATGGCAAAGATTTATAAAGGAATTCAGGAATTAATTGGAAATACACCTTTAGTTGAGGCAGTAAATTTAGAGAAAAAGTTAGGATTAAAAGCAACATTATTATTAAAACTTGAATATTTTAATCCAGCAGGGAGTGTAAAAGACCGTATTGCAAACGGAATGATTGAAGATGCAGAAAAGAAGGGACTGTTAAAAGAAGGTGCCACAATTATTGAACCTACTTCCGGTAACACAGGAATTGGTTTAGCAGCAATCGCAGCGGCAAAAGGTTACAAAGCTATCTTTACTATGCCGGAAACTATGAGTGTAGAAAGAAGAAATATTTTAAAAGCCTACGGTGCAGAGATTGTTCTGACTCCAGGCGAAAAGGGAATGTCAGGAGCAATCGCAAAAGCAGAGGAGCTTTCCAAAGAGATTCCTGGAAGCTTTATTCCTGGACAGTTTGTAAATCCGGCGAATCCTGCGACACATAAGGCAACCACTGGACCAGAAATCTGGAATGACACAGAGGGTAAGGTAGACATCTTCTTAGCAGGTGTTGGTACTGGCGGAACAGTAACTGGTATCGGAGAATACTTAAAAGAACAGAATCCAGATGTGAAAGTCATCGCAATCGAGCCAGCAACATCTCCTGTATTATCACAGGGACATGGCGGCGCACATAAGATTCAGGGAATCGGTGCAGGATTTGTTCCAGATGTATTAAATACAAAGATTTATGATGAAGTTTTCCCTGTAGAGAATGAAAAAGCATTTGAATACGGGAAAGAACTTGCCAAAGCAGAAGGTATTATTACAGGTATTTCCTCAGGAGCGGCGTTATATGCAGCCGTAGAAGTTGCAAAACGTCCGGAGAATGAAGGAAAGACTATCGTAGTACTCCTTCCAGATAACGGCGATAGATATTACTCAACACCATTATTCCAATAGATACTGATTTGTAGATTTGGTGTAGACGAAAAAAGAAAAAAATAATACATCCCATCTGCTCTGTAGTCGCTGTGTTTAAGATACTCGTTCGCATCTTAAACACGCTCCGAAGCCGCATCTGGGATGTATTATTTTTTCTTTTTTCTGGCTATCTAAATCTACAGTTGGCAACGTGGAATGTACCAGAAGGATATGACTTTTCGGGAGATTAAATTCTGAAGAATTGACGCATTTCTTCTGGAGATTTTATCTGAATAAAAATCGTAGATTTCTGGACAAACTCCTCTCTCTTATTTTTTAACTGATTTGTAGAATGAGGTTAGACAGCCGCTGTAATAGAACTTTTTGCTGAATTGTAAGGAAAGTATAGCAAAGAAAAGAAGATTAAATACAATTCAGTCACATACAACAATTTGAATGTCAATCCTTTAGACTTTAATTCCCCGATAATCCATAATCTTCTGGAGAATTCCCATTCTCACCAACTGTGGACTTGGAATAGTCAGAAAAAAGAAAGAATACCATATCCCAGATGCGGCTTCGGAGTGTATTTAAGATGCCGACGAGCATCTTAAATACAGCGACTACAGAGCAGATGGGATATGGTATTCTTTCTTTTTTCGTCTATACGAAATCTACAAATCAGGATTTATACTATGGTATACCAGTTTTCTTTTCTTATTCCACAAAGTGGTGCTAATTTTTGCTGTAATGCTTTAAATGGCTCTTCTGTAAAGGACTTTGCCTGTGTTGGGCAGATTCTAAGGCAGGAGCCACAGCGGAGACATTTGCTGTTATCAATGTCTTTTGGATTGCTGTCACTGATTGCTTTTACCGGGCATACATCGGCACAAAGCATACAGTAGATACAGTAGTCGTTTGTTTCAACTTTGAATGGAAATTCACCCATAGGTGGCTTTGTGTATGGGAAAGAACCGGGAACTTCTAAGTTAGAGGTATCATATGTAACGAGAAGACGAAGGCGTTCTTTTAATTTATCACCAAATTCTTTGGCCATTTTTAAATCTTCTTCATCTGGTCTGCCTTCGGCACATTCCTTTAAGAAGGTATGCTGGCATACAAAAGAAGCTGCACCAATCGGGATAAATCCTTTATCTGTTACATTTTTCTTTAATTCCATCAACGTATCATCAATGTCACGATTTCCATATGTTGCAACAAGGACGACAGGTGTATTTAAACCGGAAAAGCGGCTTAATGCATCGACAACTGGAACGGGAACTCTGCCACCGTAGGCAGGTACACCGATGATAAGAAGTTCATTTTCTTTAAAATGATGTTCTTGCTGGCGTTCATCATAACTTGTAAGATTGATAGATTCCACTGGATAGTTTTCAAAAGATGATGCAATTCGGGAAAGAACTTTTTCTGTAGTATTTCCCGGACTAAAATACGCATAATAAACTTTAAGTAACTGCATAATAAAAACCCCCTGTATATTGAAAAAAATTACCACTAAGGGTATTATACAACATTGGATTCTGATTTGGCAAGCCAGATCAATCCTGAGTTGCGTAGCAAAACAAACGCTCCTAAAGAGAGCAGCACCGCTATATTTGTGGCCTTAGAGCGAGGATTGAATGCGAGCGGATAAGCGAACATTCAACCCGCAGTGATAGAGTCACAAATATAGCGGTGCTGCTCTCTTTGGGCGCGTCTCTCCCTTTGCCTGCGGCAACCCAGAATTATTTAATTTTTTCTACAATCTGATCATATAAATCTAAATCGCAGTGTTCCTGCTTCGTGAAATGTGTGCAGTTTAAGCAGCTTGGAGTACTACATTCGCAGGAAGAATTTTTAAATGCGGATTCCTCAGATACCGGTTCATATTTGCTGCATGCTTCTGCGACTTCCTGATAGGTTTTCTTTGAACTTTTCATGATAAATCCTCCTTTTTTCAAGAATGTACTCTCGGAGTCTTTCTTGCACTTACTTTTGTAATTAAATTCTGTCAGTACCAAAATAATTTCGAGAGTACATTTATCAGGTACGGAGGTAGTATGTGAAAAAGTTAAAATATTATTCAGGATAAATCAGATTTTTTTCAGAAGGATTGTTTAACGCTTCTTTTAAATATTTTTTTGCAAGATAATTGGCCATTGGAAGATTCTGATCAAGATAATTTCCGCAGTCTTTTGCAGCGGCTCCAGGAATTTCACCTTCGTAATCAGCGATAAAAGCAAAAGTATCGCGTACAAGACCAACAACGTCTTTAGATTCATAGTCACCTGCAAGGATAAGATAACATCCGGTACGACAGCCCATTGGTCCAAAGTAAATGACTTTTTCTTTCCATTCGTCATTATTTCTTAAATACGTTGCGGCAAGATGTTCAATTGTGTGAAGTTCTGCTGTGTTCATAACGGGTTCTCTGTTTGGAGCGGTCATACGAAGGTCAAAGGTGGTGAGAACTTCTTTTCCTACATAATCCTTTCTTGAAACGTATACTCCCGGGATTAAATCTAAATGATTTACGGTAAAACTTGCTATTTTATCCATGATATGGTTCCTCCTTATATAAAATTTGCAAAACATAATTTTATAGTATATTCTATACGAAGCTAATGATAGCTTACAAAATTAAAAAGGTCAATATAAGAAACAACAGAAATTTTTTTGATTGACAGAGGGGAGACTATATATGATAGAGACAGTAATGACGGCACAGATGCCGGTAGGACTTCCGATAAAAATAAAGAAGAACAGGTTAGAGCCGGATACGATACAGGAAAATATGCCGAGATTAAGTATTGTTGCAGGTGTTCATGGTGATGAACTGCAAGGACAGTATATTTGTTATGAACTGATTCGGCGGATTAAAGAGGAAAGAGAGAATCTGAAAGGAATTGTAGATGTATATCCATGTGTGGCTCCTATGGCACTGGAAATAAGAAAGCGTAATGCTCCAGGAGCTCTTGATATGAATGCGATGTTTCCGGGAAGTCATCATGGACATACGATAGAATATATGGCAGCAGAAGTAATTGAGGATTTAAAAGGTTCAGATTTTTGTATTGATATCCATTCAAGTGATATTTTTATTCGGGAACTTCCCCAGATACGAGTGCCGGAGAATGCAGGGAAAAAAGTGACAGAGCTTGCGCAAAAGTCAGGAATTCCAGTTTTATGGATGAACAGTAATTCTTCTTCTGTTTGGGAAGGAAGTCTTGCGTACAGCCTTCGGAGAAAAGGTATCCCGAACCTGGTGATTGAGTCGGGGATTGCACTTAAAATTGATTATGAGTACTGTAAAAAGGTAATAGATGGTATTTTTCGGATGATGAAGGAACTGGAAGTTTTTGAAGGAGAAGTTTCTCCTACGAAAAAAACAGTGACAGTAAAGAAAAATGATGTGGAAGTTATTCACTGTAATACGAGTGGAATTTTTATTCCTAAAATACAGATTGGAAGTTTTGTAAGAGAAAATCAGGTACTTGGCTGTATCGTGCGGCCGATTCTTGGGGCAGAGCTTGAGGAGGTAAAGTCTTCCTGTGACGGAATGATTTTTAGTTTGAGAGAATATCCGGCGGTTTGTGAGGGAGAACTTCTGGCAAGAATCTGCAAGGCAGAAAGACCTGCCGGAAAATATGAATAGCAAAAGGAGGACTGGGCATAATGGAAGAAAAAATATTGTATTCGATGGAATCTCCTTTTCAGCAGGAAATTAATGTAAAAGGATATTATTTCGGAAAAAATGAAGGGAAAGAACGCTCTGCTTGCATTGTGGGAGCTTTGAGGGGAAATGAATATCAGCAATTATATATTTGTTCAAAACTGATCGATGTATTAAAAAAGATAGAAAAGCATGGAGATATGGTAGGAGAGAATGGTATTTTAGTGATTCCTTCCGTAAACAATATGTCGATGGATTTTGGTAAACGTTTCTGGATTTCTGATGATACGGACTTAAACAGGTTGTTTCCGGGGAATCCGTCAGGTGAATCAGGAAGTCGTGTGGCATATGCAATTATGGAAACAACAAGAGGGTACCGGTATGGAATTCATTTACCTTCTTTTTATCTTGGAGGAACTTTTATGCCACATATCCGTCTTCTTGACCCGGAACATGGAAGCACCAGTCTTGCCAATCTGTTCGGACTTCCCTATGTTATTGAAGCAAAAAGCAGACCGTTTGACAGAACGACATTACATAACAACTGGCAAAGAAATGGAACAGAAGCATTTTCTTTATACACAGGAATGACAGGGAAAATTGATGATGAGCTTGCAACACAGGCAGTTTCTTCTATTCTGCGTTTTCTTACAAGAATGGGTATTATCCGTTATTATTCTCATAGTGGATATATCGCAAGTGTTTTAAAGGAAAGTGATCTGGAGCCAATTATGACAGAGGCGGCAGGTATCTTTATAAGAAAAGCAGAGTGTGGTCAGGAAGTAAGCCGGGGGGATGTTTTGGCGCAGATCATGAAGGCAGATAGCGGAGAAATTATTTCGGAAGTTACAGCACCAACAGACGGTATCATTTTTTACGCAGAGACAAGGCCTGTTGTCTATTCAAATCTTTTGGTATTTCAGATAATCAAGAGAATTCATCTGTAAAAAATCTAAAAATTTTTTGAAATTTTGTCGTCGATTTTTGTCAGAATTCATGGTTTTATAGAAACTGATATAAAACCATAGGAAATAGAATAAAAAAGTGATATGATAATTTAAACAGAAAATATGGGGCTGATTAATAAATTGTCCCCACAATTTAATTAAACATACTTGGAGGATGTAATGAGTCAGGTAAAGAGATTATATGTGGAAAAGAAATCGTCATATGCGGTAAAAGCAAAAGAACTTGCAGAAGAATTAAAGGCATATCTTTCCATAGAGGATGTCAGTGATGTTAGAGAGTTAATTCGCTATGATGTGCAGAATGTCTCAGCAGAAACTATGAAAAAAGCGGCAGTTACCGTATTCTCAGAACCGCCTGTAGATGATTTATATGAGGAAGATTTCCCTAAGAAAGATGGAGATAAAGTATTTAGCGTAGAATTTCTTCCTGGACAGTTTGATCAGAGAGCAGATTCAGCAGTACAGTGTCTTCAGCTTCTTGATGAGAAGGAAGAACCAATCATTCGTTCTGCAACAACCTACGTTTTCTCTGGCAATATCAGTGATGAAGAATTGGAGAAGATTAAAGAATACTGTATCAATCCAGTAGATTCCAGAGAAGCAGACGAGAAGAAACCGGAAACATTAGTTATGGATTATGAAGATCCGGCTGATGTTGCGATTTTTGATGGATTTAAAGATATGCCGGAAGAAGAATTGAAGAAGCTTTATGATTCTTTAGGTCTTGCAATGACATTTGAAGATTTCCGTTATATCCAGAATTATTATCAGGGAGAAGAAAGCAGAAATCCTTCTATGACAGAGATTCGTGTATTAGACACTTACTGGTCTGATCACTGTCGTCATACAACATTTTCAACAGAATTAAAAGATGTTGCTTTTGGTGATGGATATTACAAGCCTCTCTTTGAAAAAACATATAATGAATATCTTGCTGACCGTACGGAAGTATATGGAGACAGAAAAGATAAGTTTATCTGTCTGATGGATCTCGCACTTATGGGAATGAAGAAGTTAAAACAGGACGGACTTCTTGATAACATGGAAGAAAGTGAAGAGATCAATGCCTGTAGCATTGTTGTTCCTGTAGAATTTGAAGATAAGACAGAAGAATGGCTTATCAGTTTTAAGAATGAGACCCATAACCATCCAACAGAAATTGAACCATTTGGTGGTGCTGCTACCTGTCTTGGAGGAGCAATCCGCGATCCATTATCAGGACGTTCCTATGTATATCAGGCAATGCGTGTCACAGGTTGTGCAGACCCTACTGTTCCGATGGCAGATACCATGAAGGGCAAGCTGCCACAGAGAAAGCTGACTACAGGTGCAGCGAAAGGATATAGTTCCTATGGTAACCAGATCGGACTTGCCACAGGATTAGTAGACGAAGTATATCATCCAGGTTATGTTGCAAAGCGTATGGAGATTGGCGCAGTTATCGGTGCAGCTCCAAGAAAGAATGTTATCAGAGAAACTTCTGATCCGGGAGATATCATTGTACTTTTAGGTGGACGTACCGGTCGTGATGGTTGTGGTGGAGCAACAGGTTCTTCTAAGGCACATACAACAAAGTCTATTGATACCTGCGGTGCAGAAGTACAGAAAGGTAATGCCCCTACAGAACGTAAGATTCAGAGATTATTCCGTCGTGGAGAGGTAAGTTCTCTTATTAAGAAGTGTAATGACTTTGGTGCTGGTGGTGTATCTGTAGCAATCGGTGAGCTTGCAGACGGACTTCGCATTGATCTTGATAAAGTGCCGAAAAAGTATGCAGGTCTTGATGGAACAGAGCTTGCAATTTCGGAATCTCAGGAACGTATGGCAGTTGTACTTGATAAAAAAGATGTAGAGCAGTTCCTTTCCTATGCAGCAGAAGAGAACCTTGAAGCAACAGTTGTTGCAGAAGTAACAGAAGAGAAACGTCTTGTAATGTCCTGGAGAGGCAAAGAAATCGTAAATCTTTCACGTGCTTTCTTAGATACGAATGGTGCACATCAGGAGACTACGGTTGAAGTAGAGATGCCTGACGAGAAAGAATGCTACTATAAAAAGCAGATTGAACTTAAAAATGTAAAAGAAATGTGGGAAGAAACTCTTTCTGATCTTAATATATGTTCCAAGAAAGGTCTTGTAGAAATGTTTGACAGTTCTATCGGAGCTGGAACAGTTACGATGCCATTTGGTGGAAAGACACAGCTTACTCCAATTCAGACAATGACAGCAAAACTCCCTGTTTTAGAAGGCAAAACAGAGTTTACAACAATGATGTCTTATGGATTTGACCCATATCTGTCAAGCTGGAGTCCATATCATGGAGCAGTATATGCTGTTCTTGAATCTGTTGCGAAGATTGTAGCAGCCGGAGGAGACTTCCGTAAGATTCGTCTTACATTCCAGGAATATTTTGAGAAACTTGGCACAGATCCAAAGAGATGGGGTAAACCATTTGCTGCATTACTTGGTTCTTATAATGCACAGAAAGGATTTGGAATTCCTTCGATCGGAGGAAAAGACAGTATGTCAGGTTCCTTTGAAGATATTGATGTACCACCAACATTAGTATCCTTTGCGGTTGATTACACAAAGGCTTCTCATGTTGTAACTCCTGAATTGAAGAAAGCAGGCAATAATCTGTTACGTATCGATATTCCTTTTGATGAATATGGTATTCCTGATTATAAAAAAGCAGGAGAGATTTATGATACAATTCATAAATTAATGCGTAGAGATGTTATCGCATCAGCATATGCACTTGGTTCAGGCGGATTAATTGAAGCAATAAGCAAGATGAGCTTTGGAAATATGTATGGTGTGAAGTTTATGAAAGACTTTAAACTTGAAGACCTTACAAAGAAATATTATGGTTCTATTCTTGTGGAGATTCCTACAGACTGGATGGATGAGATGTCCGCTCTTCCAAATACATTTGTAGGACGAGTTACAGATGATCCATTCTTCCAGGTTGGTGAAGAAGAGATTTCATTAAAAGAAATGTGTGATACATGGCAGGCTCCATTAGAATCTGTATTCCCTACAAAAACAAATGAAGGTAAACATAATGTATCACAGCCATTATATCGCACAAATGATATTTATGTATGCAAGAATAAAGTTGCTGTACCAAAAGTATTTATTCCAGTATTTCCTGGAACAAACTGCGAATATGACTCTGCAAAAGCCTTCCGTCGTGCAGGAGCAGAAGTAGAGACCCTCGTATTTAAGAATCAGTCAGAATCTGATATCCTTGATTCTGTAGATGCATTTGAAAAAGCAATCAGCCAGGCTCAGATCATTATGTTCCCAGGTGGATTTAGTGCAGGTGATGAACCAGAAGGTTCAGCGAAGTTCTTTGCTACTGTATTCAGAAATGAAAAGATTAAAGAAGCCGTTATGAAACTTCTTAATGAAAGAGATGGCCTTGCACTTGGTATTTGTAATGGTTTCCAGGCATTGATCAAACTGGGACTTGTTCCTTATGGAGAAATCGTAAACCAGACAGCAGATTCACCAACGCTTACAATGAATGAGATTGGCCGTCATGTGTCTACTATGGTATATACAAAAGTAGTAACAAATAAGTCCCCATGGCTTCGCAAAGCAGTACTTGATCAGGTTTATGCAATCCCTGCATCTCATGGTGAAGGTCGTTTTGTTGCCAGTCAGGAATGGATTGAGAAATTATTTAAGAATGGTCAGGTTGCAACACAGTATGTTAACTTAAATGGCGAACCTACAATGGATGACCGTTTCAATCCAAATGGTTCTTATTATGCTATTGAGGGTATTACCAGTCCAGATGGTCGTGTCCTTGGTAAGATGGCACATTCCGAACGTATCGGAGAAAATATCGCAAAGAATATCTACGCAAAACAGGATCAGAAGATATTTGAAAGCGGAGTAGAATATTTTAAATAAATACTGAGTTGTAGATTTCGTATAGACGAAAACAGAAAACATACCCTATCCCATCTGCTCTGTAGTCGCTGTGTTTAAAATGCTTGTTCGCATCTTAAACCCGCTCCGAAGCCGCATCTTGGATAGGGTATGTTTTCTTTTTTCTGACTATACAAATCTACAGTTTAACAACATGGAATGTGCCAGAAGGATATGACCTTCCGGAGATTTTCATTCTGACGAAAATCATAGAATTCTGAGCAACCCCCTTATTTCTCTCTCAGATTAAAATACTAATTTGTTATTTGTTATCAAAACCAGACAGCCGCTGAAACAAAATTTTATACTGAATTGTAAGAAAATTATGATAAAGAAAAAAATTGTGATAAGTATTGCATTTTGTGACTTTGCGCTGTGGAATTCTGACCATAGGAACTTGGGACTCGTTTTTCCCAAGTTCCTGTTTTCCTGGGCAGAATGGAATGCTTAGCGCAACGGAACAAATTCAAACTTATCACAATTCTTTTTTCTTTAGAAGACTTACTACAATTCAGCTCAATATCCTCTACCAAAGCGGCGTCTGTGTCCCCAGCAAATTAGTATTTAAAAAAATACTTGCATTCTAAAATACATTATGTTATAATAGCTTTCGTTGGTGAGTGAAAGACATTCGCTGATAAGCAGTTGTGGCGGAATTGGCATACGCGCTAGACTAAGGATCTAGTCCGGGCTAACTGGGTATGGGTTCAAGTCCCATCAACTGCATTGTTGGAAGAAGCTGAGGACCTTTGCGGTTTTCAGCTTTTTTTGTTATTATAAAGTTTTAGAAAATGGGAGTTTGTCATGAGTGTAATAAATGTAGAACATATTTCAAAGCTATATGGAGATAAGCTGGTTCTCGAAGATCTTTCCTGTAGTGTAGATGAGGGAGATAAAATTGGGATTATTGGAATTAATGGTACTGGAAAGTCTACACTTCTTCGGATTATCGCAGGAGAGGAAGAAGCTGATGAGGGGAAAATTATATTTTCTAATGGTCTGACTGTTGGATGGCTGGGGCAGAATCCAGAATTCGATGAAGACAGCAGTATTTTAAAATATGTTTGTGAAGGAAAAAAGATTGAAGAAGATTATGGATATGAGAGTGATGCTAAAGCAATGCTTACAGTATTAGAGCTTGAGCAGTTTGATGAAAAGATAAAGAATCTTTCAGGTGGACAAAAGAAAAGAGCTGCACTTTGTAAAGTATTGCTGCAGAAACCGGATATTTTGATTCTGGATGAGCCAACGAACCATTTAGATAATAAGATGTCTGATTGGCTTGAAAATTATTTGAGAAGTTTTCGAGGTGTTCTTTTAATGGTAACACACGACCGGTATTTTCTTGATAAAGTAACGAATCATATATGGGAAGTTGATGGTGGAAAAGTTTATTATTATGATGAGAATTATTCCGGGTATCTGGAAAGAAAAGCAGAGCGGGAAGAGAGGCAGTTAGCTTCTGAAAGAAAGCGGCAAAGTATTCTTCGTAACGAAGTAAAGTGGGTAATGCGAGGTGCCAGAGCGAGATCTACAAAACAAAAAGCACGTCTTGAACGTTTTGAGCAGTTAAAAGCAATGGATTCTCCTAAAACGGCAAAACAGGTGGAAATGGGTTCGGTAGGAACCAGACTTGGAAAGAAGACAATAGAGGTTTACGATATTTCAAAGGCATATGGAGATAAAGTGCTTTTTGAACATTTTTCTTATATATTTAAACGCTTTGAAAGAATTGGATTTGTTGGTCATAACGGATGTGGTAAGTCTACTTTAATGAAGATTTTATCAAATTTAGAATCTGCGGATTCCGGAAGTATCGAATGGGGTGAAACGATAAGAATCGGTTATTTTGCGCAGGAATGCGAAATAATGGATGAAAGACAACGGGTGATTGATTATATTAAAGATGCAGCAGAGTATGTACGTACATCAGAAGGTTTAGTCAGTGCATCAAAAATGCTGGAAAGGTTTTTATTTAGTTCAGATATGCAATATACACCAATTGCGAAGATTTCTGGTGGGGAAAGACGAAGATTATATTTGTTGAAAGTCTTGATGCAGTCTCCTAATGTTTTAATTCTTGATGAGCCTACCAATGATCTTGATATTGCTACTTTACGAGTTCTTGAAGAGTTCCTTGATGAATTTGCAGGAATTGTGATAACAGTATCACATGACCGTTATTTTCTTGATCGTACGGTAGATCGGATTGCTGCTTTCGAAGAGAAAAGAATAGTGATTTATGAAGGGGATTATACAGAATATCAGGAGAAATCAGGGAAGATAGAAACGGATGCAATTGAAAGTGTTGATTCTGGTGCGGGTCTTCATATTAAAAAGAATAATGAGAAGAAAAAAGAAGGAAGAGAAAAATGGCTTGCATCTAAAAACAAAGAAAAGCTATTAAAATTTACCTATAAAGAACAAAAAGAATTTGAAACGATAGATGAAGATATTGAAAAGTTAGAGGAAAAAATTGCTGAACTTGATGGGCAAATTAGTAAATGTGCAACAGATTTCATAAAATTGAATGAATTTATGCAGGAAAAAGAGAAGACGGAAGCCAAACTTTCTGATAAAATGGAACGGTGGGTATATTTAAATGATCTTGCTGAAAGAATTGAAGAGCAAAAGAAAGAAAAGAGAGAATAAGGAGAACAAGGGTAATGGATACGGTATTTCAAGCGGCAGATATTTTACTGCCAGAAAAAACAATAGATATGGAAAAGTGGTCCGTAATTGCCTGTGACCAGTTTACAAGCGAACCGGAATATTGGGAGAAAGTAAAGGCAAATGTAGCAGAACATCCGTCTACTTTAGATATGATTTTGCCGGAAGTATATTTAGGGCATGATGATCACGAAAAACAGCTTAAAACAATTGAATCTTCCATGAATAAATATTTGCATGAACAGGTTTTTGCAGAATACAAAGATGCTATGATTTATGTGGAACGAACAGACAGCAGTGGAAAGGTGCGTTCTGGAATTGTAGGAAAGATTGATTTAGAGCAATATGATTATCGCAAAAAAAGTACTTCTTTTATAAGAGCAACGGAAGCAACGGTAGCAGAAAGAATTCCGGCAAGAGTGGAAATTCGTAAAAATGCAGTAGTAGAACTTCCGCATGTTATGCTTTTAGTAGACGATGCTGGAAAACACGTAATAGAACCTTGTGCATTTGAAAAGGAAAGCCTCCCTCTTCTGTATGATTTTGATCTTATGTTAGGAGGCGGTCATCTTAGAGGATATCTTCTTGGAGAAAAAGAACAGGAAAGAATCCAGAAAGCTCTTTCTTTTCTTGCGGATGCGAAATGTTTTGGAGATAAATATCATGTAAAAAACCGCCCGGTATTATTATTTGCGGTAGGAGACGGAAATCATTCTCTTGCAGCTGCAAAAGAGTATTATGAGCAGCTGAAAGCAGCATATCCAGATGAGGATCTTTCTGATCATCCGGCAAGATATGCGCTTGTAGAGATTGTGAATCTTCACAGCCCGGCACTGCAGTTTGAGGCCATTCACCGTATCGTTACGGATGTTGATGTGGAAGATTTATTAAGTAAAATGAGCGTTGCTTTGCATATTAAAAAAGAAGGAAAAGGACAGACTTTTTATACGATCTATAAAGGAAAGAAAAAGAAATGTGTGATAGATCGCCCGACATCAAAATTGACAGTAGGAAGCCTTCAGAGATTTCTTGATAGTTATCTGGCACAAAATGGTGGAAAGATTGATTATATTCATGGAGAGGATGTGGTAGAAGGCCTTGCTAAAGAAAAAAACAGTATCGGATTTATTTTGCCGGATATGGGAAAAGAAGAACTTTTTCCTACAGTGATTCATGACGGAGCACTTCCAAGAAAGACATTTTCTATGGGACATGCACAGGATAAACGTTATTATACGGAGTGCCGTAAAATAAGGAAATAAGAAAGGAAGAGATAGTATGCCGACAACATATACACATTATGCATATGGGCAGGATGTTTTTAAGAAACTTCCGGAACAGATACAAAAAAGTATAGAACCTTATATGGATTATTATAATATAGGAGTACATGGTCCGGATATATTATTTTATTATCATTCTTATCATAAAAACAGTGTAAATCAATATGGAATAAAAGTGCATCATGAACCCGCAAGAGAGTTCTTTAAAAGAGCTTTTAAAGTATTTCAGGTTCAGAAAAATAAAAGGGCTGCCTGCGCATATCTTGCTGGCTTTATGACACATTTTATTTTGGATAGTACCTGTCATCCTTATGTAAGAAAGCGGATAAAAGAAACCGGAATCAGTCATACAGAAATCGAAACAGATTGGGATTTTCAGGTTTTACAAAAAGCCGGAGAGGATTTAGATCATTATAAAAGAGCCTGTCATGTAAAAAACAGGAAGGAGATCGCAATGGTGATTGCACCGTATTTTAAAAAATCTGTGAAACAAATACGGGTAAGCCTTTTTCATATGAAGCTGGTAATTAATCACATATTTCGTTCTGGATTTGGAGTCAAAAGAGCAATCGCAATGATAATTGGTGGATATGTATGTCCGGAATTAGAGATACATCATCATTTTATTCCAAGGGAGATTCATCCAGGTGATAAGGAAACCTGCCAGCATTTATGGGAACTTTATTATGGAAGTCAGGATCTATGTGTGGAGATGATAACAAAGCTTTATAATGCTTTACATAGTATGGATACTTCTTTTTGCAAGGAAAAGAGATTGTCTAGAGACTTTTCATAGAAAAATATGTTATGCACTGCATGACGGACATCTCACAGCAAGAATGTCAGGACATTCATGAAAATGAAATGAGATAGGAAATAAACATAAGATAAAGGGGAATGATATGAAAAAGAAATTAACAGGAATCGTATTGCTTTTATTGTTTTTTGCAATGCCGTTACAGGGACAGGCAAAAGTAAAAGCACCGAAAAAACAGTGCCATGCATATGCAGTGATGGATGCAGGTTCAGGAGAAGTTCTTTTTGGACAAAAAGCTAACAAAAAGATTTATCCGGCAAGTACTGCTAAGCTTATGACAGCAATTGTTTGTGTAGAGAAGGGAAATGTAAATTCTGTTATTAAAACAAAGTCCGATGTAGTATATCGCACAACACCAGGTACATACAGTCTGGGAATCGGAGCCGGTGTAAAATACACTTTCAAAGATTTATTACATATGAGTCTTATGTCTTCTGCTGCAGATGCGACAGATTCTTTGGCGGTTGGTGTATTTGGTTCAAAAAAAGCCTGCGTAGAGGCAATGAATGAGAAATGTAAGGAACTTGGGTTAAAGAAAACACATTTTGATAATCCGGTTGGTTCTGATATTGGGGCAGGATTTAACGAAACGTATGCCAGTGCAAAAGAAATGGCGGAAATTTGCCGTTATGCAATGGCAATGCCATTAATTCGAAGCACTGTAGCTAAGGCGCATTATCATACGCAAAAAGGCGGTATGGATATTAACACGACGAACTGGTTTTTGAAAGGAATGGCATATTATGACCATGATGCTTATAAAGTTATCGGTTCAAAATCTGGTACAACCAATGCTGCCGGTCATGTATTTATCGCAACAGCAACAGATGATGAAGGACATGAACTGATTTGTGCATATTTTGGAAATGTGAGCAAGGAAAGCACATTTGTCTCAATCAGAAGTTTATTTGATTATGCATTTAAGAGTTATAAAAAGGGGAAAATTACTTTAACACCAAGTAATTATGATGTGAGAAGTTCTAAAAAATATGGAGATGTTTACAGTGAATATTCTTCATTGCATTGCTACCCGGTACAAAAGGACGGACTTTTTGACCCAAATAAAGCGATTACAAGAAGTCAGCTTGGTACGATGTTAGGTGCGATAGACTCCCTTAAAGATAATGCAGCATTAACCGCTTTTATTACAGAAAATGCAAATGGAACGGTCAGCACAGTGCGGTTTGCACAGTTAATTCAGGAATTGTATCCGGTGACGATTGCAGATGATAAGATAGAAGAAGCATTGTCAGCTTGTACCGGAATAGAGAATATGAGTGAAGAAACAAGAGAAGCGTATGCTTCTTTCGTATCAGGAACATTAGCGGTGGATGATTCTTGTAAAGCTGGTAATCAGCTTATCACAAGAGGACAAGCACTTTTGATTGCCGATAAACTTGCCGATTACCAGATGAATTATCTTGCAGAACATACACAGACACAGAAGGCAGAAGTTCGCCAGATTTCCGGAGAGGATGGAACAATTACCCTGCCAGCAATGTCTTATACTACATTTAATAAAAAATGGGCGGATTCTCTTGCAGAACAAAAAGAAATACAGGAAGAACTGTCACAGACAACTACTCAGAATCAGAAAAAGAACGATTCAGACAAAAATGAAAATTAGTATTTAACAGAGTAGACAAGAATAGGTAAGAAAAAGAAAGGAGTATTTTATGGAAAACAAACTTTATAAATCAGCATTAGACAAAAAAATTTGTGGCGTATGCGGGGGTTTTGCAGAATTTTTCGGAATTGATGCAACATTAATTCGTCTGCTTGTTGTTCTTTTTACATTAGCCGGAGGATCTGGTATATTATTTTATATTGTAGCCGCTTTAATTATGCCAGATGAACCGAACTATTATTAATTACTAGAGGGAAAAAATGGATATTTCAAAAAAACTTGTAGAAACACACTCTCTGAGTAAAGAAGAATGTTTAGAACTGTTTTCTTTGTTTGATGTTCCGGAAAGCATGGAGTATATAAAGGAAGAAGCAGTAAAGATTCGTAAAAAATACTATGGAACGAAGGTATTTACAAGGGGACTAATCGAATTTACAAATTATTGCAAAAATAATTGTTATTATTGTGGAATCAGAAGAGATAATCGGAATATAGAACGATATCGTCTCACTGAAAAAGAAATTCTTGACTGCTGTGCCAATGGAGAGAAACTTGGATTTCGTACATTTGTGCTACAAGGTGGAGAAGACCCATGGTATACAGAAGAACGAATTGCAGATATTGTTAGAAAGATAAAAAAAGCACATCCAGATTGTGCAATTACATTGTCTGTAGGGGAAAAGTCTAAAGAAACATATCAGACATGGAAGGAAGCCGGAGCAGATCGTTACCTGCTTCGTCATGAAACGGCGAATGAAGAACATTATCATATGCTGCATCCGGATAGTATGCATCTTTCTAATCGAAAAAAATGTTTATATGAATTAAAAGAGCTTGGCTATCAGGTAGGAGCCGGTTTTATGGTCGGTTCACCGGGACAGACATGGGAGCATCTGGCGGAAGATTTGGTTTTTTTACAGGAATTACAGCCACAGATGGTCGGAATCGGTCCGTTTATTCCGCATCATGATACCAGGTTTGCGAATGAAAAAGCAGGAAGTGTAGAATTTACATTAAAGTTATTGTCTGTCATTCGTCTGCTGCTTCCTAAGGTACTGCTTCCAGCAACAACGGCACTCGGAACGCTAGATCCCCTTGGCCGGGAAAAAGGACTGTGTGCAGGGGCGAATGTAGTGATGCCGAACCTGTCTCCTGTGGAGAATCGAAAACAGTATGAACTTTATGATAATAAAATATGTACTGGGGATGAAGCAGCAAAATGCAAAAACTGTCTATCTGCCCGAGTGCGTTCTGCCGGATACGAACTGGTTGAGGACAGAGGCGATTATATCGGTTAGATCATCCAGCTACTTGATGATTAATATTGGTTACTAATGTTAATATGATAAAAGCTATATTGGTAAAGAACATTTGAAAAATGATAGAAATGTATCAGTAATTAATATTATAATGAAAGCAAACAGGGCAAATTCGTGATATTATATCAGATGTGAGATGACTCCCACCTCTGTAGGTGGCGAGCAGCAAATCAGTATCAGTAGGGGAGTCAATCCCCCATCTGATATAGCCTCCGGCAGGATTGCAGAGATGCGCAGAAGAAGTATGTCATGCATTGCATGACGCGCATCTCGCAGCAAGAATGCCGAGGCATTCTTGAAAAAGAGAGAATTTTGTTTACAATTATAAATTTATAATTGCAATAAGTGGAAGAAGAAAGGGGAGCATCATGAAATATTGTTTTGGCGTAGATGTAGGAGGAACAACTGTAAAACTTGGTCTTTTCACAGTGGAAGGAGAACTTCTTGATAAATGGGAGATTAAGACTTACACAGAAAATGAAGGAGAACGTATTCTGCCAGATGTTACAAAAGCAATTAAGGAAAAGATTGCAGAAAAAAACCTCGCAGCAGACGAAATTTGTGGAATCGGTGTGGGTGTTCCGGCACCTGTTGATAAAAATGGAGCAATTGAACGTGCAGCAAATGTAGGCTGGAAGGCAAAAGAAATAAAGAAAGAATTAGAAGAACTTACCGGTTATCCATGCGTTATCGGAAACGATGCGAATGTAGCTGCACTTGGTGAAATGTGGAAGGGTGCCGGAGAAGGAGAAAAAGATCTGATTATGGTTACGCTTGGAACAGGAGTTGGCGGCGGAATTATTATTGATGGTCATCCAGTAGTCGGTGCTCATGGAGCCGGAGGAGAAATCGGACATATCACAGTAAGAAATGATGAGACAGAAACATGCGGATGCGGAAGAAAAGGATGCCTTGAACAGTACGCTTCTGCGACAGGCCTCGTTCGACTTACAAAAAGATATTTTGAGAAAAATGCAAAAAACAGTATCTTAAATAAAAAAGAAATTACAGCAAAAGAAGTATTTGATGCGGCAAAAGCAGGGGATGAAGCAGCATTAGAAATTACGCAAGAATTTGGTGCTTATCTTGGGCAGGCATTAGTAAATTTAGCTGCAACAGTTGACCCGGCAGTATTTGTTATCGGTGGAGGTGTATCAAAAGCAGGGGATATTCTTTTAGATATCGTAAGAAAGTATTTCTACGACCATGCATTTTATGGAAATCAGAAAACTAAAATTTTACTTGCAACACTTGGAAACGATGCTGGAATTTACGGAGCAGCAAAACAGGTGCTTTAAATTCTGATTGCTGTAGGCAAAGGAGACGCCATCTGAAAATAAAAAAATCTATATTTGTGACTTTAGTCGCTGTGTGTTGAATACTCGCTTTACCGCTCGTATCCAACACTTGCTCCGAGGCCACAAATATAGATTTTTTTATTTTCAGATAGCTGTGCTTTGGCTGGCTATTTTTTGACTAACCACAACCGTCTAAAACCTTTCTCAAATCTCTCTAACAATAAATTTGTGGAGGATGAAGGCTGGCATAATGCGACGTATGCGTGCATTAACTTGAAGGAAGTTACGGCGCCAATGGAGATTGAAGGAAAGTCGATTTGTGTTGGAGCGGATGTTGGGAAAGTGCAGGGAGAGTTGAGAAATTAAATATGACTTTTTAAGAAATAAAGTAAAAAAGATACGGATTTTTCAATAAAAGCACTTAAAAGTCCATTTCTGATAGAGCTATGGTATGGACTTTGGACTAACTGTCCAATGACAGATAAAATATCTCAGAATATAATATATGTAAATTTTAACAACTTGACAATATGGGATATATCACATATAATGAAAAGGAGGGAATTTACATATGCTAAATGTAGATTTTTATCATAAGAAAAATGGAGAGTGTCCAGTAGAAGAATATCTCAATTCACTATCTCCTAAATTAAGAGCGAAGACATTGCGTTCTATAATGCTATTAGAAGAATTTGGATGCGAACTTAGAATGCCATATTCAAGATTGATAGGGGAAGGAATATTTGAGTTACGTTCTATTGTTGGTTCAAATGTTACGAGAGTATTATATTTCTTCATTGAAAATAATACTGCAATACTTACGCATGGTTTTAATAAAAAGACACAAAAAGCTCCGACAAAAGAAGTAAAAAAAGCAATTCTATATAGAAGGGATTATTATAAACAAAATAATAAAGAGCAGGAGTGAATCTTATGAGTGATTTTAGAAAATATCTTGAAAAACAGCTTAATAACGAAGAATTCAAGAAAGAATGGGATAACTCTGAGTGTGAATATTATTTGGCGAGAAGTCTGGCAACAGCAAGAAAGGAAAATAATATGACACAAAATGAACTTGCTGAAAAAACAGGAATTAATCAGGCAGATATAAGTAAAATAGAGAATGGAAATGCTAATCCAGCGTTGTCAACGCTTAAGAGATTAGCCGGTGGAATGGGAATGAGACTTCGATTAGAGTTTATTCCTAAAAAGTTTAGATAGATATTTTAGGAGAGAATGATGGAAATATCAAAGAAATATCCCAATATTGACATGCAATTAACTGGACTTTTATTAGAATTCTATATTAGAGCTTCTGGGATATCTGTAAAGGAGATTCAAAATTATCTACATCTTTCGTGCCCTCAGCCGATTTACAGATGGATGAAAGGAAAAATTTTCCCATCAGTTTCGCATTTATTGGCCTTAAGTAAGCTTTTTGGAGTTCATATGGAAAAATTATTAGTGGAAAGGGAAAACTATGCGCTTTATGATAAATACAATTATAATAGTGTACGTTTAAAAAGAATGTTATTTTATTCTATAGAATTAATAAAACTCACAGCATAAGAATATAAAAATCAAAATAATAATTAAAAGATGCAGCACAAGGGGCAATTTCAACATACAAGATAACTGGAATTAGCATTCATAGCTTCTTTTGCTTCAGTAATAATAGAATAGAAAGGAAGATGTCATATGGAAATCAAAAGCATATTAATAGAGGACACAACAAAAGAAGAACGAATCCGTATCGTACAGGAAGGACTCAGCCAGTGTGGTGGAGCCTGTGACTTCTGCAATGGCTGTGACAATCTGGGTGGTGGTCTGGTAGATGCTTTTTACGAACCATACATTAACGGTGAAAAGGAACTCCGCCAATTAAACGAGGAATATCGAAGCCATACTGGATTAGTAAGATAGCAAGGCAGGTGAAGATAATTATGCGACCACCAGAAATAGAATCTTCCACAGAAGAAGAAAGACGACAATACATCAAAAAAACATTTCCCTGCATTGCCGATTGCGATATGTGCGGACTTTGTACGGTATTCAAGGGCAAAGACCCGGAAATAGCATATGAGGATTATATTCGTGGGAAGCGGAGTTATATAGAGGTGTCAGGGGATTATAGATAAAAATATCCATGAAGGGGATTACAAAATGTAGGTCAGGGGGTTCCAGAATAGATGTAAAAAGACTCTAAGGAGTTCTAAAATAGATAGCTAAGAATCTCTTAGAGGTCTCTATAAAAAATATAACACGCAATCTTAGATAAAGATTATCTGAGACTGCGTGTTTTTATAGTGAAATTAGAGAAAATATGTTATAATTTTTCTTAAATATATCAAAAAAGAACGTGAAAGATCACCAATAAGAAAACAAATGAGAAAAGTATTCGGGAGGAAAAATCATGTTATATTATGATACATTAAATTCAGAAGAACAGATATCATATCTTATAAAACCGATAATAGAAGTGCTTCAAGAAGCAGGCGGTCAGTTAGATCGTTCAGAAATCAGAGATAGAATCAGTGAAAAAGATGAACATATTGCTGAGTTTGAGCAGAAAATCTATATTTCCAGTAAAACAGGAAATCAGTATAAAAAATTTGACTTTAAATTTAATTTTGCAATAAAAGAATTGGATTGTGTTGGGATTATTACTTATGTGAAATATAATCCTAAAATTACACTTACACAGGCAGGTGCAAACATTATACTCGATAACTTTGATGTAAAAACAGAAGTTAGAGATAAAGCCAAAGAATATTGGGAAGAACACTCTGGCAAAAATAAAAACAAAAATCAATCAGAGGATAATTCAGATATAAAAACAGATGAAGATGATAGCAACACACCTACGGAAGAAGAAATTATAGATGAGTTTAAAGTAAAATTGCAAAGTGCTATTGCAAAAATGTCTCCAGCTAAATTCGAACAGTTCTCAAGAGCATTACTTACTAAAATGGGAGTACAGTTCACGAGTAAAAGCATCCAAATCTCAAATGACGGAGGGATTGATGGATATGGATATCATATTGATGAGGACGATTTTAGAACAACGAGAGTAGTTATTCAATGCAAACGATTTAATACCAATTCAGTAAGCGAACCAGATATTAATCAATTTCTTGGAGTAATGAATAAATATCAGGCAGATTATGGTGTTTTCATAACTAATAGCCGATTTACAAATCAGGCGAGAGAAGCTGCGAGAGCAGGGACACCGATTACTTTAATTGATGGGAATGATTTGATAAGGTTGGTTATACGGTATGAATTGTTTATTACGCCGGTGACGATGTATGTGTTGGATGAGTTTTATTTAGATGAGTAAATACTTTGGGGTTTGTATAGTTTAGTAATTGAAAAAATATCTCGTGATTTGTAAACATTTGCATGCAAACATTATTATGGAGATATGTATAAGCGATTTGAATATAGGTAATGACGCCTCTGGAAACAGATATTCCTTATATGAAAAATTTATATAGTTGTCAATAAACAAATTTTTTGAAAAGAACAAAAGTTTATAAGGGCAGGGAACGTATGTTTACTTCATGCCTCTTTTATGATATAATATTTATCTAAAAAAATTTCAATGAAAAAGTTATAGAAAAGTTTGTTAAAGCAAATGCATGGAATCTAGATGTAGCAGTAAAGATGGGAAATGTAAAATTTGATGACACATACCTAGATATTATTGCAGTAGCAAAAATTGATATTTCTCAAAATGTAGATTCTGCAGTAAGAAAAAATATTTAAAGATTCTTCCGAAGTAGGAGATTCTTTAAATTCTATATGATTATCTGCACAGGTATATTTATCAAAGCCTGGTCATCCATGCAGATGAGACGTCAGTCCTTGTGAGAAAAGACGGAAGGGATGCCGGGAGTAAAAGCTTTATGTGGGTGTATTGCACCGTAATAGCTTGCGATATCATCTTACCATCTTGACAGCATCGCGAAGACAATATCAGAATAAGCCACAACCTTCTGTCCCCTTCCCCATCTCTTTTCCCAAAGACTATTGCATCCATTCCTTCCGGAGCCAACAAACAGAAAAAAAGAATTTCCTCCTATAGCAAATGTAATGTGAGAGCAAGTAAAAATGCCGAATAGGCATTTTCTACGCAGTGATATCTTTACAGTTGCTATAGGAGAAAATTCTTTTTTTCGTCTGTTTTCTCTTAATGAATTAAATAGTAACCTCAACTATTGCAGTTTTTTTTATCCTGTGATAGAATGGTAAAGATTAGGTCATAATTTATGACTATGGGAAGGATGTGCCCGAGACTTCTGAAAAGGACATTGCATGCCCAGTGTCTTTTTCAGTTGTTTCGGAAACCTTCCCTGTATTTAATATATATTTTTAGGAGGTTTAAATGATGGTAAAACAGTTTTCTATGGAACTGGCCGGAAGAACATTAACAGTTGAGATTGGAAAAGTGGCAGCGCAGGCGAATGGTGCTGCTCTTATGCGTTATGGTGATACAGTGGTTTTATCTACAGCAACAGCTTCAGAAAAGCCAAGAGAAGGAATTGACTTCTTCCCTCTGAGTGTGGAGTTTGAGGAGAAGATGTATGCGGTAGGTAAGATTCCGGGAGGATTTAATAAGAGAGAAGGAAAGGCATCCGAACATGCAGTTCTTACTTCTCGTGTAATTGACCGTCCAATGCGTCCGCTATTCCCTAAAGATTACAGAAATGATGTAACATTGAATAATCTGGTTATGGCAGTGGATCCTGATTGTTCACCAGAAGTCACAGCAATGCTTGGCGCTTCTGTTGCAACATCTATTTCAGATATTCCATTTGATGGTCCGATCGCTGGAACAAGAATTGGTCTTATTGACGGTGAGTTTATCGTGAACCCTACAGCGGATCAGCAGTTAGTTTCTGATCTTGCACTTACTGTTGCTTCTACAGCCGAGAAGGTTATTATGATTGAAGCTGGTGCGAATGAGGTTCCGGAAGATAAGATGATTGAAGCTATCTTCAAGGCACATGAAGTAAATAAAGAAGTTATTAAGTTTATTGACCGCATTGTAGAAGAATGTGGTAAAGAAAAGCATGAATACGAACATGTAGATACACCGGAAGATTTATGGGATGATATGGTATCCTTTATTACACCGGAAGCGATGGAAGAAGCAGTATTTACCGATGTAAAACAGGTTCGAGAAGAGAATATCCGACAGATTAAAGAAAAACTGGAAGAGCGTTATGCAGAGGAACACGAGGACTGGCTTCCATTAATTGATGATGCCGTTTATAAGTTCCAGAAGAAGACCGTTCGAAAGATGATCTTAAAGGATCATAAGCGTCCAGATGGTCGTGCAATCAATGAAATCCGTCCACTTGCTGCGGAGATTGATCTTTTACCTAGAGTACATGGTTCAGGTATGTTTACCCGCGGACAGACACAGATTATGACAATTACAACATTAGCACCATTATCTGAAGCGCAGAAGATTGATGGTCTTGATGCAAATGTAACATCAAAGAGATATATGCATCATTATAATTTCCCTAGCTACTCTGTAGGTGAAACAAAGCCTAGTCGTGGTCCGGGACGTCGTGAAATCGGACATGGTGCGTTAGCAGAAAGGGCATTAGTTCCAGTACTTCCTAGTGAAGATGAATTTCCATATGCTATTCGTACTGTTTCTGAGACGTTAGAATCTAATGGTTCTACTTCTCAGGCAAGCATCTGTGCTTCTACTTTATCTTTGATGGCAGCCGGTGTTCCGATCAAGAAACCAGTTGCAGGTATTTCTACAGGTCTTGTAACAGGAGACAGTGATGATGATTACATTGTACTGACAGATATTCAGGGATTAGAAGACTTCTTCGGAGATATGGACTTTAAGGTTGCAGGTACACATGATGGTATTACAGCAATCCAGATGGATATTAAGATTCATGGATTGACACCGGACATTATCCGCGAAGCAATTTCACGTACAAAAGAAGCTCGTGAACATATCCTTACTAATGTTATGGAACCAGTGATTTCTACACCAAGAGATCATGTTGGAGAATATGCTCCAAAGATCATGCAGATGCATGTAGATCCAGATAAGATCAGTGAGATTATTGGAAAACAGGGTAAAACAATCAATGCAATTATTGATGAAACTGGTGTAAAGATTGATATTAATGATGAAGGAAGAGTAGACATCTGTGGAGTAGATCAGGCTATGATCGACAGAGCGATGGAAATTATTCGTCTTATTGTAGAACCAGTAGAAGCAGGTAAAATTTATGAAGGAGAAGTAGTCCGCATTATGAACTTTGGTGCATTTGTGCAGTTAGCTCCTAATAAAGATGGTCTGATTCATATCTCCAAGCTTTCCAAAGAAAGAGTAGAGAAGGTAGAAGACGTTGTTAATATTGGTGATAAAGTAAAAGTAAAAGTTCTTGAAATTGATAAGATGGGAAGAATTAATCTTGCACTTCGTGAGATCATCAAATAAATTATTGTTACGGGGAGGCAGTGAAGGTTGGAACTCCTTTTAGAGCAGATCAGTCAGATTACACATGGTGTGGTATTAAACAGAATAAAGCCAAAGATATTAAGTGAGGGAGAGGAATATCCCATTCTTACGATCAGTCAGCTGATAGATGAGGAAAATGGAGTATGGGACTATGAAGTACCAACTGCTTTGGTTGATAGAAAAAAGACTAAGAATCTGAATCTGGCAAAAGAACACAGTATTGTAATAGGGCTGACCTCCTTCCACCGCGCTGCTGTATTAGAAAAGCAGCATGAAGGGAAAATTATTCCATCAAATTTTGTCTCTATAGAGTTTCAGAATGGAATTATGGATCCTTATTATTTTGCGTGGTATTTTAATGAGCATCCTGAAATAAAAAGACAGAGAATGATTGCTATTCAGGGGAATTCTTCTGTCAAAGTATTGTCAGTTCATATGATTCGTCAGCTGATGATCGAGTGCCCGAATTTGTCAACGCAGATGTCCATTGGTAAGCTGTATTATTATCAGAAGAGAAAAGAAGTATTGCTCATGGAAAAAATGCGTTTAGAAGAGGCAATTTTGACAGAAGAAATGATGCACTATTTAGAAAAAATATAAAAAGGGGAATCGGATGGACAGAGAACAGATACATAATGAATTTTTGTCAATTTTAAGTGAAAGTCATCCGGGTCTGACATTTGAGGAATACAGAGATAGTTGTGTGTTCCTCTTATTTTATCAGTATCTTTGTTTAAAACATGATGACTTATTAGAAGATGTATACAAACCAGGTGAATTAGTAAAAATGGCAATACGAGGGAAGCTTCAGGTAGCTTCTTTTTTAAAATTTATGGAATCAGCCTCTTCCTTTCTTCACATGCTTAATAAAGAATTTCAATTGACAGACTTTTCTTTTTATAAAAAACTTGAAAAAGTACATTCTTTGGAAAAACAAAAAAGTTATGCCAGATTTTTTCGTAAGTTTTTAAAAAAAATCAATGGTTGGAATCCAAAAGAAGAATTGTTGAGTCAGTATCCCAATTTATTTATTCTTTTAGTTACGGAATTTGCAAGATTAAAGAAGGATACGTATATATCAGAAGAACTGTGCGAATTATATAATATTTTTTTTAATAACAATGTGCAGAGTGTGTCAGAAAAAAAGAAGTTTCTTTTGCCTGAATTTCAGTATGGAATTTTGGCTTCCTATATTATAAATGCTGGAGAAGAGGCAGATATTTACGGATATGTAAAGGAAGAAGAATATATTGATATTTTCACTATTCTTTGTTATATGAAAGGAATTCCCTTAAATGATTTACATTTCTTCATGAAGAGAGATTGGAAGGCAAGACAGGAACTTCCGGAAGGTGCTGACTATATTTTAATTTTTATGCCAGAAGGTGTAGAGGCAGGTGAATACGTATCGCCACCAAGAATTTCGGTTGGCAAAGAGCAGTTTTATTCTGGAACAAAGGGAGAATTTCCGTTTTTGTTAACAGCATTGTCCTGCCTGAAAAAAGATGGTTCTCTAGCTGCCATCTTTCCGGGAGCAATGTTATATCGTGAAGGAAGAGAAGCACAGATCCGCAAGTATCTTGTAGATGAATTAAATTGTCTTGATACGGTGATGTTACTTCCAGATACTATATTTCATTCAAATGGGCAGGCAGAAGTCTTTTTGTTTTTAAAGTTGAATCGAAGTGAAGATGATGTGATGTTTTTTGATTGTTCTGAAGTGGAAGAATTTAATAGAGAACAGGTAAAAAACTTACAGACACTCTGGATGGAGCGAAAAACGATTCCCGGATTATGCTCGTGTGTATCTAAAGCAACGATTCAGGAAAATGATTATAATTTAAATCTGCCACGTTATATTACAAAAATTATGCAGGACACAGCAATTGATGTAGAACAGGGAAAGGCACGTATTCAGGAAATCAATAAGGAATTAGATGAAATAGAAAAAAGAATACAGATTTACAGACATGAGCTGGGACTATAAATATACTCTCATAATCTTCTCACAAAAGCAAGTGTAGTGGAGGCTTTGAGAGTACATTAAAATTAACAGGAGGGTCCGAATGCAAAAAAGAAAGCAATTTACACTGGAAATCATAACGTTGTTACTTTTATGTATTCTTGCAGGATGTCAATTTGGCAATCAAAAAAAGAAAACGGAGAAGAAAGTAGATTATTATATTGGTGTAGTTGATAACAATGCGCCATATTATTATAAAGATGCTGATGGCACAGAAAAAGGTTTGTATGTGACATTTTTAGATAAGCTTTCAAAAGAACAGTCGTTTACTTATATGTTTGTTCCGATGGATATTTCTGCTTCAGAACAATCTGTTGATGGCTTTATTGGCAGTACAGTCGTAAAAACCGGAGAAAAGGAAGTTCTTTCTGGAAGTGAATTTTACACATCAGATATTTGTGTATTGGTTCCGAAAGAAAGCAGATTACTTGATATGCGAAGTCTCAAAAATAAAATAATTGCAGCACCGGCTGGAGCCGGTGAAGAAAGATTTGCAAAATATCTTGCAAATAAATACAAAGGACGGGCAACCACGTTTTCGCATGTAGAGGAAGCGATAGGAGATATAGAGAAGGGATATTCCCAGGCATTGATTTTAGATAAAGAATATTATGATGCACATATGGACGCTTTAAAAAACTGGAATTGTTTGAAGGTGAGTAGTCAGTTTCAGAATAATCACAAGTTTTATAAAGTTTCTAAATAAAAAGAAAACACTGGAGAGTGAAATGTAATGGAGTTCTCTGGTGTTTTTTTGCTTGAAATGGGTATGCTAGAAAAAAATACAGGAGGCAGCTCATGAATCAACAGTTAAATAATTTATTAGAAGTTGGAGAAATCGTACTGGAAGATGGGATATCAGGACATCACATTTTATTTTTATCAATTATTGGTGAAATCGAAGGACATAATCTGTCATCAGAGCGAATAAAGACGACAAAGTATGAACATTTACTTCCTATTTTGGCAAAAGCACAGGATAGTGAAGAAATAGAGGGGATTTTCTTCCTTATAAATACCGTAGGAGGAGATTGTTCTTGTGGTCTTGCTGTAGCAGAGATGATTGCTTCTATAAAGAAACCAACCGTTTCTCTAATTATTGGTGACAGTCATTCTATTGGTGTACCATTATCTGTAGCGGCAGATCGAACATTCATTGCACCAACGGCGACAATGGTCCTTCATCCGGTACGTTTAAATGGAACGATAATTGGTGCACCCCAGACTTTTGAATATTTCAAATTAATTCAGGACAGGATTCTTAAATTTGTAGAAGCACATACCGGAGTTACAAAAAGCAGGATAGAAAGAATGATGCTGCGACAGGGGATGATGGTAAAAGATCTGGGAACAATTCTTGTAGGAGAAATGGCAGTAAAAGAGGGATTGATTCACGAGGTTGGCGGTATATCCGAGGCACTTTTCTGGCTGCATCAGGAGATAGAAAGAAGAAGGAAAAGAAGAAATTATAAAAATTAATAAGATAAAAACAGTGTTATTTATTTTAAGAACGCATCTTTTTTTCTTCGGGTATTTGTGATATGATGATAGAAGTATCAAACTTAGAATATAAAGGTGTTATATATGGCAAATAGTAAAACAAACGAGAATAAAACAAAACGAAAAACGACAAAGAAAACAGCACCGGGCAGTAATGTGACAAGGAAAAGTACCGCGAAGGGCAGCACAACAACAAGAAAAAAAGGAACGACACAAAAAAACAGCGCACAAAGAAACTATACGCAAAGAGATGAGGGCATTCCTATGAGCAATGAGATAACGCTTGTTGTTTCATTCGGATTAGTTGTTCTGATGATGTTTAGTAATTTTGGTCATTGTGGGATGATCGGAAAGTGGCTTGCAAGTTTCTTTTTTGGTATTTTTGGCTGTGCACAGTTTGTTATGCCGGTATTCTTTTTCCTTGGCGTAACCATTTTAATTGCAAATGATTATAGTACACTGGCGATGAAAAAGTGTGGCGCAGGTTTTATCATTTTGATGGAAGTGTCAGCACTTTCCCAGTTGTTATATAAAGGTGCTTCCATAACAGTACATGATTTATTTTCACTGGCGATCAATAATCATGTGACAGGAGGAATTATCGGTGGTGGAATCGCCCTATTGTTAAAAGGAGGCTTTGGGACGGCAGGAGCTATGGTAATTCTCTTTTGCATTTTCCTGTTATCCTGTATTTTGCTCACACAGCGTTCTTTTGTGTCTTTTTTCAAAAAGATTGTAAAAGATATGAAAACATCAAGAGAAGAATGGAAAAAAGCTGCTCAGCAAAAACAACTGGAGAGGGAAGCCGCTGCTACAGAAGATATTCTGATCAATCTTGATGAAGAAGAAACTCCAGATAGAACAAAGTCATTTTTAAAGATGAAAAATGGTAAAAAGAAAACAACGGAGAAGCGCAGAACGGAACAATGCGAGGAAAAAGTAAGGGAATTAGAAGAACGTAGATCGCAGAAAGAAAGTGCCCGGGAAAAAACAGATAAGACAGAACCAAAAAAGAACTTACAGGATTTAAAAGTAAATGTTCCATTATTTACGTCCTCTGATGAAGTGAAACGAAAAGATTGTGTAAAAGAACTTCATCCAAGAATCTATCCTTTTACAGAAGAAGATGGGAAGACAGAACCGTTTCAGGGTAAGCTGGATTTCAGTGCATTTACATTCCCTGACGAAATAAAAGAATCCGCATCCTCCTTTGAAGAAGAAAAGAATCAAAAAGAAAAAGAAGAGGATGTATATGAAGCACCTCATAAAGCAAAGGGAGGATTTCATACCTCTTTGCCGGAAGAAATCAAGATAAGTGGATTAAAAACTTCTGTCAAAGAACCTGTTGAGAATATTGTATCAGAAGCAGATGCGATTTTAGAAGAAGATATTTCAGTAAATCTCCCTGATTTCTCGCAATCAACGATGGAGGCTGAAAGAATCAATGACGAGGAAAAAGATAAAGAAAAAGATAAGGAGACAACGGAATGTAAGCTTATAGATAGTGAGACAGCCAATGTAGAAGCTATGACCAATGAGGTTGTAGATATAAATAATGAAGCGGCAGATAATGAAGAAAATGCCAGTGAAATTTCAAATATTTCAGATAATGAAGTGATAGAAAGTGAAGCTAAGGATAACGAGATTATATCTGATGAAACAGTAGTTAAAGAAATTAAAGCAAAAGAAGCTGCTGTCCCTGATAGAAAAAAGGCAGAAGGAAAGAATTACATTTTTCCACCGGTTACTCTTCTTATAAAAGAACAGCAGACACAATCTTCCGGATATGAACAGTATTTAAAAGAAACTGCATTGAAGCTTCAGCAGACTTTGGAAAGCTTTGGGGTTAATGTAACGATTACAGACATTAGCTGTGGCCCGTCTGTAACAAGGTATGAGATGTTTCCTGAGCAGGGAACGAAGGTAAGCAAGATTCTTTCACTTACGGATGATATTAAGCTGAACCTGGCTGCTTCAGATATTCGAATTGAAGCACCAATTCCCGGAAAAGCAGCGATAGGAATTGAAATCCCAAACAAGCACAATCAGACAGTACATTTTCGTGATCTGATAGAAAGCAGTACTTTTGAAAAATTTAAGTCCAGACTTGCATTTGCTGTAGGAAAAGATATCGGTGGAAAAACCGTTGTTACAGATCTTGCAAAGATGCCGCATTTATTGATTGCCGGAGCAACCGGTTCCGGTAAGTCGGTCTGTATTAATACTTTGATCATGAGTATTTTGTACAAGGCTTCTCCAGAAGAGGTAAAACTGATCATGGTTGATCCTAAGATGGTGGAACTTAGTATCTATAATGGTATTCCACATCTTTTGATTCCAGTCGTGACAGATCCGAAAAAAGCATCTGGTGCACTGAACTGGGCGGTAGCAGAGATGACGAACCGTTATAAAAAGTTTACAGAAACCGGTGTTAGAAATATTGAAGGATATAATAAAAAGGTAAAAGAACTTCAGAAATCAGGGGAGATTGACCCAGAAACAATTAAGAAAATGCCACAGATCGTTATTATTATTGACGAGCTTGCTGACCTTATGATGGTTGCGCCTGGTGAGGTGGAAGATGCGATTGTACGTTTATCACAGCTTGCAAGGGCAGCAGGAATTCATCTGGTGATTGCAACGCAAAGACCATCTGTTAATGTTATTACCGGTCTGATCAAGGCAAATGTACCGTCAAGAATCGCCTTTTCTGTTTCATCTGGTGTAGACAGCCGTACCATCATTGATATGAACGGTGCAGAGAAGCTTCTTGGAAAAGGAGACATGTTATTTTATCCAGCTGGATATTCTAAACCAGTGCGTGTACAGGGGGCATTTATTTCAGATAGTGAAATCAGTGATGTAGTAGAGTTCTTAAAAGAGAACGAAGATGTTGCAGTGTATGATACAGAAGTTACTGAAAAAATCGAAAGTAAATTAAACAGTGCAGCTATTTCACAGGAAAAAGATGAATATTTTGAGGCAGCAGCCCGTTTTGTTATTGAAAAAGATAAGGCTTCTATTGGTATGATTCAGAGGATGTTTAAGGTGGGATTTAACAGGGCAGCAAGGATTGTTGATCAGCTTGCAGATGCTGGAATCGTAGGACCGGAAGAAGGAACAAAGCCACGTAAAGTTCTGATGTCTTCAGAACAATTAGAGGCATATTTTGAGGAATATTTATAAAGATATATAAAGACTTATCGGTCAGGACTTTACGAAATGGAAAAAGTGTTGTATTATAAAATATCTTATGGCTGTTTAAAGCAGGAATGCTGATGCGTTCTGAAATACACATATTAAAAATATTGAATAAGAAAGAGGAAATACCATGTCTTTAAGAATTGATGGAAAAAAGATATCTTCTGATATTAAAGAGGAATTAAAAGAACAGGTAAAGCAGTTAAAAGAGGAAGGCATTTCTGTATGTTTAGCTGTAATTCAAGTAGGAAATGATCCGGCTTCAAGCGTATATGTGAATAATAAAAAGAAAGCTTGCGCTTATATTGGAATTGAATCACAGGCATATGAACTTCCAGAAGAAACAACACAGGAAGAACTGCTTGCTTTAATTGACAGACTGAATAAGGATGATCATGTCAATGGTATTCTTGTCCAGCTGCCTGTCCCAGCTCATATGGATGAAAAAGAAATTATTCAGGCAATCTCTCCTGCAAAGGATGTTGATGGATTCCATCCACAGAGTGTAGGAGCTTTATCAACAGGAGAACCGGGCTTTGTATCCTGTACTCCTGCCGGAATTATTCAGTTATTAAAGCGTTCCGGAATTTCTATTGACGGAAAAGACTGTGTAGTTGTTGGACGAAGCAACATTGTTGGAAAACCGATGGCGATGCTTCTTTTAAGAGAAAATGGAACCGTAACGATTTGCCATTCTCATACAAAGAATTTAAAAGAAGTATGCCAGAGAGCAGATATTTTAGTAGCAGCTATTGGAAAACCAAAGTTTTTTGATGAGAGCTATGTAAAAGATGGAGCAGTTGTTATTGATGTGGGAATCCACAGAAATGCAGAAAATAAACTTTGTGGTGATGTTGATTATGATAAAGTGGCAGATAAAGTTTCTGCAATCACACCAGTTCCAGGTGGGGTAGGGCCAATGACGATCGCCATGTTAATGAATAACTGTGTAGAAGCAGCATTAAGGATGAATAACCGATGAAAAATGTATTATTTGTATCATTAGGATGTGACAAAAATCTTGTAGACAGTGAAAAAATGCTTGGACTTTTGAATGAAGCGGGATATCGCGTTGCTCAGGAAGAATCGGAGGCAGATGCGATTGTAGTGAATACCTGTTGCTTTATTCATGATGCAAAGGAAGAGAGTATAGAAACAATCCTTGAGATGGCTGAATGGAAAAAGAAGGGTGACCTCAGGGCTTTGATCGTTACTGGTTGTATGGCGCAGCGTTATCAGGATGAGATTCAACAGGAGATTCCTGAAGTTGATGCGGTGATCGGAACCACTGGCTATACAGAAATTGTTTCTATTTTAGATGAAATTCTTGATAGAACAGAAAGTTTACAGGAGGTATCTCCAGAAGAAGCAGTAACACAAGAAAAATCTTTCATAAATTGCTGTCCTTCTATTGATCTGCTCCCTGATTCTCTTGCAGATAAAAGAGTAGTAACAACCGGAGGTTATACAGCATATTTAAAGATCGCAGAAGGGTGTAATAAATGCTGTACCTATTGTATTATTCCATACATTCGAGGACAGTATCGTAGTTTCCCTATGGAAGATTTATTACAGGAAGCAAAGAATCTTGCGTCAAACGGTGTCAAAGAGCTGATTCTCATCGCACAGGAAACAACAGTATACGGCATGGACTGCTATGGAAGAAAGGCGTTGCCGGAACTGCTTACAAAGCTTTGCGAGATTGAAGGTATTGAATGGATTCGTATTTTATACTGTTATCCGGAAGAAATTACAGACGAGCTTATCGCTGTCATGAAAAAAGAAAAAAAAGTTTGTCATTATCTGGATATTCCAATTCAGCATAGTGAAGATACGATATTAAAGCGTATGGGCAGAAGAACGAATCGAGCAGAATTAATTTCTCTTGTGGAGAAGTTAAGAAAAGAAATTCCGGACATTGTTCTCCGTACTACATTAATTACCGGTTTCCCTGGTGAAACAGAGGAAGAATTTAATAATATGGTAGATTTTGTAGACAAGATGGAATTTGACCGTCTGGGTGTATTCCCTTATTCCGCAGAAGAAGGAACAAAGGCTGCCGAGATGGATGGGCAGATTCCAGAAGATATAAAAGAAAGCCGAAGAGATGAGATTATGGCATTGCAGCAGGAGATTTCTGCTGAAAAAGAAGAACGTCGAATCGGTCAGGAGATGTCCGTTTTAATAGAAGGCTACTTATATGAGGACGACATTTATATTGGAAGAACCTATATGGATGCGCCAAAGGTAGACGGAAATGTATTTGTTCGTGCAGAGGAAGAATTAATTTCCGGTGACATAGTTCCTGTTCGGATTACAGGAGCTAATGAATATGATTTGATGGGAGATGTTATTTATGCCGATGAATTTACCGAATAAGCTTACAATTGTGAGAATCATTATGATTCCATTCTTTGTATTCTTTTTATTAACAGATTTTGTGGCTGGTTCAAAGTGGATTGCAACAGTTCTTTTTTGCGCAGCAAGTCTTACAGACTTTTTAGATGGACATATTGCAAGAAAGTATAATCTTGTAACGAATTTTGGAAAGTTCATGGATCCCTTAGCAGATAAAATGCTTGTTTCTTCTGCATTTATCTGTTTAGTTGCACAAAATAAGATTGCCGCATGGATCGTTATCGTAATTATTGCTAGAGAGTTTGTCATTAGTGGTTTCCGTTTAGTAGCAAGTGACAGCGGTGTTGTTATTGCTGCAAGTTATTGGGGAAAGTTTAAGACAAATTTTCAGATGTTTGCTATCATTTTGCTCATGCTGAATCTTGGTGAGAATTTCCCAGCCTATGCTGGTGGTATACATATTGTTGAACAGATTCTTGTATACATTGCATTAATTCTTACGATTGTTTCTCTCGTAGATTATCTGGCAAAGAATATCGATGTACTGAAAGAGGGAGGCAATGAAAAATAATGAGTTCCAATCGGATTATGGCAGAAGAACCAATTGAAAAAAAGATTACACGTATTTTGCTTCACAAGAAGATGACAGTAACAGCTGCTGAATCTTGTACGGGTGGTCTCGTGGCAGGTACCCTTGTAAATGCCGATGGAATTTCAGAAGTTTTTAAGGAGAGCTACATTACGTATTCTAATGAAGCCAAACATAAATTGCTTGGTGTAAAAGAAGAAACACTCAAAATGTATGGTGCAGTATCAAGGCAGACGGCATTAGAAATGGCAGAAGGCGCTGCGAAAGCGGCAAATGCAGATGCCGCTATTGTTACGACGGGGATTGCCGGACCCGGAGGCGGAACAGAAGAAAAACCGGTAGGATTGGTTTATATCGGTTGTTATGTAAAGGGATGTACGATTGTAAAGCGTTGTTTTTACGGAGGAGATCGTCAGGGTGTCCGTTACAGTGCAGTAAAAGAAGCACTGGATATTCTGTATTGCCAGCTTCTTGCTGATGAGCATTAATAAAAGAAACGTATAAAGTGTGTTTACCGTAAGATAAGAATACATTTTATACGTTTTTTTCTTTATAGACTTGATTTTTTGAGCCACATGATATAGTCTATATAACACAGAAGATATCTTTAAAAGAATGGGATGATAAATATGAGAATAGAACTTGATTTTAACAGCCCTGAAGCAATCTACATACAGCTTCGCAACCAAATCGTTATGCAAATTGCACAGGAACAGTTAAGGGATGGAGATTCCCTTCCTTCTGTACGTTGTCTGGCAGGAGAACTTGGTGTGAATATGCATACGGTGAATAAGGCATATGCTATGCTTCGGCAGGAAGGCTATCTGAAGCTTGACAGAAGACGCGGAGCAGTCATTTCTGTACAGATTAGTAATAAAGCAGAAGAGATGACAAAGGTGAATGAATATATGCAGATGATTGTAGCACAGGCAATCTGTAAGGAGATTACAAAGGATGAGATGAAACAGTTAATCGAAGAAATGTATGATACATTTCTTGTAATAGAAGAGGAAGAATAGAAAGCGAGGATAGAATGAGAACAGAATATAATAACTATGCTTCCCGGGTATTAGAAAGAGCGGCACAGGATGCTGCTTCATGCCATCAAAAATATATAGGGACCGAGCATCTTGTTTTAGGACTTTTATCAGAGCCGGAATCTCTTTCCGGGCGAGTACTTTATGAGAATGGCCTTACATATGAAAACTTTTTAGAAGCAGTTCTTGGTGAGTCGGCAGCACTTGGAGATAATACTAGTCAGACATTTCTTGGATATAGTCCTAAGGCAGAGCATGTTCTATCTGCCAGTGAGGAGGAGGCACTTCGCCTTCATGCAAAGCAGATAGGAACCGAACATATTTTACTGGCGTTAATTAAAGAAAGAGATTGTATTGCTCTTCGTCTGATGAAGGGAATGAATATCAATGTCAAGAAGATTTATATTGATGTATTAACAGCAACTGGAATAGATATGACAAGGGCACAGAAAGAATACCAATCTCTGACAGCTCCTAAGAAGAATAAGCGTAAGAACTCGATGATTTCTTCATACTGTGTAGATTTAACGCAGAAAGTGAAAGATGGAAGATTAGACCCTATCGTAGGAAGAAGACAGGAAATCGAGCGAATCATACAGATCTTAAGCAGACGGACAAAGAACAGCCCCTGTCTTGTTGGTGAGCCAGGCGTTGGTAAAACGGCAATTGTAGAGGGACTCGCACAGTGGATCATCCGGGGAGAAGTGCCAGAAATGCTCTGGGAAAAGAAAGTAATGACTTTAGATCTTCCGGGTATGATTGCGGGATCAAAATATCGAGGTGAATTTGAAGAGAGAATTAAAAAACTTCTTCAAGAAGTAATCTCCAGAGGAGACATCTTACTTTTTGTAGATGAGATTCATACAATGATCGGAGCGGGTGGAGCAGAAGGTGCGATTGATGCTTCCAATATTATGAAACCATTTCTTGCCAGAGGAGAGATTCAGTTAATTGGTGCAACTACTCGTGAAGAATACCGCAAATATATTGAAAAGGATGCTGCCTTTGAGCGGCGTTTTCAGCCGGTTACGGTGGAAGAACCATCTGAGGAAGAAGCAATTGCTATCTTAAATGGTTTAAAAGACAGATATGAACAGCATCATCAGGTACATTATACAGCAGGAGCAATTCAAGCAGCAGTAGAATTATCCGAACGATATATCAGTGACCGTTTTCTTCCAGATAAAGCAATCGATGTTATGGATGAAGCTGCTTCAAAGAAGAAAGTTGGTCTCTATACAATGTCTGATGAGATGAGGACATTAGAAGAACAATTTGATAAATATGGTAAGAGAAAGGAGGAGGCACTCGCAGAGGGAAATCTGCGTAAAGCAAAGACGAATAATACAAAGCAGAAAACTATTGAAACAAAACTGGCAAAAGAACGAGAATTATGGGAAGAAAAGAAGTCCGTAAGCCGTATCACTGTTACAGAGAATGATGTGGCAGCAGTTGTTTCTTCCTGGACAAAGATTCCGGTGACGCGGATTAGCCAGAGTGAATCCCAGCGCCTTTTAGGGTTGGAAGATACTTTGAAAAAAAGAGTCATTGGGCAGGATGAGGCTGTAACAATGCTTGCAAAGGCAATTAAGCGAGGTCGTGTCGGTTTAAAGGATCCAAAGAGACCGATCGGTTCCTTTATGTTCTTAGGACCTACAGGAGTAGGTAAAACAGAATTGTCTAAGGCACTTGCAGAAGCACTCTTTGGTGATGAGAATGCAATGATTCGTGTAGATATGTCTGAGTATATGGAGAAACACAGTGTATCTAAATTAATTGGTTCTCCTCCAGGATATGTAGGATACGAAGAAGGTGGACAGCTTTCCGAACAGGTACGCCGCCATCCGTACAGCGTTCTTTTGTTTGATGAGATTGAAAAAGCACATGGGGATGTATTTAATATCCTTCTTCAGGTACTTGATGATGGACAGATTACCGATTCAAACGGCAGAAAAGTAGACTTCAAAAATACAGTGATCATTATGACCTCTAATGCAGGTGCACAACGAATCATGGCACCGAAAAATCTTGGATTTATTACAGAAAGAAGTGCTAAGGAAGATCACGAGCGAATGAAGTCTCAGGTGATGGAAGAAGTAAAACAGCTATTTAAACCAGAATTTATTAATCGTGTGGATGGTATTATGGTCTTCCATACATTGGAAAAACCACAGCAAAAAGAAATTGTAAAGTTACTTTTAAAAGAACTTTCCGACAGACTTTCAAAGAATCCGGGTTTTGTATTGAATTTTTCTGATAAAGTTGCAGATTATGTTCTTGAAAAAGGCTATGATCCACAATATGGTGCAAGACCATTACGACGAGCAATTCAGAATGAATTAGAAGATTTCCTTGCAGATGAATACCTCGAAGGACATATCAAAAATAATGATAAAATCCTTCTTGATATTGAAAAAGATAAGCCAGTTATTCAGAAAGAGCGAAAGAAGAAAAAGACAGAATAAAAAAGTTTTTAATAATTATGTGTTTTTGGTAGAAAAATTACCTACTTTCTTGTATAATAATGGTAGCTTTATAGATACAAATACGGAGGATATAATAATGGCTAATGTAAAAGAACTATTAAAAGCAGAGGAGAATGGAAGCTTAAGCTTTGGAGATTACAGTCTTACACAGAAGACAAAGCTTGACGAATTTTCATTCGAAGGCGATGTATATAAAGTAAAAACATTTCAGGAAATCACTCGTTTAGAGAAGAATGGTGGTGTTGTGTACGAATCTGTACCAGGTTCTGCAGTGCATGGATATAAAGAAACAGAACGTCAGATTGCATTTGAGACAGAAGCAGCAGATGATCTTCAGATTACACTTGAAGTAGAACCAGAAAAGGAATATAAGGTATTTGTTAATGACACAAATATTGGTAAGCTGAAATCAAGTCTTGGTGGAAAGATTAGTTTTAGTATTGAACTGGATGCAGGAGAAACTGCAAAAGTTCAGGTAGTAAAGTTATAATACATATTGAAAAAGTATAAAAGTTCGAAAAAGTATAATCATAATATAAAGCATCTTCGTGTTGTGCGAAGATGCTTTATATAATAATATTGTTTTTTCGAGCTTATTTTATTTATCTCAGTCGAGAAGACTCCCACCTTTTTCAGGTGGTGAGTGACAGCTGCTCAACTTGAATTTTATCGAGAAGATATCTGATGAATAAAGACATTTAAAAATTTTTGATCTTGTAGTACAGAAAGGGATTACTTATGGCAAAAGCAAAGGCAAAGACCGTATTTTTTTGCAAGGAATGTGGTTATGAAACGCCGAAATGGATGGGACAGTGTCCCGGCTGTCATCAGTGGAATACAATGACGGAGGAGAAGATTAATCCTGTATCAAGGGGAGTTGGAAAAAGAGGAAATAATCTGCCACATCAGCAGCTTACCGGTTTATTTGAAGTTTCCATGGAAGAAGAAGACAGGTCAAGCTCTGGTATTCCGGAACTTGACCGGGTTCTTGGTGGTGGAATTGTAAAAGGTTCCCTTACATTAGTTGGAGGAGATCCCGGTATTGGAAAGTCAACATTACTATTACAAATTTGTCGTTATCAGGCGAACAGTGGAAAAAAAGTTGTTTATGTATCCGGCGAAGAATCTTTAAAACAGATTAAAATGAGGGCACAGCGTCTTGGTGGCTTTAAAGAGAATGTTTTTCTACTTTGCGAAACAGATATCAATGCAGCCGCAGAAGCTGTAAGAGAGGCAAAACCAGATATGGTTGTGGTGGACTCTGTTCAGACAATGTACAGAGAGGAGATTACTTCTGCAGCGGGCAGTGTCAGTCAGGTAAGAGAGGTTACCTCTGTATTAATGCAGCTTGCAAAAGTAGAAGGTATTGCTGTATTTTTAGTAGGTCACGTGACAAAAGAAGGCGTAGTAGCAGGACCAAAAACATTAGAGCATATGGTAGATACGGTATTGTATTTTGAGGGAGACCAGACCGCAATTTACCGAATTCTTCGAGGAGTGAAGAATCGATTTGGCTCAACAAATGAAATTGGTGTATTTGAAATGAAGGAACAGGGGCTTGTGGAAGTAGAGAATCCATCAAAAGTAATGCTTGACGGAAGACCAACGGATGCTTCTGGATCAGTTGTTGTATGTTCGATGGAAGGGACAAGACCATTACTTATTGAAATTCAGGCGTTAGTTTCCCCTACAAGTTTTAATATGCCAAGACGTACTACCGTAGGAATTGACTTTAACAGAGTGAATCTTTTATTGGCTGTTCTTGAAAAGAAGGCTGGTATGCAGCTTGGTGGCTGTGATGCCTACGTAAACCTTGCTGGAGGAATGAAGCTTGGTGAACCGGCAATCGATCTTGGAATTATCTGTGCAATTGTATCGAGTTATCGGAATCTCCCAGTTCATGAAGGAACATTAATTTTTGGGGAAGTAGGGCTTACCGGAGAAGTACGCGGTGTCAGTCATGTTGAACAAAGACTGGCTGAAGCCGTCAAAATGGGATTTACAAGATGCATCATGCCAAAGACAAATGCAGAAGTAATCAGTAACAATATTTGTAAGAAGATACAGGTAATTGGTGTATCAAATGTACGGGAAGTCATTCAAGTGCTGTAATATTACAGTATTTAATGATTGCTTGTATTTTATCAGTATGCTATAATCTCGATATGCAAATCTATTTTAGAAAATTCAGTATAGAATACGGAGGAAGAAAATATGTTTAGTTTTGACTATGTGAAGGATTTTGATCCGGAAGTTGCAAAAGCGATGGAAGATGAACTCGGAAGACAGAGAAATAATTTGGAGTTGATTGCTTCAGAGAACTTAGTATCCGAAGCAGTTATGGCAGCAATGGGAAGTCATCTTACAAATAAATATGCAGAAGGATATCCTGGAAAACGTTATTATGGTGGATGTCAGTATGTTGATGTTGTAGAGAATCTGGCAATCGAGAGAGCAAAAGAATTGTTTGGATGTGAGTATGTTAATATCCAGCCTCATTCCGGCGCACAGGCCAACATGGCAGTATTCTTTGCAGTAATGAATCTGGGAGATACTTACATGGGAATGAACCTTGATCATGGCGGACATTTAACACATGGAAGCCCTGTAAATATGTCTGGTAAGAACTATCATTGTGTACCTTATGGTGTGAATGATGAGGGAGTGATCGATTACGATAAAGTAAGAGAAATCGCTTTAGAGTGTCATCCAAAGATGATCATTGCTGGTGCAAGCGCCTATGCAAGAAAGATTGATTTTAAGAGAATGCGTGAAATTGCAGATGAAGTTGGAGCAGTATTAATGGTAGATATGGCTCATATCGCAGGTTTAGTAGCTGCAGGTCTTCATGAGAGCCCGATCCCATACGCACACGTTACAACAACAACAACTCATAAGACACTTCGTGGGCCAAGAGGTGGTATGATTTTATCAAGCGATGAGGTAAATAAAAAATACAACTTCAATAAAGCAATATTCCCAGGAATCCAGGGTGGTCCTTTAATGCATGTAATCGCAGCTAAAGCTGTATGCTTAAAAGAAGCATTAACACCAGAATTTAAAGAATATCAGAAACAGATCGTAAAGAATGCTTCTGTATTGGCAGATGCATTAATCGAAAGAGGATTTGATATTGTATCTGGCGGAACAGATAATCATCTGATGCTTGTAGACCTTCGTAAGATGGGTCTTACAGGAAAAGACATGGAAAAATTATTAGATTCTGTACACATTACATGTAATAAAAATACAGTACCGAATGATCCACAGTCTCCATTTGTAACAAGTGGTCTTCGTCTTGGAACACCTGCTGTTACATCTAGAGGATTAAAAGAAGAAGATATGGTACAGATAGCAGAAGCAATCAAGCTTACTATTATTGACCGTAAACTTGAGGAAGCAGAAGCAATCGTTAAGTCTCTTACAGAGAAATACCCAATTTATGAGAGTATAAAATACTAATTTGATGGACTAAAGAAACGAAAACCAGAAATAGAATATAGAAGAAAATGTGAAGATAGTCGCGGCGCAGAAAATGCCTGTTCGGCATTTTTACTTGCTCCGACATCATATTTTCTTCTATATTCTATTTCTGGTTTTCTGTTCTTTGGCTCCAGATGGAAATTAGTATTTTAATTTTGAATGGAGAGGGGATTGCCCAGAAGTCTATGGTTTTTAATCAGAGAACGGCTTCGCCATAAGAAAATAGTAAGGGATACCGACAGAAAAAATAAAACTCCTTATATAAATGTCAGTTTCTTGGAATTTGATTTCCTGGAAAGCCATATCTTTCTGGAGAATCCCCCATTCTCGCCAACTGTAGATTTAGATAGTCAGAAAAAAGAAACAATACCATATCCCAGATGCGGCTTCGGAGCGTATTTAAGATGCGGACGAGCATCTTAAATACAGCGACTACAGAGCAGATGGGATATGGTATTGTTTCTTTTTTCGTCTATACGAAATCTATAAATTAGTATTTAAATAAATTATAAGAGAAAGTAAAAAAATATTTTATATAGAAATTTGTATTATTATATGTTATTATAAATTGTAAAAAAGTGTTTTTCAAAATGAGGTAATCGAAATGGAAGTATTTAAAATAAACTATATATACACAGTTTTTTTAATGATGCTGATTAATAATATTCTGGTATATGTGCTTAGCAGAACACCGGGGTTTGGAAAGGCCGAGAGGTGGATTTTTCGTTTACTGCTTGCAGTTTGTGTCTGTGATCTTTCAGATGCTTTTGGGATGTTGTTAAAATATATTACCGGACCGGCGATTTTGTATGTGTTAGATGCGGTTTTTCTTATTTCAATAGCCTTTATTTCCTTTTTTCTTTTTTATTACAGTGAGAATATGTATGGTTCGGATGTGTTTAAAAATCGGTGTTCTCTGTTTTTGCTATATATACCGATTGATTTGCTGGCGATACTTTTAATTATATCTTATTGGAAAAGAGAGATATATAGCTTTTCTGTGATTTTAATACTGGCGAATGTCTATAATGTAGTTTCTATCATATTAAGTGGATGGAGACTTTGCACTGAGAAGGATTTAGAAAAAAGAAAGATTTTATGGGAATCTATTTACTATATTGTTCCATTTTTTATCGGAAGTATCCTGCAATGTTTTTTTGATAATCTACCATGGGCTAATGCGGCATTAACGATCACAATTTTACTTATGTTCATTCATAATCAGGAACGTCTTCTTAGGAAAAAGACAGAGGATGCGGAAATGGCAGTCCGGGCAAAGTCAGAGTTTTTATCAAGGATGTCTCATGATATTCGAACACCTATTAATGGAATGATGGGTATGTTAGATATTGCACAGTCACATCTTGAAGATCCGGAAAAGATTGATTTATGTTTTTCTAAAATGAGAGGAGCAGCGGATCAGCTTTTATCGATTACGAATGATATATTAGATATGTCCAAGCTTGAAACCGGTGATATTCAGCTTATAGAAGAGCCATTTGATATTGCAAGCTTAGTAGATAGTACATTGGCTGTTCAGCGAATTATTGCTTCTGAAAAGGGCGTAAAATTAGAACAGCATGTAGATAATGAGATTATTCACCCTTATGTATGCGGAAGTCCAAATTATGTGCGTTCCATTTTAGTTAATATTATAAGTAATGCAATAAAATATACAGATGCAGGGGGAATCATTACTTTTTCCGTAAAAGAAGTATCCTGTGATGAAGAAGATGTGCATTTTGAATTTATTATTTCAGATACCGGAATCGGTATGAGTAAAGAGTTTGCAGAGCATATTTTTGAACCATTTGCGCAGGAAGATGCTGAAAATCGTTCCAGCTATCGAGGGACAGGGCTTGGTATGTCCATTGTTAAAAATCTTATAAGTAAGATGAAAGGAAGTATTACTCTTCATACAGTAAAGGGAGAGGGAACGACCTTTATTATTACTCTTCCTGTGAAGTTAGATACCGTTTGTATAGAAAAAGAAGATACAGAAGAAGTTACGATCGAAGGAATGAGAATTCTTCTGGTAGAAGATAACAAGCTGAATCTTGAGGTGGCACAGTATATTTTAGAGGATGCAGGTGGAAAAGTTTCTGTTGCAAAAAATGGTTTAGAAGCGTTGGAATGCTTTAAACAGTCTTCGGAAAATTATTTTGATGCGGTATTAATGGATGTGATGATGTCGGTTATGGATGGGCTTACGGCAACGCAGGAGATTCGAAAATTAAAAAGAAAAGATGCAAAAACCGTCCCGATCATTGCGATAACGGCAAATGTATTTAATGAGGATGTGATTGCAGCCAAAAAAGCCGGAATGAATGAATATATCGCAAAACCGCTTGATTTTGATAAACTGATTCACACCCTCGCAAAAAACTTTTCAAAGAAAAAAGAATTTTAATAACCTAATTCTTCTCCAACCATAATGATATGGATTCTGTCAGGATAGCGTGACATTCTTGTAGTGACAAATAAGTCGCAGATAGAAGAAGCAGACATACAGTCGCCACAAACACCAGTTTTACTGCATGGAGTTGGAAGTCCAAGACGTACACAGTTTGGAGGACAGGCATCCTGACGGATTCGTTTATATGCATCTTCTACAGATGGTGTCAGTTTGTTCATACCAGTAATAATTACTACATGTTTTGGTCCATAGCAAAGTGCGCTGACGCGATTGCCGTTTCCATCAATATTGACAAGCTGTCCATCCATGGTGAATGCATTTGTACTCATAAGATAATAATCAGACAGAATTGCTTTTGCGTGAATCTGTCTTTTTTCTTCCTCATTTTTTGCAATACTGCGGTCAATAAAAGTATATTCTTCTGAATGGGTTTTTATGTAATTAAGCAGTCCTACTTCTTCTATTGTAGCGGAACCGCCGCTGGCAATTACAGACTCTTTTTCAATGATGGAGAGTGCCTTTGATAAAGCCTCTTCCTTTGTAGAACAATAGTAAGCATTAAAGTGTCTACGTTCCATCTGTTTTATCACATGTTCTGCCTGTATTGCCCAAGCTTTCTGTTTTGGTGTCATAGTCATTCCTCCTAATTTAATGTACTTGATCATAGGGTAAGATCATTAATAATAGTATAGCATTTTTTAAAAAAGGAGAAAAGGGGATAATTCTCTAAGGTTCACAGAATAAAAAAATTATGATATAGTAGTTTCCGTTGTATTTTTAATCCAGAAAGAGGGAATCAGATGAAAAAGTTAATAATAGCGGAGAAACCGTCTGTGGCAAAAAATATTGCAGATGCCACCGCTTCTTCCCGGAAAAATGGATATTTTGAAGGTGAATATTATGTAATTACCTGGGCATTTGGTCATCTTTTACAGCTTTATGATGCCAGAGATTATGACCCGGAAATGCGCAGTTGGAAGATTGAAAAGTTTCCATATATTCCGGAGAAGTTTTTATATAAAATAAAATCAGACGGAAAGAATAAAGAAAAACCGGACAGCGGTGTTGTTCAGCAGATGAATACAATAAAAAATCTTATGGAACGGAAAGATGTAGAGGGAATTATTTCTGCGACGGATGATGACAGGGAAGGACAGATTATTGCAGATGAAATTATCAATTACATTTCTCCACAAAAACCAGTAGAACGAATTTTATTAAATGAATGGACGGCGGAAGAGGTAAACAGAGGACTGAATAATCTAAAATCGAATGAGGAAATGAAGTCCTTGCAGGATGCAGGATTTGGCAGGCAGATTGCGGATTGGCTTATTGGAATTAATCTGACATCCGTTGCCACTTTGAAATATCGAAACAAACAAAATATCCGTCTTCTAAATGTTGGAAGAGTCTTAATGCCGACCTTGAAAATTATTTATGATAGAGATAAAGAAATTGCCGATTTTAAAGTCACAAAGTACTACAAATTAAAAGGAATCTTTCAGACAGAAGAAAAGAAAGATTTTGATAGCATTTATTATGTAAAAGGAAATGAGAAGTTTGATAATCCAGAAGAATTAAAGGAAATTCAGGAAAAAATTCATGGCAGAAATGGAGAAGTTGTCTCTAAAAAGATAACAAAGAAAAATGAATATCCTCCCTATCTTTTTAATCTATCTGGATTACAGGGGTATGTGACATCAAAATATAAAGGATGGACTTCAGATAAGGTCCTAAAAACCGCGCAGCAGCTATATGAGAAAAAGTTTATTACTTATCCAAGAACGGCCAGTGTTGTTCTTGATGAGAGTTTAAAAGAAAAAACAGCTAAAGTATTAAATATTCATAAGAAAAATTGTCCGTATGAAGAAATGATACAGTTTAAAAGTACAAAGCGTATTTTTGACAGCAAGAAAGTAGAGAGCCATTCTGCTATTATTCCTACATATATGCAGCCAGGAAAGCTAACTGAATCAGAAAGAATTGTATATGAAGCAGTAAAAAATCGATTTTTAGCGCAGTTTATGCCAATTGCGGTAGCAGAAGACACTGTTTTGCATATTAAGATGCAGGAGATCGATATACCCGGAGAATTCGTTGCAAAAGGCAAAGTACAATTAGAACCCGGATGGAAATTAATTGAAGGAATTGATGCGAAAGAAACAATTCTGCCACCAGTTCAAAAAGGAAACATTTTACCGTTAATAAAGTCTGAAATTAATGAAGTCGAAAGAAAACCACCGAAGCTACATACGGAAAAAACATTGCTTAAAGTCATGGAAACCTGTGGAAAAAAATATGAAGAAAAAGAAGAAGAACAGATGATGATGGCAATTTTAAGTGGATTCAGTATTGGAACCCCGGCAACACGCGCGGAGACAATTAAAAAGTTGAAAGATGCCGGCTATATTAAGGCAAAAGGAAAGAGTCTGACTTGTACAGATTTAGGAAAAATGTTAGTAGAAACTTTTCCGGCAAGAGAACTTTTTGATCTAGAATACACAGGACGACTGGAAAAAACATTGTCAGATATCGAAAAAAAGAAGTTCACAAAAGACGACTTTCTTTCGATGATAAAGCAGTTCGTTATAGAATCTGTCGATAAAATAAAAAATGATACTGTCTTTGGAGGTCCTGTTATACTAGAACCTCTTCATACAGAACCCGTTGGTATTTGTCCGGAGTGTGGTGCGCCGGTAATAGAAACGGCCAGAGCATTTGGATGTTCTGCCTGGAAAAAAGGCTGTAAATTTGCCATTTGGAAAGATGATCGCTTTATCACCTCTCTTGGTAAAAAAGTATCCTATGAAATGGTAAAAATTTTATTAGAACATGGGAAAGTAGGATTTCGTGGCTGTGTAAGTAAAAGAGGGAATAAATTTTCCGCTTATTTTTATTATGAAAAGGATGAAAAAACGAAAAGATATAACTGGAGATTAGAATTTATAGATACAAACCCTCCATCATAAATTTATAAAAGTAAATTTCATGTGGGATTGATTTGATTTACTGCATTTGTTATTATGTAGTTGTTTAGATTTATTTATTTTATATGGAGAGGATTAATTTAGAAAGGAGAAGGCTGATACAGCCAAGAAAAGAAATGAAACGATTAGAGAATAAGGTATTATTTCAGGATTTTAACAGAACAATTGCAACAGTATTATTTGAGGAGAACACATATCCTTGGGAGATACTTCCGAAGATTCATGATTTTATCATGGAAGTGGGGATGCTTCTTCCAAAAGACGAGTATGACGAGATCAAGGAGCATGTCTGGGTAGCAAAAACAGCAACCGTTGCGCCGACTGCATACATTAACGGTCCTGCAATTATTGGACCAGAAGCAGAAGTTCGTCATTGTGCTTTCATCAGAGGCAATGCTATCGTAGGAGAAGGGGCAGTTGTCGGTAATTCTACGGAGCTTAAAAATGTTATTTTATTTGATAAAGTACAGGTTCCTCATTACAATTATGTTGGTGATTCTATCCTTGGTTATAAATCACATATGGGAGCTGGTTCTATCACTTCTAATGTGAAGTCTGATAAAAAGTTAGTAGAAATTCATTTAGACGATACAAAGATTGAAACACATATGAAAAAAATAGGAGCAATCCTTGGAGATTATGTGGAGGTTGGATGTGGTTCCATTTTAAATCCAGGAACAATTGTAGGACGACGCAGTAACATTTATCCGTTATCCAGTGTAAGAGGATATGTTGCAGATCATTCCATTTATAAAAATAAAAACGAAATAGTGAAGAAAGAAGAATACTAAAAGATATGATGAAAGCAGAGAGAAGAAAAATATATGCAGTTTTTATTTTAAGTATTGTGTTAGTACTCTCTCTTACTGGCTGTAAGGCTTCTAAGAAAAAGGTACTTTCTTCAAGTTATTATAAGGAACTGAAAAAGGAAAACAAAAAGTTAAAAAAAGAAAATAAATCCTTAAAATCAAAGGTAGATGCTGAAAATGATATGACTGAGGATGAACAAAGGGCAAGCGATTATCTGGAAAAAATATCAAGAGATCATCTCGTAAAACTTGAAGTAGGCTATGCTGACAATATGAATGGAAGTGAGTTTGTAGAAGACGAAGCTGTCTTTTCTCTTGCAACATCAATCGCATTAAGAGCAGACAAAACAACAAAATATACACCAGAAGAAGTGAAAGAAAAATATGGTCCGGGATATGAATATATTTTATATGATGAAGATAATGCTGTTTATGAAATAATGATATTTGGCGGGAACTATATCGTATTTACCGATTTGCCTAATAATGTATATTATGCATATAATGCATCCGCGATCGGAGATGCATTTTTGCACTTTAAGAATGGATATCCAAACTCAAAGCTGTTCCACCGAATGGCAGATACCCCTTTAATCACAAATACTGATGGAAAATGTTATGAAAATGAAGTTGCATTCTCTGTTGCAAACTATATTGACCAGATGAATAAAAAGAAGTCAAATGAAGCTAGAGCAAAGAAAAAATGGGGTAAACAGGCAGCAAAAAAAATAAGTATCGGAAAAGAATATACATTCTATCATCATGGCAATACGATGAAACTTGTCATCTATGATGAATATTTTACAATAACAAATATGAATGGTAAAACTGTCTGGTATCATGCAGAAAAAGAAGCGGTCATCAAAATGAAAAATATATTTAAAGAAGCGAACGCAAAACAAAAAGCTGAGAAAATCGAACAGAAAAAAAATGAAAATTCTACAGATTCCTCTACAGAACAAACAACAGGTTCTTCTGAAGCAGATGTCTCATCTGCTCATCGTGATGAGATAGAAAGTGAAGGAACAGACCAATAATTTTTTCCTGTAAAGCTTCGTATGATTCTTATTTAAAGTAAAATTTATATAATACCTGCCTGTTTTTGAATAGTTCTAATGCATAAAAAAGTAGTTTATTCGAGAAAACGCAAAGAATTGTGAAAGAAATATCAAAAAAAATGTCGAAAATTAAAAAAAGGTATGGACGAAAAGCAATTTTTGTGAGAAAATAATAAACTGTGAAGACAAGCAATCGTCTTGACTTAGGGATTACTTACGGAATGTAAGTTATTTTAGAAAAACTCAATTTATACCGAAAGGAGTACTAACATGATTATCTCACAAGAAGTACAGAACATGTGCCCAGTGGCTCAGGGCGTACATCACGGAGCAGCTCCAATTCCAGAAGAGGCAAAGTGGGTCAAAGCAAAAGAGGTAAAAGATATCTCTGGTTTTACACACGGTATTGGATGGTGTGCTCCACAGCAGGGTGCCTGCAAATTAACTTTAAATGTTAAAGAAGGTATCATTCAGGAAGCATTAGTTGAGACAATCGGATGTTCCGGTATGACACATTCAGCAGCTATGGCTTCTGAAATTTTACCAGGACTGACAGTTATGGAAGCATTAAATACTGACCTTGTATGTGATGCTATTAATACAGCTATGCGTGAACTTTTCTTACAGATCGTTTACGGACGTTCCCAGTCTGCATTCTCTGAAGACGGACTTCAGGTTGGAGCAGGACTTGAGGACCTTGGTAAAGGACTTCGTTCACAGGTAGGTACAATGTACGGAACTCTCCAGAAAGGACCTCGTTACCTTGAAATGGCAGAAGGCTATGTAACAGGAATCGCTCTGGACGAAGACGACTTAATTATCGGTTACCAGTTTGTAAATCTTGGAAAAATGACAGACTTCATCAAAAAAGGTGATGATCCTAACACAGCATGGGCAAAATCTGTAGGTCAGTACGGACGTGTTGATGATGCCGCTAAGATTATCGACCCTAGAACAGACAAGGTAATTGACTAATTAAGGAGGTAGAGAAGAATGGCTTTATTTGAATCATATGAAAGAAGAATTGATAAAATTAATTCCGTATTAAGCAGCTATGGAATCGCTTCCTTAGAAGAAGCAGAGAAAATCACAAAAGATGCAGGACTTGATGTATACGGCATGGTAAAAGGCATTCAGCCTATCTGCTTTGAAAATGCTTGCTGGGCATATACAGTAGGTGCAGCAATCGCAATTAAAAAAGGTGCAAAAAAAGCTTCTGAAGCAGCAGCAGCAATCGGCGAAGGACTTCAGGCTTTCTGTATCCCTGGTTCTGTAGCAGAGAACAGAAAAGTAGGTCTTGGACATGGTAACCTTGGAAAAATGCTCCTTGAAGAAGATACAGAATGTTTTGCTTTCTTAGCAGGACATGAATCTTTCGCAGCAGCAGAAGGTGCTATCGGTATCGCAGAAAAGGCTAATAAAGTTCGTCAGAAACCTTTACGTGTTATCTTAAATGGTCTTGGAAAAGACGCTGCACAGATCATTTCCCGTATCAACGGATTCACATTTGTTGAGACAGAATACGATCCATACACAAACACAGTTAAAGAAGTATTCCGTAAATCTTACTCTGATGGATTACGTGCAAAAGTTAACTGTTATGGTGCAAACGATGTTTGCGAAGGTGTTGCAATCATGTGGAAAGAAAATGTTGACGTTTCTATCACAGGTAACTCCACAAACCCAACTCGTTTCCAGCATCCAGTAGCAGGAACATATAAGAAAGAAAGATTAGAAGCAGGAAAGAAATACTTCTCCGTAGCTTCCGGTGGTGGTACAGGACGTACACTTCACCCAGATAACATGGCAGCAGGTCCAGCTTCCTATGGTATGACAGATACAATGGGACGTATGCACTCTGATGCACAGTTTGCAGGATCTTCTTCTGTACCAGCTCATGTAGAGATGATGGGTCTTATCGGAATGGGTAACAACCCTATGGTTGGAGCTACTGTAGCCGTTGCAGTTAGCGTAGAAGAGGCTGCTAAGGCAGGTAGATTCTAATAAAAAACTCCCTATTTAAGCGGGTTTTAGGACTTCCATTTTATGTGGAAGTCCTTTTTTTATTTTCTAAATATTATTCTTAAAAAGAAAAATCTTACAGCGAATGTTGTCAAGTCTACGAGAAGTCTACACAACTTCGTAATGTAGACTTTTAACACTGTCGAAGTCTACAAGCGCCTGTTTAAGCCATATTGATGCTTTTTGTTTATTATTTTTACATACTAATATGTGTTAATAGATAAAACGAAAGGAAGGATTAATATGAGTGACTTAATAGTAAGATCAAGAATGTTAAATTTAAAAGGACTCATGCCTGTAAGGGTGTGGGTTCTTTTTTTGGTAAAATAAAAAGACCAATCAAGAGATTGGTCTAATTATACTAAGTTACCAATAGCCTAGCAGCGATGCCAACACATGACACTTACCTCGATAATGGCACTGATATAGGACTTACTGTTGGTAGCTTTATCTTATCATATGCAAGAAAAACTGTCAATATTCCAAGAAAAAATCATTATTGTTTAGGAAAAGTAAAAACAAATTTTAGGATACCTGCTTCTTCTAATTTTTTTAATTCATTTTTATAACCACCTGTTTGCAAATGAGAGTAATATAGATTTGCAAAAACATCAGCAATTTGAATAAGATTATTATCAGATGAATCATAATATGTAACATCAAATTTCTTGTCAGTGGTTCCATTCATGGATAGTTCAGTATTAAGATAATTTTCGAGAAAAAATCTTGATTCAGTTTTTTCATTTCGCTCATCAAGTTGAAGTGAACAATCTTCTTTTGGGATATATTCCCTATGTATAAAGTATTCCATAGCTAACTTTATGGTGTAATTAAACACTCTCGCAGTATTTTGGCAAAATTGATCAGTTAATTCTGAATTTATTATTTTAATGATATACAATTCAAATGATGGTTTACGAGAAAAGAAATCAACAAAACTTTTTTTCATTTCTTTGTCAAACTGGGAACCTTTAAGTTCTTTAAAAGTTTCATTAGAGAACATTTTGCCCCCTTCTTTTATGAGTTTTCCCGTTTTGGGGTGATACTTATCTTTATCTAATTCAAGAAGTCTATCATAATTAGAAGAAACAAATCGTTTGTAAGATCTTTTTAAAGATTTTTTATTAAGAACTCTGACTAAAGCAATTACAAAATGCTTATTATGAGAGAGATGATTATTAATAGATCCGGATTCATCAATATAAAATATCAAAGTTTATACTCCTTCGTTTAAAATATATGTAGATGATTATAGCAGGCAGTATGTGAAAGAGCAAATGAATTATAAGAGTTTTGTATATAAAAATTTCTGTGTATTTTTGTTGATAAAATATTTTAATGCAAGTTGCGGAGATTGAAATAACATATTGTGACTATAAAGTATATATGTTACAATTTAAATGTGGGTGTTACCATGCATTAAATCATCTGGATTAGCATCTCGCAGCAAGAATGCAGGGCATTCTTGAAAGTTATTATAAAAATTCTTATCTCTCTGCTATATGCTAAGATTTATACAAATTGATTAAAAAATTACACAGGCTGAGATGCCCTATGGTAAAATGAGACAAGGATGAAGAAAAAGGGGGAAAATATGCGTTTATCAGATATCAGAAAACAGCTTACAAAAAATGGATACCTGCCAAATGATGAGATTGTCATGGCAGCTTATGGGGCACTACATGGTGTCCCATTATTGGTCGAGTCTGACCCGGGGCAGGGAAAAACAAGTCTTGCTTTAGCAATGGGACAAGCCTTTGGGCTTTCTGTGTTGCGTGTTCAGTTTTATGAGGGATTGACTGCGGACAAGATACTGTACGATTACAACTACCAAAGACAGCTACTTTCCATCCAGGCAATACAGAGTACTTTAGCGAAAAATTTAGATGGGAAGACGATTAACGAAGCGATGGATGTAGCAAAAACGATTGATTTTTATGGAAAGGATTTTCTAATCCGTCGCCCGGTACTGGAGTCTATCTGGGGAGAGCAACGGTATGTCCTGCTCTTTGATGAGGTAGACAAAGCATCAGAAGAATTAGAATACACGCTATTGGAGTTTTTAGATGATTTCTCCTTGAGCATTCCCCAATATGGCACCGTAAAGGCAAAAGAAGGGATGGAGCCCGTTGTCGTACTAACATCGAACAACTACAGGGACTTATCCGATGCACTAAAGCGAAGATGTAATTATCTGTATCTTCCAAGAAAAACAAAAGAAGAGATTATGGAGATTTTGAAAATGAAAGCAGAAGCATCTCCAACAATCATCGAAGGGGTGGCATCCTGTCTTTACCAGTTGCAGAGCCTGTGCCTGAAACAAATTCCGTCTATTTCAGAAGGCATCACATGGGCTAGCTATCTGCAGAAACTGATGGATGATAAAGATTTTAATATTGCAGATTCCCTGTGCATGTTGTGCAAGAACAAAGAAGACCAGATGAGGGTACGGGATGCAGGTATTCTGCCGAATATCAAAGATTTGCATTAATAGTGTCTTGCAGAATCGAATTCTTTTTAGAGGTGGTAAAAAATGATTTTTGACTATATAACAGAATTTGCTGGATACTTAAATGACAGGGGATATGCTGTCACACAGAATAAGATCAGCCGCTTTTTATCTTTAAAAAATGAAGAGACAGATTTTACAAGAGAAGCGGAGATCATTCCATTAATGAAACTGTGTTTCTGTCGGAACAAGGAAGAAGCCGATTCTTTTTCCGACTATTTTTACCAATATATAAAAGATTACAAAGGATCCTATGCAAGAGAAAAACAACGGATTCGGAAAGAACACCAAGAACAGATGGAATACAGTAAGTCCCAAAAAGAAAAGACACAAAAAGAGATTACCGGTGTCAGACAGGAAATCGAAGAGAAAAGGAAAGCAGTTTTAGAAGAAAAGGAAATGTTTCATATCCCCAAAACACAGAAAAATTACCTAAAAAAACAGGAAGTTAAATTCAAACAGTATTTTACAAAACAGGAGAAGAATCTGCTACTTTCTCTGTCCAAAGACCAAACAGAACTTTCTGAGGACTCCAAGAAAACTTTTCAGTCCCTTCGAAAAAAACTGCCGGAAAAAGCAGAAAAAGCGTTATTATCCGGAAAAATGGATGCTTTTGAAATCTACCAGAATATATTTAAGATACTGGAAAAAGCAAAGATACAGGTCATATACTACGAAAAATATATCGAAGATAAGATTGCACGGGAAACAAAAGAATTGAAAAATCAGCAGATAGAACTGGAAAATAAACTTCAAAGACTGGAACGGGAAGAGAAACGGATTCAAGTAGAACTAGATAGCCGGCTCTTTGCACTGACAAGGCAATTTACCGAAAAATCGGTCTCCAAAATACACCGGAAGAATTTTATCGGCGGGGGAGCTGTACAGCTTTTAGAGGAAACTCTGCCGGAATTTATGGAGAAACCGTTTAAAAAACTGGACAAGAAAGAAAAAGAATATATCTACCAATACATCCGCCAGAATATCGTTTCCTTTAAGACAAGGCTCGGAAGATATTTAAACACACAGGAAAGACGGAGGATTGATATGGGAAAGACGATACAGGCTGCCTGCAAGACCGGCGGTATCCCGTTTGAGGTCTGTTTTGCGAAGCCAAAACGCAACAGGTCAAATCTCATTCTTATTCTTGACATTTCTGGTTCATGTAAAGAAGCTTCAGAAATGATGCTGGGGTTCATGTACCTATTAAAAGATGTGTTCGCCGGAGGCTGTCGGGCATATGTATTTGTTAACTCTCTCTATGATGTAACGGAAATCATGGAGACGGATAGTATTGATAAAGCTGTTCAGAGTGTCCTGCAGGCTGTTCCGGCAAAAGGGGTGTATTCCGATTACAACCGTCCGTTAGAGATGCTATGGAAAAAGAACCGGAAGTATCTGAAAAAGGACAGTTTTATCCTGTTTCTTGGCGATTACCGTAACAATAAGAACCCATCTGGAACAGAATGGATGAAAAACATCCACGCAAGGGCAAAGAAAATGTTTTTTCTGAACACAGAACAGGCTGCCAAATGGAATCAGGGGGATTCGATCGCATCGGTATACGCAGCGTTCGCACCAATGTACGAGATACAGACTCCGGCTGACCTAATCCGTTTTATCAGCCAAATACGATAGGAGGGGATGTTATGTGGTATCTTGATATGCATACAGAAGAAAATATCATTAAAAACATGAATAGGTTTGGTTACCTGCCCAAGATAGCGGAATATATTGGAGAATCTAAATCTGGTAATTATAAGTTTTCCTATAACATGAAACAATTGGTATTTTCAAAACAGGGAGAACTCCTTTCAGATGATGTCCTTCCCAGAAAAACAAAAAGATTAAGAAAATCAGAAAAAAGGGAAAAACGGAAAACAGAAAGAGAAACATTTCAAGAAGATTACAACAGGGCAAAACCGCATATAGAGATGCTGCTAAAAGAAGATAATCCATTGTTTATGAAACTATCCTTATCAAACCAGAAACCGTCACAGACAGAGATTAATCTGATTTACGCAAAGGACAGAGACAGTTTGGAAAAAAGCCTAGCTGTATACCAGATTCCGCTTTCTTTTCATACAGATGGCTATGAAAAGAAAGACAATGCTACGTTTACTTCCTACGTTCTTCGGCATGTAAAGAAAAATCTCCGGAATATAGAGAAAGCCTATGAAAAAGCAGTCAAAAAGAACATGCATGCCTTATATATCCAGGAAGGGAATACCTACTCTTATACAGCACATCCTACGCAGGGCTTTTACATCTGCCTTAAAAAAGCGGAGGCAAAGATTCCCTGCCAGGCAGACAGCAGCAAATGTTTTTCCGTAGAATATGCCGGAAACGGCTTGATACGTACTCCCTACATCAAACCGGCTGCACTAGCCATCATAAAAGAAGAAATGCGTAAGACCATATGCCGGAAGGATGTCTGTTTGTCATCCAGGATGTATACCGAAGTGAAAAAGTATGTAAACAGATACCAGCAGTGGTTAGATAAACGGCTTGATGCTGTTAACTACCCATCCGGCTTCACCAGTACTTATAACACGACACCGAAATGCCAGATAAAAGGGGATGACTTTTCCACGGTCTTTGTCGGCTCTGGGATTCTAATCAAAAACGGGCAGATTCGTTTTGCTGATGGGATAGAGAAAGAATTTGAGAAAAAACGCTTCCAAACAGCATTTCATGATGCAAAAGAACTGCTGGGTAGCTATCATTATGTTTCCGGGAAAGGTGTGTTACAGGGAGATACCAAAGTCTTTGCAGCAAGATCCGGGATTACATCCATCGGTGTCATCCACGTTCCGTGTTACAAAAACTCCCTTACCGTCTGGCGGAAACAGCTAAAAAAAGAAATAAAGCGACTCGATAAAGAAATGGAAGTCCGTATCCGGGAGCAGGAAAAAGCCCTGATAAAAAAATACGAGAAACTGTTGTCTGACTTTTTAACTCAGGACATCTTAAAGACAGTTGCGTTGAACGAGGATTATATCACAGAAAATGTGGTCTGTGCTATGCTCCGTGGTACCAAAGTCAATTTACAGAACCCCCGATATATTGAAAATGCTGGACGGTACAACAGTTTTTCAAAAGAGGAGATAACGACAGTCATTGTTCGATTATTAAAAGAGAATCTCCTGACGAGAAAACGGATTGATGGTTATTATGGAGTATATTACCTTTTAAAGATGACACTGGACGGGGAAAGATGTCTTTCCTTTATCCCTTTGATAAAAAAAGGCGGGAGCATAGATAGTGAAAAGCGTTTTCAGAGATATCAGAAAAAAGAAACAGGCATTAAGCAGTATCTGGAACTTCTTGATCTTATTTTTGAGGACAGATCCTTCTTCTGCGTATATCAGGATGAGGTCTTCCGTTTTTTAAAAAAAGCACCGAAGGAGTTCAAGGTATTAGTAAAAATGCGGAAATCGATAGAAACAGATAAATTCCGGTTAAAGGTTTACCGGGAAATATTGAAAAGATAATAAAGAATAGAAAAAAATGAGGAGAAGAGGATTCATAAGATGAACGATTATATAGCTAGATTTCGTGTAAATGATTTCGAAAAACAGGAGTTAAAAGAACATATCAGAGAAGTGCAGAAATTAGCAGCAGCTATGGGGAAAAGAGTTGACTTGAGGAGAACTGTTAGCTCAAAAGAGCTATATTCTGATAAAAAAGTTACTTTGGAAAGTACGCTTTCTCTTGTTGGTTTGCTTCATGATTTTGGAAAATACAGCATTAAGTTTCAGAGGTTTATTCATGAAGAATGGAGACGGGCAAAAGAGGGGATAGAAAGTAAAAGACAATCTGGTATTGATCATGGTGTTTACGGAGCAAAATATATTTATGATTTATCAGGAAAGTACGGACCGAATGGAAGGATAGTGGGTGAACTACTCGCAGATATTATTTGCTATCATCATGGAGGACTTCCTGATGCAGAAGATTTTAATGGAGACAGCCCATTGTTGATGAGACTGCAGGATGAAAACAGACTTACTGATTATGAGCAGGTAAAAGTAGCTTTTTTTAAGGATTTACAGATTACGGAACAGGAGATAGAACAGCTTTTTAAGAAATCTATTGAAGAGATAAAGCTGCTCATTCTAAAATCTTCTACAGGAAGTGAAGAAAAAAATAAGAGAAAAAATGATGCCAACTTTATGCCCAATCTCTTTATAAAGCTAATTTACAGTATGTTGATAGATGCCGATCGATTAAGCAGTATGTGCTATGAGACTGGTGAGGATTTTGCTTCTTATGAAAAGGCGCAAGACGAAATTCAAATGACCTGGAAAGTATATAAGCAAAAGTTTGAAGAGTACCTTTCTGGATTGCAAAAGAAGTCAGAGATTTTAGAAGATACAGGTAAAAAAAGAGTGAATGCAATCCGTCAGAGAATATCGGATGAATGTTTTGAAGCAGGTAGGAAGGAGAGTGGCATTTATACATTAACTGTTCCGACAGGTGGAGGAAAGACCTTATCGAGTATGCGATATGCGTTAGAACATAGCGAGAGAACAAATAAGGAAAGAATTATTTTTGTTCTTCCTTATACAACGATTATTGAACAAAATGCAAAGGTTATAAGAGAGGTTTTAGGAGGAAACTGTGATTTGCTTGAACATCACTCTAATGTAACAGAAGATGATAAAAGAATGTTGGATAGTTTGGGAGAGGAGCAGGACTATAGACTGCTTACAGAACGATGGGAAAACCGCATTGTATTTACAACAATGGTGCAGTTTTTAAATACCTTTTATGGAAAAGGAACGAGAGATATGCGAAGAATGCATCATCTGTTGAATGCAGTGATTATATTTGATGAGATTCAGACGGTTCCTGTCAAATGTATGGCTTTATTTAACGGGGCAATTAATTTTTTGAATCGGATGGGGAATACCTCAACGATTTTATGTACAGCAACACAGCCAGATTTCAGTAATATTTCTAAAGATATAAGTCTGGAAAATGTAAAAGGGGAACTGATAAATGCGGTAGAGGGAAATTTCACGCAGTTAAAAAGAGTTGAAATAAAGAATTGCTGTGCCATGAAACCATATACAATTGAAAATGTAGCGACTTTTATATGGGAAAGAAAAGCACAGGTAAACAGTCTTTTAGTTGTCGTAAATAAAATAAAGACAGCGAAAGATTTGTTCCAGTATTTAAAGAAGAATAAGGAGGATGTTGCAACTCAAAATATAGAAAATACCAAAGGTGTTTTAGCCCAGGATACCCGATTATTCCTTTTAACAGGATACCAGTGTCCGGAACACAAAAAAGATGTTTTAGACGAATTATTGAAAGCTTTAAAGAAAGAAGAGCAGGTGCTCTGTATCAGTACTTCTTTAATTGAGGCAGGGGTAGATATCAGTTTTCAAGCGGCAATCAGAAATATGACCAAATTAGATTCTATTGTACAGACTGCAGGACGTGTCAATCGAAATGGAGAAAGAAACATGGGCTATTGTTATGTCATTAATTTAGAAGAGGGCAGCTACGAACATATGTCGGAAATTCGTCTTGGTCAAAAGTGGAGTAATGTTATTTTTTATAAGGCAGAACAGGAGAAAAAGGACATTTTATTACCAGAACTTATGAAAGAATATTTCGATGATTATTATAATGATAGCGAATGTAGTGGGAATTTTAAATATCCAATAGATGGAGGCAGAAGAAGTATCTATGAGTTGTTGACTCTTAAGAGAAATCAAACAGGTCCGAAATTAAACTGGAAGATTCAATTTAAAAGAGCGGCAGAAAACTTTAAAGTCATTGACGAGGATATGACAACAGTTCTTGTTCCATATCTCGAAGAAGGACAGGAGTTAATGAGGCAGATAGAAGATGTGACGGTATATACAAGTATGACGGAAAGAAAGGAGCTGTTAGAAAAAGCAAAAAAATATTCTTTAAATATTAATCGGTATAAGTTTAGACAAATTTATGATGCTGGTGGAATTACATTTAAAGAAGATATGGGAGTCTACCTCCTTAATTATGCTTTTTATGATGAAAAAGAAATGGGAATTTTATTGGAAGCAGACCCTGATAAATATGTGGTGTAGGAAGAAATATTTATTTTAGAAGAGAATTTTAATAAATGTATTTTTGTGAAAAGATATTTATTTAGAATTCTGATAAATGTGTATTGTAAAAAAGGAATATTATTTAAGAGTGAATCTTCATGAATATTTATATAGAAAGAAACGGCGTTTTATATAACATAAATCGCCGCATCTAAGATAAAAAGATAATTTCAATCCACATCTATAAAGATGACCTGTTTACTATAACATAAGTAAAAAATTTTTTCAAAAGACTTTACAAAATAGATAGCCAGGTGTATTATAAATTTAACATAAATAGATAGAAGATAAATTTGAAAGGAGGAAGTATGAAACCAAATAGAATTGTTATGAAAGTCTATGGGAAATACGCATTATTTACAGACCCTATGACAAAGATAGGTGGAGAAAAAAGCAGCATGATGATTCCAAGTTATGAGACATTGAAAGGAATTGTTTCATCGATGTACTGGAAGCCTTCGTTCAATTGGGTCATAGAATCTGTTAAGGTTTTAAATCCAATTCGTACAGAAAGAAAAGGAATCCGACCGATTAAGTATAATGGAGGAAATGACCTTGCTTATTATACATACTTGTCTGATGTTGCCTATATTATTTCTGCACATTTTGAGTTTAATAAGAGAAGACCTGATTTACAGGAAGATTGGAATGAAAACAAGCATTATTACGTGGCAAAGCGTGCTCTTGAAAAAGGAGGAAGAAGAGATATATTTTTAGGGGCAAGAGAATGTCCCGCCTATATTGAACCAGGAGATATGTCTGAGCCGGGATACTATGATGATAAAGGAACTCTTTCTTTTGGATTAATGTATCATTCTTTATGCTATCCTAATCAGAATGACGAGGGAAATTTATATTCAAGATTCTGGCATCCACAGATGGAGAACGGTATTATTCATTTTTGCCGCCCAGAAGAATGTGAAAATACCATTTTCTTAAGAAAAGGTACGAAAAAAGAACTTAGTAATATTCCAATCTTAGGAGTGGACAAGGAGGAACTTCTTTCTGGATATCAGGAAGGTGGTGAGCTACAATGAGCTGGATGAGAGCGTTGTATGATACTTATGATAATCTGGAATTACAGGAAAAAGAGGGATTGTTAAAGATAGCACATTCCACACAAAAGGCACATCTCGAAGTACAGTTGTCAAAAGATGGAAAAGTGATTGCCGTAAGCTTTCTTCCAGTAAAAGATTCAGATACAGTAATTCCTGTAACAGAAGAATCAGCAAGCCGTAGTTCGGGAGCGGCTCCACATCCTCTTTTTGATAAGATAAAATATCTTGCTGGTGATTACGAATTCTATACGGGAGAAAGGAATGAGGAGCATCATCAAAAGTACATGGAGAACTTAAAAAAGTGGTGTGACTCAGGGTATGGCGATTATAAGATAGAAGTTCTTTATAAATATTTGCAAGAAAATCGACTAATACATGATCTTATAGAAAGAGGAATCTTTTCTCTGGATGAAAAACAGCATTTGACTAAAAAATGGGAGAATGCAAGCGAGAAATTAACAGTAGGTGATCAAAAAGATGCCTTTATTCGTTTCCAGGTTGATGCAGTTAACTTATGGGAAGATACTAAGCTGCAGGAAAATTATATCCATTACTATCTGAGTAATGGAGGAGAGATTGGCTTTTGTCAGGTAACAGGAAGGGAAGAAAGGTTATGTGTAAATCACCCTTCTAAAATAAGAAACAGCGGCGATAAAGCAAAGATGATATCTTCTAATGATAAGACAAACTTTACTTATCGTGGACGTTTTCATGATGTCGGAGAAGCATATACTATCAGTTATGAAGCTTCACAGAAAGTTCATAATGCGTTAAAGTGGCTGATAGAAAGGCAAGGAGTTAAAGTAGGAGATAAAGAGTTTGTTCTGTGGGGAGTGAAATCAGAGAATGTACCATCTATTCTGGAAAGTACAGAGGGTGTTGCATCTGCTTATGAAGAAGAGGAAGATATTTTTGCAACTTTTTATGGAGAAGAAGAGGATAAGACAGTATCAATACAGGAAGATGTAGCCGAACGATTTAACAGAGCAATCAGAGGATATCATGGAAATGTGCGGGCAGACAGCCATTTTGTATTGTTAGGAGTAGATGCAGCAACGACAGGAAGATTATCTGTGATATTTAGCAGAGAGTACTTTGGAGCAGATGGAAATGAACTGATTGAACGAATTGAGCAGTGGCACAGAGACTGTGCATGGAATGTTTCTTCTTATAATAAGAAACTGCAGAAACGAGTTTATTTTACAGGAGCACCTTCTCCATATGAAATCGCATTATGTACTTATGGAAGAGAGCAGGGAAATTCTATAAAAGGAACAGATAAAGTGATTGCGAATGCGGTAGAAAGAATTCTGCCATGCATTGTTGATGGGAAAAGAGTGCCGGTAGATATTATGAGAGAGGTTGTGCATCGGGCACAGCATCCGCAAAATTATAAAAGTAAAACTTTATGGCAACAGGTATTATCAGTAGCTTGTGCGTTGACAAGAAAGCATTTGATAGAAAAAGGAGAGGAGTGTTTGGTTATGAAATCACCAGAGAGTTTAGATGCAAAGTGCGGAAGAATGTTAGCTATCGCAGATGCGATTGAAGCGTGGGTATTGCGTGAGGAGAAGATAGACAGAACCACAACGGCAATGCGTTACTACACAAAGTTTTGTGAAAATCCATGTGATACATGGGTGATTATTCAGAAAAATTTAAAACCATATGAAATGAAGTTAAGAGGGAGAGCCCGAAACCTTCAGACATTACTTGGAGAAATTTCAGCAGCTATTTCTGAAGAAGAATTCCAGCAAAAACGAAATTTAGATGGTACATTTTGTTTGGGATTTGACAGTCAGAGATATGAAATTATTGAGGAAGCAAAGCGAATCAAAAAAGAGAATGATGAGAAAAAAATGAAAAAGTTAGAAGAGGAGGAAAAGTAAATGGGTGTATTACAGAACAAGATTGATTTTGAAGGAATTATCGTAGTAGAGAATGCTAATTGTAATGGGGATCCTTTAAACGGGAACATGCCGCGAGTTACCTATGAAGGATACGGAGAAATGTCCGATGTCTGCATTAAAAGAAAAATACGAAACCGTCTTTTAGATGCAGGAGAAAATATTTTTGTTCAGTCTGATGATAAATGTATTGATAAATGTAAGAGTTTAAAGGCAAGAGCAGACGCGAATGAAGCTTTTGGAGCAGAACTTAAAAAAGGAAAGAAAGCAGATGCACAAAGAGGATATGAAATTGCCTGTAAAGAGTGGATGGATGTTAGAAGTTTTGGACAGGTATTTGCATTTAAAGGTTCTGACTTATCTTTAGGTATTCGTGGTCCAGTATCTGTTCAGCCAGCTTTCAGTGTAGATCCAATAGATATCACAAGTATGCAGATTACAAAAAGTGTAAATAGTGAAGATAAAGAAGGAAAATCCTCTGATACAATGGGAATGAAGCATCGAGTAGACTTCGGTGTTTACATATTAAAGGGAAGCATTAATGTACAGCTTTCTGAAAAGACAGGTTTTACCGAAGAAGATGCGGAAAAAATTAAAGAAGCTATCCGCACTCTGTTTGTAAACGACAGTTCCTCTGCAAGACCAGACGGAAGTATGGTAATGCATAAGTTATACTGGTGGAAACATAACTGTAAGATTGGACAGTATTCTTCTCACAAAGTGCATAATAGTATTGAGATTAAGAAGAAAGAAGGAGTTCGTAATCCAAGAAAGATAGAAGATTATGAGATTATCTGCCACGAGTTACCTGGACTGGCGGTGGAAGAATATGAAGGTTTATAATGAAGAAGATTATCTGATGCTTTCTGGAATCCAGCATTTTGTATTTTGTCCAAGACAGTGGGCATTAATTCATATCGAAAATCAATGGGAAGAGAATGTACGGACAGTAGAGGGAAACATTATGCACAAGCGGGCACATGATGGCCCGCAGATAGAAACGAGAAAGAATCTGGTTGTTTCTCGTCAGATGAGAGTATATTCTAAATATCTTGGGATTAGTGGAATCTGTGATGTGGTAGAATTTAAAAAATGCAAAGAAGGAGAAGAAGGCGTACGTCTATATGGGAGAGAAGGACTCTATAAAGTACATCCGGTAGAATACAAAAAGGGAGAGCCAAAAGAAAATAATGCTGACCGTTTACAACTTGTGGCGCAGGCAATATGCCTTGAAGAAATGATGTGTACAAGAATAGAAGAAGGTGACTTATATTACGGGACAACAAAACGAAGAGAACATGTGGAAATAACAGATTTTCTTCGTCAGGAAGTGGAAAATATATGTCTACAGATGCATCAGTATTTTGACAGGCAGTATACACCAAATATTAAAAGAACAAAGTCCTGCAATGCCTGTTCACTGAAAAATATATGTCTGCCACAGCTTTCAAAGAAAAAGTCAGTACACACTTACATTTTAAAAACGATAAAAGACGGGGAGTTATGAGAAAATTATTAAATACACTATATGTAACAACTCCAGAACGTTATCTTGCATTAGATGGAGAAAATGTGCTGGTTCTGGAGGGAAAGGAGATACTTATCCGGCTTCCACTACATAATCTCGAAGGAATTGTGACCTTTGGCTACACTGGAGCAAGTCCTGCATTAATGGGAGCCTGTGCGAAAAGGGGAATTTCCCTAAGTTTTATGAATCCAAGCGGACAGTTTTTAGCATCCGTAAGCGGAGAGAACAAGGGCAATGTTATTTTAAGAAAACAGCAGTACAGAATTTCAGATTCGCTGGAAGATAGTATTCCTATCGCCAGAAATATGATCATTGGTAAAATATACAACAGCAAATGGGTATTAGAAAGAGCAACAAGAGACCATGCCCTGCAGGTTGATGTGGATGCCATCAAAAAAGTGACCGCCAATCTGGATGAGCACATTCGGCAGTTATTAGAATGTGATTCAATGGATAGCATTCGAGGAATTGAGGGCAATGCGGCAAGTCAGTATTTTTCTGTATTCGATCAATTGATTCTACAAAATAAAGAAGAATTTTTCTTTGAAAACAGAAATCGACGTCCGCCATTAGATAATGTCAATGCCATGTTATCATTTGCATACACATTATTGGCAAATGAATGTGCCGCAGCTTTAACTGCAGTCGGTTTAGATGCTTATGTTGGTTTTCTTCATACAGACCGACCGGGAAGAACCTCTTTAGCATTAGATTTAATGGAAGAATTAAGAGCTGTATATGCAGACCGTTTTGTATTAACATTAATTAATAAAAAGACGATTAAACCGGAGCATTTTGTAAAAAAGGAAAATGGAGCGGTCTTAATGAACGATACAGGACGTAAAACAATGATTAGTGCGTGGCAGGGCAGAAAACGAGATAAAATCAAACATCCATTTCTCGGTGATAAAATAGAATGGGGTCTCCTACCTCATGTTCAGGCGTTATTGTTAGCCAGATTTATTCGCGGGGATTTGGATGAATATCCTGTTTTTTTGTGGAAATAAGAGGTGAGAAATGCTTGTATTAATAACATATGATGTAAATACAGAGACAGCTTCAGGGAAAAAACGTTTAAGAAAAGTAGCAAAAGAATGTCAGAATTACGGACAAAGAGTTCAAAATTCTGTTTTTGAATGCATTATGGATAATGCAAAAGCAAAGGAGGTAAAAGCAAAACTACTCGAAATAATTGACATGGATAAAGATAGCCTAAGATTCTATTATCTGGGTAATGTTTACAAAAATAAAGTAGAACACTACGGAACAAGAACAAGCATTGACTTAGAAGGAACTTTAATTATCTAATTCCAGATCACAAAATAAACAATCGCATCTGCGACAAAATCCCTTTTTCAAAAATCTTTCTAAATTTAGATATAGTCAAATGTAGAAAGAAAAAGTTTCTTATCATCTTTGTTAAAAAGGAATACCTTGAAATAAAATATAGAAAATATTAAAAATTAAACACAGTGCGAATCATAAGCTACGCAAAAAACGTAGGGCATTCGCACTTAAAAAAGAAAGAATAGTACAACATATTGCGATATAAAGCTAAAAATAGTGGACAAAAAAGTTGTTGAGACTAGATATGTACATGATAGCTGAAGTATCACAATATGTTGCGGTCGCCTCCTTCGCGGAGGCGTGGATTGAAATTTATACAAGGAAACAGTGCAACTGGAAAAACAAGTCGCCTCCTTCGCGGAGGCGTGGATTGAAATTGCTATGCAACAGTATAAAGACTGGGAAGAACAAACGTCGCCTCCTTCGCGGAGGCGTGGATTGAAATAGAAATTGAGGAAGACGAAGAAAAGCCAACTAGGTCGCCTCCTTCGCGGAGGCGTGGATTGAAATCATCAATGCAACCAAAGGATGATATAGACAAAATTGTCGCCTCCTTCGCGGAGGCGTGGATTGAAATTGGAATACCTGCAATACTTGTTAAAACACTCACAGTCGCCTCCTTCGCGGAGGCGTGGATTGAAATTTTTTATCCTTCCTTCCATATTCCATCATTAACGTCGCCTCCTTCGCGGAGGCGTGGATTGAAATAATGTCAACACTTTTTTGTGAAAATGTTTCATGTCGCCTCCTTCGCGGAGGCGTGGATTGAAATCTTGATGAAATGGATGCAAGTATTCCAGAAGTATGTCGCCTCCTTCGCGGAGGCGTGGATTGAAATTTAAAAGTTGAAGAGGATGATTCCTCACTGGGGGTCGCCTCCTTCGCGGAGGCGTGGATTGAAATTTATCCGGTAAGAGTTGTCTCGAATAGAACAATCAGTCGCCTCCTTCGCGGAGGCGTGGATTGAAATCATAGAATGTTTGAACTTTTACAAGCTTTTGTTTTGTCGCCTCCTTCGCGGAGGCGTGGATTGAAATTCAAGGGGTGGCAACGGTAATAGAATCTGTCATGGTCGCCTCCTTCGCGGAGGCGTGGATTGAAATTGCGATTTATAAAGGTTCGGGGGTTTTATCGGAGTCGCCTCCTTCGCGGAGGCGTGGATTGAAATAAAAGAATTGGACTGTAAAAGGAAAATATAAAGTCGCCTCCTTCGCGGAGGCGTGGATTGAAATTTATATATAGTTACGTTTTATTTGTACTACACTTGTCGCCTCCTTCGCGGAGGCGTGGATTGAAATAACTATATACATTACACTATCTATTAAGAGGGAGTCGCCTCCTTCGCGGAGGCGTGGATTGAAATACAAAAAAGAAAGTCACAGATGGAAAAGGAAACTGTCGCCTCCTTCGCGGAAGCGTGGATTGAAATAGGTAATCCGCACTGCAGTTCTCGTTGTTGTTACATCGTCTCTTCGCAGAGATAACAATTACAATTCCTTACAAAATAACAAATATATTGATGAAAAATTCTACAAACATTTTATGATGGCAGTGCTATTTGACTGCTTTGCCTTTGTATATTAATTTTAAGCATGTCGTTCTTATAATAAGCATCTTCTTTAACTTTTCTTTCTCAAAAAGAGCATAAAAATAACACGTCCGATATATCGAGCGTGCTAGAGCGTGTTTGAAAAACATTTTAAGTTGTTCATTTTAACCAAATTAATATTGAGGTGATGCATATAAATGCTGCAAAAGTGGATGCTAATTTATCATAACGCGTGGCTATTCGACGGAATGCTTTTAACTTGAGAAAATAGTTTTCCACTAAATGTCTTTCTTTGTAAAGATGCCAGTCACAGTAACGGTCAAATTTAGCCCCTTTTCTGGAAGGTATGGTTAGTTCACCACCATGGGCATAGATATAGTCCATTAATTTATTGCTATCATATCCGCGGTCAGCCAGTATATCACTTTCCTTTATGTCAACTTGTCTAGCAAAGGGATGGCGTAATTAATATCATTACGCTGTCCCTTACTGAGCATAACATAAACAGGATAACCATAAGCATCTACAATGGCGTGAATTTTTGTACTTGCTCCACCGCGACTGTGTCCGATTTCGTTGGATGACCCCCTATTTTTTGCACCTGCACTATGTTGATGAGCCTAGACAATGGAGGCATCTATTGATAATTCGCTTAATTCTGCATCAAGGCTTAAAACATGAAAGATATTATCAAGGATACCGTCTTCAATCCACTTACGAAAGCGAGAATAGACAGTTTGCCAAGGGCCATAGCGTTCTGGAAGGTCACGCCAAGGTGCTCCACTGCGGGCAATCCAGACAATTCCGTTAAGAATGGTACGGTTACACTTGGATGGTCGTCCTTGTTTGCCAGAATTTTCAGGTGGCAGTAGAGAAACAATTTGATTCCATTCTTCATCTGTTAATTCATATCGTCTCAACATAATAAACTCCCCTTTTTTCTTTATTTTATCATGAAAAAGGGCGTGAGAATATATGTTTTGTGCAACTTTTATTTTTCAAACATGCTCTAAAATTCAAATTTATTATTTTTCTTTCTTCTGTTGTCTTTCTACCTTATCTTTAATTAACTGATACCATCCATTATTTTCATTATCAAAATGAGGACAATTATAATCTTTTGCATTCAAATACTTCTTTGGTATTTTCCCGTATGCTTTGCACACCGTCAAATCATCATTTTCATCGAAATCAGACTTTTTACAAGCATCACACAGCGGTATCGGACTAACAACCCTTGCCATACCTGGAAAATCTTCAAAGCTTGGTCCCACTTCGCCTTCGCAACGATTTCCATCTTCATCATAATAATAACATTTTTCCATCATAAGATTGCCTCCGCATTCATATAATACCTACTATTTTCCTTTTTGATATTTTTTATTATATAGCGTAAGCCTCTTTTAAACAATACTTCCTGTTGATTTTACAGATGACAATTTATCAAGCAGTTTCCCATCTACTTAAAAACATATATTCTGTATTCTAATTTCGTCTATCTGTCTGTCCACCCAACGAATTAAACGGCAAACACCCTATCAAATAGTCTCTTTTGTATAAAAAAATTAAAATTATCGTGAATGTTGCAAAAAAATATAGTCCATGATAAATTTTTGCAAAAAAATGACGGAAAATTATAGCATTTTTTATTCGTTTGTGCTATACTCATATTGCGCGTGAGGAAAGCGCATAAAGTAATGTTGATAGTTAATTGAAGGAGGAACACAACAATGGCAAAATGGGTATATCTGTTTACAGAAGGCGATGCCACAATGAGAAATCTTCTTGGTGGTAAAGGAGCCAATCTGGCTGAGATGACAAATATTGGATTACCTGTACCACAGGGATTTACAATTACAACAGAGGCTTGTACTCAGTATTATGAAGATGGTCGTGAGATCAATGATGAGATTCAGGGACAGATTAATGAGTACATTGAGAAGATGGAAGAGATTACAGGAAAGAAATTTGGTGATAAAGAGAATCCGCTTCTTGTATCAGTTCGTTCAGGTGCCCGTGCTTCCATGCCAGGTATGATGGATACTATCCTTAACTTAGGTCTTAATGAGACAGTAGTTGAAACTATTGCCGCTAAATCCGGAAACCCACGTTGGGCTTGGGATTGCTACAGAAGATTTATTCAGATGTATTCTGATGTAGTTATGGAAGTTGGTAAAAAGTATTTTGAAGAATTAATCGATGAGATGAAAGCTAAAAAAGGTGTAAGTCAGGACGTTGATCTTACAGCAGAAGATTTAAAAGAGCTGGCATCTCAGTTTAAGGCTGAATATAAAGAGAAAATCGGTGAAGATTTCCCAGATGATCCTAAGAAACAGTTAATGGGAGCTATCAAAGCCGTATTCCGTTCATGGGATAACCCACGTGCTAATGTTTACCGTCGTGACAACGATATTCCTTATAGCTGGGGTACTGCTGTTAACGTACAGAGTATGGCATTTGGTAACATGGGAGATGACTGTGGTACTGGTGTTGCATTTACTCGTGACCCTGCTACAGGTGAGAAGAAGCTTATGGGAGAATTCCTTACAAATGCACAGGGAGAGGACGTAGTTGCTGGTGTTCGTACACCAATGCCAATCGCTCAGATGGAAGAAAAATTCCCAGAAGCATTTGAACAGTTCAAACAGGTTTGCCAGACTCTTGAAGATCATTATAGAGATATGCAGGATATGGAGTTTACTGTTGAGAACAAGAAGTTATACATGCTTCAGACACGTAATGGTAAGAGAACAGCACAGGCTGCTTTAAAGATTGCTTGTGATTTAGTAGATGAGGGAATGAGAACAGAAGAAGAAGCTGTTGCAATGATCGACCCTCGTAACCTTGATACATTATTACATCCACAGTTTGATGCTGCTGCATTAAAGGCTGCAACACCAATGGGTAAAGCACTTGGAGCTTCTCCTGGAGCTGCTTGTGGTAAGATTGTCTTCACTGCTGAAGATGCCAAAGCTTGGGCAGAGAGAGGGGAAAAAGTTGTTCTTGTTCGTCTTGAGACATCCCCAGAAGATATCGAAGGTATGAAGAGCGCTCAGGGTATCCTGACAGTTCGTGGTGGTATGACATCTCACGCAGCAGTAGTTGCTCGTGGTATGGGTACTTGCTGTGTATCCGGATGTGGTGACATCGTAATGGATGAAGCAAATAAGAAATTCACATTAGCAGGAAAAGAATTCCATGAAGGAGATGCTATTTCTCTTGATGGTTCTACAGGTAATATCTACGATGGAATTATCCCTACAGTAGATGCTACAATTGCTGGTGAATTTGGTCGTATTATGGCTTGGGCAGATAAATACAGAACAATGGGGGTTCGTACAAACGCTGATACACCTTCAGATGCTAAGAAGGCTCGTGAGCTTGGAGCAGAAGGTATTGGTCTTTGCCGTACTGAGCATATGTTCTTTGAAGGTAACAGAATCGATGCATTCCGTGAAATGATTTGTTCTGATACAGTAGAAGAAAGAGAAGCTGCACTCGATAAGATTCTTCCATATCAGCAGGGAGACTTTGAGCAGTTATTTGAAGCTATGGAAGGTAATCCTGTAACAATTCGTTTCTTAGATCCACCACTGCATGAGTTCGTACCTCAGACAGAAGAAGACATTAAAAAACTTGCAGATGCACAGGGTAAATCGGTAGAAACTATTAAGGCTATTATTGAAAGTCTGAAAGAGTTCAACCCTATGATGGGACATCGTGGATGCCGTCTGACAGTAACATATCCAGAAATCGCTGTTATGCAGACAAAAGCAGTTATCCGTGCAGCATTAGCTGTACAGGCTAAACATGCTGACTGGACAATCGTTCCAGAAATCATGATTCCATTAGTAGGTGAAGAAAAAGAATTAAAATACGTTAAGAAGATCGTTGTTAAGACAGCAGACGAAGAAATCAAAACTGCTGGTTCTGACATGAAATACGAAGTTGGTACTATGATTGAGATTCCTCGTGCAGCATTATTAGCTGACGAAATCGCTAAAGAAGCTGAGTTCTTCTGCTTCGGTACAAACGACTTAACACAGATGACATTCGGTTTCTCACGAGATGATGCTGGTAAGTTCTTAGACGCTTACTATGATGCTAAGATTTTCGAGAACGATCCATTTGCTAAACTTGACCAGAATGGTGTTGGTAAGTTAATGGATATGGCAGTTAAATTAGGAAAAGGTCAGAGACCAGAATTACACTGTGGTATCTGTGGAGAACATGGTGGAGATCCATCATCCGTAGAATTCTGTCATAGAATTGGATTAGATTACGTTTCCTGTTCACCATTCCGTGTACCTATCGCAAGATTAGCAGCAGCGCAGGCAGCGATTGCGGAAAAGAGGAAATAGGAATAGACATATTAGAAGGCAAACAGTTTTATCCACTTTCAGGGCAAAACTTTCAGCCAGTAGTAAATGCCAGTAGGCAAAAATAAAACTCACATAAATATCTTATCCGACTAATCAGAATTGACTAATCATAAAAGATAAATGTGAGAGTGTCCAAGCATAAAGAATGACCTTGATGGTTCTGTAGAAATACAGACCGTCAGGGTCTTTTTTGTTAATAAATAGGCTTAAAACAGGCTATTGGCAGCAGTTTTTGATGATTGGAGAAATACCTTATTTTAAGGGCTTTCAAGGGGCTTGATTTACACATAAAATACGAATTTTATGAGGAACAGAAGAAGTAGTGCAGAGTTAAAGGGTATTACTCTGAAGCAATCTATTTTATGTTTGGAACATAAATGAACAGGGAAATCTCTGACGGACGGAGAATTTACACACGATAAAAACTTTGCCCCGAAACAGAATGAAAGAGATTGCCCTATGACAAGACAATCATATATTTACCTCTGTACGCTAATGGTAACTAAAGCAGATGTGCAGGCCTTTATGGCTGAACGTTCAGAGTATACAAAAGCGAACAGATTTGAAGATATTGAAGTAAAAGTCTATATATAAAGTTCTGCGAGGGAAAGCAACATTGCTTTCCCTCGTTTCATGTTTGGGAATAAACCCTAATTATCAGGGTTTGTTCCTTTTTTTATTTTCATTATATGAGGAGGTTTATTATGAACAGGATAACATTAAATTTAGAAAACATAAAAACCTAGAGTTAAATCTATTTACATATTATATAAAATTTAACTCTGAAAAGATAAAATTAAGGAGAGATTGATTATGAAAGTATATGTAGTAGCAAATTTAAAAGGTGGCGTTGGAAAAACCACCACAA
>OLNC01000068.1_pt1 | contig 118083 bp, 109 predicted proteins | sample 1672011 | NCBI WGS metagenome assembly OLNC01 (sample SAMEA3136636, study PRJEB25190) | human gut metagenome | biome: human gut; feature: human-associated habitat; material: faeces | place: Austria | collected 2013
TATGGTAGACGAAGTATTCGAGCAGAACCGAATGAGAATGGCTCAATATGCAGTAACCAAATCCCAACAAGTTGAAAGCCTGACCGCAACAAACTGATGTGCAAAATCATATCCACCAGTTCAACTAGTGGTTTGAAAATACCTAAAAGGAAGCCTTACAGGCTCTGCCCCTAAAAGGGGGCAAAGAAAAATGATATCGCATTACTTTTTCGAGCAGCCCCTCTCGTGGGGGTTGTTTATTTTTGCTTACTTATTCTTGGTACCCGTAAACGGATCGATATACTCTTTGATTGTCATTTGGTCATTTGCAAAATTTTCTTCTAATTGATTTCTTATGTATTCTGCTATTGCCCTTTTGTTTCAACCGACTGTATCAACATAGTATCCTCTGCACCAGAACTTTCGTTCTCCGTACTTATACTTTAAATTTGCGTGTCGGTCGAATATCATCAAAATGCTTTTCCCCTTGAGATATCCCATGAACTGTGCTACACTCAAATGTGGTGGGATACTTACCAAAAGATGTATGTGATATTTACAGGCTTCTGCTTCAATTATTTTTACGCCTTTTTGCTCACACAACTTTCGTATTATCTCACCGATATCTTTTTTGATTTATCCATATATCACTTGCCTTCTGTACTTCGGTGCAAAAACTATATGATACTGACATCTGTATTTTGAATGTGCCGAACTTTTTATTTCATTGCTTCCTTTTCTTTGCATAATTTAACCTCCAGTTTTGTAATGCGATATCGTTCACATTATACTAGGAGGTTTTCTTTTCTTCAATTTGCCTTGCATTAAGCTCGGCTTATTTATTTTTACTAAAGTGCTTTCATTTTTTTCCCCCCGGTTGAACCGGGGGGAAAATAAAAGCTGAATAATATTTAATTTTGTAATAATGATTAATAAAAAAACATATCATTTCTAAAACAATGACACAAATATTTTTCTTCTATTATATTGCTAAACTTTTTTTTGAATTGTTTAAGTCCATCATCAAAATCACTTACATTTCCCCAATTAATTTGTTCAACATTATTACATTTACACCATTCAATAACAGTATAGTACAACTTATCATTCAAAAAATAATCTAAATAATAGCTATTATAATTACAACATATCATTTCAACACAACTATCTTTTATTTTACAAATAATCCCCGCTATTATTTTATTATTATATTTAATATTAAATGAAACTATATTTTTATAATGTTTACTGAGAAAATTTGCTTGTTCAATCATAATAGTCTGATTATCAAAATTCTTAATTTTTTTGTTACCCAACATAAGAATATCTAAATACTCTTTGAATTCAGTAGTGAAGGAAATAGTTGTTTTTTCAGAATGTTTTTTTACATTTTTTAAAACTTTTGATAAATGTTTATAAGAGTTTATTGAACAAAAGAAAGTAAAATATCTCTCAAATAAACAATTATTCATTTTTTTTAATGGTATATTTAAATCATATATAGTAACAACATCAATATTTTTAAACATAATAAATAATTCATTAGTAATTTCACTATTCAAATCTATTAATTGTTTGTTTTCAGGCATAATTGATAAATCTATTATACCATCAAAAAAATCAATTTTTCTAGTATAATAAATACATAAAACATTATTTATACACTTTATTCCAACCTGCGAATCAACAATATTATTAAACACTTTAAAAAATTCTAAATCAAATATTATATTTTCCATATGTTATTATACTAAATGCCTTTTTAAGTTTATGTTTTTTTAAATAATAAATAAATAAATTTAATCGATCAATTAAGTTAACTTTTCTATAATCAGCAACGGCAAGAATCATGTTTTTAAATATAATTCCATCATCGCAAGGAGAATTATCTCCCTTCGTTATCACATATTCTTTTCCAACTTTTATAATGCGATGAATTATTAATTTATTATCTTTAAAAAAAATGATAATCTTTCCAATTGATAAGTCAATATTTATATTGTAAGGTGAAATATAAACTTTTTCGTTTGGAATTAATATGGGTAACATGCTTTTACCAACAACCGTAACATATTTCATTGTTTGATTATTTATCAAATTTCTTAATAATTGTAATTGTGAATTCTCATTCATCATTCTCTTCCTTTTTTTCAATCACTTTAGATTGCTCTAAAAAATAATTAATTGTATTTTTAAATTCATTTTCGCCTTTTTTATTAAATTCAAATATATATGTTTCATAATCAATAAGTTTATCGATTAAATATTTTTGAGAAATAATTTCTTTATCTTTCCAAAAATCATAAAAAATTTTTTTCTTTACAGACGAATCCAATTTATAAATCTGAGTGTTTTCGCCTACTTTTAATACAACAAAAATTAATTGTCCATGGACATTGTTTATTTGACTATAACCAAAAAAACTTTGATAATTTATACCTATTTTGGTTTTATGTATTATTTTTTCATCAGTAATGTTTATCTTAACTTGATTAGCATAGTTTTTTAGTTGTTCTATTAAATTCTCTGTTCCTAATCTAAATGTTGTTGGTGCTCCGAAATGAGATACACAACTTTCGTTTAAAGATACTATTACTCTATCATCGTTTATTAATTTAAATCCATCATTTAAACTTAACGCAAGAGAAAAAGTACTTTTACCTGTTCCTGAATACCCTAAAAAAATATATGTATATCCATTATGATAAACACAAGATGAATGAAAGGAAACTAGTCCTCTCTGTTTTAATTTTTCTAGTAATATATTTCTAATAACTTGATTCAAAATATCAAAATTCTCATAATTTGAGTTATAATGAACATATAAATCTTTATAGAAAGATATTTTCCAGCTATTAATAACCTCGAAACATTTTATATTTTCTTCTTCATAATATATAAGCCTGTCGCCTAATTCATAATAATTAATTACATTATTGATATTACATATATAATCATTAATAAAATGAACTTTAACACTCTCACCAGATACCTCAATATTCCCGTTAATCATAGATGAATAAAAAGAAGTAAAATAATTCTTAATATATTCATCATCCCCTATAAATTCAACTATATTTCCATTAAAATTTAATATTCCTAGCACTTTCATTTTTGAAACATCCATAAAACTAATTCACCTATTGATTCCATACTTTTGATAATAATTTATTATAATAATTGTTACAAAAACTTATTTCATAATTATATTCCTCATATCTGCTTATCCAGTAATAACTAATATAAACATTTTCAAAATAACATGCGTTACTATAATAATTAAAACTGTATTCTGATAGAATTCGGTTTCTATAACTCACATTAAAAACCAGATTTCGTAAATCAACAAATTTATTATTATATTTATAAATAAATCCATTAGTTGAATCGATTAACAACCATTTACCATTAACGAAAGCCTCATTTATAACATGGCCATCTTCATTACTAAAAGTGTATACTATTCTCGAAGGAATATTTTCACATTGACATAATGCACAAAAAACCCTTGCCAATTCTGAGCACCAATCACTTCCTTTAAATATAAGTAATTCTTCTGTTCCGCCCCAAAAATAATCATTAGGTGTCTTATAAAATTTTTCATTACTCTGTATATCTAACGGATAATTCTTCCAAATACTTGAAACAAATTTAGTTATTTTTTCAATCTTATCATATTCATCTTTTGCTCCACTAATTATTGTTTTAGTTATATAACATAAAACATCTCTCTTCTTTTTTATATTATCTTGTGAAATTTCATCATTAAATTTTTGCTCTGAATATAACAAAAATTCTGTTGACGGCTCAAGTTTAATACTCTTGTCCTGTAAAACTGCATCGACAGTTTCCTTTTTAAATATTCGATTGTCTATTAACTCATTAATTTTATCACTAATGTTATACATATTACTACACATATCAAATTCCCTTGCTATTATTTATTTTAAATATTTTTCATAAATAAGTGCTGCATTTATTATTTTTAGAACTACTTCTATTAATTCTAATTGAGTATTATCAATTTGATTTTTCAAAACAATTGTACTAAAATCTTCAAAATATTTTTTATCCAAAATCCCACTATTAAATACCGAGCTATCTAAAGCTTCATCCAATAAAGAAGATTTGAAAGAATTCTTATATAATATTAATTCCTTAATATAATTGTAAGAATAATAATAGTATTTATTATATATAAATGGATTCTTTTTTATACTTGCATATCGAAAGCCTAAATTTTTAGAAACTTGTTTTCTAAATATTGATTTATCATATAGTGTTTCACCGTTAATATTTTTCATATAATTCAAAATATCTAAATTAATATAAGGAGAAATATTAGATAATGAATTAACCTTTGCACAAAAGTTATCTGTAACCAAAGCATTATTTGATAGTTTTGTCAATTCATAATTTAACTCTAATTCACGAAAATTATTAAATACACCATAAAATTCTGTTAAAAGATAATTTTTGCTAAAAAAATTTTTTCTAGAATCATATAATCCAATTTTTTCTTCACACATGTCAAATAATAATCTTTGCAATTTCTTCGAATATTCGTCATACGATTTACAATTGCTTGAGTACCCTCCAAAAAGTTCATCACTACCTTGACCAGTTGCAAAATTGCAATTACCCATTTCCCTAAAAATTTCATTACACAAAATACATTTATAAAACATTTCCATATTAAAATTTGGCAATGCATAGAGAAACAACAAGTTCTTATATTCTAAAATAGTTTCAGAACATATTCGTGGTATTTCAACAAATTTATGAGCAATTTTATTATCATTAACGAATTTTTTAATTATTTCCTTTTCGCCAGTATAATTAAATATTCCACCAGATAAAGAATACGCCGGCTTATGATAATACTTACTTAGGAACAATGAATCTATTCCACCGCTCAAACTAACAGCATCAACTGAATTTATTTGTTTAAATAAACTATACTCAAGTATTTCCTCATAATTGTTTTTTTGATAAATATTTTCTATACAATATTTATAATTATTAACATATAATCCTTTAATACTAATAACATGTTGAGGTTTTATTTCATTAATATTTTTCCAAATATTATTAGAATAATAACTATAATTATTGCAACCAATAACATAAATCCAATTAAAATCTATATCAAAAGTGTTATTAAATTGAAGTAATTCTTTTATACTAGTAGAAAAAACAAAAAAGTCTTTATTTTCTATATAATATAATGGTTTTGAACGAAACGGATCTGATATAATTCTCAAAACTCCACTAGTATCATCATAATATATTATTGTAAAAAAATCATAACAACAACATATTTCATTATTTTGAATAACTTTTTTGACAATGTTTTCAGATTTGTTAATATCTAGATTACCATCGACAATTAATACACTATCTTTTTTTATATTACATTTAAAATTATATCCGAAAGCTTTAAAATGGAATTTGTCATTAAATAGGGTATTTAATGATAAGCTATTAATTTTATCCAAAAAATGTCGATATATTTTGTGATTGCATTTAGTTTTGAAATAAATTCCTAAACAATAATCCATATATACTCCTATACGATAATGGTCTTGGCAGTAAACCACCAAGACCACCATTTGATTTAGCATGATGACATACCGTTCTTAACAGCAAATGCTTTTGAAAGTTCCTCTAAGTTTTTCGCATCAATCTGCGGCTTTTCATAAGGAATCTGCTTTTCTGTGTTCTTCTCGTTATTCATTTTTTCACCTCCTTATAAACTTATTAGCAAAAAGATCAAATAATCTTTTGCACAGTGTTCCATAAAACTATGTAATTTAATATATAGTTTTTTACTGCTTAAATAAAGGAACACTAAAACAAGCAGCAATCTGATCGTGTTAAATTCACACACGATCATCCCTAATACTATAAAAATATATAGATTAAGGTTTATGTTTAAACGATCACATTATATGACCATAAAAACAACAAAAAATTTAAGAGAAAACTATACAATCAAACCATTAATTGATAACAAATAATGAAAATCGATCACATCATCTAAAATATCATTTTCTTTTTTATTAGCTTTATAAGACATGAATTTCACAACTTCTTCAATTGAATAGTTTTCTAAAAATAAATTAACAATTTGATGTGCAGTATTATTCATTTTTAAGTTTGAAATTTTTTCTATGTTAATTGTAACTGGCAACTTTAAGACATTATCTAAAAACTTTTCATATCTTAATTTTGCAATCTTACATTGCTCGATATCTTTTTCTGGATTAATGGGGCACGGTCTACAATCATTATTATATCTGCATTCATTACAAACACAGCTTGAGCCCTTTTCTTTTAAAAGATTAAAACTTCTAAAATAATCCGTACAATTTAATTCTTCCTGATTCTTATAATCAAATATGTACAAAATTTGGTGATTCAAATTCTTATTGGTAATACTATTTTGATACATTAAATTATTAACAATACCACATGGAGTAACAACACCATCATTTTCAATTAAGATAACTTTATCTCCAGCAGTACACTTAAACCCTAATGGTCCTTCCTCAATGTTTACTCGAAATTTATGATTTAAATACCTGATTAATGCTCTTTTAGCAGGAATTTGAATGACAAATCCATTATCTAAACAAATTTTATTACAAACTTTTAGTATATCTTCTATAAAATTAATCGATTCATTTATTGTGATTCCTATATCATCCTTATTTTTATTTGCATTACCTATATCATCTAAAAAATTTATATTAACACCATCAACATTCTCTCTTAATGCAAAATTAATCACATTTTCAGCATCATTAACGGATATCTTACTAATTGTATATTGAATTCCAATAAAAATATTAGAATTTAATTTTTTTCTTGTTTTTATAAGCGTTCTCAAACCTAATAATGTTTTGTTAAAATTACCTTGTCCTGCTATTAAGTCATGTATTTTATCAACGGTACCTTCAAAGCTAACAGAAATCTGCTCAACTCCTAATTCAATTAATTCCGTACACATATTTTCATCTAATAAAATTCCATTTGTATTAATCATAACTTTAAGATTTTTTTTAATTGTATAATTAATTATTTTTAAAATATCTTCTCTAAATAATGGTTCTCCTCCTAAAAATAAAATATGAGTATATCCACTATCCTTTAATAAATCAATAGTTTTTAAAACAGTATCTAATGACATATCTATTCTGTTATGCTTTCCATATTTGCTTGCTGCATAACAATGCCTACAATTAATATTACATTTTCCTGTGACATCTATAATAGCTTGTTTATACACTTTAATCCACCTCATTTTTTATTAAGAACTTCTTATTACACAAATAATCAATTATATCAATTATCTCAAATCTTTCATTATCTGTTATTTTTTCGCTAGTTAAAGAAGATATAGTTTCGTTTGCTGTTTTATTATAATGTGTTAACCTATAAATATATTCGGCTAAAAAATTGTTGACTCGACATTTTTCTCCTTGCATATTAATTATATAATTTTCTTTCAACATACAGCCGTCTTTTAAATTATATTTATAATTTAAAAGATGCTTATTGCGTTCTGTTATTTTCTTCATTGCCCAATAACATTGCTCGATAACACTTTTGTCATAAAAAGGACAAGGTGTACAAAAATTTCCAAACAAATCACAACGCTTACAAAAAGAAAAGTAATTATCTTCAAAAATTTTATTTCTAAAATCTCTAACAGCTCTAACACTTTCAACATTTTCAACACATTTCAAGTTATACGCATTTTCTTCTTTTATTGTTAGATTTTGCTCAATATTTGAAAAACCTATGCAAGGTGTTATAATACTATCCGCTTTTATTACAAAATAGTTATCACCTGGCTGACATAATAATCCACCAGCATCGCCTTCCATAATATCCCCATAAGTTCTGTTAAAATACTCCAAAACCTTCAAACGGAAATCCGAATTGAATCTCAAGCCACATTCTTTAATTTCATTTATATTATTTCTAATAACTTTGTCAATCTCATCTAATATGATTGAATAACTTGAAATACCAATATTATTATCATTAGCACAAGAATAATTATAAACAGGAATTATTCTTAAAATGCTTATTTTATTTTCCATACAGTATTTGAGTACATTTTCAAAATCTAAGTAATTTTCATTTGATATGGTAAAAGCTATTGATATATGTAGTTCTGCTTTTTGTGCTATTTTAATAGAGTTTTTTACTTTTTTTAAAACACCATTTCCTCGGATGTTATCATTTATTGAATCTGTACCTCCATCCATACTAAATGTTAATATATCTAATCCATCAACTTTTAATTGTTCAGCCATTTTTTCTGTAAGTAAAGTTCCATTTGTATTGATTGAAACCAAAAGATTATTAGCTTTTGCTTGTTTAACCAAATAATTTATTGATTTACAAATTAATGGTTCACCACCTAATATGTGAATATGATTAACATTTAATTTAATAAGATTATTAATTATTTTTGTGATATCGGCATTTGAAAATTCTAAATTCATTTTATCATACGATTGATAACAATGCTTACATTTTAAATTGCACTTTGAGGTTATATCCCATATTGCTGTTTTTCCGATAGGTTTATATAATTTAGTTACTATTGTGCTCATTTTTCGCTCCATATTTAAACTACTTTTTTTAAAAATATTTTCCAAATAATCATTTTAATATTGCGATAAGAGGTGTATTCTTCGAATAAACCAAATTTACTTTCAATATATTCAACTGCATGAACTAATTCGGGAAGTTCTTTTCCTATATCGCCGCTAAGTATTTCTATAGGCTCTAACCTAATCAAATGCATAAATATTTTTTTCCAAGAAAATATTTGTTTTTTAGATAATTTGATCATATTTTTCAAAACAACATTATCTATTAAACTTGGAAATATTCCATGTGTTATATATAAGGCTAATGCAACATAAGGTACAATATTGTATTGAACGCTCTTTTCTAATATATGTTCAAAATTTATTTTATTATTATTGATAAGTAAAGCTATATCTAATACTTTATCTATATTTATCTGCATTGTTCCTAAACAATCTTGATATACATAAGGTAAATGTCTTATCATATGATGACAAAGGAATAACAAATTATCTACATCGCTAAGGGTAAAAAATTCTTCATTATTTTGTAATACAATTAATTTTTTGTTTTTTATCAATTCATCATGATTAAATTCAGATAATCTCAATATATTTAAATTAGAATGCAATTCAAAATATAAGTTAAAATCATTTATTTTCTTCTGCAACACTATATGATTAATATTATCAATATCGATTTTCAACATATTTCGTATATTGCTTTTAAAAATCTTAAAAAAACATTTAAATATCATTTGCTTATCATCATAAATCAAAAAATTATCATCTATAAAATATTTTGACAGTTTATTCTTCTGACTACTAACAATTAATAAATCTAAATCATCATAAAATCTATAAAAATTCGAGTCGTTATATAAAGTATCTTCCAAAAAAACACCTTTTAATCCGACAATTGATAACCTATTTTTAACTGCGTATTTGTACAAATTACTTAATTCTTTTCTAAATAATTCATGTAATTCTTGTTGTTTTATTTGTCTATCGACAATAATAGTAATTAATTGATAATCACCATGTTGCTTATACAAATTCAATAAATTTGGAGATTCGCATTTTTTAAAATAATCATAATAGTACTCATTATTAATAATAAAATTATCAAACTCTTTTTTCAAATCTATCTTCATCTTCTATATCTCACAATTCCAAAATATTTCTTCATCTTTTACAAAGGCATATAAAAAACCATAGGCCGCGTGTGGTTTCTGACTAATAAAATATGAAATTAATTTATGTTTAAATTTACAACTATTATTTTCACCTTTAACAATTAACCTTTTTCTCCAAAATTCATTACTCATGGCAATTCCCATAGGTTTATTAACTTTTCTTCCTAATCTATTTGGCCAATATGCAAAATGTTTCTTAATGTGTATTAAATATGTATACATCTTAGGCTTATATTTTTCTTCAATATTTAAATATTCCAACACCTGTTTTACAAAACAATATGTTCCTAAATGATCAACATGAACATCGTATTTACTAGGGCAATAAACTTCATGTGGTAAAAATAATCTAAAGAAATCGCCTAAATCACTACTAAGAAAATCTCTAGTATATAATGATTCTTCTCCATATTTAATTTTGTGAAATGTTTTAAAACCATTTGGTGTGTATGTCTTGCTTTGTAAACATTTAGATATAATAATCGAATTATCTTTCTTACAATACAAGTTATATATTGAACCATCACCATAACCTAAAAAATATATATTTTCACGTGCTATTCCAATTTCTAAAAGGGCTTTTAAACTTTCTTCAAATCTTATTCTTGCAAACTCTTTACCATAATAATCTCCATTTGTAATGAACAATACCAAAACTCTATCTCCGTTTTTTATAGCATTCTTCATTACATATGTGCAAGATAAAATCTCATCATCTTGATGTGGTGCTATAATAGCTAAAGTTTTCATAATCTATATTTTCTCCTAGCTAAATATAATACTTTGCCTGAGCATCCCATAACTTTGCATATGTACCATTTATATCAATAAGTTTCTTATGTGTACCGTTTTCCACAAGCTCTGCCTTGTCAAAAACAGCAATTCTGTCACAAAAGGCACAGCTTGAGAGCCTATGAGAGATATAAATCGCGGTTTTGCCCTGCACAAAGGTGTTGAAACGGGTGTAGATTTCATTTTCAGCAATAGGGTCGAGTGCGGCTGTCGGTTCGTCGAGAATAACAACCGGCGCGTCTTTGTATAATGCCCTCGCAAGCGCGAGCTTTTGCGCCTCACCGCCGGAGATTTCAACGCCGTTTTCGTCCAAATCCTTGTAAAGATATGTGTTTTCCTTATTCGGCAGGCGCTCGGCGCGCTCCTTTATATCGGCGTTTTCAAGGCAGGTGTAAAATCTGTCGCTCTCAAAATCGGAATTTGCACAAATATTATCCTTAAGCGAAACGGAGAATATTTTGAAATCCTGAAAAACTACGGAATAGAGATTTACCATACTGTCCTTTGTGTATTCCTTAATGTTTGTGCCATTTATAAGAATTTCGCCGTCCGTCACATCATAAAGGCGGCACATCAGCTTGATAAAGGTTGTTTTGCCGCTTCCGTTTCTGCCCACCACCGCCAAATGCTCGCCGTTTTTGATTTTAAGATTAACATTTTGCAGCGCGTAATTTTTCGCACCCAGGTATTTAAACGAAACATCCTTAAACTCAATCTCAAAACCGCTCGACAAATCAAGCACCTTGTCGCCGTAGGTCATTTCATCCTCGGTATTCACAATTTCAAAATAATAATTGACAAGCGGCACCATTTCGGCGGTTTTGCCGAAGGTGACAGCCATTTTCATTATGCCGCCGATAATCTGCATAAAAGCGCCGCAGTAAAGCACGAGCGAGCCGATACCGAACAAACCGTACAAGCCCTTAACACCGATGAAAAGATAAATACCGAAACCGACAAGCGCACCCAAAATCGCAACAAACGAGCTTTGCTTTGCCGTGTTCATTGAGGCTTTTTTCAAAATTCGCTCGCCGTCGGTAAGTAGTCTGTCCGTGGCGGTGTGTTCGATTAAATCCTGTTCCTTATAAATGCGAATTTCTTTACCCGTATTATAATTGGAAAACATATTAAGAAAATAGTAAAAAATCCTGTCAAGGCGCGAATACTCGTCACTCGCCTTAAACCAAGCCTTGTTCATTCTGATGGCTACAATAAGAATAATGACAGCCATAACAGCAATTACGCCGAAAATCGTGAGCAAAAACGCAGGGCGTTCAAAGAAGGTGTCGCCTGTTTTCTCAAACCCGATTTTGAACAGAGGAGCGACAATGACAACGGATATAATCAGCGTTAATGCGCCCGAAATAAAATCGCGCATCATCCAAGTTAGCTGAACAAACGAGGAAAAAACTCTGTCTTGCGCCTCAGAATGTTTGTGCACAAGCTCCTTGAACTCACTGCTTTCGAGCTTTTGATACTCGATGCCGAACAGCCTTGACGAAATTCGCTGAAGTTCCTTGTTATACATCAGCGAGCGATAGACAAACTGTATATCGCCGAGATAATAATTGATGAAAAACAGCACCGCATTTATGCCGACAGCCAAACCAATATAAAGAGCAAGACTTTTCATACCTGCACCGCCATCAAGCAAATCTATAATTTTTGATGTAAACCAAATATTCACAAACGGCATAACCGCCGTTACAAGTGCGACAATGACGGAGGTTGGAATAAGGCGTTTTTCAAGGCGGTGCATCTCACGAAACGCCGCAAAAACAGTTTTTATATTTTTCATACAGCCTCGCCTCCGTTCTCCTTGTAGTAATAACTTTGGACTTGGTACATTCTGTAATAGGAGCCTTTGAGTGCCATAAGTTCCTCGTGCGTGCCGCTTTCGGCAATTCTTCCGTCTTTGATAAACAAAATTCTGTCGCAAAAGCGAGTGGACGAAAGACGGTGAGAAATGAAGAACGATATTTTGCCGCTCGTCATCTCGTTATATTTTAGATACAGCTCGTTCTCTGCGATTGGGTCAAGTGCGGCGGTCGGCTCGTCCAAAATCAAAACGGGTGCGTTTTTATAAATCGCCTTTGCAAGGAGTAATTTTTGCTTTTCACCGCCCGAAAAATCCACGGCATCTTTATACACATCCTTTATCATATATGATTTTTCTTTATCGGGCAGGGTGTTTATCTTGTCCGCTATTCCTGCTTTTTCAAATGCGGAGTACAAACGCTCGCTGTCATAATCGGAAGTTGTGCAGACATTTTCCGCAATGGTCATCGGCATAAAATAATAGTCCTGAAAGACGGCGGAGAACAGATTAAAATAACTGTCGGAAGAAAAATCAAGACTGCTTTTTCCGTTAACAAGAATGTCGCCCGAAGTAGGATAATACAAACCGCAAAGAAGTTTAACCGCCGTGGTTTTGCCTGCTCCGTTTTCACCGACAACGGCTATATTTTCACCCTTATTTACCTTAAAGGACATATTGTTAATTGTACTTTTTTCCGCAGAGGGATATGTAAACGAAACATCCTTAAATTCGATTGAATCAACGCTGTCAAAATTCACATTGGGCTTGTTTTCGCTTTTCTCCGTACTTTCGACAAATTCACGAAAGGCGGCGCAGTCGTTACAGCATCGCTCGAGATTTGAATACTGATACACGGCGTTTAATATCCAATTAGAAAAGCCGGTAATAATGCCGAAATAAAAAATAAAATCGGAAACGGAAAGCCTGCCCCTGCACACAAGATATGTAAGATAAGCATATGCGACAAGTTCACGCAAAAGATTAAGCAGTGCCCTTGTGCCGCCGACCTTGATATTTTGACGCATAAATTTTTGATTAATTTGCTCAAGGTCATAAATTATCCTTGCAACGGCGGACATAAAATAATCGGTAAAGCCGTAGAGTCTGATGTCCTTTGCGGCGGAAAAATCACGGCATAGATTATAGTAATAATCAAAGCGAACGAATACAGAACTCCGCTCGTCCTTTGTTTTCTTTTCCCTGCCGTTTAAAAATTTGAGCAGAAAAAACTCACAAACGCATGTGGCAAGAATAATCAAAATCATTATAATGTTGATTTTGCAAATCAGCGCAAGCGAGGCAACAACGCCGACGATACAAACGCAAAACTGATTGATTGAATCGAGGAAATCCGCTGAGCCGGAATAATAACTGCGATAAAATTCCATTGCCCTTTTATTTTTCTCTCTGCCCTCAGGGTTTTCGATATTTGTGTAATCGGTGTTAAGATTTTTCCGAAAGGCAAGCACGGCATAGCGCATACGGATAATGCGTGCGCTGCCGTTTAATAATTCCTGCATAAACGGTGCAAGCCAAGTGGTTAGCACGACAAGCACGCTCAAAAGACCTACAACGAGCGTAAGCCTGCCGACTGTCGCGTCCTCGGTAATACAGTCAATCATTGCCTTCGGGATATACGCGGTGACTATCGGCTGAAACACAAGTGCCGGTACGCGGATAAAAAAATAAATCAGACTTTTCTTATCCCACGCGATCCAATTCTTTATTATATAATAAGAATTCCGTAGTATATTATTCATTTGATATTTGAACTCCAAATTTTTATCTTGGCAAGTATTTCCAACACTGCTGTATTTATTAAACCAGTACCAATTGAATAAGCAACAACAGGCTCTTTATGTATAACTATAATTACAAATAATAATGCTACTAATGATAGACCAATTGAAATAATTTTAAATATCTTTTTTTCCTTTAAAGACAATACTTTATTTTCGTTAACAATAGGGGAAAAAAGCCATATTGAAACTTCAGATAAAATTAATAAAACAAAAAATAAATCAGTATGTGTTCGAATTAAAAGCCTAATTGTTAATAACGATAAAACCAGCAAAATTGTCGAGTATATTAGACATGTATGATAATTTTTCGCATGTAAACCACCAGTAAATTTTCTTAATAAAAAAAAGGAAATCAAAAAGCACAAGGTTTCCTTAATCATCCCAAAAATTAGTCCAATAATAATTGTTATAATAATATTAATTATTCCATGAATAAACACCTTGCAGGCATATTCATAAGACTCTTGTTCATTTTTTGAAATCATTTTATTTTTTAGTAAATATAGTGAAAATCTTTTGTAAAAATTGTTCATTATTTAAATATTTTAAATTTACTTATTGATTTCGGCTCTACTGGCTCATTAAGTATAAAACAACTAGCAGAATTAGCATTTAATGTTAAAACTAATGTTAAGCATCCAACAACTGCTGGCGAAATTTTTTCTATAATCTTTTTTAATTTTTCCATAATACATCACTCCTTGACAAAATAATACCATATTTTCATTTGTCTATGTTAAATTTGGAAATAGTGATATTGTTTTTGGAAAAAGTGAACTTTTTTAAATAAAAAAACACAAATTATTAAATCATAAGTATAATAATTTCAAAATATAATAAATAATTATTCTTGTAGTGTATATTACACTTGTGGTTTGTTAACAATATTAATCAATCTTGTTACTATAAAACTAAGGTGATTATTATGTATATTGATTTCGAATATTTAGGCAAACGAATTGCTCAACGACGACACGAATTAGGATATAAACAAAATGAATTAGCTGAAAAAGCTGACTTATCTAACAATTACTTATCAAATATTGAAAATGGACGTTCAATTCCAAGTTTAACAACATTTGCAAATTTATGTATTCAATTAGAAACCACTCCAGATATGTTCTTGCTAGGTACAATAAAAACAAATGATATACCTCAATCAATTATAGACAATTTAAAATTGTGTGATGATAGCTCTTTAAAACTTATCAATGACATTATTCAATGCGTATTAAACCAAAATAAATAATGACAAGTCCCTCTTATTAATGTATAATAGCATCAATAGGAGGGACTTTTTATGATTAACATTCTTATATGTGATGATGATATAGATATTACTAACGAAGTGAATATTTTGTTAAAGAATATAGAAGCAAAGAACAGAAATAACTTTAACATTGATATTAAAAACCGAGGCGACTTTATTTTTTCAAGGAATTTACCATATGATATTGCCATTGTTGATATAGAAATGCCTGGTATTAACGGATTAAAGTTATCTGAAAAATTAAAAGAATTAAATCCTGATATTATAGTTATAGTATTAACTTCGTTCCAAAATTATCTTGATAATGCAATGCGAATTCATGTTTTTAGATATCTCTCAAAACCTATTGATAAAAATAGATTTTATGAAAATTTTAACGATGCTCTCATTGAATATAAATATTTAAACAAATCATTAAGTGTTCTATTTGAAGATGAGGTACATCAAATTAAAACAAAAGATATACTGTATTTTGAAAATTTAAAATACGGTTCACAAATACACACAAAACGAGGAACATTTAGAACTAATAAAAAAGCTGATGAATGGCTATCGATACTTAACCAATATGAAAGTTTTGAATATTCTTATAAAGGAATTCTTGTTAATCTTCAAAATGTTATAGATTTCAACAAAACCTTTGTTTATATTAGAAAGAATGAATCTGAAATAATTACTGTTTATATATCTCAAAGAAAATATAGCAGTTTCAAAAAATCATTCTTTCGTTTTATCGGAGGCAATAAATGAACACAATTTGTTATTTATTCATATTTATTTTTGAACAGTTTATTTCATATTTATATTTCAAAAGTAAATATGAATTCAAAAGAAAAACTTGGATAATTTTTATTTGCTATTTTATTTCTTTTATTGTTCAATATACAACAAACCTTTTTAACAGTCCTTATTTAAATCTTCTTAGTTTTTTTGTATGTAATTTATCTGTTGTACTTATTTGTTTTAGTTCGACTTTGAAACAATCTCTATTTGATGTTGTCCTGCTTGAAGGTATTATGATTACAACTGAAGTTGTAATCATGTATTTGTTTTCTTCAATCTTAGAAATAGATTTATTAGAATGTAAAAATAATGAATTAATCATTTTCTTAGAAACAGCTGCAACAAAAATACTATATTTCATCATAGCGTATATTATTTCGATATTTTCTAAAAAAGCGGACAAATATAAAAGTGTTATTAACAAATATTCCGTATTACTTTTCTTAATGCCGGTTTCCTCAATATTAGTGATTTCTAGCTATGCCTATTTATCTTTTAATTATAATGTAAACATAACGACTAATTTTCTTTTTACTTTTTCTTCTTTAATAATGCTTATATCCAACATAATTATTTTTATAATTCATGAAAGAATAATTGATGTTTTGATAAAAAATACAGAACTAGAACTTGAAAAGCAAAAATTACATATTAATGAAGAATATTACATAGAACTAGAAAAACAATATGACTCTTCAAACATTCTAATACATGATATAAAAAAGTGTCTTGGAAATATTAAAGGTTTATTGTTACAAAATGATAACAGCAAAGCAATTGAATACATCGATTCAATATATGATGGATATGATATAAAACAAATAAAGAAATATAGTAACAATAAATTAATAAACGTTATTGTAAGCAGATATGCACAATTATGTTACAATAACAATATAAAATTCAGTGCTGATATAAGAGATGTAAATTTTTCATTTATAAAGGATAGCGAAATCACAGCTCTTTTTGATAATTTATTTGAAAATGCTTTTGAAGCGACAAAAAAATGTCCAAATAAATTTATTAATATAGAAGTCGATTATAGAAATGAAAATTACATTTTCATAAAAATGCTTAATTCAATCAATAACAAGCCTTTGTTTCAAAACGGGGTGCCAATAACAACGAAAAAGGATAAAAAAGGTCATGGAATTGGTATAAAAAGTATATTGAAAATTGTAAAAAAGTATCACGGTAATTTAGATTACACTTATATTGAAAATGAAAATATATTTGTTACTACCATTTTACTAAAATCAACTTAAATATCGCAAGAAAAACCATACATATATGATTTCTCTTAGTTTTTCGATGGCTACCTTTGCATTTTTGATGGATAAACAATATAAAAGGGCAAACTTAAAAGAGAGGGCTTAAAGTTTTATTACTTTAAGCCCTCATTATTTTTTGAAATGTCTCTCAAATTTTTTGCTCATTTCAATTCGTGTTACGATTTTAATTTGAGCGATGTCTCTCAAAAGTCTCAGTCATAAATGCCCTAAATCGCACTAAAATGACTTTGGGTTTTTGAAATTTGCTGTCTCTTAGAATCTCTCAAAAGCTCTCACAATATTTGAAGCAAAGAAAAAATTCCCAAATACCGCCGTAAAAAGCAGTATTCGGGCATAAAAAAGCCTCGGAACACGAATGTTCCGAGGTATTGGCAGAGGTATAAGGATTCGAACCTTAAATGACGGAGTCAGAGTCCGGAGTGTTACCGTTACACTATACCTCTATATTATTCAAAGCGGTGTGACTAATATATCGCCGTATCGCTTAGTGCTGAATAATATTATCATATTTATATAAAAAAGTCAATAGAAAAATTATTCTTTTTCTTTATTTTTGTATTTTTCAAGGAAGTTATGTTTTACTCCGTCTTTTTTAAAAGCAATTACGGTATCAAGATTTACATTTTCAACGCTTTTGAAAATATTGCTTTCAACCTGCGGATTGATTTTGCTCATTTGCTTAATCATATTTTTGATTTCCTGCCTTTTTGACGCATTGTCGGGATTGCAGGAGGTGCAGGTATCCGTAAACTTGCAGGCGCATTGAATGAAATGCAAATCGTTATAATCTCTCCAGCGTTTAATCTCGTCTTCACGGATAAGATACATAGGGCGAATAAGCTCCATACCCTCAAAGTTTGTTGAATGAAGTTTAGGCATCATAGTTTGCACCTGACCGCCGTAGAGCATACCCATTAAAATTGTTTCTATAACATCATCATAATGATGGCCGAGGGCAATTTTATTGCAACCAAGTTCCTTTGCTTTATTATAAAGATGACCTCTTCTCATTCTTGCGCAGAGATAGCAGGGGGATTTTTCAACGTGGAGTACAGATTCAAAAATATTTGACTCGAAAATTGTTATCGGAACATTTAAAAGCTCTGCATTTTTCTCAATGATTTCTCTGTTTTCGGGGCTGTAGCCGGGGTCCATAACAAGGTATACTACCTCAAACGGAAATTTGTTGTGCCTTTTAAGCTCTTGAAAAAGCTTTGCCATAAGCATAGAATCCTTGCCGCCTGAAATACAAACGGCAATTTTATCACCTTCCTCAACAAGCTGATAATCGTTTATTGCGGCGGTGAATTTGCTCCAAATTCCTTTGTGGAATTTTTTGTTTATGCTTCTTTCAACATCCTTGGCTCTGTCGTTACCGCTCTTAAGATTTGCAAGCATATAGCCGTAGTAGCCCTCTTTTAAATTAGCTGCATTAAAGCCGTGCTCTCTTAAATTTTCTGCGACGGGGTCGCTGATAATTCCGCTTTTGCAGCAGATGATCAGAAGCTTATCTGTTGGAAGGGTATCAAGCCTTTCCTTAAGCTGATTTTGCGGAATGTTAATTGCTCCGTTGATTGTGCCGTAAGTAAATGCTATTTCGTCTCTGATATCAATAACAACATATTCGTCGCTTTTTAATTCAAGCATTTCACTTATGCTTATTTCTTCGTATTTTTTCATAATGTTTACCTGAACAATTTATTTTTTGATAAGGTCCTTAATAACCTCGCCTGCGATAATTAATCCGACTGTTGACGGAACAAATGCATTACTGCCGGGCACCTGCCTTCTTGCAGTGCATTTTCTCTCAGTTCCCGGAGGGCAAACGCAATTGTGTTTGCAGCTGTTTTCCGTATCCTCCGTCGGCTTAATCGGAATTTCTTTTGAATAAACTACCTTAAGCTTGCGAACCTTGCGCTTTTTAAGCTCATATCTCATAACTCTTGCAAGCGGGTCAACGCTTGTTTTGTAAATATCCGATACTTCAAAAGCGGTTGGGTCCATCTTATTTCCTGCACCCATTGAGCAGATGATAGGTGTGTTATGCTCCTTTGCCTGCATAACAAGTGCGATTTTGCCCGATACTGTATCAATTGCATCAACTACATAATCATATTTTGAAAAATCAAACTCGTCTGCCGTTTCGCTTGAATAAAATGTTTGGTGCTTATATACAACGCAATCGGGATTGATTGATTTAATTCTTTCCTCTGCAACGTCAACCTTGAATTTTCCTATCGTGTCTGTTGTGGCAATAATCTGCCTGTTAATATTGGTTAAGCAAACCTTATCGTCATCAATAATATCAATAGTGCCGATGCCGCTTCTGACTAACGCTTCAACAGTGTATCCTCCGACACCTCCGATGCCGAAAACTGCCACACGTGAATTTTTAAGCTTTTCCATAGCTTTATTTCCTACCAATAATTCAGTTCTTGAAAAACGGTTTAACATAACTGCACCACCAATAATATTGTTTAATTTATTATTTTATAAGATTATATATTTCTTAACCTACCTTGTCAATAGGCTAAGTTATTAGTCGATTAATATATTAATAAATAATTGCAGATATTGACATTTGTCAGAAAAATGTGTATAACTAAGATGAATTGAGTAATAATATAACAAAAATCGGAGATATTATAATTTATGAGATATGATATAGGAATTGTCGGAACGGGGCCTGCGGGCATTTCTGCCGCAATTACCGCTAAGATAAGAAATAAAAATATTATCCTTTTCGGAAATAAAGATTTAAGCGAAAAAATGGTAAAGGCTCATTCAATAAAAAACTATACCGGCTTGCCAAATGTAACGGGAAACGAACTTGCAAATGATATGAAAAAGCATCTTGAAAGTCTTGATATAGAAATCACGGATAAAAAGGTGAATGCTGTTTATTCTATGGGCAAGTATTTTGCTCTTCAAGTCGGCAAGGAAATGATTGAATGTTCTTCATTGATACTTGCAACAGGCGTTATTCAGTCAAAAACGCTTAAAAATGAGGATGGATTCGTTGGCAGGGGAGTAAGCTACTGTGCAACCTGCGATGCTCATTTTTGCAAGGGTAAGGATGTCGGAGTTATTGCTTATGGCAAGGAAGCCGAGGAGGATGCAAAATTTTTGAGCGAAACGTGCCGAAAGGTTAAATATTTTCCGCTTTATGATTTTGAGCCTGAGGTTTTTGACAAAATAGAAAATATTGAAATAATAAACGATAAGCCGATTGGATTTATCGGTGAAAATAAGGCTGAAAAAATTGCTTGCCAAAATGGTGAGTATGACGCTTTTTCGACTTTTGTAATTAGGGACAGCATCGCCGCCGATAAGCTTGTGCCGGGGCTTAAAACAGACGGGGCACACGTAATTGTTGATTTACAGATGAAAACGAATATTAACGGTCTTTTTGCCTGCGGCGATATTGCCGGCAAACCGTATCAATATATTAAAGCAGCAGGGCAGGGGAATGTTGCGGCTATTTCAGCCGTTTCCTACCTTGCAAATCAAAATAAAGGAGAATAACAAATGATTGAAGAAATTAAAAACAGTGATTTTACAGATGTATTAAAGAGCAAGCTTGCAGTTGTTGATTTTTCTGCCGTTTGGTGCGGTCCGTGCCAAATGCTTGCCCCTATTATAGAGGAACTTTCCGACGAAATGGACGGCGAGGTTGATTTCTTTTCGGCAGATGTTGACGAAAACAGGGATTTGGCATATCAATTTGATATTCAAAGCATTCCTGCTATTGTAGTTTTTGCAAACGGAGAAGAGGTTACAAGAACGGTAGGTTTTCAACCAAAGGAAGAACTTAAAGAATTAATTGAAAGTTGTAAATAATTTCGGTCGTGAATAAGCAGCCATAACCGTGCCGAAACAGAAAAGGAATTAGAAATACGTATTTATCTACGTTTTTTCTAATTCCTTTGTTTTTTATATCAATAATATTTGAACGTTTTGTCTTAATATCCTAAAGGATACAGCGACAAAACGTTGGGCACTTTGAATTTTTAGCAAAGGGGCAGTACCAACGTACAGCTCCCTTCACTAAAATCCAATTCTGACTACTTCTTCGCAACCGCTTTTTATAGATAATATTTGCTAAGCTTTTTTCTTTCTGCCTGTAAATATTGAAATGCCGAATATTACTGCAAGGAGGAAGGCTGCAAAGATGAACCAACCGACAAGCATTGCCGTTCCCTTTGACTTGAACGTATCGTAATATCCTTTAAGATAAATTATAGTTACTATAACAGGTAAAATGTATTGCATATAAAGTCTTATCCAATGCGGGAATTTGATTCCGTCGCCGTGATTAGCCTCTTTAATGAAATTCTCAAAGCCCCAGCCGTTCTTTCTTACACAGAACATAACAAATGCAAGGCTTCCGAGAGGCAAAAGGTTAGAGGAAACAAGGAAGTCCTCAAGGTCCATAATTGAACTGCCTTCGCCGAGCGGCTGAATGTTTGAAAGAAGATTGAAACCTAAAATAGCCGGCATTGAAAGAGCGGTTATAAGTACAAAATTAACAGCAACAGATTTTTTTCTGCTCCAAGAGCACATATCCATAAACATTGCAATAATGTTTTCAAATACTGCAATGATAGTCGAAAGAGCCGCAAATGACATAAAGATGAAGAAAAGCGTTCCCCAAATTCTGCCGCCTTTCATACTGTTAAATAAATTCGGAAGAGTAATGAAAAGAAGCGAAGGACCTGAGTCGGGTTGAACACCGAATGCAAAGCAAGCCGGAATAATGATAAAGCCTGCCATGAGAGCAACAAATGTGTCAAGCAAAACGATATTAACTGCCTCTCCTGTAATCCTTTTCTTTTTATCAAGATAGCTGCCGAAAATTTCCATAGCGCCGATACCGAGACTTAATGTGAAGAATGCCTGGCTCATTGCGGCAAATACTGCGTTGCCGATACCTACTTGCTTGACAGATTTGAAATCAGGCACAAGGTAAAATTTAATTCCCTCGCTTGCATTTGGTAGGAAAACGGAATTGACTGCAAGTGCAATCATAAGTACAAGAAGTAAAATCATCATTACCTTTGTTACTTTTTCAACACCTTTTTGAACGCCGAAAGCACAAGCGCCGAAAGAAATGACGATTGCAATTATTGCCCAAAGCGCCATGGTCTGCGGGGTGGAAAGCATATTGCTAAATGCGCCCGAAACAGCAGTATTGTCAAGCCCGGCAAGTTTGCCTGTCGCTTCCATATATGCGTAGTAAAGCATCCAGCCGCCTACCATTGTGTAAAACATCATAAGAAGGTAACTGCCTAAAATGCTTATCCACTTTAAGTGATGCCATTTTGTTCCTTTAGGTTCAAGTTTTTCAAAAGCTTTGCCCATACCCATTTGGCTTCCACGACCTACGGTAAATTCGCATACCATAATCGGAAGACCGAGTATAACTAAAAATGCAAGATACATTAATATAAACGCCGCACCGCCGTACATTCCCGTAATGTAAGGGAATTTCCAAACGTTGCCGATGCCTATTGCGCATCCTGCCGAAACCAATATAAATCCAAGTCGTGAGCCGAATTGTTCTCTTGTTGCCATATATTTTTCCTTTCTTATAGCAATTGTATTTTTAAATTTTATCATATTAATATATTAATATCAATACACCGCTTTTAAGCGTTAAAGTAAAAGAAAAACCATAAATAGAAAATTATGCAAAACAATGTCTAATTGTGAATTAATTATTAACATTAGCACTCTCGGCTTGACAGTGCTAATTTATAGTGCTATAGTGTAGACAGAACGAAAGGAAAGAAAGTTAAGAGAAGAAAAAAGGCGATAGCCTTAAAAACTCCGCTTTGTTTTCTCATCCCCGAGTTCATAGAAAACAGGTAGTCACATATAGTTAAATGTATGGTGTTTTTTATGAAAGGAGCGATGACTTATGTTGATGCCTAGCGTATTTGGTAAAGATTTGTTCGATGACTTTTTTGATTTTCCGTTTTATGATAATAATGAAATGGATAAGCTTGAAAAGAAACTCTATGGTCATAGGAGTAAGAACCTTATGAAAACAGATGTTCAGGAATCCGATGACAGTTACATTATGGAAATGGATTTGCCGGGATTTTCTAAGGACGATGTTAAGGTTTCTCTTAAAGACGGTTATTTGACTGTTAAGGCAGCCAAAGGACTTGACGAGGAGAGCGAAAAGAAAAATACAAAATACATTCGCAAGGAACGTTATGCCGGCGAGTGTGAGAGAAGCTTCTATGTGGGCGACGTTAAGGAAAGCGACATCAAGGGCGAGTTTAAGCACGGCATTTTGACCTTGACAATTCCTAAAGTTCAGCCTCAAAAAGAAGTTGACACTACAAAATATATTGAAATCGAGTAATATTTAATTACTCGTGTTCCCCTTTAAGTTACAAGGCGGTGGGTGCTTATGCGCCCGCCGCCAATTGCATTATTATACTTACTAAAAAAGCACTAAGCCATTGATGACTTAGTGCTTTTGTTTTTTACTGAACTGATTTTTTGAAAACTTTTTTATCTAATTTTCTGCCGACTATTACGTAATAGAGAATTGTTCCGAGAACAAGCATAACTCCAAGCTCACCCAAAGCAACTAAACCGCCCTGTGTTAAAAAGCTTGCAAAATGGAATTTGCCCTCAATGAAAAACACTTCAATTTCCCAGCCGATAACAATTCCGTTGAAAACAGCAGGCATAAGAAGAGATAAAAGCGGATAATTTCCGATTTTTACATTTCTTAAAAGGTACATTGCCGTTGTTGCGCCGAGTGTTGCAAGCGAACCGAATATCATATCAAGCGGTAAGCCCGAACCGATATTGTAAATGTTTGAAAGCACACATCCAAGCGTAAGCCCCGGTATAGCCGCAGGGGTGAAAAGCGCTAAGACGTTGAGTGCCTCGCTTACTCGAAATTGCACGGCGGCAGATGTTGTGCCGGGCAATAAAAAGTTTTGCGCATAGGTGAGCGCTGCATAGAGCGCCGCAATGATTGCTGTTTGAACTACGAATAATACTTTCTTGTTCATATTCTTTTGTCTCCTTAGTTTTGTTTTTAGAAGCACCGCAATTGCGATACTGGTCAGGATTTTGCGAACTGACAGAAAGTATTATATTCTATTTGTATTTAAAAATCAAGAGAAAATTATATATGCTCCTTAATAAGCATTATATCGCCCTTAGGGGTGATATCAATTACGCCGTAGTCGCCGTTCATACCGACAGATCCGGGATTCATAATATACAAGCCGTCAAGGTATTCGGTATATTGATTATGAGTGTGACCGAAAAGGACGATATCGGCATTTCTTCTTTTCGCCTCGGCAATTATGTTTTCATATCCGAATTTAACATTATATGGGTGGCCATGAGAAAAGAAAATTCTTTTGCCGGCAAATTCAATTTCCATTTTATCGGGATAATTTGAATACCAATCGCAGTTGCCGCAAACACGCTCGTATTTAATATGAGGATATGCGTCAATAACCGCATCAAAATCGTCCTCGCCGTCGCCGAGAAAAATATATAAATCCGCATTGTCAAGATGCCTTTCGACAGCCGCAAAAAGCCTGCCGACATTCTTGTGCGAGTCAGATAAAACAACAATTCTCATTCATAAATCACCGTGACCTTTCATAGATTATATTAAGTTAATTATATATCAAAGGGGATTTTATTTCAATGAAAAAGGAAAATATGAACGAGTTAAATAAAAAGGTTGGCTTTGACGTGAGCAAAATGAAGGAAGCGGCAGACAACGGCAAGCTTGACGAATTTGTAAACAAGAATCTTTCCGAAAAGGCGACGAAGCAGTTAAAAGACGTTTTATCCAATAAAGAGGCTTGCGAAAAACTGCTTAATTCACCGCAGGCTAAGGAGCTTATGAAAAAGCTGAAAGAGGGAAAATAATTTGGATAACACACCTAATATCAATGATATTATCTCGAATTTAACGCCTGATGATATCAATATGTTAAAAGGCGTGGCCTCGTCTATTTTAGGCGAGGGTGCGCCTGAAAATACGCAAAGTACCACGCAAAATTTTAATAACAACCAAAATAACAATCAAAATGCACTTCAATCGCTTAATTCTCTCGGACTTGACAGTCTTGATTTTAATATGATTATGAAAGCAAAATCGATATTTGATAAAATGAACAATACGCCTAATAAAAACGTTGATTTGATTATGGCGCTAAAGCCGCACCTGCGCCCGGAAACGCAAAACAAAGCAGACCAGGCGCTGAAAATAATTAAGCTTTTTGAGGTGTTGCCGCTTTTAAGGGAGCTGTTTTAATTGGCTTATTTCAGCGAAAATGATATAAATGAGGCTAAAAAGCGTGTGAACGATATGCAAAAAAGAGCAAAAAGCCTGACAAACGACAATGATAAAGAACATAAAAAAACTGATGATGAAAAAAGTGAGGCGCTAAATGAAGAAAACAAAGAGGAAAAGGACGATTCTTCTTTGATAATTTTGGCTCTTATTATGCTTCTTTCCCACGAGGGTGCGGATAATATGCTGATTTTGGCACTTCTTTATCTTCTTTTTTAATAATTATTAACTAATAATATATGGAAATTATGGCAATAATATGTTATATTATAATTTAGTGAAAAATATTATCGTATTTTTTCGGAGGATAAATAAGTGGAATTTATTAAAAAAGATATATCTGATGGGATTGAAGTTGTAGGCGTTCCCGTCAATAGATTTAAAACCAATTTGATTACCGTCAGCATTGCACTTAAGCTTGAAAAGGATAAGGTGAGCGCTAATTCGGTGATGCTCGGTCTTTTGGCAAGGAGAGGCAAAAAATATCCCAATATGCTCTCTTTAAACAGAAAACTTGCTTCTCTTTACGGTGCAACGCTTAACGATACCGTTTCAAAAATCGGTGAATGTCAGGTTTTGTCGCTCAGCGCAACCTGCCTTAACGATAAGTTTTCTCTTGACGGGGAAAGTATTGCTTTTGAATGTGTTAAGCTTCTTTCGTCCCTTATTTTTGAACCTAAACTTGATGAAAACGGCAACTTTTTTGATGAGGATATTGAAGCTGAAAAGAGAATTCTTATTGAAAAAATTAATTCTGAGGAAAATGAAAAACGAATTTATGTTTTGAGGAAAACCGAGGAAAAAATGTTTTCAAACGAGCCTTATTCTATTAACAAATACGGATATGTTAAAGATGTTGAAACGCTTTCAAGCGACGATATCAAAACTGCTTGGGTTAATGCTCTTTCAAAGGCAAAAATTCTCATAACCGTAGTCGGCAACACGGATATTGATAAGGTATATAATCATCTTTTGGGCGAATTTAAAAATATTAACAGAAATTATATTCATTTGCCAAATCCCGTATTTGTCGGCAAGAGCGAAAAGGTGAATAATTATATTGAAAGAATCGACGTTAAGCAAGGTAAGCTTGTTTTGGGCTTTAGGGCAGACGTTAAGCCAAAGGACGACCTTGCAAAGGCAATGCGAAGCTTTACCGATATTTTCGGCGGCGGTCCTTATTCTAAACTTTTTGCAAATGTCAGGGAAAAAATGAGCCTTTGCTATTATTGTTCTGCTCGCTACACAAGGCTTAAAAGCTGTATTTTAGTTCAATGCGGTTGCCTTGAAGAAAATATGGACAAGGCTGTTAATGAAATATTGCACCAGCTTGACGTTATCAAAAGCGGCGATTATGAGGAGGAATTTAATTCCTCAAGAATGGCGCTTGTTGACGCAGTCGGCGCTGTTTGCGATATGCCGGAAACTATTGAAAGCTGGTATATTCAGCAAATTTGTGACGAAAGATATAAAACGCCGCAGGAGGTTTGCGACGATATTAACAATGTGAAATATAGCGAGATTAAAGAGTGCGCAAATCTTGTTTCGCTTGATACTGTATATAAGCTTGTTGGTCAGGAGGAAGAGTAATGGTAGAAAAAGTATCAAAATCGCTTGATGAAAAATATTACGAAATTGACCACAAATCAGGCTTGAAAATATATGTAATGCCAAAGGAAAATTACAATTCCGCCTATGCGATTTTCGGCACTGATTACGGTTCAATTGATACTAAATTTAAGCGTTCCGATAAGGACGAATGGACTGTTGTGCCGGAGGGTATTGCTCATTTTCTTGAGCATAAGCTGTTTGAAAGTGAGGACCTTGATGCTTTTGCACGCTATGCAAAAACAGGCGCTTCGGCTAATGCGTATACTTCGTTTGACAAAACGTGCTATCTTTTCCAGTGCAGTGATAATTTTGAAGCGTCACTTGAAATCTTGCTTGATTTTGTCACTCACCCTTATTTTACAAAAGAAACCGTTGAAAAAGAACAGGGTATAATAGGACAAGAGATTACTATGTATTATGACGTTGCCTCTTGGATGAGCACATTTAATCTTCTTCGCTTGCTTTATCATAAGCACCCGGTAAGAATTGATATTGCCGGAACGGTTGATTCTATAGCGCAGATTACGGACAAGCTTCTTTATGACTGCTATGACACTTTCTATAATCTTCATAATATGACGCTTGCAGTTGTCGGCAACGTTACGCCTGAGCAGGTGTTGTCCGTTTGTGACAAGATGTTAAAGCCGGCACCTGAGCTTTCTATTGAGCGTTCTTTTGAAAAAGAAGAAAGGGACGTCGTCGGCGATTATACAGAATATAATCTTGCAATGAGTATTCCTGTTTTTTCATTCGGATATAAGGAAGCGTGCGAAAAGCCTAAGCAGGATTTGAAAACTATTGTTGAAACTACTGTTTTGCTCGAAATTCTTGCCGGTAATACCTCGAATTTGTATAATTCGTTGTTTGAACAAAGTCTTATTAATGAAAGTTTTTCCAAAGAATATTTTATCGGCTACGGCTACGAGTCAATCATTTTCGACGGCGAAAGCGAAAATCCCAAAGAGGTTGCAAAGCAGATAAAAAAAGAGGTCGAAAGGCTTAAAAATGACGGCATAACAGACGATGAATTTGAATCGGCAAGGCGTTCGCTTTACGGCAAGGAAATTATGTCATATAATGATATTGATACCCTTGCAAACGGTCTTGTTGCGGCTCATTTCGGCGAATATGATATGCTTGATATTGTTGAAATTTACAAAAATATAACTAAAGCCGATGTTTTATCTCGCTTGGCACAGGTTATGGACGAAAAATACAGCGCATTAAGTGTTGTTAAGCAATGTGAGGAATAAATATGAGCGATTATACAAGAGTTTATTTTGAAGGGCTTGGAATTGATTTTGATGTTCCGAGTGTGGCATTTACAATCGGCAGCTACAGTATTCATTGGTACGGCATAATCATTGCTTTCGGTTTTGCACTTGCCGTTCTTTACGGCGGCAGAATGGCTTATAAATGGAAAATGAGCCTTGACGGAATGACCGACGTTTTGATGTGGGGCACTATTTTGGGTATCGTTTTCGCAAGAGCGTATTATGTCATTTTTGAATGGTCTTATTATAAAGAGCATCTTTCCGAAATTCCTCAAATTTGGAACGGCGGTATAGCAATATACGGCGGTATTATAGGCGCATTTATAGGCGCAATTATCGGTTGTAAAATCGGCAAGATTGATTTTAGAAATTTGCTTGATTTGGGTGGTCTTGGGCTTCTTATAGGTCAGGGTATCGGCAGATGGGGCAATTTCTTTAATCAAGAGGCATTCGGTACAAATACTACTACTGCTCCTTTTAGAATGTGGAGTTTGAAAATTCACGATACCCTTGCCGCAAGCGCAGATACTTTGGCGGCAAAGGGAATGGATGTTGACCCAAACGTGCCCGTTCACCCAACCTTTCTTTATGAAAGTGTTTGGTGCATTTTAGGATTTTTTATACTTAACTATATTGTGCATAAAAGAAGAAAATACAAGGGCGAGGTTTTCCTTCTTTACGGCATTTGGTACGGGCTTGAAAGAATGGTGGTTGAAGGCCTTAGGACTGATTCACTTTATGTCGCAAATACCACTATTCGTGTAAGTCAGCTTTTGTCGGCAATTATAGTCGTAGCATTTCTTGTTATGCATATAATCAATATGGTTAAGCTTAAAAAAGGCACGTTGCCGCAAAGATTAAGTCTTGCTACTGCTCCTGCCACGGCAAACGGCGTAAACGCAGAGAGCGTTGAAAAAATAAAAGATAATAATAAAGATAATAATGATGAAAGAGAGAATGAAGATGTCACAAATAATTGACGGTAAGCTTGTTTCAAAGCAGGTTAGGCAAAGAGTTAAAGAGGAAACCGAAAAGCTTAAGGCAAAGGGCATTACTCCCGGTCTTGCGGTTATCATTGTAGGCGATGACCCTGCTTCACAGGTTTATGTAAAAAATAAGGAAAAGGCTTGCGATGAAGTCGGATTTTACAGTGAAAAATATGCACTTCCTGAAAATACAACTCAAGAAGAATTAAATAATCTTGTAAAAGAACTTAACAATAAAAAGGAAATCAGCGGCATTTTGTGCCAACTTCCGCTTCCGAAGCATCTTGATGATAAAGAGGTTATCAATCTTATTGACCCTATTAAGGATGTTGACGCATTTCATCCCGTAAACGTCGGTGCAATTATGATAGGGGATTATAATTTTCTTCCTTGTACTCCGGCAGGCGTTATGGAACTTATTCATTCAACAGGTGTTGATGTAACGGGCAAAAAAGCTGTTGTCATCGGCAGAAGCAATATTGTGGGCAAGCCTATGGCAATGCTCCTTCTCCACGAAAATGCAACTGTTGAAATTACTCATTCAAAAACTGTTGACCTTAAAGAAGTTACCAAAAGTGCAGATATCCTTGTTGCCGCTATCGGTAAAGCGAAATTTGTAACTGCCGATATGGTTAAAGACGGCGCAGTTGTAATTGACGTCGGAATGAATAGAGACGAAAACGGCAAGCTTTGCGGCGATGTCGATTTTGAAAGTGTTAAGGACAAATGCTCGTTTATCACCCCGGTACCGGGCGGTGTAGGCCCTATGACAATTTCAATGCTTATGCAAAATACATTAACTGCCGCTAAAATTCAAAACGGCTTGGAAAAATAATAAAAGAGGTTTAACCTATGGCACTTGAGGAACAGGTAGTAAAAAAGCTTATTGAAAAAAAATTTCATATTTCTTTCGCAGAGTCTTGCACTGGGGGTATGTGTTGTGGTACAATAGTAAACGTCGCAAACGCATCAAAGGTGCTTGACGTTTCTTTTGTGACTTATGCAAACGAGGCTAAGATTGAGTTCCTCGGTGTCAAGGCTGATACCATTCTTTCTAACGGAGTGGTCAGCGAAGAGGTTGCTTATGAAATGGCACAGGGTGTTGCCAATGTTGCTAAAAGCGAGGTCGGCGTAGGTGTAACGGGTGTTGCAGGCCCCGGCGGCGGTACTGCTAAAAAGCCTGTTGGTATGGTTTGCTTCGGCTTTTATGTAAACGGCAAAACGGTGACTTATACTTGCCGGTTTGGCGAAATCGGGCGCAATCAAGTCCGCAAATCAAGCGTGGAGTTTGTTATGGCAAAGCTTCTTGAATTGCTTGATGATTAATTTAATACTTTGCTGATATGGCTCAGTTGGTAGAGCAGCGCATTCGTAATGCGCAGGTCGTCGGTTCGAGTCCGACTATCAGCTCCAAAACCTGCGTAAACACGGCGTTTTCGCAGGTTTTTTCTTTTTCAGAAATGCATTTCAAAATTCAATACGCAACAAAAAATCTCACTCTTTTTTATGGAGTGAGATTTTGTCCGTTTATTTGATTTTCAGCCAAAGACCATCTATTGACCATTTATGAATTTGCCACATTTCCGCCGAGTAAATTACCCATTGTGTTTGCAACATTTTCTTGCATAGAATCCGTCACATGCATGTAGGTATTCATTGTAAATCCTGCGTCTGTGTGACCAAGCATATGCGATACCGTTTTAATGTCCATTCCTTGTTCAAGGGATAAGGTTGCAAAACTGTGTCGTAAGTCGTGGAAGCGTATTCTAGGCACGCCTGCTCTGTCTTGTATTCTGTGTAATCTTCGTGTGACTGCTGAAGTATCTCTTATCTCTCCTGTTACAGATGACGGGAATATGTACTTTGATTTTGGCACTTGATTTGCTTTTAACTGGCTTAATAGCCTAATGCACTCATCACATAATTTTATCGTTCTGATTGAGCTTTTTGTTTTCGGTGTGTTGATTTTTACCTCACCTTTGATTTTTTGTACCGCCTTGTTTACCGTTATCGTTTTGTCCTCAAGGCTTAAATCATTCCATTCCAAAGCACAGATTTCACCTAATCTCATACCCGTTGTCAGTTCAAGATAGTAGAATTCATAGCAACCCGAACGCTTGGTTTCTTCAAGAAAAGCTGTTAATTCTTCTTTCTTCAGCGTTTTCATTTCAGGCTTTGCGCAGTTCGGCAACTTCACTTTTGATATGGGATTCTTTGGAATTAAATCTTCATCCACCGCTTTTTGTAGGCAAGAACTGAGTGTTCTCTCTATCCCTTTTACCGAGTAATATGCCAATCCGTTACCGTGTTTTTCTCTGCCTCGTTGCCTGCCGTCACTGAATAATCCCACCAAAAATTGCTGACAGTTTACGGTAGACAGCTCACTTAATTTCATATCACCCAACGCAGGTAAGATATTGGTTTTGAACCTTTGCTCGTAACCGTTTACGGTATAGTCCTTGATCACATTTCTGCAAAATGTGTTTATCCATATTTCGTACCATTCATTAAGCGTTGGATCGGAATTGGTTAAGTAAGTATGAGAAGATAATACAGACTGTTCTTTCAGATATTCTTCTTTGGCTTTGTTAAGCTTTTCTTGACATTCGGATTTGGTTTTTGCGGTAACACTTTTTCGTTTTGTTTTGCCGTTTTCATTTTTACCGATGTTAAACCAACCTTCCCATCTTCCGTCTTTTCTTTTGCGAAGTGTTCCTTCGCCTTTTGTTCTTCTTGCCATTCTATAGACTCCTTTCTGCTTTTGGCAACTCAAACATTACCACAAGCCTTTTTCAATAGCCAGATAATTATCTTTTAGATTTCTTATCAATCCATTCCTTGAGTTGTTCTTTTGGAATGGATTTTCTTCTGCCCAACTGAACAACAGGGAATGATTTATCTTTTTCAATCAGCTTATACAAACTGACATTAGATATGCCAAGTACCTCTGCCGCTTGATTGACTGATAACATTACAGGCATTTCATCAAAGTTTTTATACACTTTATCACCTCCGTTTCTTTGCTCACAGGTTTGCACAAATCGCCTGTAAGCCGTTTTTAGTTTTAGTCCGACGAGTTACTCTGTTTCTAAGTAAACTCGTCAAATTTTGCTTACAGCGTTGCCTGATTTTTCATAAATTGGTTTATCATACGGCAATACTTGAGTGAATACGCAAAAGCCTTGATTTTCTGCGAAAAACAGCCTTTACTGCATACGAATTTGGAATCATACGCAAAAGTATTACGAATCGAAAAGCCGACAGGCTTTGCCGGACGGCGTTTTCGGGCATTTCAATGCCCGAAAATCATACCCCTTTATCCTGCTTTAAAATCGACGGCTTGAAAATCGTTCCAAAACTCACTCAAAAGAGCCTAGATTTCATCCAAAACCGAGTTAAAAATCAATTCAAAAAAATCAAAAGAAAATTGCCATTTTTTTCAACTTTAGGCTTTTAGATTATTTGTCATCAGCTCTTACAGTGGGGTACGTTAAATTTGACAACACTGTTTGTGATTTTTAAATCATTTCAACGCTCCTTCCAAGAAAAAATATAAACCTATACGCATCTTAAAATAAAAATGCATATAGGTTCATTATAGTTTTATTGAATTTTCTCTCCGACTTCATAGTAGCAAAAACACTAATTTAAGTCAAGTACTTTTAGTTAAGAAAAATTCTTTAGCCTTTACATATTGTTTATCCATCAAAAATGGAAAGGTAAAAATAGAAATACATGTTTGACTATATTATGAGATGATGCTCGTAACATTCTTGTTTATAAAATATATTTATGATATACTTTTATAATGATTTTATTATATCAGGTGATTAATCTGCATTAGAAAATGAAGTTTGAAGTAATGAAACAATTATAAATTTCAAACTTCAATCAATATTTGAATTGATTAATCTTAATATTTGTAAATTTATTTTTTATAACATGGACATAAAGGTGATTGATATGAAAAACTATATTGAACGTGAAATTAAAATTAAATATATAGAAGGCTTATTAAACAAATCGAAAGAATGGCAGTGGTATATTAATTATTTAGAAGAAAAATTTGAAGTGAACTTTTCAATGAATTCTTTTTCTGATTTTAAATCTATTTTTATTGAGGTCAAAGAAGTATTTGAGTCTCTTATAAAAATAAATGAAATTGTTGAGAGTGATTTGATAATTTCAAAAGATTGGCTTGATTCTATTAATCAGTTGTCTTTGTATTATATTGGTATTAAAGATGCAGCTGAAATTGTATTGAAAGACGATTTTGAAAATACTTTATATTTACTGATCTATTTGGCGAAAATTGCAAACGAGTCAATATCAGCTGATTTTAAATTTTTAATATATCCAGACATAATTGAACAAAACAATATTTATAAGATTGTAGATGTTTTGCCATTCAAAAAAGAAGCTAAAAATATTTTATCTTTATTTAATATTATAAATTATGACACAAGTAAAGAAAAAGAGACGTTTATAAATAATATTGAAAAAAGAAATGTTGACTGTTCCAAATATATTAAAAGTCATAAAGAATTATTATTAAATGCAAATTGCTTTTCGTTTAAACAGGATAGAAATGAACATACTACGTGGGAAGAAAAATATATTTCAGACATGATCTCTTGTAGTTATGAAAATAGCAAATTAGTTCCCAAGTATGTTAATAAAGATGGTTCATCATATCCAAATTTTGATTTATGGACAGAGGAAACCTTATCATTAATGAGAGAAAGTTTCAATGATGAAACAGCAAATTTTATCATCGAATCAATTGAGTACGCTTTGTATGGCAAAAGTCCATCTTATAAAACAATACAATTACACTTCGAATTATTGTTTAATTATTACTCTGATTTGAATAAAAATGACGATAAAAAAGAAAGTAGTTACCATTGTTCGAGTTTTGAATTTGTAATATCTTTTATTAACGATGAAAATATAAAAGTTCATTCTGATGATATGATACTTTTCAATAAAGCATTGAAACAGGTTAACAATATTCATTTTTTGATTCAAACTGATTCAAGATGTAATATTACTGATAAGTCAATTAAAAATAGGATCGAATCATTTATTTGTGAAAAACTGCAAAAGGTAAAGCTGATTAGCAATTCAATGGAATTATCGCAGAGCCTTAATGATAAAGATATTATAGAAAGTATTGATAAATCAACATTTGAATGCTTGTCAGATAAGTTTGATGATTGTATAGAAAATACTTCAGGCGTAGAAATATCTTCGTTATTTATTGAGTATTTACTGTTTTTAATAAAAATAAAAAACAAAAGAAAAATCATTTCTAAAGATGTTTCTGCTGAAATTGTATATATAAGAAAGCTATGGCAAGAAATATACTTCGAAAAATCATGTGATTCAATGCAATGTTTTTCTAAAGAAACATCAATATCAAATGATGAAGTGGTTAAATTTAATGATTTATTATTAGAGAACCCTTTAGCATTTGCCTGTATATGTATGGAATTAAATGAAAACGAATTGGCAAAAACAATAAAAGCTTATTCTGAAACTCCATTTTTATTATTGGTAAAGTCGATTGAAATAGCTGAAGATTTTCCAAGATATAATTCTTATGTGTTTGACGAAAGACGCCCTAATGATTTGCTGTTCTACGATTTTGTTGAAAAGGTTCGAAATGATAATGTATATAAATTGCTTAATCCTTTTAAAACGGAAGAATTTCTTCCTCGAATTTATAAAGATCTGAATCAAAAAATAATGATGTACTTTAGTATGTTTAATAAAACACATGAGTTATATGACACAATAGTTTCACAAAATTCAGAATATGATTTTTTAGAATATTCAGAAGAACCATTATTGGGACATTTGACTCAGTTGTTTCCTGTTGTGGAAAACAAAATAAGGGAGTTTGGGGAAATGCTTGGTATTCCTGCAATATGCGAACAAGAAAAAAGATATTATAAATTAAAGGAGCCTAGTTCGGTATTAAATAAAATAATACAAGAAATAAATATGCAAACAGATTCTTTGAATTATTGTGCCGATTTTTGGTTTATTTATTATTGTTTATTTAGCGAGAATGGTTTAAATATAAGAAACGAATGTCTACATGGCATAAGATACATAAAAGATAAATCTTCAATATTATTTGCATTTAAAATCACTTTGTTTTGTTTATATTTACTTGATTTTAGAATTAATTTAAGGTACTCAAAATAGAAATTCTAAAAACATAAAAAATATCAATATGTTTTCCGTCTCTATTACTGTCTAACGGTATGTTAAGCTAAAACAGGTTTGTCTTCTGGTTGAGGCAAACCTGTTTTTTACTGTCTGATTTTTAAATAATATTTCAATACGCAGTAAAAAACATGAGGTAAGATGAAAAAAGAGTATGGATGGAAGTTTGTTTAAAAATTCAAATTGAAAAACTTTCTTTATATTGTTTATCCATCAATAATGAAAAAGTAAATATAGAAAATCGTACTTGCAATGTCGCTCTGTTCAAGGTAACATACCACAACCTTTTAGGGTGACAATTTTGTTTTCATACTTTTCGGGTACAATATGATTAACACTTACTCGGAGGTAAATACAATGGAAGGACGAATTTTAACGGCAGATATTATTGATGATTTTAGAAAGAATTTAGAGTTGCAAGAGAAAAGCACGGCAACGATTGAAAAATATATTCGTGATGTGAAAGCGTTTTCGGTTTATGCACAAAACGAGGTCATTACAAAAGAAACCGTGATTGCCTACAAAAATCATTTGCAGGAAAACTATGCTGTACGCAGTGTGAACTCAATGCTTGCAAGTATCAACAGCTTGTTTGCGTTTTTGAATTGGTTTGATTTGAGAGTTAAATCGCTAAAACTTCAACAGCAAGTGTTTTGTTCAGAAGAAAAAGAACTGACAAGGGCGGAATACAAACGCTTGTGTCAAGCTGCAAAGCAAAAGAAAAATGAACGATTGAATTTAATTATTCAAACGATTTGTGCAACAGGTATTCGTGTCAGCGAGTTGCAATACATCACGGTTGAGGCGGCAAAGTGTGGCGAGGCAATTGTAAACTGCAAGGCGAAAACACGCTCGGTTTTTATCGTGAAAGAACTAAAACAAAAATTGCTCCGCTATGCAGCAGAGCAAGGGATAAAAAGCGGTATGATTTTTGTAACGAAAAGCGGCAAATCCATAAACCGCACAAATATCTGGCGAGAGATGAAAGCCTTGTGCAAAGATGCAAATGTTAATCCACAAAAGGTGTTTCCACATAATTTACGCCACCTGTTTGCACGCACATTTTATGGCATCGAAAAAGATATTGCAAAACTTGCGGATATTCTCGGTCACAGCAGTATCAACACAACTCGAATTTATATCGTTTCAACAGGCACGGAACACCGCAAACGAATGGAAAATATGCACTTGATAATTTAGCATAAAAATAAAAAATCCGCCGAAATCGGCGGCAAATAACATAATCCACATTATGTTGTATGAATTCCATAACTGATACAATAAACCTAATTTTACATATTAAATTGTATCATAACAAGGATAGATTGTAAAGCACTTTGCTTGCGAAAAGCATGAAAAACTGAAATTTGTCGAAAATTGAACATGACAATAAAGCCCTTTCTGCTTATCTTTTTCGGCAAATTTGAAAAGGCTTGATTTTCTATGTTCTTTTTTAGTCTGTCAATTATGTGGCAGGCTTTTTTATTGCTCTATGTACAACATAATGTGGATTATGTTGTATGCAGGGAGAATTTCTATGTCTAAAATAGCAGATGTTATTAAGTACGAGGGCGACAATACTACATTTATTTGGAAGCACCCTTGTGAAGATTTTAATTCACTGACTCAGCTTATCGTTCACGAAAGCCAAGAAGCAATATTTATGATGAATGGACAAGCTCTCGATTTGTTCGGTGCCGGTCGTTATACTCTTGAAACGCAAAATATTCCACTCATCGGCAAAGCGCTTAACCTGCCGACAGGCGGAAAAACTCCGTTTCACTGCGAAGTTTATTTTATAAATAAAACAGAACAAATGGCTGTCAAGTGGGGAACGGACAGCAAAGTTCAGTTTATGGAGCCTACATATAATTTTCCTATCTCAATCGGTGCAAGCGGTGAAATGAGCCTGCGTGCAGACGATTCAAGAAAGCTGCTGATTAAATTAGTGGGTACGGAAAATATTTTAACGAAGGAAAATTTGACAAGATATTTCCGTGCATTTCTTATGACTAAAGTAAAGTCGTATATTGCGCAGGTTATTCGTGAACAAAAAATCAGCATTTTTGAAATTGACGAGCGTATAAACGATATGTCCGCCGCTTTGCTCAAAATGCTTAAGCCTGATTTTGAGGATTACGGTATCTCGCTTGAAAGATTTTTTGTTACAACAATAGTTAAACCTGACGGTGAAAGTACATACGAAAAATTCAAGTCGCTTCATTTCAGGCAGTATGCCGATATTGCAGAGGCTAAGCTCAGACAGCAGACAGCCGTAATTGACGCTGAAACAGAGGCGCAAAAGACGGTCATCGCTTCTCAGGCAATGGCAACAAAGCGTCAGCAAGAGGGTTATACCTATCAGCAGGAACGTGGTTTTGACGTTGCACAGGATGTGGCTAATAACGAAGCAGTCGGTCAGTTTACAAATATGGGCGTAGGCTTCGGCACTATGGCAGGCGTAGGCGGCGCAGTAGGTTCGGTTGTCGGCGGTGCAGTCAATAATGCTTTTGACAGTGTAAATCAGCAACCGACTCAACCTCAAAATACACAGGATGATATGGCACAGTTTCAAGCAAAATTGCAAAAGCTTCAAATGATGAAAGACGCAAATATGCTCACAGATGAAGAGTTTAACAATTTGAAGCAACAACTGCTCGCAAGCATTATGTAGGAGGCAAAATGATGAAAAATATTAAAGCATTGCCTATATCAATAGTAACAATAATCTTAGTGGTATTTCTATCTGTATCATTTACTGTATTTGACAAAAGTCAAGCCGTTTCGATTAGTGGCGTCGCAGGTTCTTATGCACAAATTTATGCAAAAGACAATGATGTGAATTTTATAGCAATTGATGATTCGGAAAATCCTGATGTGAAAATTCCGACCACAGAAGAATCTACAACAAAGAAATCGGAAAATGCAACGAAAAAAGCAAAAGGCACAGCCAAAGCAAAGCAAACCGAAAAAGAGAACAGCGAGTTTTCCTATAATTATGACGACAAAACCGTAAGAATCACTGCTTATAAAGGCTCATCAAGCGTAGTAACCGTTCCTAAAACCATAGACGGTTTGCCGGTAAAAGAAATCGAATTTGACGTACTTAACAAGGGGATATCAACTGTTGAAATTCCTAAAAGTGTAACTTCCATTAAAACCGAATTTACTTCGCCAAGATACACAGTAAGTTTTTATACAGCCGTAGCGATAGCCGTTCTCGGTTATATCTTTGCCGTTGTTTTAACCTTTATCGGTTTTAAAAAGCAACAAAATGCGGAGGGTACATTCTATGGTATTCCTTTTTTATATAGTGGAACGGCAACATATATTATTCTCACGGTTTTATCTACCGCAGCATTGCTTTTTAATCTTAATCCCGTTATTCAATTTATTATTGCTTTAATTATTGTTGCCCTTGCATTAGGTAGGTTGTTACAAAATTCTGCCGCAAGAGAATTGGTAACAGAGCGTGGCGAACAAATAAAGGAGCAAACATTTTTCATCAAGTCGTTGACCATAGATGCTCGAAGACTCGCAAATTCGGCTAAAACAGATGAAATGAAAGCGCTTGCAAATAAGGTCTATGAGGCTGCTCACTACAGTGACCCGATGTCAAACTCACAGCTTGAAGCAATTGAAAATGAGATTGAAACAAAATTCAATCAGTTCTCAGCTGCCGTTAAAAGTGATAATGTTGCGCTTGCAAAGTCAACAGCTGATGAGCTTGTTATGTTTATTAAAGACAGAAATAATAAATGTAAACTGTTAAAGTAACGAGGAGAAAACAATGACAATTTTTAAGTGTAAAATGTGCGGCGGTGATATGACGGTAGACCGCTCAACCGGGATAGCTGTTTGCGACTACTGTGGAACAAAGCAAACCTTGCCTCAGTTTACCGATGAGAGTTCGGAATTGTTATATAATCGTGGCAACAGTTACTTGATGCAAAATGAGTTTGACAAGGCAGAAAACATATTTAATCAACTACTCTCAATTAATCCGCAAGACGCAGAAATTTATTGGGACTTGGTTATGTGCAGATACGGCGTAACTTTTGTTAAGGACTCAAAAAGCGGACAGTATATACCGACTTGCAACCGAACACACTATTTGCCGATTTTTCAAGATGAGAACTACAAAAATGCGATAAAATTTTCTTTTGGTGATAAAAAAGAATATTATCAATCAAACGCTAAAACGATTGATAATATTCAAAAAGGCATTATTGCAGTTTCTAAAAAAGAAAAACCTTTTGATATTTTTATCTCCTATAAAGAAACAAATCAAGACGGAAGCAGAACAAAGGATAGCATTGAAGCCCAAAAATTATACGAAAAACTCACTGCACAAGGATACAAAGTATTTTTCTCAAGAATAACACTGGAGGATAAGGCTGGTACGCAGTACGAGCCTTATATCTACGCTGCTCTTTCATCAAGCAAGGTAATGCTGACAGTTTGTTCGTCAAGAGAAAATATTGAGTCTGCTTGGGTAAAAAATGAGTGGAGCCGATTTTTAACATTAAGGCAAAAAGACCCGAGCAAAACTTTAATTCCTCTTTATTTTGATATGTCAAAGGAAAATCTACCGGAAGAATTTTCCGTGCTTTCATCTCAAGACATTAAGCAGGATGATTTTGAACAGGAACTTCTTAGAGGCATTAAGAAACTCATTCCTACTCCGATTGTACTTAAAGAACGAAAGAAAAAGAGAAATAAAATATTAAGCCGAATTGGCATAGTAGCATTATTAGGGATAATAATTGCCGTAATTTGTTCAATCCCATGGCTTATGAAATTACCACAATACAATGCCGCTATGCAACTTTACTATGATAAGAATTATCCTGAAGCTACTTGGGCTTTTGATGCAATGGGCGACTATAGGGATTCTGAGGAAATGAAGTCCAAATGTGAACTCAGTTGGCGAAAAAGTATAGCATCTATTGCTGTCGATGTTGATTTAAGTGGTTCTACTAACGGATCATATTATGTGACACCTAACGGTACAGTTGAGACTTTTGATTACGACCCCGGAAATGCAAATAAAAACATCAACATTGATGAGCATGGCAAAATTGTTTCAATATCCAGCAATAATCCTTTATATGCTTTGCATGAAGATGGCTATATTGATAATGTTGCTGAAAATAATAAACTTTCGGATACATCAGAGTGGCATAATATTGTTCAAATTTCTCCTATATTTAATTTTTACACGAATGTTGCACTTCGTTCAGATGGTAAATTAATACATGGAAATTTATCTAATGAGTACAATGAAGAAGAATCAGATAAATGGCTTTCTGATATATCCAGTTGGGAGAATATTGTATCTTTTGATTATTGTTATTCAAGATTTGGAGCAGGAGGGTTAATGGATGCAGCATTTGTAGCTGTAGATTCTAATGGCTTTGTACATATAGCCTCATATGATGTTGACGGTGTAGGAATCAGAGGAATAGAAACAGTAGAAAACTTCCAAAATGTAAAAGAAATTGATATTGAAATCAATAGCGATTATTCTGAAGTAGAACACAGTATTGTTAAATATCTTAATGCGGTTGCTATAACTTCAGATGGGAAAATAATTTCGTGTATTGATGGTGAGTATAGCGAATATGATTCGGATGATATCGTCGATGTCGAAATTGGTGTTGAATATGATGACGATTATAATAGTCAATATTTTGTTTGCGAGTTGCATTCTGACGGAACGCTTTGTAAAAATGGTAGCAACAAAGATCTTTTAACAGATGTTGTATATTTAAATGATGGTTTTGTTGTAACACGCAGTGGTAGTATTTATGGGGGAAACTATAAGAGTTACAAGTCGGGATCGGACAAATTAGAATCAACTAATGTAAAAACCCGAGTTTATGACGAATGGCTGGAAAGGTTTAATTAGAATGAAATGTGAAAATTGTGGCGGTGCGTTAAAATTAGTCAATGGTGCATATGAATGCGAACGCTGTCATAGCCGATATGCAAAAGACCCTCTGTATGAAAATACAGAAGTGGCGATACGCTATGTTGAAGCGGATGATTTTGGTCGGCGTACAAAAGACAGTCTGATTGCACAGAATGTATATTCCAGATTGGAAGCATTGAATATTAACACTTTTTATCAACACGCATCGGTAGAGGATTTATCAGGCGAGGAAATGGAGAGAGCCTGTGCAAGCGCAACAGACAGTGCCAAAATACTGATTATATTGGCAGGAAGTGAAGAACACTTTAGTAAACTGCTTTCACAAAATAAGGAATTACTTTCCAAAAAGAAAATCATTCCTATCTATTTTGATATGAACGCATATGATATGCCAAGTGAAATATCTGCGTATCAAGCTGTGAATTTGGACAATGTTGGTGCAATAGAAGATTTAGCTAAAAATATATTAATCTTATTGGGCAGAAATAATGAGGCAGATGATCTAAAAGCAAACAAGAAAGCGTTTTCAAAAAAGAAAAAGATTACATTAATAACATGTATAACGCTTATAACCATTCTTATGTGCACTGCAATCTATATTGTTTTTGGTACCACGTATGTTTTACCGAGTAAGAAATATGACAAAGCAGAGCAACTGATTTCCGAGCAAAAATATGTTGACGCCATTGACATATTGGATGCATTAAAGGATTATAAAAACAGTCAAAATCTGCTAAAAAATCTCTACGCCCAGTATAGCGGATATTATTATGACAAAGAGAGTAATGTTGGACTCCATATCAATATAGCGGGAGACGCTCGAGCAGATGTTGCAATTACGATAGTAACTTCTAAGAACACAGTCGTAAAAATAACCGAAAGTGCAGCGATATCAAAAAACGCAATACACTTTGAGTATAATGACAGCCAAAACAATCAGGGCACAGTTAATATTATACTCAAAAATGACGGCATTGATTTGACTGTATCTTCCAATAATGAAAAAAATATATTTTTTGCCCTTGCAGAAAAATCAGATCAACCAATTACTAAAGAAATAGACAGAAAAACATTGTTAAATTGGCTTGAAACAAAAATTTCCATGTCGCAAATCAAGGCATTAGGATACGAAATTGAAGAATATAGTTTGATGGAACGAGATGGATTGAATAGGCTATATCAAATAAAGAATACAGATATTATTTTAGCTATGTTTGGCTTAGACATTTCTGAAGGTGCAGATAGAGGTGAAGGTAAAGAATTAAGCGATAAAATTCTTTTTGGTATTATGGCTCCGGCAGATATTATATGTCCGGATTGTGTTGGCAAGGAATATGAACCATTTATTGAAAATGATGTATTGTATTGGCCAGGTGCGGATGTAGGTGAGGGTCCAATAGGTTTAGATATGGGTGTTTATAGTGAAAGCAAAGAGTCGAAAATCACTTCAAATACTCAGATTGGACTTGCATCTAAAAATATTTTAACGCCTGAAAATTGGGAATCAATAATGAATGAACTATTAGAGGAAAAAGTTGAATCATATGGTGATGAGTATTATGCTCTCTCAGCGGATGACGGAGGCGCCACTGAATATTTAGCTGAGAATAAAACGCATATGTTATTTGCATATTATAATAGAGATATGTCACTTCGGAATTTATATGCGCTGTTTAAAATTGACAGGACAACACGCGAAGTTACCTTTCTTGGTGAAGTCCCGAGTGTATTCAGTGAAGAAGATGCGGACTGGAAACTCTATTATCCCGAATTAGAAAATGAATTCACGATAAACCGTTATGAAAATTAAACTTAATATTTTATTTTGAGGAATGCCGATTATTTATATGACAAGGAGAAAATTGTATGTGTATGATTACAACAGAGGGTTTTGTTGAGAATACAAGAAATGATAGCTATGTTGTGATGAGAAAGAACGACAAATCCGGACTTTTAATTTCTTATGCCAAGAATTTGTGTGAGTGCATAAACAAGGAATATTCGTTGGATTTGCATTATTCTGCAACTGATTTAAAGAATTACGATACATTCAAGTCGTTTGTGAACGAATTGGAAGAAAAAGGCTTTTGCATTTATCAGTTGACAAGACTGTAAACTTTTTATAGTTCTCTAAAACCCGCAACAACTTCATAACAAAAAAACTGAAGCACAGCTTTCGGATTTTTTGTCCGTCGGCTGTGCCTTTTTCTTAGTTGTATATTACTTGCTCGTTCACAATTTCTGTTGCTCGGTTGCGGATGTTGTTCATCTTTTGCACCCACAATATTGCATTTTCCATACTCAACCATAAAAAACTTCAACAAAAAAGCAATCCGGCAATTAATACCGGATTGCTTTTATAATGGTTACGGTGGTGTGCCAATTCCACATTTCTTTTGACCCAAAGGGTGCGTAGCAGCACATTCTCTACTTCTAAACCACCTTTATTGTATCTTCATTATAGAAGATTTATTACTTGCTGTAAAGCGTTTTGTTATTTTTCTTCAAACGCTTCAAGGTCTTTGTACCTAATTGATAAGAAGTGATAATTGAATTCTTTTTATCATTGCCTTCGATTTCAAGCGATAACCTTATGACAATATTTAAGTGCGTTTCCTCAATATATTTTATGTAAAAAACCGTGTTTTGATTCTTTGAGTCCCTTAAAATAACATCAGGAATATTTACTACATCATAAACGCATTTATGAAATAAGTTGTAATCTTGGACATGTCTTTCTTTGATGTGCTCATCTCGTTCGTCAGTTAAAATGAGTTCATTTGTTGAAGCTTACCAAATTCTATTTCAAGGAATTCTGTATTCAGTTTTTCGATAAATTGATATTTGCTAAACTCCATGTTTCTACCTCTTTTTTCGTATTTATTATATCATACATTAGATTCAATTACAATAAATTTCATATTACGCATTGTTTAAGGGATAAAGGTTAATTGCATTGAGAAATGTGTTATTATGTTTTTGACCATTTATTGACCACTTACAAACGGAAAACGGGATAAAAACACAGCGCTAAATTAAAAAACAGTCATTTCAAGGTATAAAAGAAATGGCTGCTTTTCGTTAGTTTAGGTGTATTTTATATTTTTTCATCTGTTTCGTAATGCGCAGGTCGTCGGTTCGAGTCCGACTATCAGCTCCAAAACCTGCGTAAACACGGCGTTTTCGCAGGTTTTTTCTTTTTCAGAAATGCATTTCAAAATTCAATACGCAACAAAAAATCTCACTCTTTTTTATGGAGTGAGATTTTGTCCGTTTATTTGATTTTCAGCCAAAGACCATCTATTGACCATTTATGAATTTGCCGCATTTTCGCCGAGTAAATTACCAATTGCGTTTGCAATATTCTCTTGCATGGAATCCGTCACATGCATATAGGTGTTCATTGTAAATCCTGCGTCTGTGTGACCAAGCATGTGCGATACTGTTTTAATGTCCATTCCTTGTTCAAGGGATAAGGTCGCAGTGAAATTGTTGAAAAACAGTTTATTTAGACTTGTGTATGATTAATAATATATTGTCTTGAAAATAGTTCGATTTAGGAGTATAATTACATTGCGTAATGCACATTTGTTTGGAGGGGTATTGTGGTAAGTTTTAGGGAAACTTTGCGTGAATATATAAAGAAAAACGGATATTCAATTAATGAATTTGCAAATAAATGCAATATAGACAGAGCATGGTTGAGTAACGTTCTTTCGGGCAGAAAGGAACTTAGCGAGGCAAAGTTTAAAAATATTATTGAATCTAATATTTTGAGCGAAGTTCAAAATGAGAATTTGACTTCACTTTATAGGCTCAGGGATTATACGCCTGAGCAAATTGAGAGAATTGAATATATGCTTGAGCGCCTTTCAAGAAAGGTTAGAAGAACTGAATGCTTTATTCCTATTGATTTTGATGATGACAGACAAATATATATCGGAAAAGAAAATTTGCTCTCGGCTCTTTTTAAAATTCTTGCAAAAAGAGAGGAAATATCGTTTATTTATACCAATATTACGGCGGAAAGTGAACAAGCAGTTGACGTTCTTTATCATTTTATGAAAGAGGACAAGTATAAAAATATAGATTATAAGCATATTTTTATGACCGACGGCGGTACATCAAATCATAATCTTAATACATATTTTACCGTTTGCGATTTTGCCGAACTTGGGTACACAGGTTTTTCGGTTATTAAAAATGTTGAAATTAAATCGATAGAAGATAATGATTTTCTTCCTTATTTCATTTTGACCGACAAAGCAATGATGATGTTTGACCCCGAATTTAATAACGGAGTGTTCATTGATGACGAAAATATTATTAAGGTTTATACAGGAAAGTTTATGAGCCTTTATGAAAAGGGCGAGAAAGTAATTGTTTCTTTTTCAAATGCCGTTGAGCTTATGAGAACACTTACGACTATGCATGACAGCACCTCGGAGCTTTCGTTTACACCCGATTTTTGTGTTACCCCGTGCCTTGATTATGATGTTCTTTCCGATAATGCTTCTGAAAATTTGCCTAATAGGGAACTTTTAATTCAGGCTGTTTTAAACCACTATAATCTTGATTATTCCAAGTTTTCAAATTTCTTGACTGTTGAGTCACTTAACAGATTTGTTAAGGATGGAATTATTTATGAAATTCCGAGAACATATCTTAAGCCGATTAATATTAATGGCAGAGTTAAGCTTCTTAAATGTATTAAAGATAATATCGAAAAGCACGGCAAATATGACACATATATTTTAAATCCTACTAAATTTGAATATAATTCCTATGACGTTCAGGTTGAAAAAATCGGTGTTGTTACTATCTGCGGCATCAGGCAGGGTAATAAGGAAAACGATGAAAGCTTTATGGGCGAATGGCTTTGCTCAATCAATGATGAAAACATATTTAAGGATTTTATTAATTTGAAACGTTTTCTTGTTGAAGGCTTGTATGTTTATTCCGATGAATTTTCAAGCAGTTATGTTTCAAATCTCATTTTGGAGCTTACTGCCGAGCTTGGCGGTGAGAAAAGCTGATGACGCTTCATACCATTGCTCCGGTTTTTGACGAAAATTCAAAAATTCTTGTTTTAGGCTCTTTTCCGAGTGTTAAGTCAAGAGAGGAAGGCTTTTTCTACGGCCACCCTCAAAACAGATTTTGGAAAGTGATATCAAATGCCTTTGATACTCCCACTCCGCAAAATATAGAAGAAAAGAAAGCACTTCTACTTTCAAACGGCGTTGCCCTTTGGGATGTTATTCATTCGTGCGATATCGTCGGCTCGTCCGATTCGTCAATAAAAAATGTTGTGCCTAACGATATTTCAAAAATTCTCAAAACGGCAAATATTGAAAAAATTATCACTAACGGCAAAAAGGCGGATTCGCTTTATAAAAAATATATTGAGCCTAAATTTAATATTAAAGCCACCTGCCTGCCGTCAACAAGCCCTGCCAATGCACAATGGTCGCTTGATAGGCTTTGTGATGTGTGGAAAAACGAATTAAGATAAAAAATGGCTGTTCATTTGAACAGCCATTCAGACTGTCGATAAAGTGGCTAAACCACGCCAAATAAAATTAATATACCTCTTTGCCTCCCTTGCAAAGGGAGGTGGGTGCAACTTATTGCACACGGAGGGATTGGAAAAACGGCAAGGACATCGAGTCCTTGCCGTTTTTGGCGCTTTTCACCTTTTGCTCGGGGGCAGTACCATCGTACAGCACCCACTCGCAAAATGCAAAATTTATCTCACTTTCTCAACATTCTCCAGCGTGTAGAAATTTATTATTTGACTTTTTCTACACGCTAAAAAAATGGCTGTTCATTTGAACAGCCATTTTTTGTTATTTTGTACCGATTAAAAATTAACTTGACAGAATTATTAATATATAACTTAATAAAAGCGAAATCCTTTTAATTAATATTTTGTATAGCTATGACATTCGATGAACACCGTTAAGAAATATTTTGTCCTTAAACTTGCCGTTGGTTTCGTTTTTCTTAGAACGCATTTCTTCAAATTCTTTGCCGTTAATGTTCTTATAATCTAAAATAGCGCTTATTACCTCAACAAGGTCGCATAATTCCAAGATATCATCGGATTCGTTAAATTCAGCTAATTCTTCCGAAAGCTTTTTCTTTAATTCATTATAGTAATCAAAGGAATCAAGAATTACAAAATCCGGTTTATCTCCTTTTTGCTCTATTATGTTAGGTATATTATCTCTTACAAGCTTATTCATTTTTTCGTACATAAAATGACATCCTCCATCGGTCGCCTTACTGTAAAAAAATTATTTAATCAGCGCTGCGAGGCCTACGCCGAGTCCGCTGACAGCCATAAGAGCCGCTAAAATTACTGCAGTTACCTTAACCCATTTTTGTTGCATTGTTTATATCTCCTTATTTCATAAGCTCGTTTGCATCGTCAAGAAGCCTTTGAGCAATTTCTTTTGCATTTTCCTCACTCTGGCCGATAGCGGTAATGTATGCCTTAATTTTAGGCTCTGTGCCTGACGGACGAACGATTACCTTGTTACCGTTTGTAAGCGTGTATGCAAGAACGTTTGATTTAGGAAGAGTGATTTCACTTTCCTCTCCTGTTTTGACAATTGTTGATTTCGAGGTTTTGTAATCGTCAATTTTAGTGACCTCATATCCTGCAAATGATGAAGGCTTGTTATCTCTTAAACCATCCATAATAGCCGCCATTTTTTCCATTCCTGCCGCACCCTCAAAGGTGTAGCTTTGAACGGTATTGCAATAGTAGCCAAACTCGTCATAAAGACCGTTCATAACGTCAATAAGAGTTTTGCCCTGAGATTTATAGTATGCTGCCATTTCACAGATGAGCATAGAAGCAACTACAGCGTCCTTATCCCTTGCGTGAGTGCCTGCAAGATAGCCGTAGGACTCCTCAAAGCCCATTACAAAATCGCTTGCCTTGCCCTGCTTTTCAAGCTCAGTAATAAGCTCGCCGATATATTTAAAGCCTGTGAGAAGATTTTTAAATGTGCAGTTATACTTTTTTGCAATAACTTCTGCAAGGTCAGTTGATACAAAGGACTTAACTGCAATTGAACTTTCAGAAAGAGTACCTTGTGCCTTTTTCTGCGATAAAAGGTAATTGAGAAGCATTGCGCCGACTTCGTTACCCGTCATAAGCTGAAAATCGCCCTTGCCGTTGTTGACTGCAATGCCTACTCTGTCGCAATCGGGGTCTGTTGCAAGGAGTAAATCAGGCTTAACGCTTTCTGCAAGCTTGAGCGCACATTCAAACGCTTGCTTAATTTCCGGATTAGGAAATGGGCAGGTCGGGAAGTTGCCGTCGGGATTTTCCTGCTCAGAAACAACAGTAACCTTTTTAACTCCTATTCTGTCAAGAATTTTTCTTACCGGCTTGTTGCCCGTGCCGTTTAACGGTGTGTAAATAACATTGAGGTCGGCTTTTTCGCAAATTCCGAAATTGACGCATTGCTTGATTACCTCGTCAAGGAATAAATCAATAACATCCTGACCCATATATTCAATAAGACCTTTTTTCTTAGCCTCATCAAAGTCCATAGTTTTAATGCCGGTGAAGTAGTCAACCTTTTGGATAAAATCATAGGTTTCGCTTGCTTCCTCGTCGGTCATTTGATATCCGTTTTCATTGTAGCATTTGTAGCCGTTATATTTTGCCGGGTTGTGAGAAGCAGTGAGAATAATACCGCTTGAGGTTTTAAAATGCCTGATTGCAAATGAAAGGCAAGGCGTAGGTTCAAGCTCCTCGTAAAGATAAACCTTAATGCCGTTTGCGGCAAGAGTTTTTGCCGCTTCAATCGAAAAATAGTCCGACTTGATACGTGAATCGTAGCCGATAGCGATTGACGGATTATCAAAATGCTTGTTAAGAAAATCCGCAAGTCCCTGCGTCGCTCTGCCAACGGTGTAATAATTCATTCTGTTAGTGCCTGCGCCGATAATGCCTCTTAGTCCTGCAGTTCCAAATTCAAGACTGCGATAAAATCTGTCTAAAATTTCTTCATCCTTGCCCTTAATTGAAAGCAATTCTTTTTTTAAATCAGGGTCAGCAGTTGCCTTTTCAAGCCAAAGGTCATAAATCCTATTTATATTTTTGTTTTCCATTAAAAACACGCCCTTATATAATTTATATTTATATTTTAACCTTTATAAAATATATTGTCAATATTCTTATTAAATGTTATAATTACAAATGGTGATGAAAAATGTATTCAAAAGTCAAAAGCTTAGGCATATCGGGTATCGAAGCGTTCAATGTTACTGTTGAATGTGATATCAGCGGTGGCCTTCCACGCTTTGACGTTGTCGGCTTGCCCGATACCGCCGTTAAGGAAAGCAGGGAAAGAGTAAGGTCGTCAATTAAAAATTGCAAACTTAATTTTCCCGTTTCAAGAATAACCGTTAATATTGCGCCTGCCGATATTAAAAAAGAGGGTGCGATTTTTGATTTGCCCGTGTTTATCGCTATACTGAAATCAAGCGAGCAAATTAAAGAAAATATCGACGATTATGCATTTTTGGGAGAACTTTCTCTTGACGGTGAAATTCGCAAAGCAAGCGGTATTTTGCCTATGATTATGGCTGCAAAGGAATATAATATTAAAAAAGTTTTTGTGCCTTTTCAAAATGCGTATGAGGGAAGCGTTGTTGACGGGGTAGACGTTTTGCCTGCTAAAAATGTTATGGACGTTCTCGCTCATATTAAAGGTGAAAAGGTTATTGAAAGCGTTAAATATGATTTTGACGCCGAAGAAGAAACTAAATACAATGTTGATTTCAGCGACGTTAAGGGTCAGGACCAAGCCAAAAGAGCACTTGAGATTGCGGCGGCAGGTGGTCATAATTGCCTGCTTATCGGTCCTCCCGGTTCAGGCAAGTCTATGCTTGCAAAAAGACTTCCCACCATTTTGCCGGATATGACCTTTGAGGAAAGGCTTGAAACATCAAAGGTTTATTCAATTGCGGGCAAAATTCCGTCGGGCAAGTCGCTTGTAACAAAAAGACCGTTTCGTTCTCCGCATCATACCGTGTCTGCCCAAGCGCTTACGGGCGGCGGTGCAAACCCAAAACCGGGGGAAATAAGCCTTGCTCATAACGGCGTTATGTTTATGGACGAATTTCCGGAGTTTGACAGAAGGGCAAAAGAGTCGCTTCGTCAACCTCTTGAGGACGGAGTGGTTACTGTTGCAAGGGCAGCAGGCACTTTTACTTATCCGTCAAGTATAATGCTTGTTGCAGCAATGAATCCGTGTCCGTGCGGCTATTACGGTCACCCCACAAGGCAGTGTACTTGCTCTCCTGCCGCTAAAAAGAGATATCAGGACAAGGTTTCCGGTCCGCTTCTTGACAGGATTGATATTCATGTTGAAGTTGCGCCGGTTGAATATAATGAACTTTCGGATAACAACGAGGGCGAAAAGAGCAGTGATATCAAAAAGCGTGTTGATAAAGCGAGGGCTGTTCAGCAAAAGCGATTTGCGGGAACGGGAATTACCTGCAATGCAAAAATGACTCCTAAAATGACTAAGGAATGTTGCGTGTTAAGTGAGGAGGCTGACGAACTTTTGCATGAAAGCTTTGATAATTTTTCAATGAGCGCACGTGCTTACGATAAGGTTTTGCGCCTTGCAAGGACTATTGCTGATTTGGCAGACAGCGAGGAAATCAAGCTTGAGCATATCGCCGAGGCACTTCAGTTTCGTGCTCTTGATAGAAAATATTGGGAAGTATGACAAATGAAAAAATCTGTTAAAATAATCATTCTGATTTTGGCAATTGTTTTGATAGGTGCAATTGTGTTTGACGTGACGCTTGTTAACAATGCGAAAACGGGAAATGAAAAAACCGCTTCAACTGCTCAAACTGTCAGCGAGAGTACAACAAAAGCGGAAAAAACATATTCTGACCCTGTCGAGGCGCAGGCGAGGGAAATGATTAAAAATATGACTCTTTATGAAAAGGTAGGTCAAATGCTTCTCTACTATATTCCTAAAGAGGAGGACCCCACAAGAATGATGGCAAGGTGGCAGTTCGGAGGATATATCCTTTTCTCCCGCAATTTTGAAAATTCCACTCCTGCCAAAACAAGAAGTGATATAAACGATTATCAGTCTGCGGCTAAAATTCCGGCATTTATGGCAGTTGACGAGGAGGGCGGCGGAGTTAATCGTGTTTCGCAGTATAGCCAATATCGAAGTGAGCCGTTTCATTCGGGAATTACAAATTATCAAAAAGGCGGCTGGCAGGCGGTTGTTGATGACGCTGAGGATAAAAGCGAGTTTATGCTTGACCTTGGTATCAACACTGTTTTAGCCCCTGTTGCCGATGTGCCTTATTCAAGGAGCGACTATATTTATTCCCGTGCTTTTTCAACTGATGCTGACAGCGTGAGCGAATATGTATCAAAAACAGTCAGCACTATGAATGAAAATAACTTTTTAAGCTGTGTTAAGCATTTTCCGGGCTATGGTAATAATACAAATACTCATACGGGTATGAGTGTTGATAATAGAAGCTGGGAAAGCTTTGAAAAAAGGGACTTAAAGCCTTTTAAGGCGGGTATTGATGCAGGCGTGCCGTTTTTAATGGTGAGCCATAACGTGATTGACGATTATGACGAGGGTGTTCCTGCCTCTCTTTCAAAAAAGCTACATAATTATATTCGTAAGGATATGGGCTATGACGGCATAATTCTTTGCGACGGTCTTGGTATGAGCGGCGTTCGTGATTATGTCGGCGGCGATAAAGGCGAGGTCGCTGTAAGGGCGGTTATGGCAGGTAACGATATGCTTTGCGCAACCGATGTAGGCGTTCAGCTTCGTGCAATTGTTAAAGCTGTCAAAGACGGTAGAATTAAGCTTTCTCAAATTGAAGATTCAGTCACAAGAATACTTATGACTAAGATAAATTACGGCTTAATTGAAAAGGAGTAATAAATTATGGATATTCAAAAAACTATGCAAAATCTTGAGAAAAACGGAATAAAGCCTTATTTCGTCGAAAATAAAGATGAGGTTGTTCCTCTTGTAAAAACGTTAATTAATAACGGCGAAAGTGTTTCGTGCGGCGGCTCTGTCACTCTTGATGAAACGGGAGTTAAGGCACTTATGCAAAACGGCGATTATGATTTTATCGACCGCACGGGCTTGCAGGGTGAGGAGCTTAGGCAGTCATATATTAAAACATTCGGCTGCGACACGTTTTTTACTTCATCTAATGCAGTTACGGAAAACGGCGAGCTTTATAATGTTGACGGTAATTCAAACCGTGTTGCCTGCATTGTTTACGGCCCACGTCAGGTTATTATGATTGTCGGCGTAAATAAAATTGTTAAGGATATTGACGAGGCGATTTATAGGGTTAAAACCGTTTGCGCTCCTATGAACACTCAGCGCCTTGACGTCAAAACCCCTTGTAATAAAACAGGCAAATGTATCTCTCTTTCTAAGGAAAATCCGTACCTTTGCGACGGCTGCGGCGGCGATAACAGGATTTGCTGTAATTATGTCGTTTCCGCAAAGCAGCGCCATAAGGATAGAATTAAGCTCATTATCGTTAATGAAAATTTAGGATATTGATATTAAATAAGGATATCATGCGGTTTGCCCCAAATGATATCCTTATTTTTAAATTATTCACTTTTTGCGTATACAAAACAGATAGTACAAAAAAACAGACCATAGCTTGTCAAAATCGAATATATGTTCTATCATAAAAATTACCAAACAAAAAAGGAGGTAATTTTTTATTACAAGCTATGAATTCAGAAACGATACAATGTTTTTGAGAAATCAATTTAAAAGTGTTGGTATGTTCAAGCTTCCACTTGTAAAAAAACAAGAAATCAGCCTTGAAGATGTAAGCCTAATCGGTTATGATAAGATTAATCAAAGTAATGATTATAAAAGTATAGTGCATTTCTTTCTTGACGATTATAAGTTTGAGAGCATATACAACAACCCTGAAAAGAAAATTGAAGCGTTAAGGCAATTTAAAGCGGTGCTTACACCAGATTTCAGTATGTTTGTTGAAATGCCTATTGCATTGCAGCTTTTTGCCACGTTTAAAAACAGGTGGACAGGTGCATATTTGCAACAGCAGGGCATAAAGGTGATTCCAACCGTTCGGTGGGGAGACCTTACGAGCTTTAATTTCTGCTTTGACGGAATTGAAAAGGGTAGTATAGTTGCCGTTTCGACAATAGGAGTTAAAAAGCAAAAATCGCATTTTATGCTCGGCTATAATGAAATGTTAAGCAGAATTAAGCCGAGTAAAATTATTTGCTATGGCAAGCCCTTTGATGAAATGAAGGGTGATATAATCGAAGTTGATTATGCTAAAACGAATAATTTGCAAAAATCGAACAGCGATTTATATATCAAAACCTTTTATGGTTATGTTGATAATACATATAGAAAAGGCGGAGGCTACGCAAGCGGACAAAACTCCGGCAATCCTGAGCATATTCGTTTGCCAACGAAAGCAAAGCCGAATTCGGTAATGACGCTTTATCGAAATGGAAAAAAGATAAGGGATCGTTATTATGATAAAAAAGGTCGTGCAAAAAAAGATATAGACTATACTGATCATGGAAATCCAAAAGATCATCCTAAAGTGCCACATGAGCATTTTTGGGATTGGAGCGATCCTGATAACCCAATAAGGAGTAAAACAGATGACTAACTATAATGAATTAAAGAAGTTAATTGAAATTGGGTATGATATTGAGTTTTCTTATAAAGGAAAATCATATTCAATTACTAAAACCAATAAAAATTTAATATCATTTTGCGAATATTATAAGGAGCCAAAATATTTCAATACTGTTGATGAATTTATGAGTAATGCAAAAATTGATGATATGTTATTGTCAAACATTTGGGAAAGCATAACTGATTTGATGTACTAAAATGGGGAGGACAATAGTTATAAGCAAAATGAATAATGATTATGTGAATAACGATTATGACGGAGATTACAAAAGCAAGGAAGAATTTTACGATTCCGTAGAGCGTCATTCAGAAATTGTTTTTGAATGGAAAGACAAATCGTACGAAATATGTTCTATGGACGGAAAACGCTGGTGGTTTTTCAATGTGACAGATGACACGGAAGTTATAGTAAATACAATAGAAGAACTTATGAATTATGAAATTGACGGCGAAAGGCTTGTTGATATCTGCACAAAATTCACTGTCATTGAAAGAACATTTTAATTTTATAAATAAACCGTTAAAAAAGCAAAAATCCTGACTTATTAGGAGAATTTAAAATGTATACTAAAAACGACCATATTCTTGAATACCCCCAATACAAGGATGTAAACGAATTTAAGGAAAGTTTAATTCACGGCAGAGAAATTGTTATAAAATGGAATAATGTTGAATATTCGATAGAATGCGAGAACAATACTATTAGTGATTTTTCTATATGCGAGGCAAACAGACCGGAAACTGAAGTCCATTTTAAGTCGGTTGATGAATTGTTAAATTCAAAATTAAATTCAGATATTTACTTAAAGGATATAATTACAAAAGCGGAAATCAATTGGAGAAATATTTAAAACAGGGCTGAACAAAATGAATAATGATTACAACGGCGATTTTAAAAGTAAAGAGGAATTTGAATCTGTAATCGGCAGAGGGTGCGAATTAGGCTTTGAATGGAAAGGTCACGAATACTGCATTTTTAGGCAAAATGATAATACGTGGTTTTTCGGCTTAACAGGCACTGATACAAGCAAGGACATTTCCTTAAAAACTCTTGATGACGTTATGAATTATGAAATTGACGGCGAAAGGCTTGTTGATATCTGCACAAAATTCACGGTTATTGAAAGAACATTTTAAAATTATATATTTATTTTTATTAAGCACGTTGAGTTTTTCTCAATGTGCTTGATTTTTTTGAAAAATTCTATTGACAAGCGGTGAAAACTGTGATATAGTTCAACTGTGATATCTTGGATATCACAGTTGTATGATGCAGCTATTTTGAAAAAAGGAGGGGCAAACGTGCTTTTTATAGATTATCATTCCCGTGTGCCGATATATGAGCAGATAAAAGAGCAGGTAATAATGCTGATTAATACAGGTGTTTACAAGCCGGGCGATAAGTTGCCGTCGATAAGAAATTTATCAAATGAGCTTAATATTAATGTTAATACGATTAAGCGTGCGTTCGGTGAGCTTGAGCATGACGGAATTACATATTCGGCTCAGGGCAGGGGAATGTTTGTAAGTGAAAACCCGATAGGAAATGCAAAAATCAAAGCTTCCGCACTTGAGGATGCAAAGCTTGTTTTGTCCTCCTGCAAAGCTAAAGGCGTCAGCAAGAATGAGGTTGTCTCTCTAATCGATGAAATATACTCGGAGGATAACAGCAATGATTGAAATTAAAAATGTGACTAAAAAATACGGTGATTATGTTGCCGTTGAGGATATAAGCTTCAAAGTTGAGGAGTCGTCGATTTACGGTCTTGTCGGCTATAACGGCGCAGGCAAAACCACACTTTTAAAAACGGCGGCAGGAATACTTAAGCCGGAAAGCGGCGAGGTGCTTTTTGACTCGCAAAATGTTTATGATAACGGCAAAGTGCGTTCCTCTCTTCTTTATGTGCCCGATGAAGTTTACTTTGTAAAGGGTGCAAGCCTTCAAAAAATGGGAAAAATTTATAAAGGCTATTTTCCTAATTTTAATTCAAAAGTGTTTAAAAATATGACAGAGGCTATGGGTCTTGACCCTAAAAAGAATATAGGCTCTTTTTCTAAGGGTATGCAAAGGCAGGCTGAAGTGGTTTTGGCCATGTCTACAATGCCTAAATATATGCTTCTTGACGAGGTTTTTGACGGAATTGACCCGCTTAAAAGAAATCTTTGCAAGAAAATTTTTATTGAATATATGGCTGAAACAGGCTGTTCAATGATTATGAGCAGTCACAATTTGCAGGAAATTGCCGATTTGTGCGACCATGTTGCGCTCATCAATGGCAAAAAACTTGCAATGAATGTTTCTGTTGATGACGCAAGCTCGGCTTATGTTAAATATCGCCTTATTTTTGATAGGGATATTGATAAATCAATTTTTGACGGGATTGAAAATAAGGGTATTACTATTGATAATAAACTTGCAACAATTATTGTGCCGTCAAGCTTTGATAACGGAGCGCTTGCTTGCCTTTGTCCTGTTCATATGGACAGCGTTACTCTTTCTCTTGAAGAGGTATTTTTGAATGAAATGGAGGACAAGAATTATGACATCTCCAAAATCTTCTGTTGATAAGCATTCGGCAAGATATGATTTTAAGCGTTCGTTTGTTAGATTGATTGCTCCGGGCATTGTTTCACTTTTATTCTCGATTATATATTTTATTGCTATTCCCGTAGCAACAATTTCATCTGCCGGCACTTATTCGCTTAGCTTAAGAGCGGAAAATATAGCTTCAATAAGAAAGCAACTTGCTTGCGCTCTTTTCGGCAACACAACAAGCAATTTTGTGTTTTATGGAGTTTATGCGGTAATAATCGGTGTGCTTTTTGCATTTTGCATATTCTTTCCGATTATGAGGAAAAGCAATGTTAATTTCTTTTTCTCGTGCGGAATTGACAGAAAGACATATTTTAAAAACAGAGCGCTCTCGTCGATTATTATAATGATTTTAACGTCGGCTGTGCCGCTAATGATTGATATTATAATTAATATAAGATATTTAGGCCATGCAGATTTTATTATTCATCAAGGATTTTTCCTGTTTTTAGAGCATTTTACGTATATGCTTGCAGGATTTTCGCTTATGAGTATTGCGATGATGGCTTGTTATACTGTGACCGAAAGCCTTTTCTTCGGCGCCGGTCTTATTTGGTCACCAATGCTTTACATTGTTTCGATAGAATGGCTTTTCCAAAATTTCCTTAGGGGATATTCACAAACCGCCACGGTTGACTATATGCCGCTTGGAAGTTCGTCTTTGACGGTGACGGTAGATACGCTTTGGTCTAAGCTTTCGGTGATTAATCCGCTTATTTTCGGTACGGCGCTCGGTTCAAATAATGTTCGCAATAATATGTATTTCAATTGTTTGAGAAGCACTGCAAGCAATGGCGGAGTAGTTAACGATTTTTATTATGATAATGCAAGCGGAAATGTCGGATTTGAAAAAGCGGGAATGAATTATATTTTACCTATTCTTATCTGGCTTGTATTATCGGTATTGTTTATATTTATTTCTAATAAGCTTCTTAATAAACGTAAGCTTGAAAATACAGCACTTCATTCTTCGAACCTTTTTGTAACGGTATTTGTAAGCCTTGAATTTTCGGTGCTTGTTGCAACGTTCTTTATGCCGTTATTGTCTGATTTTGATGTTATTCAGTCAAGTGTGCTTGATATTTTTGCCGGCTTAATTTGCGGCATTATTGCTTATTTCGTATTTATGTCGATTTCACGCAGAAAAATCAAGCATGGAATTAAGCTTGTAATTCCGGTAGGCGTGTCATCAATTGCCGTTTTGGTTATAAGTGTTATTTGTATTTCAGGCGGCTTCGGCTATTCAACATATTGCCCCGATATTAAGGATATTGACTATGCAACAATAAACAGTGAATATATAGACGCTTCGGGTGTTATGTCAACCAATCATTTTAATGACGGTTCACTTTCGGCAGGTACTGACCAGCTTTATTACGGCACGTATGAGCCTTCGGGCGCATATCTCGGTAAATTCAATACAAAAGACTCAATAGATAAAATTGAGAAAATACAGAAATATTCTTTTAAAAACAGAATTGCTAAAAGAAATGAGCCGTATGTTACCGTTAAAATAAAGTATTTACTCAAAAACGGAAAGGCTGTAAATCGTGAATACACTTGCACAAACAGTGACGTTTCACTTGATATTATCGAATTAACTCAAAGCAGCGAATATCAAAAAGAACTTGAATTCTTAATGTCATCAAAGAAAGCCGATGAAAAATCAAGCGGCACCTTTAATTCTGAAGATGAATCCCAATCTTACTTCGCTTATTTTGCAAATGAGAATAATGTGAAAAATGCACTTAATTTCGGTGTTGCATATGTAGTTTCGAATGATGCCGTCACCAAAACTAAGATTGAAAATACGCCGGCACTTCGTGATGCAATACTGAAAGATATTGAAAAAGTAGGTTACAAAAAGCTTTTAACAAGCGGCAAGGCTCCTTTGGGCGCAATCAATTTTTCGTATGATGACAGCGTTCAAAATTATGATAATATAGATTATATGAATGACGCCACATATTATATTTGGGACGATATGGTTAACACCGTTAATTATCTTAAATCTATTAATAAGTTTACGGCGTTTACCGATTTGTCAAAGTCCGGTGAGATAGAGTATGTAACCGTTACCGCTCTTGAAACAAGGCTTTCAAGCGAGTTGTCGCTTACTGCGCTTTCCACCTTTGAAAGCGATACGGCAACACCTGAAAGCTATTATGAATATCAAGGCAGCGAGCTTAAAGAGGCAGATGTGCTTAAAACTTATAACGGTAAGAAAATTACCGACAGTCAAAAAGCACAGGAAATATTTAACCAATCGTCAATTTACTCGCTTTGCAAAAAGGACGGCTATGTTGTCCTTGTGAAATTTAAAAACAATACTTATGTAACTAAGTATCTTTCAAAAGAAAAAGCACAATCGCTTTTGAAATAATTTAATAGGTTTTACCTGTCTGTTTAATTATGTTTTACCCAATTTAAACCCAAAACCCTTGAGCAATAATATGCTTATCTTAAACTCCTTTTATAATTCAAACAGACGGTGAACATAAAAAAAGGACTGCCGAGTAGCTACGGCAGTCCTTTTTAGTATTCAATAAAGCGGATAAACCGTTTCGTGTATAAAACGAAATTTATCTCACTTTCTCGAAGTCTAAGCAATATTAAAAATTAAAATTATCGTATCCCCATTTGTCTATCTCGTTATATTTAACATAGGTTCTCTCACTTTTAACCGACAAATATTTTTCGCTGAGTGAACAGATACGCTTTGTCAAATCCTCATAAGCTGACTTTTCTGCCGAGCCGAAAATTGCAATTTCAAACATAGCGCATGGCTCGTCACTGCCCTTGAAATACATATCCGCCTTATCCTCAAGCTTAACCATGAGCCAAGCCTCGCTTTTGCCGGGGATAGCCGTTATGGCATTTCCAAGTTCACTCTTGAGTGCATTTTTGTCTTTAATTTCGCTGTTGGTCATTACATTGATAAAAGGCATATCTTTTCTCCTTTAACCTTTTTACTTTGAAATAGTTATTCCTTTTGCTTCTCTTTGCTGTGCAAGTTCGCTTTCGATTTTGTCTTTAAAATCGCCTGTAAGGTTGTAGAAAAACATAGGAATGATGCAAACGAGAAGAGAAATAGCAGGAATAAGCGATACTATGCTGAACATTCCCTGCCTTACCGAATGTGCCATTTCAATCGGATTGGCAGTTACGTTTGAATTGATAGCTGAAATATCGAAGTCTACTATTATATACATTAATATAATAAATGACGTGCTTATTGCATTGCCGAATTTATTTACAAAGCTGGAAACTGCCGAGCCCATTCCCGTAAGCCTTCTGCCTGTTTTCCATTCCATATAATCAAGGCAGTCACCAATCATAGCGGAAACACAAACGTTGATTGCACCGCAGGGAATAGTAGAAAGAATTAGGCAAGGCACGCAAGCCCAGAAATGATTATATCCTATAAACCACATTGCAAAGCTGCCTGCCGCACCGATAAGTGATGAGCCGATAATTATTTGCTTATAATCAAATTTTTTGAGAAGAGGAGTGACGGCGAGCATTGTGCCCATCATTCCTACTGCCGAGGCAACGCTGAATACGGTTGAAACCGTAGAAATATTTGATTGAAGCGCACTTTCAACCTCAGCCGTGCTTAAACCCGTTAAGTCTTTTCCGATATAAAATGAATATCTTGCAACGTGAACTGCGCCTGCCTGATACATATATCTTGCCGCTGCTAATATGCCCATAAGTGCGGTAAGCATTAACGGCTTGCAGGTGAGTATAAGCTTGAGCGCCGACGGCTCGTTTTTATCCCTTTTAGGCGGGTTTGGAATAACAACTCTTTCCTTAGTTTTGAAATATACACTGACGAAAAGAAGATTGCCTATAATTGAACTTACAAGCGCCATAACTGTATATTTTGTTTTTTCAAGCTCCGTTCCCGATAAATTGAAGTTGGGAAGAACGAAGCCCAAAATCATAAATATAGCCATAGGAACCGCCGAGCCGACTCCGTTAGCCGTTCTTGCTTTGGAAATTATTGAGCCACGCTCGTCTGCATTAGGCGTTAATGCGTTTGGCAGACTCCAAAACGGAACGTCAGACGCTGTATAAATCATACCCCAAGCAATATATGTAATTGCGGCATAAATCATTTTTTTACTGTCGCTTAAATTAGGCGCATAGAAAAGCAAAAGCGTTAATATCGCAACAGGAATAGGCGTATAAAGAATATACGGCTTCATCTTACCCTTTTTCGGATTTGCTCTGTCCATTATGTAGCCCATAATCGGATCATTGATAGCATCCCAAATTCTCACTAAAAGCATAAGAAGTAATACGAAAATCGGAGTTACCTTAAGTACATTTAAGTAAAAGTCAGAAATGTATGAGCTCATGATGGCATAAATCATACCTTGACCGAGAGCGCCTATGCAGTAGGTCATCCATTCCTTTTTCGGTACATAAAAATTCTTGTCCATAAATTTACCCCTTTTAAATTTACGTGGCAGTAGTTAATGTGCTTATATAATTATTCAATTTTGCCCGGATTTGGAAAATATCTGAATTTGACTTTTCCTATAATTTTTTCTTTTTTAACTGTTTTGTTATCCCAATACCTTGAATCCCAACTGTCATTTCTGTTATCTCCCATAACAAAATAACTGCCGAGCGGTACTGTATACGGGCCGAAATTGCCGGTCGGAATACAGTTAGTGATGAAATCCGTTCTTGCTGTGCTTTTGTTGCCGTTTTTGTCGGTTATATAGACAATTCCGTTCTTTACCTCGATAGTTTCACCCGGAAGAGCGATAATCCGCTTTGCAAAAAGCTGTGTTTCATCATCAGGATATTTGAAAATAATAATATCATACCTTTGCGGTTCGTCATTGATATATGCCAAACGGCTTGCAATTATTCTGTCGCCCTCTTGAATAGTGTTGAGCATTGAGCCTGTCGGGATAACAATATTTGCAAAAATGCAGGTTTTTAAGAATATGGCAATGATAAGCGCAACAACAATAGGAGTCATAAAAGAAATTGCTTCCCTCAGTTTTGACTTCTTTTGTTTTTCTTCGCCATTTTTTGCGGTATTATTCTTTTTGCTTTTTTTATTTTTATTCTTTTCCTTTTTAGGCTTTTTGCTGTCTGTAACGCTTTTAGCATCATCATTTTTCTTGAAAATGATGTTTATAGCGTCCGGTTGCTGTGATTGCTCCTTGATTGTCACGTTTTCTTCGTCAAGCATTTGAAGCATTTTTGTAGGACTTTTCTCTCCTATAAAATCGCTAACATCAAACATCATGGCGCCGCATTTTGGACATTCATACCATTCGCCGTTTTTAATCAGTGCATCACAGCCGCATTTTTTGCATTTTGTAATCATTTAAATAACTTCCTCTTGCCGACGCCTGCGAGAATATTTTTGAGAGTGATAATCTCGTCGTAAGGCGTAGCTTTTTCAATCACATTGAAATCTTCTGCGTCGCTGTCTATCACTGTGTTGATTTTAGCCTTGGCTCTTGAATCATAGCCAGAAGCGTCAAGCTTTCTGTCAATATAAAGTTTAAGCGCCTTGCTTTTTTCTCTTACAACTGTAATTTTGTGAGCGCCGCCGCTTACGATTGAGTTTGAGCGAAGATGGCATCTTCCGCATTTTATGTTTACATATCCCTTAACGATTGAAATGTCAATGTCGTCATTATGGGCAATTTCAATATTTTCCTCACCCTTGTAGTTAAACGAAATAGTGAAATCCGTAACAGCCTCACGATTAGGATAACGTTTATCCTCACTGCCGAATTGGAAAATCTTAATTTCAAACGGCTGAAGAGCCAAGTCAATCTTGTCGCCGTAGGAAAAGCTGTCAAAGCTTTCCTTATTTGATTGATTATAAACATTGTATCGCTTGACATCCTTTAAGCTTTCAGGACAACCCATAAGCTTGTTGAGCGTAAGGGTAAGCGACGTTTTCTCGTCTGTCGGATTTCTCAACGCAATTATTCCGTCGCCGTTATCATTCCAGCTAAAGTAACCGTAAATATTGTTTTCCTCAGGGTTTCCGCCGATGAACATTGCGTTTTGCAAAATGTCATAGTTATTCTTTTGCCATTCAATTGCCTTGGCAAGTGTACGCCACTTTGATTTGTTCATCATATTGTAGCTTAAATGAAGTTCATTGAGCGCCTGACCTCTTGCAACGTCAAAATAAATATACTTTTCAAATTCCTCGTCGGTGTAGCTTACCTTTGCGTAAGAACCGTAGATAGGCTCGTGATTATAGATATGCTTTAGCGGCATTTGAATTGCACGTGTGTTGAGAAGATTAAAATACCTTGCGTCACGGAATGTAATTTCCTTATCCACCTGTGCCTGTTGCTCAATATTATCGGCAAAACCGATATCTGCACTGTTTTGAAGCCAAATGCTGTTTACATATTGAAGCCACCAAGGTGATGGGTTCACGTAGCAGGTCATATTAATCCAAAGGCCTTTGCCGTGCTTTTTTCTAAGCTCTCTTATCTTTTTGAAAACCTCAATCCAGCAGTGCCACATTTCACTCACAAAATACATATCATATTCCCCGCCGACAGGATGGCTGTGGTTGGGATTTTTGCAAGGAGAAAGGCAAAAACCGTCAAATTTCCAATAATCAATATCAAATTCCTGAGTCGATTTTAAAATGAAATCGGTTACGTTTTTGATATATGTTTTGTCTGCTACACAAATGTCCTTAGCCTCTGCATTATATGCTCCGAGACCACGCTTTTCCATTTTCTTTGCAAATAAATCAGGCCTGCCGTAACCGCCACGTGGACCGAGCCACAAGCCGAATTTAGTGCCGAGATTAGCGGTAAGCTGAGTGATATCGTAAAGTTGGTTAGGAAACTTTTTGTTAAAACTCCAAAAGCCTGATTTATAATCAACCCAGCCGTCGTCAACAACATAAGCGTCAAGCGGAGCAACGCCGTTTGAAGAAAGTCCCTTTTCAATTTCATAAAATGACTTTTCAATATTGTCTGCCGTTATGTCTTTCATAAAGTCATACCAGCTGTTATATTGAAGCCTTAAGGTTGTCGGTGCGGCAATGCTTTCAATATAGTCGTAAAATGCTTTTTGAACGTCAACGAGTAAGTCGCTTTTTGCACCGCCGACTACTGTAACCGGGCACTTGTATTCTCCGTTAATCTTCTTTCCGATATAATATTTAACTTGACCTATGCCGTAAAGTATAATGTTTTGCGTGCCGGGAAATTCACAGCCGAAGAAAAGAGTGTCAATATAAAACGGTTGACCGAGGGCGGAAAGATATCCGTTAAGTTCAGGACCTTTAATGTCGGTCGGAACGCTGAAATGAGCCTTTGAATTTGTAATTCCAATATGCTCAAGAAGAATATAATCAATCGTTTTATCTCCGGTTTGGACAAAGCTTATCTGCTTTTTTAGCGTGCTTCCGTCAACGCCCGGCCAAAATGTCATAGTTACGGTAATGCCTTGCGTTTCTTCGAATTTGAATGAAAGCTTTCCGTTTTCCTGCTTACTGTCGGCAACCTTAAGCCCTTTTGAAGAAAATTCACTTCCATCTGTAAAATGGAATAAAAATTCAACGCTGTTTCCGTCAGGAACGAAATCCTGACCTGATAAAACGTTTCTTATTTGCGAGGCGTAAAGCGTTCCCTCATGAACAACAAATTCACGTTGTAAAATTTTACTTTCAAGCCTAAACATAAATTCTTCTCCTAATTATAATTGTTCCTCAACCTCTTCAAGCGCTCTTGCAAGCTGGTCAGGGCAGGATGTGCCTTTGAAATTGCAATCAATTCCTTTTAAAGCAGAGATGATTTCCTCAGGCTTTTTGCCTTTAACAAGCGCAGCTATGCCTTGCAAATTACCGTTGCAGCCGCCTGTAAAGCTGACTGAATTAATAGTGTTTGTTTTTTCGTCAATGTCAATAACGATTTGCCTTGAGCAAACGCCGTGCGGTGTGTATGTAAACGTCATTATTTATATTACTCCTTTATACTGTTGCACATAAAACTATTATACATATTTCTGTCTTTCTTTGCAACAGTTTGGCAAACTTTTTAACATTTGTATAGTTTGAACATATTTAATAAAAAAATAAGCTTATGTTGAATAATAAGTGTTGAAATATACAAAATTATATGATATATTTAATGTTGCAGAGTGAAAACTCTTAAAAAATTTTTAGTTTTACGAGGTAAATTTATGGAAAAACTTAAGGTTGGTATCATCGGTGCGGGACGTATCGGTCAGGTACACGCAAAATCAATTACATACCATATTCCGCAGGCTGAAATTGTTGCCATTTCGGATATTTATGTTGACGGCGCAAAGAAAGTAGCACAGGAACTTGGTATTCCTAATTATTATGAGGATTATCACGAGATTTTAAACAATCCTGAGATTAATGCGGTACTTATTTGCTCATCAACGGATACGCACGCAGATATCGCTGTTGAAGCGGCTAAGGCAGGTAAAAATATTTTCTGCGAAAAGCCTGTTGATTTAACAGTTGCTAAAATCAAAAAGGTTATTGAAGCTGTTGACGAGGCAGGAGTTAAGCTCCAAATCGGTTTTAACCGCCGCTATGACCATAACTTTGCAGAGATTAAAAATCTTGAAAACAAGGGCAAAATAGGCGAACTTCAGACTATCAAAATCACTTCACGTGACCCGGAACCGCCTCCAATCTCTTACGTTAAAGTATCAGGCGGTATCTTCCTTGATATGACAGTTCATGATTTCGATATGGCACGCTTTATCGGCGGTGAGGTCGAAGAGGTTTATGCCAATGCCGCAGTTACCGTTGACCCGGCAATCGGTGAAGCCGGCGACGTTGATACTGCTCTTGTTGCTCTTAAGTTTAAGAGCGGCGCAATCGGCGTTATTGATAACTGCCGTAAAGCTGCTTACGGATATGACCAAAGGCTTGAAGTGTTCGGCAGTAAGGGTCAGGCAAGTGCCGCAAATGACACTCCTACCAACGTTTCATTTATTGACGAAACGGGTAATATGACCGATAAGCCGTTATATTTCTTCCTTGAAAGATATATGCAGTCGTTTACTGACGAGATGACAGAGTTTATTGACTGCGTGATTAATGATAAGCCGACTAAGACTACTGTTTATGACGGTCTTGAGGCTCTTCGTTTGGGTCTTGCTGCTAAGCTTTCGGTTGCTGAGCACAGACCTGTTAAACTTTCTGAAATTGAGGCATAATCTATGAAAAGAGTAAGACTTACTATGTCGCAGGCGCTTGTTAAGTTCCTCGACAATCAGTATATCGAATGTGACGGTGTTGAAACAAAGTTTGTCAGCGGTATGTTTGGCATTTTCGGCCACGGCTGTGTTGTCGGCGTTGGTCAGGCTTTGGAGCAGGGCGGTCATAATCTTAAATTTTATCAGGGTAAAAATGAGCAGAATATGGCTCTTGCCGCTGTTGCTTATGCAAAGCAGATGGACAGAAAGGCAATTATTCCCTGTGTATCTTCTATCGGTCCGGGCGCTACCAATATGGTAACTGCCTGTGGCTGTGCAACTGCTAACAGAATACCGCTTCTCGTTTTGCCCGGCGACACTTTTGCATGCCGTCAGCCGGACCCTGTTTTGCAGCAGGCAGAATTTTTTGATAACTACGGCAGAACGGTAACAGATGCTTTCAAGGGCGTTTGCCATTATTTTGACAGAATACTTCGCCCTGAGCAGCTTATGACAGCGTGCATTAACGCTATGCGTGTGCTTACAGACCCTGCCGATACAGGCGCTGTTTGCCTTGCTATGCCGCAGGATGTTGAGGGTGAGGCTTATGATTATCCTGAGCATTTCCTTCAAAAGAGAGTATGGCATCTTGACAGGCGTCCTATATCTGCCGCTCAGCTTGAACGTGCAACAAGGCTTATTAAAGAGGCTAAAAAGCCTATTATTGTTTGCGGCGGCGGTGTAAGATACAGCGGTGCTGAAAATGAACTTCTTGAATTTGCAACGAAATATAATATCCCTATTGCCGAAACTCAGGCAGGCAAGGGATTAATTAAATGGGATAATCCGCTTAATGTCGGCGGTATCGGCGTAACAGGCGGAAAAGCGGCTAACGTTATCAGTCGTGATGCTGACCTTGTTATTGGTGTCGGCACTCGTTTTACCGATTTCACAACCTCATCAAAGTGGCTTTTTAATGAGCAAAGAAAGGTTTTGGGTATCAACGTTTGCCCGTTTGACGCTTATAAAATGGATGCCGAGGCTATTGTTGCCGACGCTAAAGAGGCAATCACTGCTCTTATTTCCTCTTGTGAGGGATATAAGAGTGAATATACAAACGAAATTGAAAATGCTAAGGCAGAGTGGGATAAAATCGTTGATAAATATTATTCTACAGAGCTTGAGGGCGGGCTTAACCAAACTCTTGCACTCGGCATAATCAATGAATTTATGGACAATGATGCTATTGCACTTGGCTCGGCAGGCTCACTTCCGGGCGATATGCAACGTCTTTTCAGACCTAAGGACCGTGGCACTTATCATATGGAATACGGTTATTCAAATATGGGTTATGAGGTAAACGGTGCTCTCGGTGCTAAGCTTGCTAAGCCTGAAAGTGAGGTTTACACTTTCTGCGGCGACGGTTCATTCATTATGGGCCACAGCGAACTTTATACTGCTTTGCAGGAAAATCTTAAAATCAACGTTTGCCTTTTTGATAATATGGGCTGGGGATGTATTGAAAATCTCCAAAACAACCAAGGTACTGACACCTTTGGTACTGTTTTCAGAGCGAGAAATCCTGTAACCGGTATGCTCGACGGTGACGAAATTGACGTTGATTTTGCCAAAATTGCTGAGGGCTACGGCGCTAAGGCTTATACTGTTCGTACGTCTGACGAATTGCGTGAGGCATTAAAGGACGCTAAAAAGCAGACTAAGAGTTGTCTTTTTGATATCAAGGTTTTGCCTAAAACTATGACTCCGGGATTTGAGTCTTGGTGGAGAGTTGGCGTTGCCGAGGTTTCAAAGAGCGAAAGAGTTGCTAAGGCGTACGATGATATGCAAAAGCACATTAAAGAAACATTTGACTATTAATTTTGAAAGGTAATATAAATATGCTTAATCCTGATAAAGTAAAGCTTGCCATTGCTCCAATCGGTTGGACTAATGACGATATGCCTGATTTGGGCGCTGAAAATACGTTTGAACAGTGCATAAGTGAAATGGCACTTGCAGGCTTCAAGGGCTCCGAAATAGGTAACAAATATCCTAAAGACCCTGATGTTTTAAAAAAATATCTTGATATTCGTGGCTTGCAAATTTGCAACGCTTGGTTTTCGTCGTATCTTACTTCTAAGCCTTATGAGGAAACAATTGAGGCTTTCAAAGCTCATTGCGATATGCTTTATAAGCTTGGCGCTAAGGTAATAGGCGCTTCTGAGCAGGGCAACTCTATTCAAGGCTGTCTTGATAAGTCAATTCTTGATGAAAAGCCTTATTATACTGACGAGCAATGGGAGATTGTTACTAAAGGCTTTAACGAAATGGGCGCTTATGCAAAATCCAAGGGTATGTTCTTTACTGTTCATCACCATATGGGTACAGGCGTTCAAACAGTTGAGGAAATTGATAAATTAATGGATATGACAGACCCTGATTTGGTTTATCTTCTTTTTGACTCAGGTCATCTTACCTTTGCAGGTATCGACCCTGTTCCTGTTTTGAAAAAATATATAAATCGTGTTAAGCACGTTCACCTTAAGGATGTAAGAATGGACGTTTATAATAATCAGGTTGTTCCTAATCATATGTCATTCCTTGATGCGGTAAGAGCAGGCGTGTTCACCGTTCCGGGCGACGGCGATGTCGATTTCAAGCCTATTTTCGATATCCTTGCCGATAATGATTACGAGGGCTGGGTTGTTGTTGAGGCTGAGCAGGATCCTGCAAAGGCTAATCCGTTTGAGTATGCAGTTAAGGCAAGAAAATATATTGCAGAAAATACAGGTCTTTAATAAATTAAATATTTCAAATCTATAATTGAATTGATATAAACAAAAAAGAGAAGCATTTGGGGCGCACTACATAAAGAATAATTGCTCAAAAAAATAAATAAACAGCGAAATACTGCGTTAAAATTATAGCGCAGGCGGCAAGCCTTCACTATAATTTATGCCTTGTCTTTCATCTGTTTCTTTTATTTTTGAGTGCGAAGCAGTTTAAACAAACTGATTTTGTTCAGTGTGCATTAATAAAATCCTGTTAATACTTGCGTATTAGCAGGATTTTTTAATAGTGCAATGGGCAAAACTCAGAAAGTTTAAACCACATTCTTCTTTATGCAGTACGCCCCCTTATTTGCTTCTCTTTTTTTCAATTATTAGGTTTATTATTATAAAAATTACTGCGCCGAGTACACCGCCGAGCGTGTTATAAACAATGTCAGAAAACTGAAACGTACCTTTTGAAAAAATAAGTTGAGTTATTTCAATAAAAGCAGAAAAACATAAAGATGAAAGTAGGGTTATAAGCAATGTTTTGGCACTTTTTTCTTTCCTTTCAAATGTCAAAGCCCAAAGTAATCCGAACGGAAAAAACATTGCAATATTGCCTATAACCTGATAGTCAAGCCCTGTGTATTGTGTTTTAAAAATTTTCCATCCGCCAAAAACATCACTAAGTGAATCGTAGCTGAAATCTCTTTGAAAAAGAGTTCTGTATATAACTATAAAAAAGTAGATTAACAGTAAAAACAAAAACAGACGGTCTTTGTTTTTCAGACTTTTAAAAAAGCCTTTAATTGTATTTTTAAAGCCTGAATTTTTAAACGTTGGCAAGGCAGACATAACTAAAAAAGCAAATATCAGACCCGGTACCAAAGTAAAAATCAGCGTGCGAAGTATATCTTTAAACATCATCAGCATAGCGAATACCTCGTTATTTATTTAATGCTTTTTTGAAGGCGTAAAGAAGCTTCTTTCTAAATATAACAGCAAATACCGCAATCAAGGCAATTAATATGTATCGAACTATGTTGAATTTATAAAGGAGAATGCAAATAAGCATAAATGCTAAAACTGCAATACCTAAAATCATAAATATGCCATCGTTGTAAACATTTCCTGTTTTTTCCTTTTTTGCAATGTATTTATATAATAAATAATGTGCAAAGCAAAATACTATATATGAAAATACAGTAGTATAACCTGCGGCGATAAAACCGTATTTTTTAATGAATACTAAATTTAAAATAATATTTACAACTGCACCTAAAACAGAAACGAACATAACATAATTTGTTTTTTCAAAGTAAAACTCAACATTTACGTAAAACACATAAATGAATGTAAAGAACATTGAAGCTGCAACAGGAGGAAATATCCACTTAGCTTTAATATATTCGGGTGCAACGAATATAGTCAATATTTCAGGCCCGAAAAGCATAAACACACATATAAGTCCTGCCATAAATATTGCTAAAAATGCAGCAACTTTTTTTATATTCTCACATTTTTTACTCTTAAGGCTTTCGTAAAGTGTGGGCACAAAAGAATTATTAATCGCATTTACAAAAAGCGTTATAACTGCCGCTAAATTATATGATACGCCGTATATCGCCGCCTCACTTGCACCTATCATTTTGTCAATCATAATTCTGTCAGACTGACCGAGAACTATTTGAGATAAATAGTGTGGAATTAGCGGAATACTAAACGAAAGCGCAAAGCGCCAAAATTCTTTATTAAAAAAGGTTTTGCCCCTAATACTTTGAATTATGTAGAAAATAAGACCTGCACAAATTTGAACTATTGCAAATGAAATAACCCTTGCCTCAGCTTTGTATTGCGTTGATAATACGGCAATTACACCGATTATAGGACCGAGAGAGGAAGTTATAAGTGTTACAATAACAAGCCCTTTATATTTATATTCGTATCTTTGCCTTTGCGACCAAAAAAGATATGCAGGTTCAAAAAGCATTTGTGCAAACATTGTAACCATAAATAGTGTCGAAAGGCCAAAAATATGGTTGAAAAAGTTGTGGAATATAAGATATGCAATAAAAAAACAAATTGTAATACAAGAGGAAAGCGTTTGAATTGACGAAATAAATTCGTTGCGCCGATTCTCGTATTTTGACATACCGTTTAGTATTAAATTGCCTGATAAATTGAAGGTGACAATTACATTAATAATTGAATACCATGATTGATAAACAGTAAATTCGCCGTACTGCTCGGTTGTCAAAAGCCTTGTAAATATAGGCATTGATATCATTGTAATGCCCTTTTGAAGCAAATTGCAAAATGTAAACCAAACAGCCGCACGAACAGCAACGCTGAGAGAAAAATATTTAGTTTTTAATTTCTTCAGCTTTTCCATATTTTATTATCAAGCCTCTTCAATGCTTTTCTTTGCCGAATTTTCAGCTTTTTTAAATGCCGTATCGTAACCGCACACCATACCCAAAACACACATAACAAATACGCCTATACTTGATTTTATAATTGCTGTGCCTATGGCGCTGATTATAAGTGCTATAAATATACTGAGTGAAAGAATTTTTATTCCTTTACTGATTGTGATTTTGTTAATCGGAACGAAAACAAAGCCTACCATAATAAAGAAGATTATCGCACCAATATAACCAAATTCACCAAATACCATTCCGAGATAGCAGTCGTTAAGAAAGGCACCATAGGTTTGATTAAGACCGTATCTTTTAGTAAAACCGTATTGTTTATATAAAACGGAATAATATCTTGCCGCCATATCAGAGCCGTATGTCGCAAAACCGGAGCCAAACGGCAGATATTTGTTTGCTGTTTTAAAGCCGTATCGCAGGAGTACCATTCTCGGCGATTCCTCGTCACGCAAATATGTATTAATTTGCAGTGTCGATGCAATCATTATGCATATTGAAAGAATTAATGTATTACCTGTTGTAAATTTAGTTTCCTTTTTTCTTCTCCAAATAAAGGATAATACAATATAAACAACTAATATTATGTAAACAACGCCTTTTGTTGTTAGCAGCATGTCAAATGCCGTCATAATTTTATATGCCAGCATTTCCTTTGGCGATGAATTGCTAAAATGCAATATAAGAAAACAGCAGGCAACAATTAAGCCGTATCGTGAGCTATTGTTGAATACAAAAAAGTACTCGTTAATACCGTATCTTACATCTTTACCTGTCATTCCGATATTAAAAAACAAGGAAATAAAGCCGCAAAGAGTCGAAATTGAAATAAAAAGTTTTGATAACGGAGCAAGATATTGTATCATTCTTTTTTTCTTGTCGTACTCGGCAACCTGCTTGTAAACAATAAATACGATAAATATTTTAACAAGGCAGATAAAGTCAACTATTATCGGCAGAGGAGAAGTTATAAGTTTGCTTACAAAATTACCTACGAAAGTGATAAGTGAGCAAACAATTAAAAGGATTAAAAGTGTTAAATCATTACCCTTAATTCCTTTTTTAAAAGAAAAGTAAAGCGTATAGATAATGCAGATAATACATAGTATCTCGTCACAGTATGCTATTTCGTTCCAACTTGTATGATATTCGGCAAATAAGCTGAAAGGTAATAATACTATAAAAAACGCAAAAATCAATTCACGCAGGGATAGTTTAAATGTTAATTTTGGTGCCATCGGTTATTATTTCTCCACTATTATTCAAAAGATTTTCTAAGCTGTTTACATGCGTCAATAAAAATGCCGACGTCAACGCTGTAACTTAAATATTGAACGCCGATTTCTTTCCACATTTTCAAGTCCTGTGGTGTGTCAACAAATGTGCCGACTACCTTGCCTTTTGCCTTTGCACGTTCAACGATATCCTTCATAGCGTTTACAACAACAGGGTTATTAACCTGACCGGGAATGCCAAGTGACTGCGAAAGGTCATAAGGTCCGATAAATAAGATATCAACGCCCTCGACGTCGAGTATTTCGTCAAGGTTTTCAATCGCTTTAATTCCCTCAAGCTGAAGAATGATGAGCACATCCTTTGAACTTTCAAAAAACTTGTATCTGTCGCAATTTGAATAGTCAGCCGCTCTTACGAATCTGCAAACGCCCCTCATTCCGTAAGGGTAGAATTTAGCAAATTTAACTACGTTTTTCGCTTCTTCGGCATTGTTAATTTGCGGTACCTGTATGCCGTAAGCACCTATGTCAAGCGCTTTGCCGATTGTGTTTTCGCCCCTGTCTTTAAGTCTTATAATAGGAACAGTATTTCTTGCCTCAGCCGCACGAATATTGTTTTGCTGATTTTCAATTGTAACAGGTCCGTGCTCCATATCAAGTATAACATAGTCAAAGCCGGCAAGACCGACCGCTTCAACAAACATAGGGTCGCTTGTTTTCATAAAAGGACCGTATACAAATTCGTTGTTATTTAGCTTATCTCTGAAAATTTTTAAAGTTTCTTTCATAATTATTCCTCAATTTTATAAAGACTGTTGTAAATTGCATCTGCAATTTGGAAGTCCTCTTTTTCGTCAATGTCAACCGCTTCGATTTCATTTACTTCAACTATATACGGCTTTTCGCCGATGCGTCTGTTGAGGGAAGTGATTACGCTTGAATTGTAAATGTAAAATCCGCTTGTTTCCTCATAAAGCGGCTCTAAATCCTGCGTTCTCGGAATATTGTCAAGTTCATAGTTAAACGGCTTGCCGTCTTTCCATAAGAAGTCTTGAAGCTTTTTTGCCGCAAAGGAGGAATCGTATTCACCGCTTAAAACAGCATCAAGCCCTTTTTCAATCGATTCCTTAGATATAAACGGTGCGGTTGTGTGCGTCATAACATAAACGTCGGCGGGCACGTCCTTTGCAAATGCCTTTAAAACTTCGTTCATTTTAGTGGTATTTTGGTCTAAACTTTCGCTTCTTTTAAGATATTTTACACCGCTTGGTATGTATTTTTTTATTTCTTCATTGCTGCAATATACATATACCTCGTCAATTTTTTCTATTTTTAACAGCGTTGAAAGAATATAATAGCAAAGTGGCTTGCCGTTGGTAAACGCTTTCGTGTTTTTCTGCGGCAATCTCTGATTATTAAGTTTCATAGGTACTATTGCAACAATTTTTTTCATATCTTTTTCCTCAATGGTTTATTTTTAGTGATAATCTTTCGTACAGGCATTTTCTTTATGCTTTATAATACAGGGATTTCCGATAACAAGCGAATTATCCGGAACATCGAAATCCACAAAGCTGTTGGCAGCAATTAAAACATCATTGCCTATTGTAATTCCACCGACAATACTTGCATTTGCGCCTATGTATATGTGATTTTTGAGCGTAGGAACACCCTGCCTTTTTCCCGACTTTACCATTCCTATTGTAACACCGTGAGAAATGGAAATATCCTCGCCTAATTCAGCCTCAGGGTTGACAACTATTGATGACGGATGGCCCAATGTTAAGCCTTTGCCGATTTTTGTTTTATAAGATATTTCATTATTCATTTTATGAGAAAGCTTTGAATGAAGAAAAACGAAGAGCGGCTTTAAAATTCCCTTTTTACCCGCCATTCTAAGATAAAAAACGTATCTAAATCCTCTGTTTTTTATGATTGAATAGCAAAGATAGGGAAAAGAATAATGCTTTTTTGTAATTGCTTCTAAATCGTATTTTACGGTTTCTGTCATTTTGCTAAAACCTCATCTAAATTTACTCTTTCAAACGTTTCAAGCTCACCACCACGTGTGGCGTTATATATTTTTATACCATGACTGTCGGCATAGTCTTTTGCGCATTTGTAGCCGACCCTCATTCTTATAGGGTTTGACACAGCGTTTTTGTCAACAAAGCCGCTTTCAACCACGTGGCTTTTTGAACCCTTAGGATAACTGCAATCACAGCCTAAAAGATAAATTTCCTTAAAGCCCATATATACGGCAATTTCAATAAGCGAATATGTTATCGAATAGCCGTCATAAACAATTTCATAAGCATTGTCGCTGAATTGTGCATTGTATTCGCCGAATTTGACGTCAAAATAATGATAGTCGCTATTATAGGGGAAGAGTATAAAATCATTCGGTACATCATAGTACTTCTTGATAACGTCGGCGCAAAAAGCAGTCTTAAATTTTGTGTTTTTTATCACGTCCTGCATGGCGCCGTAGACAAATTTGTCCTGTATTCCGTAAAAATCAGGTCTAAAATCCGTTTTGTCAAAAAGCTTGATTATTGAATTAACGCCAAAGGTATATTCATCTTTTAATTTTTCAAGATCGTCAATTGTGAGTGACGGACCTGTTGCAATTATAAAGCAACGCTCACCGTTATATTTATTTTCAAATTCCTTAAGCCTTGAAAATTGGCGGTCATCAAAGCCGTTTGCTCGTTTTTTTGCGTTTTCTTCAAGTTCTTTTTGCGATTTTCTTGTTCTCATTCTCCAATAACCGAGTCTGAAATTTTCATAAAGAGGGTTGCCCTCAAATATTTTTAAGATTTTGTCCTTTGTGTTCATCAAATAAGTCCTTTAACCTTTAAAAACTGCTCTGCCTTATATTCTGTCGGCAGGTATTTTCTGTAATTGATACAGTTATTTATATATTCATCACTTGTTGCAAGTTTTCTTAAATCGTCCTCGTTCCAATTATTGTTTACTATTCCTAATTTTTCAGCTTTAATATAGCTTGCATTGTAGGGAATGTCGGTAGTGATAACAGGTGTTGCAAGCGCAATGGATTCGACAATTGACACCATATTGTTGTCTTTCTCGGTGTAAACAAGCATAGCAATTGATTTTTTAAGTATTTCAATAAGCTTGTTGTGGCCGAGCTTGCCTGTAAAAATAATATTTTTATCAGCACCGAGGTCTTTTGCAAGTTTGCACAAATTTTCCTTTTCATCGCCGTCGCCCATTATATAAAGCTTTGCGCTGTCGTCATATTTATTTAAGTATTTTGCAAAGGCTTCAATCGATTTTTCAATATGCTTTCTTGAAATTAATTGAGAACTTATAGCAAATTGATTGTCCTTTTCTCTGCAAGGGGTGAATTTTTCAATATTAACGCCGTGGTCGATAATCGTATCTGATACATTTTTGCAGTATTTTGAAATAAATTCCCTTGACTGAACGCTTCTTGCAACAATAAGCGCTTTTTTAAATCCTGTTTTTGCAACAATGCCATACCAAAATTTGGAAGCAAGCCCATGAAAAATACGATTATGCTTACCAAGTTCTTGCCAAACAATTAGATTTTTAGGAGTGCAAAGCGCTAATTTGAGAGAATTGAGTGAAAATACTTCGCTCGTGATTATTAAATCAAAATTGCCTGATTTTGCGATTTTCTTAACCTCCGGGCAGTAGGGGAGAGTGTGCGGCGGAAAAAGTTTTGTAAGCCTTGTCCTCATCCAAATAATATTTAAAGGATAGCTCTCGTTCTCGCTTGGCTTATATAAATCGGATGCAGCAAGCGTAACGTCGCACCCCTTTTTCTTAAAAGCTAAGCACAAATCGTAAATCATCGTGTCCTTAATTGTATTAACTTTTTTAATATTCCTGTTCTCATTGGTATAAAGAATAGGGTTTACAATTAATACTTTCATATTTCACCAAAAAAATTTATTTGAGTTGAGCCATAATATCGGCGTCTACGATTTCCTCTCCGGTTTTGTTTTTTAGCTGCTCTCTCGATTTTTCCGAAAGGCCGTCATTAATTTGAGCGTTCATATCGCAGGTTGAAAGTTTGTCAAGCTCAGCCTTTGTAACCTTGCCGTCACGGTAGTCACGGCAGATTTTGTTTTCATACATTGAATATTTGTTTTCTTTAAAAAATCTAAGGAATTTGTGCTTAATAACCCAAGCGGCAGGAACCCAAATATACTTGTGCATGGCAGGGGAAACCGAGCCTATCATCCAGCACTGCCTGTCGCAATGGCGCACTTTTTCTCTGACTCTGTCCGCCTGCTCACTGTTCCAAAGAGTGTCCCAATCCGTTTCGTTAAGATTGCCCATAACCTCTTTTTCCTTAGTTCCGTTGCAGGGCATAACATCGCCGTAAGGGTCAATGAAAAAGGTATCAAATGCCATATCGCACGGTAAAAGCCTTTTTTGACCGTATATGTAATTGATTAAGCCGTGGTTGAAATATGCTCTAAACCATTTCTTAGGCGAATTTGATTTTAAAAGCTCGTTAATAAGCCCCTCAAATTCTTTTGCAACCATCGGTCTGTCTTTAATAATGTTTTTAGCCTCAACAAAATAAAATGAATTGTGAAGTGACGCTGTTGCAAATTCCATATTCATCTTGTTGCTTAATTTATAAAGTTCAACAAGGTCTTTCGCATTTTCGTCCTGAACAGTCATACCGAATCCGACGTCAGGGTGATTCATTTCAACAAGCTTTTTAAGCGTTGTGTAGCCCTTGTTAAAGCCGTCTTCAAGACCACGGATTTTATTGTTCGTTTCCTCCAAACCCTCAATCGAAATACGAATACCTACGTTTGGAAATTCCTCGCAAAGTTTTATAATCCTGTCGGTAAAAAAGCCGTTTGTTGATATAACGATGCGGTCACTCTTTTTGTAAAGCTCACGAACTATATCGCCTAAATCTTCTCTTATAAACGGCTCTCCGCCCGTAATATTGGTAAAATACATTTGCGGCAGCTTCTTTATTGTCTCAACCGTCAGTTCTTCCTCAGGCTTTGACGGCTTTTTATATCTGTTACACATATTGCACCTTGCGTTGCAACGATATGTAACTATTACTGTTCCGTTAAGTTTTTTCATTTTTCCACCTACATTACGAGTTGTATATTTCAATAAGTTTTTTTGCGTATGTTTCAACTGTGTCAAATTCTTTTTCGGCGCAGTTTTTAACCATATATTCAAGCGTGGCGTCATCTAATTTGTCAATCGCTTCTTCAAGCGCTTCGCTGTTACTCGGCGGGATAAGATAACCCGTTTTGCCGTCGTCAATAAGTTCGGGAATACCGCCGATATTTGACGCTATAACAGGCGTTTGATACATAATGCTTTCCATTATTGAAAACGGGCAATTTTCATACCAAATGCTCGGATAAACCGTGCACTTCGCTTTTCTTATAAGTTCTTCAAGCTCCTTACCTGATTTAAAGCCGATATTTTTCAAATTAGGAGCGCTGTCTACCTTATCCTCAATCGGACCTGAGCCGGCACAAATAAAGTCTTTGTTTTTTGCGCCTATAAGAGTTTCAATGCCCTTCTCCTGCGCAAATCTGCCGAAATAAAGAACATAGTTTTCTTTCTCACTTTTCTTCGGCTCGATTTTGTCAATAAAATTGTGAAGAGTGACTGTTTTATTTTTGAAAACGGGATTGGTGTCGAGCATATTTTTCATAAATTCGCTGCAACAAATAATGCTATCAATCCTCGAGTATATTCCGTTTTTATTATAAATCTCCGCTTCGAGCGTGCCTAAAAGAGATTTTAATGTTGAATTATGTATGCACTTGTTTGCAGTACAGTTTTTAAAACTGCCGCCTATGCATTTTTCACAAGGAGTATTTGTGTGAATATCCATCATCATATGATTCGGACAGACAAGTTGAAAATCGTGTGCCGTGTAAATAAGCTTGATTTTCTTATTGTGATTTTTGTCATAATCCTTAACTGCATAAATAATGCTCGGAGTAAGCTGAAAATTGAAGTTGTTAAGATGAACAACGTCAGGCTCGAATTTGTCAAGAAGCTTTTTCATCTTGTTCCTTGCTTCCCTTGAATAAACGGTTTTAAGGGAAAGCTTCAGCTTCTTTAATGCCGAACTGTTATGAAAATCCATGGCCTCGGTATAAAGGTCAAGGCTGTTTGAAACAATCCTGCCCTCGTGCTCCATACCGAAATATTCAACCTCGTGGCCTATTGATTTAAGGTAAGCGCCGAGCTTGAACATATATGTTTCCGAACCGCCGTTAGGGTAGAGAAACTTATTTACCATCAAAATTTTCATATTTGCATCTCCGAGTTACTTTTTGTATAGTGATAATGTTTTTTCGGTTATATCGTCCCAATTATATTTTTTGCAAATATAATCCTGAGCCTTTTCCTTGTATTCTTTTACAATATTTTCATTTTCAAGAAGAAAGCGTAATTTATTTTCCAAATCTTCTTTATCGCTTTTTTTGAAATAAACTGCATTTTCCTCGCAAACTTCGGTACATTCCGCAATGTCGGAAGTAAGGCAACAATTTGAATAGCTCATTGCCTCTAAAAGGCTTAGCGGCATACCCTCAAGGTCGCTTGGTAAAACGTAAATATAGGCATTTGAATAAAGCTCTTCAAGCACTTCACCTTGAACAAAATCGGTAAAGATAATATCATCTCTGCCGTTTGCACATTCCTTGACCTCGTTAAAATAATCGCTTGTGTGGCTTGCACCGCCTGCAATAACAAGCTTTTTATCCGTTTCAAGATTTTTATATGCTTCAATCAAAAGCTTAACCTGCTTTTCCGGCACTATCCTGCCGAGGAATAATATGTAGTCGTTCTTTTTTAATCCGTATTTTTTATTTATTTCGTTATCATTTTTGATTACAGGTCTTTCAACTCCGTTTGGAATAAAAACCGTATCTCTGCCGTACGTTTCTTTAAAATAGTTTTGAACATTCTTTGAAAGAACTATAATTTCATCTGCATATTTTGCGGCGTTTCTTTCTCCGTATTTTAAAAATCTTGTTGCGAAACCGCCCCATTTAGCTCTTTGCCAATCAAGCCCGTGAATTGTAACAACAACTCTTTTGCCGAAAAGCTTTGGCAAAAACGACATTGAGGCAGGACCTTCTGCATGGATATGAACAACGTCACATCTTGAAAAGCTTACCCTTATTGCAGAGAGCAAACTATAAACTATTGCATTTAGCTTGCTGTTTTGAAAGGTAAAAACAGTTTTAATCTTTACATTTTTTAAGTTAATGCTGTTGTTATCAACATCAAATTTGCTGCCCGATACGTGGTGACCTTTTCTGTTATAAACAATAACGTCATTGCCGAGTTCCGCTTCTCTTTTTGCAAGTTCTTCTACAACTATTTCGACACCGCCCTCTCTTGACGGTATTCTTTTGTGACCGAACATAGCAATTTTCATAATAAAACCTTACTCTTGTTAATTTATAATCTATTCTGCGCCCTTGTGGGTGAGCACAACGCCGACTGTTTTAAACAGAATTTGAATATCAAGAAACGGCGACCACTCGTCGATATATTCACAGTCGAGTTTAACAACCTCTTCAAAATCCTGAATGTCGCTTCTGCCTGATACCTGCCATTTGCCTGTAATGCCGGGCTTCATTGAAAGCCTGCGCTTGTGGTGGCTCTCATATTTTTCAAACTCGTCAACCGTAGGCGGTCTTGTTCCCACAAGGCTCATATCGCCCTTTAAAACGTTCCAAAACTGCGGCAATTCATCAATGCTTGTCTTTCTTATGAATTTGCCGACTTTAGTAATTCTCGGGTCATTGTCCATTTTAAACATATGACCGTCCATCTTGTTTTGCTCCATCAATGCTTTTTTGCGCTCTTCTGCGTCTTGATACATTGAACGAAGCTTATATATATTAAATATACGTCCGTTTTTGCCGACTCTTTGCTGCTTGAAAATCAGCGGACCCGGTGATTCTATTTTAAGCGGAATTGCAACAATTAAAATAATAGGAAGCGACAAAACAGTTCCTACTATTCCGCCGATTATGTCAACAAATCTTTTTAAAGCAAGTTTGCCGGGGCTCATAACCGTAGGTGCAAACTGCGCCATAGGATAGTCGCTTTCAATTACACAGTTTAAATTATTATATTTACTTTCGGTAACAATTTTTTCAAGCGACGGGATATTCACATTAACCGTAATGCCCATATCCTCAAGTTCTTCAATAATTTCGTTATATTCGGGCAGCATATCCATTGACTCAACATTGATATAAGCCTCATCAAGGGACGCAGTCCTTATCCAGCCGATAATGCTGTCAGCATTGGCAACAACGGGAACACCGTCGATATCAAAAATGCTCTTACCGTTTTTAAGAATAAAACCGTTTTCGTTAAAATCGGTGTCTATCAGTGCAACTGCAATAACATTGTTGGTCCAATTTTCTTTAAGCTTAGGTATAAATTCACACGCTCTTCCATAGTTGGAAATTACACCTACTCTTGTTGCAAATTTACTTTTTGAAAATTTCTTTATCATATAATGCTTAAAAACATATCTTCCCAAAAGAGAAAACGCAATGTAAAAAGCAAATGATGATAAAAACAGATAACGTGAGTCAATAATTGGATTTTTAGTCAAAATCAGCATCACGCCGAATAAGGCGTATGTAAGAAAACAGTTTTTCAGCGTTGAAGTAAGCTCAAATTCTCTGTTTCTGACGGAGAAATTAATCTCAACCGAGAAGTATAGAAATACTATGATTGCCGAAAGAAGCAAAACAATAGTATATTCAACCTTGTCGTTTCGCTCATAGTTCTGAATTTTCGGAATAATTAAGCCGAAAATCAAGTAAGCGACAGCGTGTGACGCAAAAAGAGATATTAAATTTATAATAAATTCTATTCCGCTTTGAAAGCGCTTTTGCTGATTCACAAAAATACACCCTGTCTTGTTTGATTTTTAACGGTAGTTGTAATGATAATTGTAGTTGTAGCCGTATTTTGATTTGTATTTGTAGCCACGATACTTGCCGTAGCTGTAATATTTCATTCCGTTTGACTCTGTAGCATCGTTTAATACGAAGCCGACTATGTTGGCACCGAGAGAGGTGAGAGAGTCAACTGCTTTTTTCGTGCTTTGCGTATCGGAAATTCCTGCTTTTACAATCATTATGTATCCGGTACTCTTTGTCGCAAAAGCGGTCGGGTCCGTTACAAGATTGACAGGCGGTGTGTCAATAAATACGCAATCGTAATGTTGCTTAACAAACGCCAAAAGCTTATCCGTTCTTTCACTTGATAAAAGCTCTGACGGGTTTGGCGGAATTTTGCCGGCCGTAAGAACAGAAAGATTTTCAATATCTGTTTTCGATACGGTGATGTTGTCAGTAAGGCCAGCCAAAATCTCCGAAAGTCCGTTTTTTACAGGAATGGAAAATAATCTGTGAACGGTCGGGTTTCTCATATCTGCGTCAATAAGAAGTGTTTTCTTACCCATTTGAGCAAAAGATACTGCCATATTAACACTGTTAATTGATTTACCGTTGTTGGCAGTAGGACTTGTTACGATGAATACAGGACATTCATCGCCCTTTTGCGAGAAAAGGAGGTTTGTACGAATTGAACTGTAAGCCTCTTTAACAATAAACGGGGAAGAGGAGGAAAGAATTTTTTTCTGGTCCTCTCTTGAAAAGTGCATATTCTTGCTTTCGTTGTTTTTCTTTTTTGAAAGTGCCATTTTTTATTCTCCCTTCTTTCCTGAAATCTGATTTGCAACGTCCTCCATAGTGGCGCCGTTGTGCAACGACTTCTTTTCGTCAACAGGTAAAAGGCGAGGAACGGTGCCAAGAACGGGAATATCAAAATCTCTTGTCAAATCGCTTTCGGTCATAATTCTTGTATCAAATAATTCTTTGATAAAGAATACTGCGAATGCTGCAACAAATGCAACAGCAAAGCCGATAAGCACATTCTTTTTAAGATTTGGCGATGATGGCTTGCTCGGCGCAGAAGCATAGTCAATAACCTCAACTCCGCCGACCTTAAGAACTCTTACAATTTCATCAGGTGCAAGCTCGGCAATAATGTTTGCAACATCAGCCGAGAACTGATTGTTTTCGGTTGTTACATTTACCTGAAAAGCAAGAGTAGACTCAACCTGAGAGGTGGAAATCATTTTTGAAAGCTGAGTTGCCGTTGTGCCGTCTGCAAGCTTGTCTGCAACCTTGTTTAAAAACGTGCGGCTGTTTACAACGAACATATATGTATTAACAAGTCTTTCTGAAGCATCAAGGTCACTTGACGTTATGGTTCCTGTTGAGCCGACAAGGTTGTCGTTATTGTTGTTTACATAAAAACTTACACCTGCCGTGTATTTCGGCTTGATAAGCAAATTTGTAACGCAGCCTGAAAGTGCTGCTCCGATAAATGAAATAATAAGTATTATTGCCGCTTTTTTTCTGAGCATCATAAATACTTTTCTTAAATCAATTTCAATTTCTCTGTTTTCTTCCATAGGTACCTCCGATTAATTAGTCCTATAATTATAATTAAATATATAAATATATTATAACAGTATATAGCATATATGTCAAACTAAATACTAACCAAAAAACAGAACGTTTTTTTATATATTATCACAATAAAAAGGCGACCTTTTTTCAAGGCCGCCCTTATTGAAATTAATTATAACTCGTAGTCAATAGCAACGCTTGTTTCGGCAACCGAATGCATATGCTTTTTTACCACGGAGCAATGATATTCGTCATTTTGATATTCATCAAGTGCATTTCTGTCATCAAGCTTAACCTGCAAAATGATGTCGTATGACCTTTGCGAGTGAAGAAAATCAACACCGACCTCAATCCCACGAAGAAGGGGGACATTACCCTCCATTGATTTCAAAATATTTGCCGCCTTTTCACATTCTTCCAAGCTGTTGTCCTTAAGCTTGAAGCATACAATATGCTTAATCATAGTTGTTCTCCTTTAAATAAAATAGTTCTTTTTGTCGAAAGACAAATAAAAAATGAAGCCGACGTACGAGTCGGCTTCAAAATAAACTTATTTAGCGATATCCGAAGCACGTGATTCTCTGATAATATTAACCTTAATCTGTCCCGGATATTCCATTTCGCTTTCGATTTTTTTAGCGATTTCATGAGCAATATATGGCATTTTTTCGTCATTGATAACGTCAGGCTTAACCATAACTCTTACTTCACGACCTGCCTGAATTGCATATGCTCTTTCAACACCGTCGAAGCTTGTGGAAATCTCTTCAAGCTGCTCTAAGCGCTTGATGTAATTTTCAATATTTTCTCTTCTTGCACCCGGCCTTGCCGCACTTACTGCATCTGCTGCCTGAACAAGACACGCAACAATAGTTTTACATTCAATCTCACCGTGGTGGGCTGCGATTGCGTGAACGATAGCGTCGCTTTCCTTGTATTTCTTAGCCCATTCAACACCTAATGCGATGTGAGAACCTTCCATTTCGTGGTCAAGCGCCTTGCCGATATCGTGCAAAAGACCTGCTCTTCTTGCCTGCTTTTCATCTGCTCCTAATTCGGCAGCCATAAGACCTGCGATATATGAAACCTCAAGCGAATGTTTTAATACACTTTGACCGTATGATGTACGATATTTAAGCTTGCCTAAAAGCTTTACAAGCTCAGGGTGAATTTGACCGCAATTAGCTGAAAGAACTGCTTTTTCGCCCTCTGTTTTAATTGTTTGATTAACTTCACGAGTAGCTTTATCAAAGCATTCTTCAATCTTTGTCGGATGGATTCTTCCGTCTTGAATAAGATGCTCAAGTGTGAGCCTTGCAATCTCACGTCTGACAGGGTCAAACGAACTGATTGTAATAGCCTCAGGCGTGTCGTCAATGATTAATTCAACACCTGTAATTGTTTCGATAGAACGGATATTTCTACCCTCTCTTCCGATAATTCTGCCTTTCATTTCGTCATTCGGAAGAGCAACAACCGAAACAGTTGTTTCAGCTGTGTGGTCAGCCGCACAACGTTGAATTGCAGTTGAGATGATTTCTTTAGCCAAAACATCACTTTGGTCTTTAATCATCTGCTCGTTTTCAAGAATACGCTTGCTTTTTTCAGTGTCAAGTTCCTCATTAAGGTTGGCAAGGAGCTGGTCCTTCGCCTGCTCTTGAGTAAGACCTGAAATGCGCTCGAGCATATCAAACTGGCTTTTCTTGATGCCGTCGATTTCGAGTAGCTTGTCGTCAAGCTGCTTTTGCTTAACGCTGATATTTTCATTTTTCTTTTCAAGGGAATCTGCTCTTTTATCAAGATATTCTTCTCTTTGATTCAAGCGGTTCTCTTGCTTTTGAACCTCTGTTCTTCTTTCACGAATTTCCTTATCGGCATCGTGACGAAGCTTGTGTATTTCATCCTTTGCTTCAACAAGCCTAGCTTTTTTAGTAGCCTCTGCCTCATTTAAAGCATTATTTATAATTTTGGTTGCCTGCTGAGTTGCAGAACCGATTTCTTTTTCACTTGTTTTTCTGCGATGCTCACCGCCAAACACGAAACCGATAACACCAAAAATCGATGCACATAAAACACCGACAATAATCGGCACAATTACACTACTCATTATCAAACAGCACCTCCTTCTTCATTAATTTTTAATTTCTTAAATTTTTTTAATCTCGAAATTTTACCATCAGAAAAGGTACAGTTTATAATGCAAATTTTACTAAAAGTCATACAAAATTCAATAACAATATGTAAAACTTATCTAATAATATACACCTATATCTTGTATATGTCAAGTGTTTTTAAATGCGTAAAAATATATGTAGCCTTGCAAATTCATTAATGAAAATCATCAAAAGTGTTTATTTAAGCGAAATAATGTAAAAATATCTGTTGACAATATTTTTTTTTGGTGTTAAAATGAGGTCAAATCGATGAGAAGGACACGATTTGCTTTTAACCTTTTCTCAGAGAGCGCACGTTGGGTGGAAGTGTGCAAAAGGCAAAGTGAATTACCACCTTTGAGTACCTTTAATACAGGTCGGGCGCTCCCGTTACAGAGTAGATGAGCGGCGCAGTTTTGTTTGTTTTAATGTTATTGCGCAATTCAGGTGGAACAGTGGATTATTAATTCACCCTGATTAATTTCAGGGTGATTTTTTTATTTATGGAGGGAATAACAATGATTATTAAATTAAAAGACGGTTCAATTAAGGAATATGATTCACCTACTACAGCAGCTGAAATAACCAAAGATATTTCAATGGGGCTTTACAGAAACGCTTGTTGCGTTCTTGTTGACGGTAAGGTTAAAGATTTAAGAACTGTTATTGACAGCGACTGCTCTTTTGAAGTTCTTACATTTGATGATGAGGACGGAAAAAAGGCATTTAACCATACCGCATCTCACGTTATGGCTCAGGCAGTTAAAAGGCTTTATCCAAATGCCAAGCTTACTATCGGCCCTTCTATTGAAAACGGATTTTATTACGATTTTGACATAGATACTCATTTCACTCAGGATGACCTTGATAAAATAGAAAAAGAAATGAAGGCTATTATTAAGGAAAATTATCCTATTGAAAAATTTGAACTTCCTGCTGACGAGGCTGTTAAACTTATGGAAGAAAAGGATGAGCCTTACAAGATTGAACTTATTAAGGAACACGCTGCTAAAGGCGAGCATATCAGTTTTTATAAGCAAGGCGAGTTCACGGAGCTTTGCGCAGGTCCTCATCTTATGGAAATGAAGGTTATTAAGGCATTTAAACTTACTAACTGCACAGGTGCTTATTGGAGAGGCGATGCTGATAATAAGATGCTTTGCCGTGTTTACGGTATCGCATTCCCTAAGGCTTCAATGCTTGAAGATTATCTTAATATGCTTGAAGAGGCTAAAAAGCGTGACCATAACAAACTCGGCAGAGAGCTTGAACTTTTCACAACTGTTGATTATATCGGTCAGGGCTTGCCTATCCTTTTGCCAAAGGGTACTAAGATTATCCAAATCCTTCAAAGATTTGTTGAGGATGAGGAGGCAAGACGTGGCTGGCAGCTTACAAAAACTCCTCTTATGGCAAAGAGCGATTTATATAAAATTTCAGGTCACTGGGACCATTATAAAGAGGGTATGTTCGTTTTAGGCGACGAGGAAAAGGATAAGGAAGTATTTGCTCTTCGCCCTATGACTTGTCCGTTCCAATATCAGGCTTATCTTAATAAAGCTCGTTCTTATCGTGATTTGCCGCTTAGATATGACGAAACCTCGACTCTTTTCCGTAACGAGGCTTCAGGTGAAATGCACGGTCTTATCCGTGTTCGTCAGTTTACTATTTCAGAGGGACATTTAATGTGTACTCCTGATCAACTTGAGGACGAATTCAGAAGTTGCCTTGAACTTGCAACGTTTATGCTTAAAACTCTCGGTCTTTATGAAGATGCTTCATTCCGTTTCTCAAAATGGGACCCTAACGACCGTGAAAAGTATATCGGCACTGAGGAGCAGTGGGACGAGGCTCAGTCTAAGATGAAAAATATTCTTGATGACCTTGGTATTGATTATAAAGTCGGTATAGGTGAAGCCGCTTTCTACGGTCCTAAGCTTGATATTCAAATCAGAAATGTTTACGGCAAGGAAGATACTCTTATTACTATTCAAATTGACCAGATGCTTGCCGAGAAGTTCGGTATGGAATATGTTGATAAGGACGGCACAAAGAAAAATCCTTATATTATCCACAGAACATCAATCGGTTGTTACGAGCGTACTCTTGCCTATCTTATTGAAAAGTATGCAGGTGCATTCCCGACTTGGCTTGCTCCTGTTCAGGTTAAGCTTCTTCCTATCGCAGACCGTCACCTTGATTATCTTTATGATGTTAAAAAGGCTCTTGAGGCTAAGGGAATTCGTTGTGAAATTGATGACAGAAGCGAGAAAATCGGTTTCAAGATTCGTCAGGCTCAGCTTGAAAAGGTGCCTTATATGCTCCTTGCAGGCGACAAGGATATTGAAAATAATACTGTATCGCTTCGTACACGTTCAGGCGGAGACAAGGGTGCAATGTCACTTGATGAATTTGTTGACAAGCTTCTTAAAGAAGTTGACGATAAATCACTTGAATTAACAATGTAAAAAAACAGAGGCGAACATCGTTCGCCTCTGTTTTTTTAGTGGGAGTGAACTATGCAAAGTATTGATAACGCACTTGAAAAATTGTCTAAATCCAAATTTCGTTCTTCTTTTCATCTAAAAGCAAAGGATATTGCTTATATAGACGAAAAGGGAATGGATACCGTGCGCCGTCACGCAGAAGATTTTATTGAAAAAAAGCTTGCACCGGCATATCCTGAAAACGACGGTAAGCAAACCCCGATGAAAAATCATCCTGTCTTTATTGCCCAGCACGCTTGCGCCTGCTGCTGCAGGGGTTGCCTTGAAAAATGGTATAAAGTACCAAAAGGGAGAGAGCTTACAAAAGCGCAGCAGGAAAAAATAGTCAACCTTTTAATGGCTTGGATAAAAAAAGAATACAATAGTTATAAGAACCGGTAAAAACAGTTCATCGGTTAAGCAAAGTGTAAAAATACTGTTTTCTTGTTCAAAAATTAAAGTATTAAGACAAAACTGTGTTTTATTTGTTATACTCCGTATTTTATGATATAATGATTAAAAATATATAATATTTGGTGATTGTTATGACTCAAAAGCAAAGAATGGAACAGGGGTTGATTTATGACCCTACAGCTGATGAAATAATGAACGAGCAGACAGGTGTGGCGCAGTATTTGAAAGAATATAACTCGCTTGGCTTGGGCGATGAAAAGAGGATTGAGGAACTTCTCCGTCTTATGCTTGCCGAATGCGGAGAAAATTGCTATCTCCAACCGCCGTTTTATGCAAATTGGGGCGGAGCTCATCTTCATTTGGGCAATAATGTTTATGCTAATTTTAACTTGACTGCTGTTGATGACGGACATATTTATATCGGAGATTGCACTATGATAGGGCCAAATGTTACTATTGCAACGGCAGGCCATCCGATTTTGCCGTCACTTAGGGAAAAGGCATATCAGTTTAATCTCGATGTTCATATCGGCAAAAACGTTTGGATAGGCGCAGGAGCGGTCATTTTGCCCGGTGTATCGATAGGTGATAATTCAGTTATCGGTGCAGGCGCAATTGTGACTAAGGATATACCTTCAAATGTTGTTGCAGTCGGTAATCCTTGCCGCATTTTGCGTGAAATAAACGACCGAGATAAGGAATACTATTATAAAAACAGAAAAATTGATATAGAATAAGATAAAATGTTGTAGTTTATATCGACAATGTAAGGGGCGACCAACGGCTGCCCTGTTTTTTTGTGTTATGCACAAAATTAATCAAACTGTTTGTTAATAAATTCCATTTTACTAATTGAATATACTTTTTAAAAATGTGCAAAATATTACAGAAATAATTACATTATTTATTAGGAGAATGGATATGAAAGCAACAGGCATTGTAAGAAGAATTGACGATTTGGGCAGAATTGTCATCCCAAAGGAAATCCGCCGTTCATTCAGAATTAAAGAAGGTGACCCGTTAGAAATTTTCACCGATGCGGAGGGTGAGGTTATTTTTAAAAAATATTCGCCGATAGGGGAATTATCTAATTTTGCAAGTCAATATGCCGAGGTACTTCACAAAAGCGGAGGACTTCCTATTGCTATTATGGATAATGACCATGTTGTTGCCGCTTCGGGTATCAGCAAAAGAGAAATCCTTGAACGCAGGGTGACTAAAAATCTTGAGGAACTTATGGAAAACAGGGCAATTCATATTACTAATGATAAAATTCCGTCTGTAAATGCGATAGAGGGATATGACAGAAAAGCAAATATTGTTTATCCTATTATTTACGGCGGAGATGTTTCGGGTGCTGTTTGTATGATGGAGGACGAAAACCACACGCTTCCAAGCGAATCAGACATAAAACTTGTTCAGGTGGCGGCAGCTTTTTTGGGCAAACAGATGGAATAATCATTTGTGCATATTGTACAAAAAACAATGCTCGCTTTTGTACAATGTGTTACATAGGTAGAAAGTATAAAAAAGGTCTTGATTTTTGATTTTATCGGGCTATAATGTAGGCAATGAGAGGAAAACAAAGGAACGCACGAGGTGCAGATAGGCAGATGAAGAAATTTCAAGACGAAGCATACGGATACATAAAAGATATGTTCGCTCAGCACCATATGGTCAAGCGAGTGGTTCTCTCCCTTATCAGTATCATTGTTATGGGTTTCGGAATTTCAATGTTCTCCCTATCGGGTTTCGGTGTTGACCCTTTCACGTCTATGAATATGAATATAGCGAGCACAATCGGTATGGGCTTCGGAACATATCAATTGATAATCAATCTTGCGATTTTGACGTTTGTCATTATTGTGGCACATCGGGGATTGGTCGGTGTCGGAACGGTGTTTAATATGGTAGGCTGCGGTTATACATGTGAGTTTTTCCAAAGTCTGTTTGCTCCGGCAGTCAATGAGCATTACACTTACGCTTTAAGAGTACCCCTTCTCATTGTAGGTATAATTACTCTTTGCTTTGCTTGTTCATTATTCTTCACGGCAAATGTCGGAGTCGGTCCTTATGATGCATTAAGCTTTATGCTTGCAAGGTCGACGAAGTTTGAATATAAATGGATGAGAGTTGCAACCGATGTTACTGTTGTGCTTGTCGGCTTGATAGTAAGCGGCGGCGCTAAGGCGCTTCTTTCAGGCGATATTTCGAAGATTAAAAATATCGGAATAGGCACGATAATAACAGCCTTTTGTATGGGACCGCTCATCAATTTCTTCAACAAGTATGTATCGGCTAAAATATTTAATGTTGATTATGAAAAAATCAGCAAGGACGTTGCATTCTTTATGCTTAAAGGTGCAATGGTTAAAAATTCAGTTCCGAATCATACTAAAAGGACAAGGTTTAACAACGATTCAACTACTGCTGAAGTGTCATCCGAGTCAACAAGGTTGTAGGAATTAATTTTTCTCAACCTTTTTATATATACCAATTACGTTTTCACATAAATTTTACCCCTTAAAAAGAGAAAGGCACTCCGCTATGGAGTGCTTTTTTCTTTTGCTTATAAATTGTCAAAGTCGTGCAGTTTGGTTCGTTTGATGAATTTTGAATTATACTGAATTTATGTCGATATCTTTTTTATGAATTAAAGAATAATGCAAAATTTAAAATCATATATATATTTTGTCATTATGCATAAATATTACAGTGCTTTTATATGAAAATTGTTAAAAATATCTGTAAAGTGTTGACTAATGTTGAAAATTATTATACAATATGCACAAGAATAAAAATCAGAGGTAATTTTTATGAGCATTCAGGCAAAAAATATTAGAAATGTTGTTTTTGCAGGTCACGCATCTAAGGGTAAAACAACTCTTTGCGAGGCTTTGCTTAATGTTGCAGGCACTACGGAAAGAATGGGTAAAACCGCAGACTCTAATACTGTTCTTGATTTTGACAGTGAAGAGAAAAAAAGAAAAATCAGCGTAAACAGTGCCGTTGCTTCTTTTGAGTATAAAGGTAAAAATATTAACTTGATTGATACTCCCGGTCTTTTCGATTTTGCTATGGGAATGAGCGAGGGTATGAGAGCGGCTGACACAGCAGTCATTGTTGTTTCTGCTCGTTCAGGTCTTGCGGTCGGTGCTGAAAAGGCATTTAAGAGTGCAGGTTCTCACGGTCTGTCACGCATTTTTGTGACAACGAAAATGGAAGATGAAAGAGCTGACTTTTATAAGAGCTTTAACGGTATTGTTGCTAAGTTCGGCACTCAGGTTTGCCCTGTTGTTGTTCCGATTATTTCCGACGGCAAGGTTGTCGCTTATTATAATATGATTGACTCAAAGACTTATGAGTATGACGGCACTAAGCGTAAGGAGTCTGCTCTTACCCACGATGATGAGGCTCGTTTTGAGGCTATCAAAGCAGTATTTGCCGAGGCAGTAGCGTCAACTGACGAGGAACTTATGGAAAAATACTTTGAGGGTGAAGAACTTACGTCAGAGGAAAAAATCAAAGGCTTAAGGCTCGGTGTTGCCGACGGTTCTATTATTCCTGTTTTTGCGCTTTCCGGTATCACAGGCATTGCGTGTGATATGCTTCTCGATTTTATTGCAGACGTTTGCCCAAGCCCTAAGAGCGAGTATGCTATTGATTCAAACGGTGAGCCGGTCGAACTTACCGCTGACGAGAACGGACCTCTTGCCGCAATCTGCTTTAAAACAGTTGCTGACCCGTTTATCGGTAAACTTTCCTACTTTAAGGTTATCAGCGGCAAATTCAATTCTTCTACTCCTGCATTTAATGCAAATACAGGCAAGGAAGAAAGAATGGGCAAGATTGTTAAACTTTTTGGTGCTAAGCAGATTGACGCAGGCGAACTTACGGCAGGTGATATCGGAGCCGTAACTAAGCTTTCCGGATTTTCAACCGGCGATACTCTTTGCTCAGCTTCAAACGTAGTTAAGCTTGACGGAGTGAGCGTTCCTATTGCTTCTTACAAGGTTGCCGTATCGGCAATTAAGAAGGGCGACGAAGAGAAAATTGCCTCAGGTATTGCAAGGCTTTGCGAGGAAGATCCATCACTTAAATATACTAATAATATAGAAACACATCAGCAGATTTTAGCAGGTCTTGGTGAACAGCAGATTGATGTTGCTGTTTCAAGGCTTAAGGATAAATTCGGCGTAGAGGCTAAGCTTGAAGCACCAAAAGTAGCTTACAGAGAAACAATTACTAAAAAGGTTTCTGCCCAAGGCAGGCATAAAAAGCAAAGCGGCGGCCACGGTCAATTCGGTGACGTTTTTATCGAGTTTGAGCCATACGATACAGAAAAACTTTTATTCGCTGAACGTATTGTAGGCGGCGCTGTTCCTAAAAATTTCTTCCCGGCAGTTGAAAAAGGACTTAACGAATGTATGGAAAAGGGTATTCTTGCCGGATATCCTATGGTTGGAGTTAAGGCAACCCTTTATGACGGCTCGTATCACCCTGTAGATTCAAGTGAAATGAGCTTTAAAATGGCTGCTTCCATTGCATTTAAAGAGGGTGTTGCAAACGCTGCTCCTGTTCTTCTTGAGCCGATTGTAACTTTGCGTGCAACGGTAAATGATGATGCTATGGGCGATATCATAGGCGATATCAACCGCAGGCGAGGCAGAGTTTTGGGTATGAACCCGACGGGTGACGGTATTCAGGAAATTATTGCTGAGGTTCCTGAGGCTGAAATGAGCACTTTTTCCACCTCAATGCGCCAAATTACGCAAGGCAGAGGCTCATTTACCACCGAATTTGCAAGGTACGAGCGTGTACCGGAGCATATTGCTCAAAAGGTAATTAACGAGTCGAAAGACGAATGATAACTTTTTTCTTCTTTCATTTTTTACTAAAAACACGGAGCAGGTACTCTTTTGTACTTGCTCCGTGTTTTATCTATATTAATATATTAGCCTACTTGTATTATTTCGTTAAATACAGCAGTCATTTTTTTACTGATGTTTAAATCAAGATGAAGTGAACCAAAATACCAATGCATATATTGAACATTCTCCATAAGCTGTTGAAGATATGTATTAAGCGGAGAAATGATAATATTTTGATTAGACCTTTGCTTTAAAATATCCTTTGCAACTGTCGGAGGTTCGTATGTGATAACATAGTTGATATTTTTATCAGTATCACGAATATTGTTTACTCCGTTTCTCATATCCTCAGCACTCGGAAGTTCATCTTCCCACCAGCTTACACTTTCTTCCCTCATATAAGCGTCGTCGCTTTCACCGCCGCCCATAACAAAAAAACTCTTGCCTTCAAAGGTGAAAATTTCCCCACGCATAAGATGATAAATATTGTCGGCAATTTTGTGAGTATTGCCGCCCTTCCACCTGTATGGCTTGTAGGAATTTAATATGTCGAAGTTTTCATGTGCACCGTCTACAAAGCAGATGGTGTATTTTCTTTTTTTCAAAAACTCAAGATTTTTTTTCTCGTTTTTGTCGTGCGGATTCCAAATAAAGCCGAAATCTCCGCAAACAATAAGAATATCTTTTTCTCCAAGCTTGTTAAGCTTAGGATTTTTGAAGCACGAAATGTCACCGTGCGTGTCTCCTGTAATGTATATCATAACTTTCTCCAAAAAAATGAAAAATAGACTTTAAAATCAGTCAAAAAAATGTTAAACTATGTAATATAATATAATTAATTTTAAAAGGTGTCAAGTCTATGAAAAAAACACTTTGTATATTTTTATCATTTATCATATTAATGACCTCATTTTTGGCGCTTCCCGTGTCAAGTCAGGCGGCAACCTATAAGCCTGACAGAAAAATATATGCCGAGGCTTATATGCTAATCAATCTTGATGACGATTCGTATCCTGTTGTGGCTCAAAAAAATATTGATGAACGTCTTTATCCTGCTTCGCTTACAAAGATTGTAACGGCTATGGTTACTCTTGAAAATGTTAAGGACGTCAGCGTTAAAACTAAAATGAGCCAAGCGGCTTACGATGCTTCTGTAGGTACCGGCGCTCAGGTGGCAGGAATAACTGTCGGCGAAGAATTGAGCGTTGATACTCTTTTGTATCTTACTATGGTTCATTCAGCTTGCGATGCGTGTGAGGTTTTGGCTGAATTTGTTGGCGGAACTAAAGAAAATTTTGTTAAAATGATGAACGATTGGGTTAAAAAGGTCGGCTGTAACGATACTAATTTCACTAACCCTTCCGGACTTCACGATGATAACCACTATACCACCGCCCGTGATATGTCGAAAATTACGCTTGCGGCGCTTAAAAATGCTAATTTTGTGAAGTATTCAACAACTACTGAATATGAATATAAGGGTTATACTTTGCCGCATACAAATTTGATGCTTCATCCGGGATATGTTACTTATTATTATGAGTACGCTCAGGGCATCAAAACAGGCTCGACCGAGCAGGCTGAATATAACGTTATTGTCAAGGCTTCTAAGGACGGATACAATTATCTTGCAATTGTTATGAAGTCGCCGCAACAGAAAATTAAAAATCAAAGTTATTTAACTAAATGCTCCTTTGTTGATGCAAAGTCGCTTTTTGAGTGGGCATTTGACAGCTTGAAGTATACAACCATTGTTGCTAAAGATGAGGTAATAGGTGAAGTAAGCGTTGAAAACGGAAAGGATGCCGATACAGTTGCTCTTGTTGCGGCAAATGACACTAATGTTATAGTTCCTGTTGGGCTTGATAAATCGGCTGTAATCATTGAAATTCAAGAAAAGCCGTCATCACTTCAAGCTCCCGTAACAAAGGGTCAAAAAGTTTGCAGTGCCAATATTATTTACGGCGATGAGGTTATCGCAAGCGTTCCCCTCGTTGCCGCAAAAACCGTTGAACTTTCAACATTCTTAAAGGTGATTAACGCAATCAAGGCATTTTTTGGTCTTACTGTTGTTAAAGTCATTCTTGTAATTGCTTTTCTTGCAATTGTTTTATATGTTTACATTTTCTTCAAGAGCCTTAATAAAAAGAAAAAGGTTGAAAAAAGACGCCAATCAAGGCGTGATTCTCGTTTGGGACCTGATGATTTAGAGCCGCCACGTCGTCGCTGACTTCGTATCACTCAAAATAAATTTCCTTAATTCTTATTTGAAATTTATTTATCGTTCACTGCCGGCTTCTTCTTTCCCCGAATGGAATTTTATTTTTAAGCACGGCGTGTTTTAGTCACTTTATCGACAGTCTGAAAAAAATCCTGCTAATACGAAGGTATTAACAGGATTTTTATTTTGCATTTATTTAAACAACTTTTTTATTCTTTTTTCAAGCTTATAAACATAAAGAAGTGTTACCTTATTAATCAGCACCTCGTAGACAAGAAACAATACATTCATTAAAAGCGCAAAAACAGCGATAAACCATTTGCCTTGCCCGTCCTCCAAAAGCGGAATACCAAACACTTTGATAAGAATTATTTGGCATAAAATCATCATAAGGTTAAAGAAAATTAACTTTGTAAAAATTCTAAGTCCTTTTACCTTTATTTTTTCAAAATAATCACGCACGATAGGGTAGTAGCCGAAGAATATTACATACATCATCATACATTCTTTGTCCGTCACAAGGATAAACGATAAGATGCTTGTTGCAATATATGTTATCCATGCACTTTTTGTATCGAATGTTCTTTTAAGCATAATCGCCAAAAGCCCTAAAAACATAGGCGCCGCATAAGCCAAAACCATTGTTATCCCGCCTAAAAACAGCATTAACACTCCCAATGCGGCAGAAAGTGAGCAAACGGCAAGCCTTGTTGAATTTTTCAAATTAAGCACCACAAATCTATTGTATTATTCAATATTAAACATAATATCACTAAATTAAATTTATGTAAATAGTATGAATAATGAGTTAAAAATCTGTTCATTTTTACGAATTGCTATTTACAAATATAATATGTAAATATATAATAAACATAAATAAGCAATGGCTTCAGGGGGATGTTATATTTTGAAAAAAATACTTGTGTTGTCACTTTGTGTGATTTTAATTGCGGCGTTTACCTTTGCCGCCTGTTCTAAAAAGAGTGACGATAAAACCACAACGAATAGCAAAGATACTACCGTTCAAGCCGGCGACCTTGAAAATAACAATAACGAATACGGTCTTGAAACCGAGGACGTTACGGATAAAGACGGAAAGACTGTAACAGACGCTAAAGGCAAGGCTGTAACAACTGACGTAGCGGTAGTTTATAAAAAAGATAAAAGCGGAAATACATATGCGCAAAAGCTTGATAAGGACGGCAAGGCAGTTACAAACAAAAAAGGTAAACCTGTAACCGTTAAGGCTGAAACAACTAAGAAAAAGAAAACTTCAAGAGTAAATGCAGATACAACCGGCAGTGCAAAAACTACTGCAAAGGAAACCAAACCCGTTAAGGTTACAGGTACTACAAAGAAGAACGTACCCGCTACCAAGTCGGACGATACAACCGCTTTTGACGGAATGGAAACAGTGCCTAAGACCTCGGCAACGGGCAAAGAAGTTAATTTCTCGAAAGAGGACCAGCAAATTATCGCAAATATGCTTGAAGTGCCGTATCTTTATCTTGCAAGCTATGAAAATTCAAAAGGTGTTCCAATTAATATTGCGGCATATACTGCTGTTTGGATGGCTCAACACGACGGCGGAACAGCAAGCACATATCCGTCAAGTCCCGTTGTTTTAAATCTTTTTAAATTCTACGGTCAAACAGTTGTTAATTTCAAAACTCAGGTTAATAAGGTCGATTCCACACCGATTAAATACAACAGCAAAAACGATACATTCTCTGTCAGCAAATATCCAAAAAAGAAGCAAACTGTTAAGATTACTAAGATAGAGGATCTTGGTGATAATAATTTTTATAAGGTAACAGGTAAGGTTTCTAAAGCTGACGGTGTAAAAAAAGTTCAGGCTGTAGTTCAAAAGAACAAACTCGATTCAACGCTTGGATTTTCAATTAAAGCGTTAAATTGGAGTTAATAATTTCAATTTTTGACTGTCTAAAATAAAAAATACCGTAGGGGCGACCATTGGTCGCCTCATTTTTTATTGATTATACCGTTTGATAGTGATATAATTTAACTAATAAAAAAGAAAAGAGAGGAAATATGACTAACGAAGAAATTTTGAATAAAATAAACGGCGGGCTTATCGTTTCCTGCCAGGCGCTCGAAAGTGAGCCGCTTTATGACAGCTATATTATGTCTAAAATGGCTTGGGCGGCTAAACTTGGCGGAGCTGTAGGCATTAGGGCAAATACCGTTGTTGATATCAAGGCAATTAAGGAAAAGGTCGATTTGCCGATTATCGGTATTATCAAGCAGGAGTATGATGACAGCGATGTTTATATTACTCCAACTATGGCAGAGGTTGACGCTCTTGTTGAAGTCGGCTGTGAAATTATTGCAATTGATGCTACAAACAGATTAAGGCCAAACGGCATAACGCTTGAAAGCTTTTTTAAAGAAGTTAGAAAAAAATATCCAAATCAGCTTTTTATGGCGGATACAAGTGCATTTGATGAGGGCAAAAAGGCAGAGGAACTTGGCTTTGATTTAATCGGCACAACTATGGCAGGCTACACTCCGTATACCAAGGGCACTTCTCTTCCTGATTTTACTTTAATGGAAAGATATGTAAATGAACTTCACACCCCTGTTATTGCCGAGGGTGGCATTTGGGTACCCGAACAGCTTAAAAAGGCGCTTGATATCGGTGTTCACGCCGCAGTTGTTGGTACTGCAATTACAAGACCGAGAGATATAACAAGGCATTTTGTTGATGCTATTAAATAGGAGAAAAATATGAATTTAGATAAATTTAAGGGTGTATTTTGTGCGCTTAATGCAATTTACGATGAAAACGATAATGTGGATTTGGAAAAAATGAAAGCGCTTGTAAGGGTGTATAAATCCCTTGGCGTTAAGGGTGTTTATGCGTGCGGCTCAACAGGTGAGGGATTTTTACTTTCAACTGAGGAGAGAAAGCAGGTTGCGAGAGCGGTTAAAGAAGCTGCCGGCGATGATTTTACCGTTATTGTTCATATTGGCTGTGCCTCAACTAAAGAAAGTATAGAACTTGCAAAGGATTGCGAAAAGGTCGGTGTTGACGCCGTTTCTGCCGTTCCTTGCGTTTATTATCATTTGGGTGAGGAAAGTGTAAAGCTTCATTGGAACTCTATTATCGATTCAACTTCTTTACCTTTTATAATTTATAATATTCCTCAACTTACATCATTCAATCTTTCACCGAAGCTTCTTGCCGAAATGGCAAAAAATCCTAAGGTTATCGGCGTTAAAAATTCAGCAGAGCCGGTATACCTTATGGAAAGATATGCAAGCGCCGTAAATAATGATGATTTTATTATTTTTAACGGCTCAGACGAGCAATTTTTGGGCGGCAGGCTTATGGGAGCAAACGCAGGTATCGGCGGAACATACGGTTGTATGCCTGAGCTTTTTGTTGAACTTGACAGGCTTATTAATAATAACGAGATTGAAAAGGCAAAATCACTTCAATTCAAGATTAATGAGTGTATTTTTGATCTTCTCTCCTGCAAGTCGCTTTACGGCGTGGCAAAGCAGGTTATGTCTATTCGTTTTGGTATTGAGTGCGGCAACCCAAGAAGTCCGTTTCTGCCTGTAAAGCGAGAGGACGCACAGCCGATTGCGGATAAAATCAACAAATATGTCAGCGAGATTAAATAATATATGAAAAAGTACGATAATATTATATTTGACGTCGGCGACGTTTTGCTTGAATATCGCTGGAAGCAAATGCTTATGGATTGCGGCTTGAGCGAAGAGGAAGCAATCAGGGTAGGGCATGAACTTTTTGATGATAATGATGACTTGTGGCATATCTTTGACCTTGCGATTATGAGCGATGAGGAGATATTAAACGCTTATTGCAAAAAGTATCCAAACGATTCTGAGATTATCACCTTTTTTATGCATCACGGCGAATTTATGCACGTGGCGAGATATGATATTTGGAAAGAGGTACATAGGCTCAAGTCGGCAGGATATCATATTTATCTTTTGTCAAATTATCCAAATAGCCTTTTTAAAAAGCATACAGAATATGCTGATTTTATGAATGATATCGACGGGCTTATGGTGTCTTATATGATTAACATTACCAAGCCCGATGAAAGAATTTATCAAGCGCTTTGCGACAAGTATTCTCTCGATAAATCGAAATGCCTTTTTTTTGACGATAGAAAAGAAAATGTTCTTGCAGCAAGGAAATTCGGTATGGACTCAACTCTTGTAACAGATAGAAATTTTCTTTTAAATGAATTAAAAAAATTATAAAATAAAGCGACATTTTCAAAAAAGAAAATGTCGCTTTTTCATATATAAAATTAATATGATAATTTATAATTGGGAAATTATCTCTTTAATAATCTGAGCAGCCTTGCCTACGTCTGCCTTGCCCTTTGAGTTTTTCATAACATAGCCGAACATAACGTTAATTGCCTTGTCCTTGCCGTTTTTGATATCCTCAACTGCCTTAGGGTTAGCCTCAACAGCACCCTGACAAAGCGCTTTAAGGTCGTCATCGCTCATACCCTTAAGGTCGTCGGCATTGATATATTCGCTAACGTCCTTGCCGCTTTCAAGCATTTGAGCGAGAACTTCTTTAGCCTTGTTTGCTCTGATTTTCTTCTCATCAATAAGCTTAACAAGGTCTGCAAGTTGCTTTGCAGTAGTCTTAATCTCAAAGTTTTCCTTGTCCTCCTCGGTTTGAAGAGTGGCATAAATAGTGCCGATAATAAGGTTCAAAACGTTGGAAGCGCTTGCACCGTCGTTTACTGCACTGTCGAAAAACTCCGTAACATTTCTGTATTTATAAATAAGCCTTGCATTATTTTCCGGAAGCTTCATATCCTCAACATATCTCTTAAGCTTAGCGTCGGGAAGCTCAGGAAGTGATTTTCTGATTTCTTCAACACTTTCCGGAGAAATATAGAATCGAAGAATATCAGGCTCAGGAAAATAACGGTAATCGTCTGCATTTTCCTTTGAGCGAAGAACGTAAACGGTGTCGCTGTTTGCGTCATAACGCATAGTTGACTGAATTACCTTTTCACCCGATTCAATAATATCCTCCTGCCTTTCCATTTCAAGCTCCATTGCTCTTACAATGTTGGAAAGTGAGTTGATATTCTTGATTTCCGTTCTTGTGCCCCAAGGTTCACCCGGCTCGTGAATAGATACGTTTACGTCGCATCTCATTGAGCCTTCCTGCATCTTACAGTCGGAAACTCCGACATTTCTCATAATAAGCTGGAGTTTTTCAGCATATTCCTTAGCTTCCTGTGGAGTTTCGATATCAGCCATTGAAACAATCTCGATAAGAGGAACGCCGCCTCGGTTATAGTCAACGTAGGTGTAGCCGTCCTCGTGAACAAGCTTACCGGCATCCTCCTCAATGTGGATACGCTCAATTCTGATTTTCTTTCCGGAGTCAAGCTCAACATAACCGTCAACGCAAACCGGCTCGTCAAACTGCGAAATTTGGTATGCCTTAGGAAGATCGGGGTAAACGTAATTCTTTCTGTCCATATGAGAATTATTGTTGATTTTACAATGAACTGCAAGACCTGCTCTTACAGCGAAATTAATAACCTCACGGTTTAAAACAGGGAGCGCACCAGGCTGACCTGTGCAAACGGGACAGCAATGAGTATTAGGCTCACCGCCGAATTGAGTGGTGCACGAGCAGAAAATCTTAGTCTTTGTGGCAAGTTCAATATGCGTTTCAATTCCGCAAACTAATTTATAACTCATAATGTGATGCCTCCCTCAAAATCTTCAACTTCACTCTTGTTAAGCTTTTCGTAGAAATAAGCAACATCAAGAATTTTCTTCTCATCGAATTTCTTGCCGATAATCTGCATACCGATAGGAAGATTTGCTTTGTCATTTTTAACAGGCACGCTGATTGCCGGAACACCTGTAATATTGATAGGAACTGTGGCAATATCGGATAAATACATATCAACAGGGGAAGCACCCTCGAAACCAAGCTCAAAAGCGGTGTTAGGTGCCGTAGGAGCTATTAATACATCGCAGGTGTTAAAGATATCGTCAAAGTCTGCAATAAGGTTTTGGCGAAGCAAGCAAGCTTTTTTGTAGTAAGCGTCATAATAACCCGAACTTAATACGTAAGTGCCGAGCATAATTCTTCTCTTAACCTCGTCGCCGAAGCCTTCGGTTCTTGTTTTAAGTATCATTTCCTCAACGTCGTTGAAGTCCTTTGCTCTGTAACCGTATCTGATGCCGTCATATCTTCCGAGGTTTGATGAAGCCTCGGCACATGCAATGATATAGTAAACAGGAAGCGCCTGCTGTAAAACAGGAAGGCTGATGTCAACTATTTGGGCACCGTTTTTTTCTAATTCCTTAACAGCGCCCAATATAGCGTCTTTAATTTCCTCGTTAATTCCTTCAAAATATTCCTTCGCAATACCAATCTTAAGACCTTTAATATCCGTCTGACCGAGTGTGTCCGAAATATTGCCGAAATCGAAATCAACGCTTGTTTGGTCGTGCTCGTCAACACCTCTAATAGCGTCAAATACTGTAGCTGTATCCTTGACGGAATTAGCAAGAATACCGATTTGGTCAAGCGATGAGCCATAGGCGATAAGACCGTAACGTGAAACTGCACCGTATGTCGGCTTAAGACCTACAATACCGCAGAATGAAGCAGGCTGACGAACAGAGCCGCCTGTGTCAGAGCCTAAGCCGTAAGCCGCAATGTTAGCGCAAACAGCAGCTGCAACACCGCCTGATGAACCGCCTGTAACGTGGTTTGTGTTTCTTGGATTTAACGGAGCGCCGTAAACACTTGTTTCACTCGTTGAACCCATGGCAAATTCGTCCATATTTGTTTTGCCGAGCATAACTGCGCCCTGCGCTTTAAGCTTAGTCCATACGGTTGAATCATAATAAGGACGAAAGCCCTCAAGAATTTTTGAGCAGCAGGTGGTAAGGTCGCCGTCGGAGCAAATGTTGTCCTTAAGCGTCATAGGAATACCTGTAAGAGCGCTTGATTTACCCTCGGCAATGAGTTTATCTGCAAATTTTGCATTTTCCAATGCCTTTTCAAATGTTGTTGAAACATAAGCATTATATTTTGGATTGTCGTTTTCAATCGCATTTATATATTTGTTTGTAAGCTCAACAGATGATATTTCACCTGATTTGAGCATTTGTGATAAAGGTGCAATGATTTCTCTCATTTATATACCTCCCTTTACACAGAAAAAGCCCTTTGAAGCATTGACGTTTGAAAGAATTTTTTCGTTAGGAAGCGACGGCTTAACCTCGTCTTTTCTAAACTCCTCGGCTGGAGTGGCAGAGGTGGAAATATTCCTGATTTTATCTGCGTCGCCATCGACAGAATTGTTAATCGTGTCGGCAAATGCGATAATGTCGTCCATATCTTTTATGATTTTGTCAAGCTCATCATCCGAAAAGTCAAGCCTTGCAAGCTTTGCAAGTTTGATTACTTCTTCTTTACTTATCATAATTATACCTCTTTAAATTGTGGTTTATGAATATTAAACAATCGTAGGGGCGAACATTGTTCGCTCGTATTACATATTACTTTCTAAGCTTAATATGAACCTCACGAAGCTGCTGCTCTGTTATTTCGTTAGGAGCGCCGCACATAAGGTCCTGAGCCTTGCCGTCCATCGGGAATGCAATGATTTCTCTGATATTATCCTCATTTCTGAGAAGCATAATCATTCTGTCAATGCCGGGTGCCATACCTGCGTGTGGCGGTGCGCCGAATTGGAATGCGGTGTAAAGTGCGCCAAACTTCTCTTTGAGCACTTCTTCGTCATATCCTGCAATTTCAAATGCTTTTTTCATAATGTCGATATCGTGGTTACGAACTGCGCCCGATGAAAGCTCAACGCCGTTGCAAACAATATCATACTGATATGCAAGAATAGTAAGCGGGTCTTCATTTTCAAGTGCATCAAGACCGCCCTGCGGCATAGAAAACGGATTGTGAGTGAAACCGATTTTCTTTTCTTCCTCTTTGTATTCAAACATTGGGAAGTCGTTTATAAAGCAGAAACGATAAGCATTTTTCTCCAAAAGGTCAAACATTTCACCAAGCTTTGTTCTGATTTGACCGGCGTATTCAGCGGCTTTAGCCTCATTGTCTGCAATGAAGAATATTGTGTCGCCAACCTCAAGATTTGCAATTTGAGCAAGCTCACTTTTCATATCGTCAGGAATAAACTTGTCAATCGGTCCTTTATATGACTTATCCTCCAAAACAAGAAGATAGCCAAGACCGCCCATGCCGATTGACTGAGCAAATTTAAGAAGCTTCTCGTGCTTGCCTTTTGAAATATCCTCATGAACCTTGATGGCTCTTACTGTCTGTCCGTGGAACGGCTTGAATGTGCAACGCTGGAAAAATTCTGTCACATCAACAATTTCAAGCGGATTTCTGAGGTCCGGCTTGTCTGTGCCGTACTTAAGCATAGCCTCTTTGTAGCTGATAACAGGGTAAGGTGCTTGTGTTACGCTGTAGCCCTTAGGTGCAAATTTTTCAAATGTTTTTGTAAGTACTTCCTCACCAACTTTGAAAACGTCCTCCTGCGTTGCAAAAGCCATTTCAAAGTCAAGCTGATAAAATTCACCCGGTGAACGGTCAGCTCTTGCATCCTCATCTCTGAAACAAGGGGCAACTTGGAAATATTTATCAATTCCGGATACCATTAAAAGTTGCTTGTACTGCTGAGGTGCCTGCGGAAGAGCATAAAATTTGCCCTTGTGAACACGGGAAGGAACGACATAGTCACGTGCGCCCTCAGGTGATGATGCACAAAGAATAGGTGTCTGCATTTCCAAAAATCCCATTTCGCTCATAACCTGGCGAAGATAAGCAATAACCTTACTTCTGAAAATGATATTGTCCTTAACCTTTTCATTTCTTAAGTCAAGAAAACGGTATTGAAGCCTTTTATCCTCACGGATTTCTTTAGAAGTTTGAATTTCAAAAGGAAGCGGCTGCCTTACCTTGCCGAGTGTTATAACCTTTTTAGCCTCGACCTCAATTGTACCTGTTGCGATTTTCGGATTGATTGTATCTTCATCTCTCTTTTCTACGATACCTTCGATAGAAAGGCAATCCTCCTTGCTGATTCCGTCAAGAAGTGTTGTGTCACGCATAACAACCTGCATTACGCCGTACATATCTCTAAGGTCAATGAATGATACACCGCCGTGGTCACGAATGTTCTCAACCCAGCCGGCAATTTTAACTGTTGAATTAATGTCAGCCTCTGAAAACTCATTCATAGGCTTTGTTCTGTAAAGTGTTGAAAATTCCATACTGTTCTCCTTTTTTGATTTTCGTAAAATAAAAAATAGCAGCCTTAAGTCCAATAGGACGAAAGACTGCTTCCGTGGTACCACCTAAATTAGCCGCAAAATATGCAACTCACTCAAAGGATTAACGCTCCTGCACGTCCGAGTCTAATAACAATAACGAATTATTGCGTTCTTTCGAAAACTCATAGGTGTTTTTCGTTATTTTCCCACATCGGCTTGCACCAAAGCGCCGACTCTCTGAAGAAGGATAAATAATTACTCGCCTAATCACAGTTGTTAAATTATTACGCTATTAATATAACACTAATTTTTATATTAGTCAACAATAATTTTCTTGGCTAAATAAGATTGTATTAATTATTATTTTATGTTAAAATATAAGTATTCGATTTCAGCAAAATTTTCGGAGTGTTATTTTTTTATGAAAAAGCTTCTTTCAATATTTTTATCTTTAGTTCTTTCAATATCTGTTTTGAGTGTTTGCAATATATCTTTTGCTGCTCAAACGACAGATATTGAACCTACAAAGCTTATAAATTCTTCTGCATATTATTCGTTTGACGCAAATACAAAAACACTTACGATATCGGGCAAAGGCAGAACCCCTAATTTTACAAATTCAAGCGGTGATACAACATCTCAGCCGTGGTTTTATTGGAGAAGTGACGGCTCAATTGAGCATATTGTTGTAGAGGATGGTATAACCTCTTTGGGAAATTATTTTTTTTACGGCGTTTCCTGCACCGATATTAAGCTTGCCGACAGCATTGAATCTATCGGAGGTTATGCTTTTTCAGGTGCTCAAATAGAACATATTAAACTGCCCGATAAACTCAAATATATTAATAATGATGCATTCTATTTCTGCGATAATCTTAAGGAAATTGTTTTTCCGAAAAGCATTTCGTCAATCGGTACGTCTGCATTTGAAAATTGCAGTGTTCTTTCAAAAGTAAGCTTTAAGGCAATGGGAAACGAACTTACAATAAGCTCACGTGCATTTTTTAAATGTCCTTTGCTTAAAAGGGTTGATGTTCCGTCGCTTGCAAAGCTTTCAAAATACAGTTTTGGATATGAAAAGGCAAGTGTTGATGGCACTTATGATGGCTTTACCCTTGGTGTTTACAGTGGCTCTAAGGCGTATAATTACGCTAAAAGTTCTTTTGTAAATTATGAATTGTTAAATGAAATTGCAATTGAAGAGGGTGATATTGCATCAAGAACTTATACAGAGGATAATTTGAATGAGCAAACGGTGTATAAATTCACTCCGAATTCATCGAGCCAATATACTTTTAAATCAAGCGGAGAAGTTGATGTCAACTGCGTTCTTAAAGATAATGACGGCAACACCTTGGCATCGGCAGACGATAATGATGAAAGCGACCTTAATTTTACATTGAAATATGATTTTGAGGCGGGCAAAACATATTATTTTTATGTTGAAAGCGTTAATTCTCTCGGCACGTACAGCGTTTCTTTATCAAGCGAAGTTATTGTTAATGTTTCAATTTCTTGGGATATAACATATCAAGCAAGCGACCTTGTAGGCAAGAATTTTTCGCCTCTTGAATATATAAAAACGCAAACAGTCGATTTTGAATACGCAAGCGGATATGTTTATAAATTGCCATTTAATAACGGCACAAGCTATCGTGGAATGGAAATTAAATATAATAATCTTTTAAACGGCAAAGTTACCTGCGGTGAAAATAAGGACTCAATTACAGTAGGAAATAAAACGCTTGAATTTACGATAAATGTTGTTCATTCATACGTCAGTACGGTTGTGAATCCTACGATTACGGGTTCGGGTTATACAGAACATAAATGCGTTTATTGCGGCGATACATATAGGGACAGCTATGTTGATAAACTCGGTCAGGACGTATACGGCAGTGTTTATCTTATCAATTCAAAAAACGGCGGTGTGGACTTGAATCGACCGCTTGAAGATGTTGATATTTATAACAACGAGGGTAAATATGTCGGCTCAACCGATAAAAACGGAACTTTCAGTGTTGAATATGCATATGACTATATTGTTTTGAAATATTCAGGCGCCGTCGAGAGAAAAATTAAAATTATAAATAATACGCCTAATCTCGGAAACATCGGTCTTATTTACGGCGATTTGACGGAAGACGGATACATTAACGCAAAGGATTATGCATGTTTTGTGCATATGAAAAATTATGATATCAATTCAAGAGATGATATTTATTTAAAAAATCTTGATTCCGATAAAGACGGTGTACTTACTGATGATGATTGGGCTTTTGCAAAAGAATTTTATACTTTTGATAAGCTTTCAACGGATACTTACAGCAGTTTTTTACAATAATGTAAATTTCTTGTTGAAAAAGTATTACTTATAATATATAATACTTAAAAATATATTTGTTAGGAATGAAAATATGAAAAAAGTTATCAGTGTATTTCTTGCGGTTATTCTTGCTTTGAGTACATTTGCTTTTGGCACAACTGTTTCTTTTGCAGATGAGCAAAACGACTTATATTATGAAGATGATTACAGTACACCTGACCAAAGCGTTATAAGCGACATTTCCGTTTCTTGTGTCGGCAAGACGGATATTGAAATTTATTGGAACTGTTCTTATTACGGCTGGGTTGACGGATATGAGATTTCTCTTTTCGACGATAAAACAAATACGTATTATCCCAAGGCTTATGTTGACGGCGATAACTATTACTGTGTTTTAAGGTCGCTTAATAAAAATACAGGATATAAAATCTGCGTTCGTTCCTATGTTTTCCAAAACGGAAGCTATGCTTTCGGTGATTACAGTGCACCGGTTTCTGTTATGACCGCACCTAAGGGTACTTCGCTTTCATCTGCAAAGTATACCTCTAAGGGCAAGGTCAGCGTTAAGTGGAAAAAGGCAAAGAATGTCAGCGGTTATGTTATTGAGTATTCAAGAAATAAAAAATTTAAAGATGACGGCAGTAAATGCACAGTTTTTGTTTCGGGAAAGAGTAAGTCAAGCAAAACGATTTCAGGTCTTGCAAAAGGAAAATATTATTTCAGAGTCGCTACATATAAAACTATAGGAAATGCAAGATATATCAGCACATTTTCTAAAGCTAAGAGTACGACGGTTAAATCTAATTTGAGCGTTAAGCAAATGCTCAATGCTATTAAGACAGATAATTCGGGTGCCAAGCAGATTAAGAGATATACCGACGGCGGTGTAAATATTTCTAAGTATAAAACTACTTATGATAAATTTAAGGCTATTTACGTTTGGCACGCTAAGAACTTCAAAAAACACGGTTGGAACTGCGTAGGCTGTAACAGTAATTTCAACAACTGCCTTGCTGCTCTTTTTGCAAAGAGTCAAAAAAGATATGACAGCTTTATCACTCTTGAGGCAGGAAAGGTTAAGAATAATGACGGCTCAAGGCCTATTCATAAATGGGCGGTAATATATCTTGCCGGCAAGCCTTATATTTTTGACCCAAGGCTTCAGGGATATACAAAAAGTTATACCCCAACCACTTATTTTGCAATCGCAAAAGGCTCTAAGAGAGCAAAAGCAATTTATATTTATGAAAATGCTTACGGCACTTTTTACCCTGACGAAAGCAACGTGTATCTTCAATACTGCGTTGACAGAATAAAATAAATTACTCCGGGAGGACAAATTATGAAAAAAGTTGCAATTATTATGGGCTCTGACAGTGATTTGCCTGTTGTGGCTCCTGCAATCAAACAACTTAAGGAATTGGGAATTGAGGTTGAGGCTCGTGTAATGAGTGCACACAGAACACCAGAAGAAGCTCACGAGTTCTCGAAAAATGCAATTAAAAACGGATTTGGCGTGATTATTGCGGCAGCAGGTATGGCAGCTCATTTGGGCGGTGTGCTTGCGGCGTCAACTACTCTTCCGGTTATCGGTATTCCGTGCAGTGCAAAGGTACTTGACGGAATGGATGCGATGCTTGCAACAGTTATGATGCCTCCGGGAATTCCTGTTGCCACAGTCGGCGTTAATGCTGCTAAAAATGCAGCCTTGCTCGCTGCCGAAATTCTCGCTGTCGGCGATGATGAACTTATGGCTAAGCTTGTAAAAATGCGTGAGGATATGGCAGAGCAAGTAAAGCAAAAGGATATCGCCCTTCAGGAAAAAATTAAGGAATTGTAAGTAATATTTGCCAAAGGCAAATTTCACTGTTTGGTGATATTTGCGTTGCAAGAATTTCAATGGGGGTTCCCAAAAAGCGTGAGCTTTTTGACGTTGTAGGGGGGCGAACATTGTTCGCTCAAAGAAAAAATAATAATATAAAAAAGATTGTGAAATTGCTTATCCGCAATCTAATAAGGAGTTTAAAATATGAACGATAGTTTCAGCGCAAGCTACGCCGCTGCAGGTGTAGACGTAACAGCAGGTTATGAATCTGTTGAACTTATTAAATCACACGTAAAAAGAACCGAAATACCGGGTGTTATGGGTTCAATCGGCGGCTTCGGCGGTATGTTTGAACTTTTGGGTGCAGGTAATTACAAAAATCCTGTTCTCGTTTCGGGCACCGACGGTGTCGGCACAAAGCTTAAGGTTGCCTTTCTTCTTGATAAGCACGACACAATCGGTATCGACTGTGTTGCAATGTGCGTTAATGACGTTGCCTGCTCAGGTGCAAAGCCGCTTTTCTTCCTTGATTATATTGCTTGCGGCAAAAACTATCCGGAAAAAATTGCTCAAATCGTAAGCGGTGTTGCAGAGGGCTGTGTTCAGGCAGGATGTGCGCTTGTAGGCGGCGAAACTGCCGAGCATCCCGGTCTTATGCCTAATGAGGAATATGACCTTGCCGGTTTTACCGTTGGTATCGGCGAAAAGGATAAGCTTGTTTCAGGCGATAAGCTTGCAAGCGGCAACGCTCTTATCGGTGTTGCTTCTTCAGGTGTTCACTCAAACGGTTTTTCACTTGTAAGAAAGGTGTTTAATATCACTGAGGAAAGACTTGGAGTTCACGTTGCCGAGCTTGGAAAAACTCTCGGTGAAGAGCTTTTAACTCCTACAAGAATTTATGTTAAACCTCTTCTTGCTCTTATGGATAAGGTTAACGTAAATGCTATCAGCCATATTACCGGCGGCGGATTTTATGAAAATGTTCCGAGAATGTTAAACGACGGTTTTAAGGCTGTTATTGAAAAGGACAAATGCTTCAAAAAGCCTATTTTCGACCTTATCGCAAGCGAGGGAAATATCCCTGAAAGAGATATGTTTAACACATTTAATATGGGTACGGGTCTTGTTATTGCAGTTGATAATGATAAAGCAGACGAGGCTGTAAGAATACTTAATGAAAACGGCGAGGACGCTCGTGTAATCGGCGAAATTCAGACGGGCGAAAAAGGTGTTGAACTCGTATGATGAAAAATATTGCTGTTTTGGTGTCGGGCGGCGGAACTAATTTGCAGGCTCTTATTGATGCGCAAAGCAGGGGAGAAATTATCGGCGGTAAAATCACCCTTGTTGTGTCCTCAAATCCTGACGCTTATGCTCTTAAAAGGGCTGAAAATAATAACATCGCAACTAAAATTTGCGAAAAGAAAAATTATAAAGACAGAGCTGAATATACTGCTGCAATCAGGGATATTCTCCTTGAAGCAAAAGCGGATTTAGTGGTTTATGCCGGCTTTATGACTATTCTTGACGAACAAATTGTAAAGACATTTCCAAATAAAATGATGAATGTTCATCCTGCTTTAATTCCGTCATTTTGCGGTGAAGGCTATTGGGGGCTTCACGTTCACGAAAAAGTTATTGAAAGCGGAGTGAAACTTACCGGTGCTACCGTTCATTTCGTAACCGAGAAATGCGACGGCGGTCCTATCATTTTGCAAAAGGCAAGCGAGGTCAAATTTGATGATACTCCTGAGGTTTTGCAAAAACGAGTTATGGAGGAATGTGAGTGGAAAATTCTTCCCCGTGCCGTTTCTCTTTTTTGCCAAGATAAGATTGAAGTTTACGGCAACAGAACAAAAATAATTGAATAATTTTGAGGTGTAATATATGGAAATCAAATCTCTTGCAAACGAGCTTAATACTAATTCATATCCGGGCAGAGGCATTGTTCTCGGTCAAAGTGATGACGGCAAATTCGCTGTGGCTGCTTATTTCATTATGGGCAGAAGCGTAAACAGCCGTAACAGAATTTTTGAGGAAAATGAACGTGGCGGAATACGTACTAAGGCTTTTGATGAGTCAAAAATGGAGGACCCGTCGCTTATTATCTATAATCCTGTTCTTAAGTTTAACGGTGACACAATTGTGACTAACGGCGACCAAACTGATACTATTTACGATTCGTTTTCTAAGGGCAATTGCTACCACGATGCACTTATCACAAGAGAATTTGAGCCTGACGCACCTAATTATACACCAAGGATTTCAGGTATTTTAAAGGAAAACGGTAATTATAATCTTTCCATACTTAAGTCAAACTGCGGTGAACCGGAGTGTGTGAGATTTTTCTATGAATACCCTGCAAGAAGAGGGCTCGGCCATTTTATTCATACATATAAATGCGACGGCAATCCTATTCCGTCATTTGAGGGTGAGCCTACTCCTGTTGAAATCAATAGTGATATCGATGAGTTTACCAATATGATTTGGACTAATCTTAATGAGGATAATAAGGTTTCTCTTTTTGTTCGCTTCATTAATCTTGAAACAAAAGAGGAAGAAACACGTATTATCAATAAAAACGAGAAATAATTTTTAAAAGGGTGGCACACGTCACCCTTGCTTTGCTATTATAAAATATATATTATTTACATATATATTATGAATTTGGAGGAAAATATGAAAGTTCTTGTTGTTGGCGGGGGCGGCAGAGAGCACGCTCTTGTAAGGAAAATTAAAGAGTCGAAGAAGGTTGATGAGATTTTTTGCACACCGGGAAACGGCGGTATCTCTTATGATGCCAAGTGTTTTGATGTTGCGGCAACCGATATTGAAGGCGTTGTGAATTTGGCTAAGGAAATTAAAGCCGATTTGGTTGTTGTTGCTCCTGATGATCCGCTTGTTGCAGGTATGGTAGATGCTCTTAATGAGGCAGGATTTAAAACATTCGGTCCACGTGCAAACGCAGCGATTATCGAAGGCTCTAAGGTTTTTTCAAAGGAACTTATGCAAAAATATAATATTCCTACTGCTGAATATAAAGTGTTTGACAATGCCGAAGAAGCAATCGATTATATTAAGGAAAGAAACGAATTTCCTACTGTTATTAAGGCAGACGGCCTTGCACTCGGCAAAGGTGTAATCATTCCTGAAAATCTTGATGACGCAATCGCAGGCGTTAAGGAAATTATGGAGGATAAAATCTTCGGCGCTTCCGGCAATAATATTGTTGTTGAGGAATTTTTGACAGGTCCGGAGGTCTCTGTTCTTGCATTTACAGACGGTAAATGCGTTAAGCCTATGGTATCTTCTATGGACCATAAGCGTGCGCTTGACGGCGATAAGGGTCTTAATACAGGCGGAATGGGAACTGTTTCTCCTAACCCTTATTATACGCAAGACGTTGCAAAGGAATGTATGGATAAAATATTTATTCCTACAATCAATGCTATGAATAACGAGGGCAGAACATTTAAAGGCTGTCTTTATTTCGGCTTGATGATTACTCCTAAGGGACCTAAGGTAATTGAATATAATTGCCGTTTCGGCGATCCTGAAACTCAGGTTGTTTTGCCAAGGCTTAAGACTGATATTGTTGATATTTTTGAGGCAATTGACAATGAAACGCTTTCAGACCTTGACGTTGAGTGGAGTGATGATGCGTGCGCTTGCGTAATTATGGCTTCGGGCGGCTATCCTAAGTCATACCCTAAAGGAATTGAGATTACAGGTCTTTCAAACGGTCAGCTTGACGGTGTAACCGTTTACCATGCGGGAACTAAGCTTCAAGATAACAAACTTGTTACCTCAGGCGGCAGAGTTTTGGGCGTTACGGCACTCGGTGATACTCTTGAAAATGCACTGAAAAAATCTTACGATGCAGTTGAAAAAATTCATTTTGAAGGTGCTCATTACAGACGTGATATCGGAAAGCGTGCTCTTGAGGCGAATAAATAAGCTTTATACAATTTGTTGTAATTAAATAAATTGTGAACTTTTTAAAACTTTACAAAAAGTTGTTGACAATTATACAAAACGGAATTATACTATGCGTGTATTAATTAAACTATTATTAAAGAACGAGGGTTTAAGTTATGGCAACGGTTAAAAAAAGCAAAAAGAAGGTTATTGTACCTATTTGTATAATACTTGTTATTGCAATTGTAGCCGGAACTGTTTTTGGCGTTGTTAAGTCAAAAAGCGGTGAAGAGGTTAAGCTTAATACAATTGCTACAGGTGATATTTATGAAAAGGTATCATTAACGGGCGATGTAACCGCAGGCACTTCTAAGGAATATAAAGTCGGCACAGTTGCTACGGTTAAAAATGTTAATGTTAAGGTTGGCGATCAAGTTAAAAAGGGTGATGTTCTTGCAACATTTGATACCACTTCTCTTGACGGCCAGGTTTCTTCCCTTCAAGCTTCTTATAACGACGCAGTAAAGAATTATAATACGGCAGTAGCTAATCAAAAGAGCGCCAAAAATTCTGCTGCTTCACTTAAAAAAGAGGTTAATTATCTTGATAAGAAGATAGCAAAGCTTAAAAAGAAGATGACTAAAACCACAACTAAAAAGAAAAACAAAAAGAAAAAAACCACTACCAAGGCCGCTTCAACTACAACAGGCTCTTATTCACAGTGGCTTTCTACTTCAACAACTAAAGCTACTACAAGCGCTTCTACAACTAAGCCGACTACAGATGACGGCAAGCCAAAATATACGGTTTCACTTAGTGCATATCCGTCAGCTGTTTGCGGTACTGTAACAGGTTCAGGCAGATATAATCAGGATGTCGGCTATATAACAGCTATTGCTACTCCTAATGCCGGATGGCAGTTCCTCGGTTGGTATGCAAACCGTGCCGCTTATCTTGCAGGTGACGCACCTCTTGCAAATACCCCGGCGTGGACTATTCACGTTACGGGCGACCTTAGCTACATAGCAGTATTTACAGAGGATACAAATTCAAGCACAACGGGCAACGCTACTATTAACGATATTGCAAATGCTCTTATACAAATTAATAATAACATTGCCTCAATTACTAACGATATTAAAACTTTAACCACTATTTCTCAAATTATTGCCACAACAATTTCAGGCGCAATCGCATCGGGTCAACTTAACAGCGAAGCTATTGCAAATCTTGTAGGTAAGCAAGTCCAAAAGGCAATTACAGACGGCATTATCGATTCAACCAAGTTTATTGTTGAAAGCGGCGTTGCGGTTGATATGATTAAAGCCGCTGTTTCTTCAATTGATTACAGAGCGCTTGCCAAGGGCGTTTCGGATTCAGATAATGCAGTTCTTACCGGCTGTGAAATTCAGCGTGCTATTCTTGCAGCTCAGTATGAAGTTTATAAAACTCAGGGCAATGCAACTGTTGTTGACGCTCAAAAGTCAGCGGTTGACGTTTCAAAAAAGGCTCTTGATGCTATGAAAGAGCAACAAACAGCTCTTAAAAACGGCTGGACGGCTGATTTTGACGGCGTTATTACCGCAGTTGATATCAACCCTGATTCTCAAACAACAGCTCTCACATCGGGTATTACACTTGAAAATCACGATATTTTGGTTGCTACAGTAAGCCTTAGCGAATATGACGTTCATAAGGTTAAGGTTGGTATGCAGGCAAAGGTTACTACTGCTTACGGCGAATATGAGGGCGAGGTTGCAACTATTGCTCCTACTGCTACAGGCGGTTCGTCAGGCTCAATTCTTGACAGCGTAGGTTCAATGGCAGGCGTAAGCGGTCTATCATCTCTTACGGATTCCGGTGCAGGTGTTGAATGTACTATCGAAATTAAAAATCCTGACGAAAATATTATTGCAGGTTTTGATGCCGACGTTGAAATTCAAACAGGCTCATATCTGGGTGTAACTGTTGTTCCTATCGAGTCTATCACTCTTGAAAAGACAGGTTCTTATGTTTATCTTTATAATGAAGAAGATAAGACTGTAACTAAGACTGAAATTAAGACAGGCGCTATCTCAGATACAGCATACGAGGTTACGTCGGGTCTTAAGCCGGGTGACAAGATTGTTTCGTCACCAAAGACGGATTATAAAGAAGATACCTTTAAGGTTAAAGTAGTAGACAGCACAACTAAGTAAGGAGACTTTGCAGTGAATATTACAGAAAGTCTGAAAATCGCAGTCAAGTGTATTAAGTCAAATTGGATGCGCAGTCTTCTTACAATGCTGGGTATTATTATCGGTATCAGCTCCGTTATTATGATTATCGGTGCAGGTACGGGTGTAAGAGATTATATTGTCGGTCTTATTGAGGATATGGGCTCAAACGCTGTTCTTGTAAGCGTTGATACCACCTCCGCTACCGATAACGACTATATTACTCTTGACGATGTAGAAAATATTAAAAATAAAGTAAACGGTGTTGAGCGTTGCTCTCCTATGCTTATGGGCTTTGGCCGTGCTACTATTGACAAAACCGCTACAGAGGCTACGGCTATGCTTATCGGTGTAAACAGCGACGTTCAATTTGCGCTGACTAATTCGTGCGAGTACGGTCGATTTTTCACAGATGAGGAGTATAATGCAAATGCACCTATCGCTGTAATGGGTACTAACTCTGCCCAACAGGCATTTGGTTACGAGGACGTTACTAATGAATATGTTACCGTTTCTTCAAGCGGTAAATCAATGAAAATCAAGATTTGCGGCGTTGCAAATGTTGACGCACTCGCAAGTACTCTTGGCGGCTCAAGCTCTATGAGTAATATGTTTTCAAGTGCAGGCGGCGATAAGACTATTATTGCCTTGTTCCTGCCTTGTACCACTCTTACTCAAATTACAGGTGTAGACGCTAATCTCGGCAGTGTGTTTGTTATCGCTAAGGAAGGCTATGATTATGATGCAGTAGGTAATGCTACGGTAAACTATCTTAAGTCGGCTCACGGCAATTATTCAAACAGTATGTATACCGCTCAGAATATGGCTACTTATGTAGATATAGTTAATATCATTATGTCGGTTCTTACCGCCTTTATCGCTTGTGTAGGCGCTATTTCGCTTATCGTCGGCGGTATCGGCGTTATGAATATTATGCTTGTCTCGGTAACTGAACGAACGCGTGAGATCGGTATACGAAAGTCGCTGGGTGCTAAGACAAAGATCATTACGATGCAGTTTCTGACGGAGTCGGTAATTCTGTGTTTAATAGGCGGTCTTATCGGCGTTACAATTGGTATTGCGGGTGCTTTTGCGGCATGCTCAATAATCAATATTAAGCCTAATATTACTTGGTGGCTTATACTTGTTGCACTTCTGTTTTCAAGCGGTGTAGGCCTTTTCTTCGGCATCTATCCGGCAAGAAAAGCTGCTCAAATGAGCCCTATCGATGCTCTTCGCAGTGAATAATTCTTTTTATAGTTTAATTTAAAGGTAAGCCGATGTAATCGGCTTACCTCAGCGTGTAGAAAAAGTCCGATTACAAATTTCTACACGCTGTAAGACTTCGAGAAAGTGAGATAAATTTCGTATTTTGCGAGCGGGTGCTGTACGTTGGTACTGCCCCCGAGCAAAAGACGGAAAGTGCCAAAAAAGACAAGGACTCAATGTCCTTGTCTTTTTTCTATAAATGTATTTTTGATTTTATTCCGGCAAGAGCAAATCTGCGATTCGGCAAACCCTTTTGTCACTTCGTGACATTTCCCCTGTAAGGGGAATCTCCCTTGCCATACGTCATTACTTTATGATAATTTAAGCACGGCACGGTTTAGCCACTTTATCGACAGTCTAAGGTAAGCTGATGTAATCAGCTTACCTTTTATCTTGATATTGTTGAAGCTTTGTGTTAAAATGTATTCAATATTTTATTAGAGGAGATTATCATGAATATCAATCACGTTCTTGAGCAGTTTGAGTTTAAGGGTAAGCTTGAATCTTGCGATGTATTCGGCTCAGGTCATATTAATACTACGTTTCTTGCAACATATAATGAAGACGGCAAGAAGAGAAATTATGTAATTCAAAAGGTTAATACAAGCATTTTCCCTGATATTGACGCTCTTATGAACAATATTTTTTCCGTTACCGACTTTTTGAGAGAAAAGATTAAAGCTGACGGCGGTAACCCTCATAGAGAAACACTTCATTTTATCAGAACTTTTGACGGAAATAAATATTTTAAAGACGAGGACGGTTCTTGCTTTCGTGCGTATCGTTTTGTTGACAATTCAAAGGCATATGACACGGTTGACAGCGCAGAAGTTTTTGGCAAAAGCGGTAAGGCATTTGGCAGATTTCAAAAGTATTTAAGCGATTTTCCGGCTGAAAGTCTCAGCGAAATTATTAAGAATTTTCATAATACAATTTGGAGATATGAAAATGAATTTATCCCTGCAGTTCAGGCTGATAAGGCGGACAGAGCTGTTAATTGCGGTGAAGAAATTAAGTTTGTTATGCACAGGCGTGAGGATTGCAAAAAGCTTGTTGAACTTATTGAAAAAGGCGAACTCCCGCTTCGTGTAACTCATAACGATACTAAGCTTAATAACGTTCTTTTTGACAGCGAAAGCGATGATGCTATTTGCGTTATCGACCTTGACACGGTTATGCCGGGTCTTGCGCTTTATGATTTCGGCGACTCTATTCGCTTTGGTGCTAACTCCTGCGCCGAGGACGATGATAATTATGATAAGGTTGAGCTTATGCTTGATTATTTTGAGGCGTATGCAAAAGGCTTTTTGAGCGAGGCAGGCGATGCTCTTAATCAGTGCGAAATTGATAATCTTGCCTTTTCCGCCAAACTTATGACCTTTGAGTGCGGTATGCGTTTTCTTACCGACTATCTCAATGGCGATACATATTTTAAGACTGCATACCCTGAGCATAATCTTGTTCGTGCTAAAAATCAATTTGCTCTTGTTGCCGATATGGAAAGGAAAATGGAGCAAATGCAGCAGATTATTAAGAATATTACAGAATAAATTTTTCTACACGCTGTAAGACTTCGAGAAAGTGAGATAAATTTCGTTTTTTGCGAGCGGGTGCTGTACGTTGGTACTGCCCACTCGCAAAAAACGAAAAGTGCCAAAAGTGGCTTGAACACTATGTT
>OLNC01000073.1_pt1 | contig 116777 bp, 85 predicted proteins | sample 1672011 | NCBI WGS metagenome assembly OLNC01 (sample SAMEA3136636, study PRJEB25190) | human gut metagenome | biome: human gut; feature: human-associated habitat; material: faeces | place: Austria | collected 2013
CCAAAATTATACACGACCAAAATCCTATATTCATAATACATACCTCCGCTTCAAATTCCGATTTATCTAAGTTATTTTAAATCCTTAAACATTTTTATATGCGGACAAAATTCTTCTTTATATATTTCGCCGATTTCGGTGTAACCGAGTTTTTTATAAAAATCTTTTGCCTGTATTTGAGCGGAAAGCTCAATATGATGTGCACCCGATTCAAGTGCTTTTTCTTCAAGTATGGCAATAACTTCACTGCCGAGCGACTGACCTCTGTATTCTTTCATAACGGCGATACGGCCGATTTTCATGCAACCGTCGAAAAACAGTCGTCCCGTTGCACAAGGATTATCGTTTTCATCGTACAAAACAAGGTGCAAAGCGGTTTCGTCAATGTCGTCAAATTCGTATTCAAACCCCTGCTCTTCCACGAAAACGGACTGTCTTATCGCTCTTGCATCCGGACTGTTATTGAGTCCTTTGGATAGTGTATATTTCATAAATTCACCCCTAACATTCCTATTATATCATACATATTGCATAAAAACAAGTAAAATTTTAAAAATTAGAAAAAAATTCAAAAAAAATTTAAAATGCTATAATTAAGTATTGCAAAAACAATAAAAAGTGATATAATATAGTTGTAAGCTATACAGTGGGGGAGGCGAAGAGGATGTCAGAGGAGACAGTGGAAGAACTTCAAGAAAAAGTTCATCAGCTGGAAGAAAATTTACGAAAAGTAAAGAGTGTTGATGAACTTACCGGACTTTACAACAGGAATACATATTATGACCGTGTCAGGTGCAGATTTGAAAATGAACCGGACAGAGAATATGTTATTGTTTGTTTTGATGTCGAGAAATTCAAATTTGTCAATGACAGATTCGGTTTTGTCGAAGGCGACAGACTTCTTAGCTATATAGGCAAGAAATTGCAAGAAAGAGCCGTAAAATACGGTCTTGTAGCCGCAAGGCTTTCGTGTGATGTATTTTCTTTTATGGACTTTGAAGAAAATATTCAGCCGGACGCATTGGGTGCGGAAATTCAAAGTTGGGTAAAGGATTATCCGATTGATTTTGAAATAAGAATGACTGTGGGAATTTACCACGTTAAAACAAAAAATATCCCCGTAAGACTTATGTGCGACAGAGCAAGTTTTGCGTGTGAGTCAATAAAAAACAATTATCTTGTTAATGTTGCGGAATATAATGAAAGTGTGAAAAACTATGTTTTCTCGCAACACGAACTTTTAAACGAAAGTGAAAGGGCATTTGAAAATCACGAATTTAAAGTGTATCTTCAGCCTAAATACGATATACGAACAACAAAGGTAATGGGTGCGGAAAGCCTTGTAAGATGGCAGCATCCCGAAAAAGGTCTTATCTTTCCGAAAGATTTTATTCCGATGTTTGAGCAGAATATGCTTATTACAAAACTTGACGAATATATATGGGAAGAAAGTTGTCGAATTTTACGTGATTATATCGATAAGGGATATACCGCGGTTCCTATATCGGTGAATGTTTCGAGAATGGATATTTATTCTCTTGATTTGTCAAAGATTTTTGTAAATCTTACGGATAAATACAATATTGAGAGAAGATATTTGGAGATAGAAATTACCGAAAGTGCGTTTACAAGTGATGAAGAACAGATTTTGAAAGCTGTTGACGAACTTCGTGAATTGGGTTTTATTGTATTGATGGACGATTTCGGCAGTGGTTATTCATCGCTTAATATGTTGAAAGATATAAGCGTTGATGTACTTAAAATAGATACAAGATTCCTTGAGGCAGGTCGTGACGGAAATACAAAGGGTAAAGAAATTCTTGAATCGGTTATAAAAATGGCAAAGTGGATTGGTTTGGCGGTAATCGCCGAGGGCGTTGAAACGGATGAACAGAAGAATTTCTTGCTTGACAGAGGTTGTAATTATGCACAAGGATTTTATTTTTCAAGAGCGATAGATGAAGAATCTTTCGGAAAATTAATCAGTGACCCAAATAATGTTGCAAGTGAAAATTTGGACAACGTATTTGACAATACGATTGAAATTGAAGAATTGCTTCATTCCGATTTTATGACTGAGGGATTGCTTAACAATATTTTGGGCGGCGTTGCACTGTATTCGCTTAGTAATGACGGAAATAAACTTAATGTTTTAAAAGCAAACGAATTTTATTATTCGATAACTAAGAATTATCCGAAAAATGTTACCGCAGGCGGATATGACGGATTGGAAAATCTTCACCCCGATGACAGAGAAAAGGCAATAGAGGCATTTCGCGAATCGAAAATGGCGGGGAATAAAGGTGTTTCCGTACAGGTTAGAAATGTATTCGGTGAAGATGTTATATGGCTGTCGATTAAAATTTTCTACCTTGCAAGCCGTGAAGATTGTTCAATTTATTATGCGTCTGTTTCGGACAGCAGTGAACAAATGGGTGTTTTGAGTAAACTCAATATGCTAAGACGCAGTTTTGAAACGGCACTTGACCTTATTGACGCCATTGCACTTGAGTATTATTTTATAAACAATACCATTGATGTAAAGACAAAACTTGCCGAAGGACATTCTTATATGTTTGGCACTTACATACAAAATGCACTTGAATATATTTTGGACAAGAAGATTGTTCATCACGATTCGATGGACGAATACAAAATATTATGTAAGCATTTAAAGAAAAGTGATAAACCGATTAGTGTTGTGCTTGACCTCTTGTATAAAGAAGATATGTATAATCGTTGTAAAGTTACGGCGAAAACAGTTTATGGAAACGGGAAGAGAATTAAATCGGTTATTGTAATTGAAAGTACAGGATTGGATGTAAAACCATAAAAAAGAGAATGCGATAGCATTCTCTTTTTTATGTTAATAAATTAATCTAAAATTTCACCGTTTGTACCGATTGTATAAACTTGCCACGGAATGAATTTACCGCTGTTTTGCAACGCTGTTTTTGCGGCATACTCAATACCGCCGCAACACGGAACTTCCATACGAACTATCGTAACGCTCTTAATGTTGTTGCTTTCGATAATCGCTTGCAATTTTTCGGTGTAGTCAATATCGTCAAGTTTCGGACAACCGATTAGTGTAATTCTGTTTTTTATAAACTTGTTGTGAAAATTGCCGTAAGCGTATGCACTGCAATCTGCCGCAATAAGAAGATTGGCATTGTCAAAATACGGTGCGTTGACAGGTACAAGTTTGATTTGTACCGGCCATTGTGAAAGTTGGCTCGTTGAAACAGGCGTGCTTGTTTCAGTATTGTGCTTTATAGCCTTTGCCATACTGCCCGGACAGACAAACGCAGGCTTTTCTTGTTCTTTTGCTTTCTGCATATTTTGCTTTACCGCATCTTCATCAAATGCTGCGGCTTCACGGGTTTCAAAAGAAATCGCATTAGTCGGACAGGTAGGTAAGCAGTTTCCTAAACCGTCGCAGTAATCGTCACGCAAAAGCTTTGCCTTGCCGTCAACAATTCCGATTGCACCTTCTTGACAGGCATCGGCACAAATACCGCAACCTGTACATTTATCTTCATCTATTTTTATAACTTGTCTTATCATAATAATCCTCCGTTTTAATATGTTTTTCGACAATCACTATTATAATACAAAAATCAATAAAAGTCCACTATTTTAGTGTAAATTTTAAAGAAATATTATACCATTCCAAAAAGCATATAAATCAACGTTCCGACAACACCACTGCCAAGAATAATTGTAATTGCGTTCGTTTTAAATTTTCTGAGTAAAAACAGCGCCACAAGGAATATACCGAGTTCGACAAAACGAATATCTTTTAACGATGCAGAAAAAATATCGGTTTGGAAAAGTGCGAGCATTAGTATAGATGTGCCTGCGGAGGTTATAAGTGCGACAACAGCAGGACGAAGGGCGGATAAAACCGTCTGAACTCCGCCGACAGTGCGGTATTTATAGTAGAAATACGCGAGTATAAAGCATATGACAAATGACGGAATGATACATCCGAGCGAGCAAAGCAACACACCGCCTATACCGGCGATACGCATACCGACAAATGTTGATGAATTTATGGATATAGGACCTGGGGTCATTTCCGCAACAGTGATAAGGTCGGAAAATTCCTCCATAGTCATAAGGTGGTGTATGTTTACTATTTGTTCCTGAATAAGCGGAATTGCGGCATAACCGCCGCCGACGCTGAACAGACCGACTTGTATAAATGAAAAAAATAATTTCAGTAAAAGCATTATCCAATCTCCTTTTTATGTTTCTCTTTTAAAACCGACACAAGTAAATCGAGTAGGCCTATTCCAAGACATACGAGTATGACTATCATAGCGCTTACCCCTAAAAAATAAGTACATACAAACGCAATAATCATCATTGCGATATATAAAATTCTGCGGGTTTTGAATACGTTTTTCGCAAGATTTATAACAACGTCAAATATAACTGCCGCAACGCCTGCACGCATAACTTGAAGTGCAACTGCTATGTATTTGTTTGTTCGGAATTGGTTATAGAACAGAGATATGATTGAAAGTACAATCATAGGAGGCAATATTGTGCCGAAAACAGCTGAAAGCGAGCCTAAAATTCCCGCCATTCTATAACCTATTATAACAGACGCGTTGACGGGCAGCGGACCGGGTGCAGACTGAGTTATTGCGGTCACGTCAAGCATTTCGTCCTCATCAAGCCATTGCAGCTCCTCAACAAATTTTTTCTTCATTAATGAAACAATTACAAATCCGCCGCCGAATGTACATGAGCTTAAAACAAACATAGACTTAAATAATGTCCATAATATCCACGCTTTACTTTTTTTCATTATGTAAATTCTCTCCTACTTTATTTTTAACGATTACATTATATCATTCTTTTTTGTGTTTGTAAATTCATAGGTCAGAATAATATGTTAATAATTTTAAAAAAATTATAAAAAAATATTGTTTTTTGAAATAAAATCTGATAAAATGTAAGGCGGAATTAATTTTTAAAACAATGGAGTGATACAAATGGCAATTAAAATAGGTATATTGGGATACGGCAATCTTGGCCGCGGTATTGAATGTGCAATCAAGCAAAACGATGATGTTGAGCTTGCTGGTGTATTCACAAGACGTGATCCGTCAACTGTTAAGATTATGACAGAGGGTGTTAAGGTTTATTCGGTTGATGACGCTCCTAAGATGAAGGACGAAATCGACGTTATGATTCTTTGCGGCGGAAGTGCGACAGACCTTCCGAAACAAACACCGGAATATGTTAAGTATTTCAATGTTATAGACAGTTTTGATACACACGCAAAAATTCCTGAACATTTTGCGGCAGTTGACGCAGCTGCAAAGGCTAACGGCAACGTTGGTATAATTTCAGTAGGTTGGGATCCGGGTATGTTCTCACTTAACCGTCTTTATGCAAATGCTATACTTTCAGACGGTAAGGACTATACTTTCTGGGGCAAAGGCGTGAGCCAAGGTCACTCAGACGCTATCAGAAGAATTGACGGAGTTAAGGACGCAAAGCAATATACAGTTCCTGTTGACTCTGCACTTAAGGCAGTAAGAAACGGTGAAAACCCTGAACTTACAACTCGTCAAAAGCATACGCGTGAATGTTATGTTGTAGCGGAAGAAGGCGCAGATAAGGCTCGTATAGAAAATGAAATCAAGACAATGCCTAACTATTTCTCAGATTATGATACAACTGTAAACTTCATTTCAGAAGAAGAATTAAAGGCTAACCACAGCGGTATTCCTCACGGTGGATTTGTTATCAGATGTGGTAAGACAGGTTGGAACGGTGAAAATAGTCACATTATTGAATACAGCCTAAAGCTTGATTCAAACCCTGAATTTACTTCATCAGTGCTTATTGCATATGCAAGAGCCGCATATCGTATGAGCAAAGAGGGACAAAGCGGTTGTAAGACTGTATTTGACGTTGCACCGGCTTACCTTAGCAAGTTAAGCGGAGAAGAACTTCGCAAGAATCTTCTATAATAAATAACACAAGCAAAAGCCGTCTTAGGACGGCTTTTTTATCTGAGAGGGAATATGATTTTAGTAATAGCCGAGAAACCGTCATTGGGCAGAGATATTGCGGACGCACTGCCGGGACAGGTTACAGAGAGAAATAACAGATTTATACGAAAAGGCGACTATGCGGTCACATGGGTATTCGGTCATATGCTGAGTCTGAAAGAACCGGAAGACTATGATATGAAATATAAAAAGTGGTCGCTTGACGATTTACCGATATATTTCGACAGTTGGGAACTCAAAATGGGTGAGGACAGTAAATCAAACAGAAATTACGAAACCAAAGCACAGCGTGTCGGACTTATAGGCGAGTTGCTCGAAGAATCGGAATCTGTTATACATGCAGGCGATCCCGACGAAGAAGGACAGCTTTTAATTGATGAAATTCTTAGGTGGTTTGATTATAAAAAGCCTGTTAAAAGACTTAATACCGGTGATACGACACGCGGAGGTCTTGTAAAGGCACTGTCACATATGACGGATAACGATGACAGCTTGAATGAGGGGTGGTCGGCATATGCGAGAAGTGTCGCAGACCTTATGATCGGCGTCAATATGAGCCGCTTTTTCACATGCTCAAATTCAGGTGTTTTGCTTGCGGTCGGTCGTGTTCAGACACCGACTTTGGGACTTGTCGTAAAACGTGATATGCAGATTGAGGGACATATAAAGACTGTATATTATGATATTTTTGCCGATGTAAATGTTGAAACGGCTGACGGAAATAAAACCGTTACCGCAAAATATACAAAGAAGAAACAAAAGGGTGCTGAAAATAAGCAAATAACTGAGCTTGACGAGTCGGAAAAGATAAAAAATGACCTTATAAACAAACGGTTTGACAATATTAAAATCGAAAAGAAAGTCGTAAATGAAGACCCGCCGTTGCCGTTTAACCTTGTAAAATTGCAAAGTTATTGCAGCAGCCACTTTGGGTATAACCCTGCAGATGTTATGGATATTACGCAGTCACTTCGTGAAACGCATACGGCGATAACGTATAACCGTTCGGATTGTCAGTATCTGTCGGAGGAACATTTTAAAGAAGCTCCGAAAACACTTGCACAAGTTGTGCAGAATATTAAATTCAAGCCGAGTGAGCTTGATCCGACAATTCATTCAAAGTGTTTTAACGATAAAAACATAACCGCACATTTTGCGATAATTCCGACAAATAACAAGGTCGATTTGAACAAGCTTACCGAACGTGAGAAAAATGTATATCTTGCGGTGTGTAAATATTATATGGCACAATTTTTGCCTAAGGCTGTCAAAGAAAAAACTAAAATGACGATTGAACTTGACGGAGAATATACGCTTGCGGCATATTCGACAGTCGTTTTGAAAAAAGGATATACGGCGATATTCAAGGATATAAAAGCCGAAGAAGTTACGGAACTTAGCACTATTGCGGACGGTATGTATTCAGGGACTGCGATTGACGCGCGGCTTGAGGAAAAAGAAACAAAGCCGCCGTCACGATACACAAAGGCGACCTTGAATGAAGATATGACAAGGATTGCGAAGTATGTAACTGATCCCGAGGTCAAGAAAATGCTTTTGGAAAAGGATAAGGATAAAAAAGGCGAAAACGGCTCAATCGGAACTTCCGCAACGCGAAGTACGATTATCGACAGCCTTATAACAAAAGGCTATGTTGCCGAAGACGGAAAACGGCTTATTTCAACGGAGCTTGGACGTGAACTGTACCGCATATTGCCCGATGAAATCAAGAAAGCTGATATGACGGCAAAATGGTGGGCGATACAAGAAGATATTCGTTCCGGCGATAAGACGTATAAATCGCTTACCGACAATGTGCTTGATACGATAAAAACGGTAATTTCCAATTCATATCCTGCGGTAAATCAAGCCGTTATGACAAAGGCGGTAACGGAAAAATATCACGAAGTAATCGGAACTTGTCCGCTTTGCGGCGGTAACGTTATAGAGGGAACAAGGGGATTTGGGTGCAGTAATTGGCGTGAGCCGATGAACTGTAAATTCACTGTTTGGAAAAATCAAACAAAAGGTATGTTCTCAAATGTCACAATAACTTTGCCTATGGCTAAAAAATTGCTTGCGGGTAAAAGTGTCAGAATGAAAAAACTGTTGAAGAACGACGGCACGACATTTGACGCTGATGTTGAATTGAAAGTAGATAAAGAATCGCAATATCCCGTACAATTTGTTTTTGCACCGCCGAAACCGCTCGGAAAATGTCCGAAGTGTAACGGTGACGTTGTGGAAAGTATGAAAGCCTTTTCGTGCAATAATAACTGCGGATTTATTATATGGAAGAAATCCGATAGGGGATTATTTAAGAAAACAACGATAACTCAAACAATGGTCAAAAAATGGCTTGCGGGTGACAAGGTGCGATGTAATAAGCTTATGGGTAAAAACGATACGGAATTTAAAGCGGACGTAACTATGAAATATAACCCCGACAGCGTGTATAACGCACCCGATTTTACATTGGAATTTGTGAATGACGAGAAAAAAGACGTATCTCAATAAAATGAGATACGTCTTTTGTTTTAAACCAAAACAGAATGACCGCATTTTTGGATAATTCTTTGGTTAAGCTCAGTTGCAAAATTGTTCATAACATTTTTGTTTGACGCACAAACCGATGTTTTAGCACCTGATTTTAATGTTATTTCCAATTTGTGATTAGAACCGGCATATAAAAACAACAAAGGTAAAATTATTGTATAGCAAGTGAGAATTGCCAAACATATATGATACCAAGTAAATACTTTTTTGACGTGCATAGCGGCTATATCGTCATATCTGCCAATAGGCATTTTGTTTGCTTTTTTAGGGAATGTCTTGACTTCCATACAATCATTCTTTGCAAGAATGGTATATTGAATGTAGGTAACAATTAAAGCGAAACGCATACCTTTTGTGGTTGAAAAAGTGTATTCGGTATAGTCGTCACTGTTGTCAACGGCTGCGTCGGAAACTGTGGGTTGTTCATAGTTTAAATCTTGTGGACTCATTATAAATTCCTTCTTTCATTTGTATTGAATTTATAATACCATATTTAAGGATTTTAGTAATGGACCTGTGGTGATAAAATAAACCCCATCTATAAAACAGATGGGGTTGGATACTGTAGACAAAACCTCTATGGTTTTGTCTACTTTATTTTTGGGAGTTTGAGGTGCAACCTCAAGTTTCAATCATTTCTGGTGACATGTGCGGCAGAAATGGCTTAAAATCTAAAGTTTCGACTTTGGAGGAACTTTATGATTTTTTCGATGAAAATACTCAAAAATTACATCGTAAGATGTAATTTTTGGAGCTGTCGACATTTTGTCGACAGGCTCATTGCAAATTATTTCAATGCGTCTTCGATTGCGTTAAGTTTGTCTTGTGTGAAGTCAAGATTATTTAGTGAGTTGACATTCTCAATAATCTGAGAAGCTTTTGACGCGCCAAGAAGAACACTTGTAAGTTTGCCGCCTCTCAAGTTCCATGCACAAGCCATTTGAGCAAGTGACTGACCTCTGTTTTCGGCAATCTTATTTAGCTTAACAATCTTTTCGATTTTATCGGCTGTAATGCCCTCTTTTGTAAGGAACGGTGAACTCTTTGCGGCTCTTGAGTCGGCAGGAATACCGTTTATGTATTTGTTTGTAAGAAGTCCCTGTGCAAGCGGACAGAATGAGATTGAACCTATACCCTCGTCTTTTAGAACGTCCTGCAAGCCGTTTTCAATCCAGCGTTCAAACATATTGTAACGCGGTTGATGAATAACAAGCGGAGTGCCAAGTGACTTCATAATTTCAGCCATTTGCTTTGTCTGTTCTGCGTTGTAGTTTGAAATACCTACATAAAGCGCCTTACCGCTTCTTACGATATGGTCAAGTGCCGACGCTGTTTCCTCCATAGGGGTGTCAGGATCGGGACGATGATGATAGAAAATATCAACATATTCAAGTCCCATACGTTTCAAACTTTGGTCAAGACTTGCGATAAGGTATTTTCTTGAACCGTGGTCGCCGTAAGGTCCGTCCCACATGCCGTAGCCTGCTTTTGTTGAGATGATTAATTCATCACGATACGGTGCAAGTTCGTTTTTCAAAACCTTACCGAAATTTTCTTCGGCACTGCCCGGATACGGACCGTAATTGTTTGCAAGGTCGAAGTGAGTAATGCCAAGGTCGAAAGCTGTTGTAAGCAAATCAACCATATTGTCGTAACTGTCGTTACTGCCGAAGTTGTGCCATAAACCAAGCGAAAAAGCAGGGAGTAACAGACCGCTCTTTCCGCAACGGTTATATTTCATTGTTTCATATCTTTCTTTGTTTGCAATATACATTTTCAAAATCCTTTCTTATTTTATATGTTGATTTTTGCGGAGTTTCTTGCAATAATGTTTTGTTCGATTATCGAAGAAACGGAACTTTTTTTATTAATTAAATCCATCAGCATTGAAAAACAACGCTTTGCCAATTCGTCGATGTTTTGACTTACTGTAGTGACCGATGGGATAAAGTACGCAGATGAAAGAGAATCGTCAAAACCTGTGATTTGCATATCGTTTGGGATGTTAATTCCGTTTTCGTGTGCGGCACTTATAATTCCCTGTGCAATTAAATCGTTGGACGTGATAATTACATCGGGGAGTGAGGTTATAATTTTTTCTGTGAACAGTCTTCTTGCGGTTTTCAGTTTGTCACCGTGCAGGCTTTCTTCTAAAAATATCACCGAAGTTGTGTCGCTGTATTTTTTTAATGCATCGGTATATCCGTTGTATCTGTCTAAAAGATTGCTTTGACCTGTCGGAGTTTCGCCGACGTACATAAATTCTCTGCAACCCGATTTGTAAAGTGAGTCAACCATTTTTTGAACGGTTTCCCTGTTGTTGAAAGTAACAGATGGAATATTGCCGACTTTTCGGTCGCCTGTAACTATAGGAATAGATTGTGCGGCGATGCTTTGAATAAGCGGAATGTCGGAATTGTCACCGATAAAAATAATACCGTCAATACGTCGCTCCAAAAGTGCTTTTATACTGTCCTTCTCTGCTTTTAAATTGTGTCCGCTTTCGGTAAAAAGTACGGTATAGTCAGACATACGGGCGTATTTAAGTATCGCTGACGCACACGTTGCGTAAAATTCACCTGAAATGTCGGGAAATACAACACCTATACTTTTGCTTTTTTCACAACGCAGACTTCTTGCAGTTGTGTTGGGTGTGTAATGCAGTTCTTTTACGGCGTTTTTTACGCGTTTGCAAGTATCGTCCGAAATTGAAGGATTACCTGAAAGTACGCGTGAAACGGTTGAAGGCGATACTTTTGCGAGTTTTGCCACATCTTTTATTGTTACTTTTTGCAATATTTCACCTCCTGTGCAATCGTTTGCGTAAATAGGTGTTTAAAATGCACAGATTAAATTTTGTATCTGTGCAATCGTTTGCATAAATAATATCATATGATTTCTAAATTGTCAACAGTTTTTATGAAAGCATATATTTTTAGAATATATCGTTAATTATTTAAAATGGTTGATATTTTCACAATATTTATCAAATATTGTGAAAATGAAACAATCGGATATATTTTTAAAAATAATTACAAAAATACTTGATTTAATAGAAAATGGGTGATATAATGACAACAACATTTATAAGAAAAATAATGAAAGGAAAGAAAATAATGCAAAAGGAAACTAAGAAAGAAAGATTTGACAGAATTTCAGAGGCAAGAAAAATTAAAATACTTGACGGAATTCGCCTGCTTGAAAACTGCTCAAACAAATCAAATTACGAATACACAAATGATGAAATAGAAAACATATTTGCAGACATTGAAAAAGCCTTACATTCGGCAAAAGCAAAATTTACGGCAGATACAAAGCAACAACGTATAGATATGTTTAAATCTGAGTTTGAAAGAGAATATACGTGGCTTAACGGATTTATGAGAAATGTTTACAGATTTGCAGATAAAGAGGCTATGATTTCTCCCGAAACAAAGACTGCTTGGACATATTCTGAACTTAATTCAGAAGCAAACCGTTTTTCAAATGCGATTTTGGACGCAGGAATAATAAAAGGCGGAGTAGTGATGTTCCAACTTTTGAATTGCCCGGAATTTGCGTTTGCATATATCGCTTGTCATAAAACAGGTACAGTAAGTTGTCCGATAAATTTCAGATTGTCAGCCGGTGAAATTGCAATAACTATTGAGGACAGCAGACCGACAGTATTTATATATGAATCAATCAACAAAGACGCTGTTGAACAGGCACTGAAACTTTCAAAATTCACACCGAAAGTGATAATTATGGTGGACGAAGAAGGAGTGGCTCCTATACCTGGTACGGTAAAATATTCGGATTTTGTGAAGAATGCATCGGCAGAAAATCCGAATTTGAATTGGAATCTTTCTATATATGATGAAACGACAAGACTTTATACATCGGGAACAACAGGCAAACCAAAAGGTGTTTGTATAACAAGCATAAACGAAGTGCTTTCGGCGCACGATGTTATGATACATTTCCCGTTCTCGTCAGAGGATAAGTCTATGAATACAACACCTTGGTTCCACAGAGGCGGTTTGCATTCGGGCGGTCTTACACCGACATTTTATGCGGGTGGCTGTGTTACGATAATGCGTAAATTTGACGCGGCTTTGACGCTTAAATATGTGGAAGATTATAAGCTTTCGTTCATAATCGGTGTACCGGCTGTTTTGGAACGTCTTACGGAGGCTCAGGAGAGAAACGGCAGAGATTTGAGTACACTTCACGGTATCGTTACAATGGGTTCGCCGCTTGAACGTGCGGCTTGTATGCGTTATCAGAGAGTGCTTACACCGAGAATATTCAATGGCTACGGAACAACCGAAACTTTCTGGAATACATTTCTTAGACCGAATGATTTACCTGAAATGGCGGGTACAGCGGGCAGAGCTTGTACTGATGATGACGTGCGAGTAGTAAAGGTATTTGAGGACAGACGTGCCGAACCTCACGAGATTGTTGCTAAAGATAATTGTGAAGTGGGTGAAGTGATTATCCGCTCACACGCAAAATCAGCGTATTTCTACTATAATAATGAGGGTGAAACGGAGCGTAAATTCCATAACGGATATTTGTACACAAACGACCTTGGTACTTGGGACGAAAATCATTTTATTACTATTGCCGGAAGAAAAGACGATATGATTATTTCACAGGGTGAAAATATTTATCCTACGCAGATTGAAGAAGTGCTTAATTCACATCCGAAAGTTGCGGACAGTATCGTTACAGCCGTTCCGGATAAAGCACACGGCGAAATTGTTACGGCATATGTCGTAAAAGCAGATGAATCGCTTACTGTTGACGAACTTGAAGAATTTTGTAAAAACAGTCCTATGATTTCAAACTATAAACGTCCGAGATATTATAGATTTACAGCGACTATACCGACAAACGTTACGGGTAAGAAACTTCATTATAAAATTAAGGAAATGGCAAAGAATGATCTTATAAACGGACTTTTAATTCGTGCATAAAATAAGGGTGGTGTAATACCACCTTTATTTTTTCGGTAATTTACAATTTATTTACAAAATATCAAACAATATTGTAATTTAGTGGTATATGTTGTATTATATAACATAGGGGGGAGAAAGGACTAATATACAATATGTATACAATTTTGCAAGAAGAAAAGAATATTGAGGGAGTGGTAAAGACTACATACGGCATCAAATGTGAGGAAATGGCTGTTAATGACGTGTCACCAAATAAAAAAGAGGTGACAGAATTAATCGACAGACTGAACAAATACGAATTGTCACCCTGTCATCTGCAAGATGTAATTGAAGATTTTATCTGACAGAAAAAGCAAGCATTGTTTGTAGCAGTAGCTTGCTTTTTTTGTAACTTTAATCGGAGGTGTTTGTTACTCGAAATACTAAACAGTCGCTCATTGACGGAAGGGGAAATGTATGATACAATTCAATATAGATTTCTTGTATCGCATAATGTCACATTCTGTCAGAAAAGCTAGCTGACAAATAAAATTGAGAAAGGGATTTGTTTAATGATGGATACAACTATAATTTATAACGATTACCTTTCGGGCGATGCAAAGGCTCTTGAAAGGCTTATGGAGATTTACGGTGACAAGCTTACGCTGTATATAAACGGATATATAAAAAATCTCCACGATTCGGAGGACTTGTTGATAGAAGTTTTTGCGTATCTGATCAGCAAACGGCCGAATATTAAAAGCAGTTTTGAAAGTTACATATATAAAGCGGCTCGAAATCATGCACTGATGTTTTTGAGGAAGGCAAAAAGACATATTATTCTTACAGAGGAAGAAATGAATTTTTGCATAGAAAATACATTTGAAGATGAAGTGTGCATTGCGGAGCGAAACAAGCGGATTTATGACTGTATGGAATATTTGCCGTCCGCTCAAAAAGAGGCTCTTTATCTTGTATACATTGAGGGAATGAGTTACAAAGAAGCCGCTGCTGTTTTAAGAAAGTCGGCAAAACAGATTGATAAGCTGTTGCAACTCGGCAAAAAGAAATTAAGACCTTTACTTGAAACGGAGGGGATAAAAAGTGCGTTCAACGACTGAAAGAATAAAACTGGCGAAAAAACAGGCTGATGAAATAAAAAAACAGCGCAACGAAAAAAGACATAGACTGGCGGTCATCTCGTGCTATTCGTTTGGCATTGCTTTAATCGTAGTCATATCGGCACTTGTATGTAATTTGAATTTTGCGGGATTTGAGCATACGCCGATGCATGACACAGCCAGTATTTTTGCCAACAAAGGCTTTTTGGGGTATGTTGTTGTAGGGATTTTGGCGTTTTTACTTGGCATTTCGCTAACTTTGATGTGTGACATTCTTCATAAAAGAAATAAAGAGAGGAATGAGGGAAATGACAGAACTGACAGATAATCTTTTACAGATTTTCTGCGTTTTTATCTGCGGATGCTGCTCCTGTATTTCGGCAATACGAAACAGAAGTTACAATCGCCTTTTGGTATTGCTTTTTTACCTGAGTTTCGGAATGGGGCTTGCATATTGGGTACTGTACCTTATATTGTTAGGCACTTCTCCGCTTGTGTTCTGTGTTTCGGAACTGAGCTGGACGGCATCGTATATTTTTCTTACTTTACGTCTTTATGCAGATGTACCGAAAGAAAAACATAAAAAGAAAGCGATATTTTGGATTTTACCGTTGTTTTCTCTGGGTATGGGTATTTTCTTTTGCTTGCGAGGCAGTTATTTTGAGAACATCTTAATGGGCACAGCAATGGGAATATTGGGCTTTTATGCGGTAAAAGGTATATATTTTGCAAAAATTCAAAAACAGACGGGTAAGCTGTGGATTTTTGCGGCGGCTTTGATTTTTTATGCGGCAGAATATCTTTTGTGGGGTTCTTCGTATTTTATTGCGGAAAACACCTTTATAAATCCGTATTATTTGGTTGACATATTTATAATGAATCCGGCTCTTATTCTGATAGCCGTTGCACAGAGCAGGGAGGAAAAGCTATGCCGTACAATATAGAAAATATATTTATATGCCTTGCGGCTCCGTTTTTGCTTGCCGCACTCGGTACAAATACCGGCAACAGAAAAAATTACATTTTTATAGTTCTCGGATTTGTCTGCTGTATTATATCCGCCTATTTGAATACATTTTTTTCGGTGCTTTACGGTGCACAGGAAACATCTGCTGTATTGGAAATATCACCTGTTATAGAGGAAACGGTAAAACTCATTCCTCTTTTGTTTGGTTTGATTGTTTTTGAACTCCAACCGCAGGAGGGGGATAATATTATTTTTAATATTGCAGTGGGATTTGCTACCTTTGAAAATATCTGTTACCTTTTGGAACACGGAACAGGTAATTTGTTTTATTTGTTAGTACGCGGTTTTTCGACCGGAGCTATGCACATTACATGTGCTTTTATAATCGGGTACGGACTTAGAGTATTCCGCCGACCCGGTGCGTTAAAGGCATCCGGCATTTTTGCACTGTTGTGCGTCGCGATTACATTTCACGCAATGTTTAATATGCTTATGAAAACCAACGGTTTAATAAAGCAATTTGGATATGCGGTTCCGATTGTTTCTTGCCTTATTCTGTTTCTGCTGAAATACTGTTTCAGAAAAATAACTGATTCAAAATAACTCTGTTTTATTCAGACCGGAAAAAAATCCGGTCTTTTTTTGTTTTTTTAGGGGGAAATTTTATATTTTCAAGCACCTATATAATAAAAGGGTGGATTGAGGAGGTGTGTGAATTGAAATCTAATACGGAAAGAATGAATTTAGTTTTCGCACGTGCGAAAAAGATAAAATATTGCAGGGAGACAAAAAAGCTGAATTTCTGCAAAGTTGCAACCGCCTTGCTTTCCGTTCTTTTGCTGTGCTGCACCGCATTATTTCCGACATCGTACAAAAGTGCGGCGGTTGCCGGTTATTGCGGTGCAATTCTGCTGATTGACGGAATGTGCGGATATGTGCTGACAGCAGTTGTGACTTTCATAATCGCAACGGTGATTACCGTAATGTGTATCAAAATAAAAAACAGGAGGGACAGAAAATGAGCAAAAAAATAGTGTCGGTGATATTATCACTTTGCATCATAGTTTGCGCGCTACCGATGAATATTCTTGCGGCGCCCGAGCAAAACGAAACACTTACCTTTAACGGCGGTAAAACGCTTCTTCTGCAAAACGATTACATAAGCTTTTATTTCTACGATTTGCAGTATCAAACCTATACGGCAACGGTTCCGAGGGCAATCGCAAAGGAAACAGGCGATGTTTTTACACAGGATCTTCAAGCCCCCGGCTGCGAATTTAATGTTTATACCGGCGGAGGAAATAAGAAGACAACCTATCCGTCTGTCACACTGCAAAAGGCGGAGTTTGTGTCTGAAACGCCGAACGGGAAAAATACCGCAATTAAGGCAGACTACAACATGGATATAGGTCTGTACGATATTCCCGGAACTCCGTACGGCACAATAATACCGGCAAAAGTAACGGTTTATCACGAGCTTGTATGTCTTGACAAAAAGGATAAAACAGCTTGGGGCGTTTTGACAACCGTTGGGAATATACAAATGAACAGCGATGCTTTATTCGGACATGATTTTTACTTTGAGTGGTGGTATGTGATAAACAGTTTCACCGGAATGGGTCACGGTGAAACCGCAAACAGCCCCGGAGGTCCGGCGATTAAGTTGGATCGCACAACAGTAACCGAAAGCGGCGAAAAAACAACGAAAAGTTCGGTTGTAACAGGCAAAATCGATGATATGTCAACGAAGCACGTTCCAAAAGGGTATACCTCGTGGGGAGATATAGACGGCGTTTATGTTAATGAAATTTACACAGACGCATATCCGTGGGCAAATCCGTTTGTCGGTCTGTCCGATTACTACGATAAGTTCGATATTGTGTACTGCGGAGATTCTCCGCTGCGTGTAAGCTTGCCACAGACAGTTACAGTGAAGCCGAACGATTTTCCTGTTCTTACATGGGTGGAAAGCAAAAGCTACTGTGGATTTGACCTTGACGTAAATACCGAAATGTCGGTCGGTGCGCAGTATCTGTGGGGTTATCGCAATCTGAAAACGCTGAGCGAGGAGCTTCCGACAAAGCCTGACGAAATATCGTCAAGTTTTTCCGCAAAGCGTCTTGCGGTATTTGAGTCGAACGGTGCAATTACCGTTGAATATGTCTCGGATGACGCCACACTTGAAAGTTTAAAAAAGAAATATAATGCGTCTCCTGTTGCACAAATAGCCGGCGAGTATAAAAGCACAAACGGTTCTTCTTTTGAATTTACCGGCGGAGCGGCAACGCTTTCTCCGTCTGTGACGGCAACGTGGGACGAAAATAATGGCGGAAAGTTGATTGTTTACAAAGACGGACGAATCGAACAGCACGGTGTTAATTTGAACGCTCCGTCATTCAAATTTTATCAGCCGCAAAACGGTGCGGAAGACTCTTTGAAAATTACAATGTCAAAAGAAGGTCTTTCATTTGATATTGAACCCGACAAAAACGACGCAGTGATTTTTGTCGATATTCCGTATGCAACGACAAAGTTGGAAAAAGCAACCGCCGATGCGGACGGCAACCTTGTTTTTAACGGTGAAATCGGATTTAAAACAGTATTTGACGGTGCTGAATTTTCGCTTGAAAAGTTGGGTTACGGTTTAGAAGAAAAGACAGTAAACGGCAAAAAGAAATATGAATTTAAGGTAAACGGCGTAAAAGCAAAAGGCAGCTTTGATACCGCCGATTTAATGGCGTTGGAACTTGCAAAGGTTGAGGGAGAAGTAAACACATTTAAGGGCGAGGAGCGATATGCGTTCAGTCTTGAACTGAATGCCTTTGACCTTTTTGAAACCGAGGCGGCACTTGCTCTTGAACGCAGCAATAACGGCGCTCTTATCCCTGACGAGTTATGGTTTTATGTAAAATCATCACCGGGAATTGTACTTGTTCCGCCTGTTCCGATAGGACAGCTTAACGGCGGCGGTGCCGGTTTTAAGGATCTTGCCGCAACGGTAAATGGCAATTATCTTGCCATTCCTCCTATTAAATTACGCGGTGCATTGACGGGAACATATCTGCATCTTATTGAAGGAACAGGTAACGTTATTATAGGACCGAGCGAGATTTCGCTAAAAGCAACCGATGTTAATCTTGTAGGTGCAGGGGCGGCAACGCAGATTGTCGACAGCTTCGGCTATTCCTTAAAATTAAACGGACAGGAACGCAGTTATAAAGGTAATACATATGAAGGCATTTATTTCGGCGGCTCAAAGGAGCTTGCATTAAATCTGCCGAGTAAACAGATAGACGTTATAACGTTTGATTCTTCTATTGAATTGGGTGCTTTCGGCGGAGTGAATAACAGTAAGGATTATCTGTATCTTGCAATCGGTGCAAACGGCACGGTTGCAGGCAGAGTGCAGATTCCAAAAAGTAGTCCCGTCCTTGCCGGCAAAGGGTTTAACGTCGGAAATATTAATCTGATTGTAGGCGGTCAGACGGCATTCCCAATCAGAAACGTCACAGTTGAGGAGGGTATGAAGCAAGCCTTCCAAAATGTCGATGTGTACCTTGGCGTGGTGGCTGAGGTGGGCGGTTGGTTAGCCAGCGCGCGAGCATGGGTACTTGTGCCGAAAATCGTAGAGACCGACTTCCGCAAAGGCGGCGGCTGGGATATTGAGTTTAAGATGTTAGGTTATATGCCTGAATGGAACTGGGCGGATAAAGGTGTGTCACCGGTTGTAAGTATGCTTGCGGAAGACAGCGATGCGAATTTTGCGGCGGTGCGTGATGAGAACTTTGTGCTTGCAAACACCGGCGTGAGTCGGACGGAAATCACAGCAAGTGCCGGTACAGACGAAGCACCGTATATCGTACTTGCCTTTGACGGAAATCTAACCGAGGAGCAGATCAAAGAGAACCTAAAGATTTTCAATGACAGAAACGCTGAGCTTAATATCGACTGGATGACTGATGACAGTCAGTTTAATCCTGACGAAGATGTCAGCGCGACAACTATTGCAGATATGGAAAAAACAAACGCTGACGGCAAAAAATATCGTCTGGCTCTTCTGCGACTTAAAGAAGACGGAAAGTATATCGTTGATGCAGGCGAGTTGACATTTACCGATGAAAAGGCATTTTCTGTTGAGCCATTTGAGAAGTTGGCTCTGACACTGACTGACAATCAAATTTCCGGTAAGGTGAAGTATGCCGTGGATAATACGCCTTACGTTATCCGCACTTATTTTTCAAACGAAGAAGGCGGAGCAGACTATATGATTTCAGAACAGGAAATCAGTGATACCTCAAATATTGAACTTTCCGTTCCTACATCGGGTGCGATAGCACCGACAGGTGAATATTATGTAACAGCCTTTCTTATGACGAAAAAGCAAGCAGATCTTAACGGTGACGGTAAGGAGGAAGACGCACTTATTGCTATTGATAATCAAGCGTTTAATACAAAAGTTGCATATACCAATGTAAACGAACCGTCCGCACCGACAGATGTTACTCTGCAAACATCAGGAAATGAGGTAATGCGTGCGGAGTGGAATGCGTCAGACAATGTTGACGGTTATAGTGTGAGAATTTATGAGGAAAAAGACGGAGAATGGACAGACACAGGATTTGGATATGATTTGGATAAAGACACGACAGCGGTTGATATGGCACTAACTGTCGGAGGAAACGGCGTTCGTGTAAATGAAAACGGAGATACCGCGGAGTCTGTTCCTGCCGAGAATTTGTTGCCTGATAAGACATATAAAGTCGGTGTTCGTGCATACAAAAAATCGGAAAACGGAAAGTATTACAGTAAGGAAACCGAATCCACAGGCGAATTTCTTCCTAAATATACACCTATGGATATAGCACTTTCGATGAACGGTAACGAATGCACTGCCGATGAAAACGGCGTTTATCACGCGTATATCGGCGGCAGTGACAATACTTTGTCTGTAAGCGGATCGGACGCTGATGCGACATTTAAACTGACAAGAATGGACACAAATGACCAAATACCAAACGAAAACGGTGAAAACACCTTTGCAATTCCGGAATTTGAGGGAAGTTTGATGTTCAAGATTGACGGTATTTCCGGCAAGGATGTAACAAGTGTATTCCTACTTATTAATATGGATAAAGAACCTCCTGTTCTGACGCTTTCATCTGATATATTTTATGCAGACAATGAAAGCGGCGACTATACGATAACAGGAATATCAGATGCGGGTAGCAGAATTATGTACGGCGATAATGAAGAAGTTGTTGCAGGCAGTGACGGTAAGTTTGCTGTTTCGGGAAAACTTTATGAAGGTCAAACAAGCAGTGTTATTATGCTTTGCGCACAGGATTTTGCCGGAAATACTTCAACACCGCAGACTGCACTTGTTATAAAGAAAATATCAAACACCGTAACGGTAAATGACAGCTATGCGGAGAATTCGGGTAGCGGAGAGTATTCAGAGGGTGAAACGGTAACGATTAAGGCCGGCGAACGCAGCGGATATAAATTCAGCGGTTGGACGACAGACGACGGTGTACAGTTTGCGGACAGCAAGTCGGCAGAAACAACATTTACAATGCCGAGTAAAGCCGTAACCGTAACCGCTAACTGGACGAAATCAAGTGGCGGTAACGGAGGTGGAGGCGGTAATGTACGTTATACCGTTTCATTTGAAACAAACGGCGGTAATGATATTGCAAGCAAAACTGTTACAAAAAACAGTGTTATAAAAGAGCCGGAATCACCGATAAAGGACGGATTTGACTTTGAGGGCTGGTATACCGATAAGGGACTCAAAACAAAATATGATTTTACTGAAAAGGTAACAAAGAACTTCACGCTATATGCGAAATGGACGGAAAAGGATAACGGTGAATGGAAAAATCCGTTTACCGATGTTAAGGAAAATGACTGGTTTTACGATTCGGTGAAATACGCGTATGAAAATGACTTGATGAAGGGCATATCAAACACAGAATTTGCACCGGACAGTGATGTTACCAGAGCGATGTTTGTAACGGTTATCTATAGTATGGAAAATGAGCCACAGACGGGAAAATGTGCTTTTACTGATGTTGAAAGCGGCAGCTATTACGAAAGTGCAGTTGCTTGGACGAATGAAAACGGTATTGTTTCGGGTATTTCTGAAGATTGTTTTGCTCCGAATGAGCCAATTACCCGCGAACGGATGGCGGCGATTATCTATCGCTATGCAGCGTTTAAAGGATATGACATAACTACAAGCAGCAACACATCTTATACGGATAACGACAATATTTCGGATTATGCAAAGGACGCTGTAATATGGGCGGCTGAAAAGTCCGTTATGACAGGTAATACAGACGGTAGCTTTGCACCGAAAGCAAACACGACAAGAGCACAGGCTGCTTCAGTATTTATGCGTATGGTTGAAAACTTAAAATAAAATATTGAAATTCCTCTCATAAATAATGAGAAAAAAGACCGCTCGGAATAGAGGTGAAATGCCTTTATTGACGAGCGGTTTTTTGCTTGCGATAAATTCACAAAGTAGTTGGATTGCCTGACACCGGAGCATCCTCATACTGAAAAAACAATAAAAAAAACCGAGTGACATACAAAAACTTTAAAGTTCTGTAAGAACACTCGGTATGGTACGGTTACGCTTACAGAACCTGTACACAAATCGCATAAAATTAATGGTTTTTAACAATGTTAAAAATAATAAAAAGCACAGCACATTCAAAATACAGATGTCAATACCATATAGTGTTTGCACCAAAATACAGAAGAAAAGAGATATATGGTCAATTAAAACGTGATATAGGGGAAATGCTCCGAAAATTGTGTGAACAAAAGGGAGTAGAAGTAATAGAAGCAGAAGCATGTCCTGACCATATACATATGCTGGTAAGTATTCCGCCATATTTAAGTATAGCACAATTCATAGGATTTCTCAAGGGAAAAAGCTCACTAATGATATTTGATAGGCATGCAAATTTAAAATATAAATATGGTTCAAGGAATTTTGGGTGTAGAGGTTATTATGTTGATACAGTGGGACGGAACAAAAAAGTAATTGCAGACTATATCCGAAATCAGCTTGAAGAAGATTATGCATCAGACCAGATTAGTCTGAAAGAGTATATGGACCCGTTTACAGGTAGCGAGAGAAAGTAGGCAAAAAAGACAGCCGCACGTGAGCGGCTGCCTGAGATAGTAATGCGGTGTCGGGCTTCAATGCCCTTTAGAGGGGTTAAGCCTGTAATTGTCCCTTCCAGGGACTGTGCAAACCACTAGTCTACTGGTGGTTATGATTCGCGATTATAATAAGCGTTTATATATTCTTTTGGTGTCATACCGACATTCTTTTTAAAGGTACGGAAAAAATGTTCATAGCTTGAATATCCTGTTGCTATCTGCGCTTCCGCAACTGTAAATCCCTCACGAAAAAGTTGTTTTGCCTTTGTCATTCTCTGCAAAATAATATAATTGCTTATTTGCGTATTCGTATGCTTTTTGAAAATTCGTGATATATGATTAGGTGTTAAATAAAACTTTTCTGCAATATCCGTAAGATGAATATTCTCAACAAGGTGCGCGTTTATATACTTGATAATCTGATTGACCGTTTGCTGCGTTCCTGTAACTCTCTTTTCCACCTCGTCATTTTCAGCGTGAGTATAAATCAATCCGTCTATAATTTTCAGAATATCAAAAAATATTGATATTTCAGAAAAGGTATCGTTGTTTTTACAGGCGATAAAATCCTGCATACGATTAAGCAATAATGCTTTTTGTTTATCATCAAGAGTAATAACGATAGGTTTTTTTGTATCAGTAAAATAGCTGTATCTTTTATTGCCCGCTATAAAATTTTCAAGCCATTCCGTACTGATAGTTATAATATATCGCTTATACTCACAGTCAGGAAGTTGTGTAAACTGATGAATACAATATGACGGTATTATAAGCAGCGAATTTTCTTTGAGCGGCATTACATTATCACCGAGCAGTATATTTGACAGTGGTGTCAAACTTATATACAATTCAATCGCATTATGCGTATGTGGTGGCATTTGAATTGTAGGAATTTCATTCCTGTATATCACCTCAAATTTATTTTCAAACGAAGAATATCGGATAGTTTTATTCATACGTTCACCCCCTGCTTTTAGTATATCATATTGTGGAAATCAACGCAATATAAAAATGCGTGAATTTATCATAAAACAGGCATTATTTTGACATATACAAAATCAAGATGATATTGTATAATAAAATTAACAATAAATTAAGAAATAATTTAAGGAGGCAGACCTATGAAATCAAAAGTTTTCAAACGTATTTTGTCCGCAATATTATCTATACAGATGATATGCGCATTTACTCCGGCTATTGTCTTAAATGCAAACGCGGAAGAATTGCAGATGTATCTCAATGAAGATTTTACATCGGAAAATAACAAATGGACAGGCAAGACAGAAAATATGGGAATCTTAACCGACGAGGAAATTCCGTATATGCGCTATACAGCAGCAGACACAGAACAAAAGATTACACGAAAGGTTGACAACACAATTTCTGGCGGCAGCGTATATGTCGCAGAATTTGACGTAAGATTTTCAGACGCAAATTCGGGTGTTGTAGAATTATACGGCGGCTCGCAGCTTGGCCCTACTGTCATTTTTGACGGAGAGAAAATAAAAACCAAATATGGTAATCCGTCAAGCTACGATACTATGTATCAGGGCGCGGAAGCGAATAAATGGTATAATGTGAAATTTCTTGCAAACGGAACAACAAGTATGGTCGGCTATACTAAGGCGGCAGGTACAGACGAGGAAGCACAAGCGACAAAATCAGAAAAAGTAATCAGAAATTTAAAGAATACAATATTTTCAAAATTTAATGTTACAAACAAAGTAAACGGCGAAAGCGATATACGCTCCGGCGCGGTTGACGTCAGAAATATGAAAGTATATAAACCTGCGCCGACGGAGGTTACTATCGGAGTAACAGACGATATAAGCAAGGTTTCTATTCCTGCCGAGGGAACAACAAAAACAGTAAACTATCTTGTCGCAGCGGCTTTGTTTAACGGCATTGATTTATCAAGCTATGAACCGCTGTCAAAAGAATTAGTAAAGTTTGAGCTTTATAATTCAGATGATACAGAAAGTTTACAGGAGAATTTACCGACAGGCATAACATTAAATCCTGCGACAGGCGTTTTAACTGTAAGCTCCGACGCGAAAGCAGCTGAATACAATGTCAGACTTTTAAGCTATGACGGCGCGGTATATGACAGCAAAAAAATTACCATAGCGCAGGCAGGCTTAGCGGCTTCTGTAAGTCTGATAAATCCAGCTGAAAAACTTCCGATACCAAATAACGGTACTGTCAGTACAGAATTTTTTGCACAATGCTATGACAAGGCAGGCAGCGAAGCATATGGAATACCGCTTAAATGGTCGCTTTTAAATGCTGACGAAACAGAATTAAACGATAGCGGAATAAGCATAGACGAAAACACAGGTGTTATTTCTTCAACTTCATCAGCAGCGGCAAGCTCTTTTAAGGTAAAGGTTGCATTAAAAGATAATCCAAATGTTTACGAAATTTCAGAAGAAATAGAAACATATAAAATGACTGCTTCTAAAATAGATATAATCGGAGCGGATATGTTACAAACCGCGTCGCAGGTAAGTGAAACCTATACAATAAAAATATTCGACCAATACGGAGCGGAAATGCCATCAGAGGAATTAAGCGGCTGGAACGCTGAAAATATGACAGACGGTATCACATTTGAAAATGGAGTGCTGACAGCCGCTGCAAACAGCGACAGCGGCGTTATAATTAAGGCAACATCAGGCGATATAACCGCAAGCAAGACAGTAAGAGTATATAAGCCTGTATTATCAAAAATCGCCGTAGACGGTGATATGTCAATAGAAATACCGAAAAGCGGAAATAAGAGCTTTACATATACCGCAAAAGCATACGACCAAAAGGGCGTTGAAATTAAGAATACTGACTTTTCGTGGAGTATGGAAGCATATGACAATAACGGCATAACCTTTGACAGCGCAAAGGCTATGATTACAGCAGACGGCGCAGCAACAGAACAGACTATAACGGTTACCGCTTCAACTGCTGATACAAATGGCAGCTTAAAGGTTGTAGTTACAAAAAATCCGTTTACATACAAGCCTGTTGACGGCGGCTTTGAAATTGATAACGGAAACAAAAATTATACGCGTCCTATATATGCGGCGCATACAAACGATAATGGCGAAACCTCGTTCAGATATATCTATTATCTCGGCGACAGACCGAAATTGGTATTATCAAATGCGGGTACAGGCACAAGTTTTTTCCGTTTCGCTCATATGTTTCTTGGAATAAAGGACGGAAAATGGCTTGATGAAATGAGCAATATAACTGCAAGATATGTAAACGGACACGAGGAATATGTCATAAAAGACAGTTCCTTTGAGGGTGAAATAAAGCTGACATATACACGCTCGGACAAAATCGACGCTATGCTTGTAAAAGCGGAGCTTCCCGACAGTGTAAAGGATAAGCTGGTAGTTGCAGCGGCAGGCGGAAACCGAATAGACAGTAAACAGCCTACGGGTGGAAATTCAAGCGCACTTGAATTTAGTCCGTCTGATACAAATTCAACTGTTCCGACCTTTACTGATAATTCATTCAGTATCACAGGCTCATATGCTACAATAAGCGGCACATCAAATGTAAAAATGAATTATGCCGCAAAGGACTCGTCAATGTACAGTTCAGGAGTGGACGCGTTATTAACCTCAACAGCGGCAAATCAACCAATGGTAGTAGGTACGACTGACGGTAATACCGAAAATACGGTGTATATGATGATTACGACAGATAGTCCGTCTAAAAACAAATATTTTAATGAATATCAGACAAACGCAAGAGAAATATTCAATGACAGCGTTAATTATTTTAAGGGAGTTGCGGAAACAATTAAAATAGACACACCGGATCCGTATATAAATTCAGCTATGCGCGCTCAGGTTATGGCAATGGATAACATATGGGATAATCCTGTTATAACTCACGGGGCAATCGGCTGGCATAACGGACAAGGCGGCTGGCGCGGCGGCTATTGCTTTGTAAACGCAGGCTGGAGCGACAGAATAAAAACTAATATTCAAAATTATATTGCAAGACAGGAGAAAGATACAGGAAGAATATGGGCATATCCATCTCACGACGGACGTTATAATATGAGCCTTGTAATGGTAGACATTATAATGCAGTATTGGGATTGGACGGGAGATGACGCATTCTTTTCAGACGAGGGCGGATATGACTTTATCGCCGGACACCTGAAATTTATGGACGATTATATGCAGGTTCCCGGAACAAATTTATATGAAAATTGGCTTGATGCTTGGAATACCGATAATAAATGGAATAACGGCGGCGCAGGCTCAATAGCCACAGCATATACTTGGAGAGCATATAATACAATGGCAAAAATCGCCGCAAAGCTTGGTAAGACAGACGACGCGGCAGCATATCAGACAAAGGCTGATTTAATCAAAAAGGAAATGAACGAGCAGCTTTGGAACGCTGACACAGGCGTATTCGGCGAGGTAAAGGAACGCTTTGGATACGGCAGACTTAACGCCGCGCCTGATTTATCTTCAATATACACTCCTGTTGATATGGGTATTGCGACTGATGAGCAGGTATATCAGATGATGAGATTTACCGATTACGCTGTTCCGAGTGTTGCAAACTTAGATAAAATTTGGGACAATATAGATTTTAAGTATTCTTCAAACAGACTTCCCGAATATTATTCAAGCGACGGATTGTATGTTGAGGAGGTTATGAATAATGCCCTTGCATATTTTGAAAACGGTCAGCGCGAAATGGGAATGAAACAGTTCAGAGCTTGTCTTGTTCCCCTTATGAAAGGAAGCTCGGCAGGTCAGGGAACTGTTCAGCATATCGTAAAAGCCGATTTATCAAATAACGGTCATATTGACTTTGCAGACTGCACATCCCAATATGCGAGAACAGCGGCAGAGGGTATATTCGGAATAAAAGTAAATGTTCCGGACTCAAAAGCTGATATAAAGCCCGGCTTCCCCGCAGATTGGAAATATGCGTCTATAAAAATGGACGCTGTAAGCTATGACTATAAATACGAAAATAACACAGATAAATTCAGCGTAACATCAAAATCAAATTTAAGCTATGAAATGCACGTTCCGACAAGAAGCTCAAAAATTACAAGCGTTAAGGTAAACGGCACGGAGGTAACAGACTACACTGTTGATAATTTTGTGAATGTAAAAACTCCTGTCGGCAATAGCGCGGTTGTCGAGGTAACATACGCAAATGACGAAATCGCAAAAGTAGAAACGGAAGCTGTCGGCGGTAAAAACTCCGATTACACTGTTAAATCAAACGGTAAAATCACAGCGATTTCAGACCCGCAGAGCTTAATTACAAATACGGACGGTATCGGCACAGATACAATAACAGTAAAATTAGGCGAAAAGTCAGGACATCATACATTCTTTGTTACAGTAGAGAAAAACGATATGACCGCAGTGTTGCCTGTTGACCTTGAAATTAAGGACGCAGTTGAATTAACCGATATGGAAATTGTTACAGGCGCAAATGCAGGAATAAAAGTAAAGCTCACAAATAACACTGAAAAACAGCTTACATTAAACGCTGTATTGTCAACCGTAAGCGGAAAAGTTACAGAAGAAAATATAACAATAGCTGCAAAAGGCGCAAGCAATGAAATTCTTGTACCGATTGAAAATGAAACCGATTTAACACCCGGCAATAATAAGGTTACAGCAGTTTTAAGCGGAGATATAGACAATACAATTTACGGCGAAATTACCGCTTGGAATTTAAAGGATACCGTAACAAATACTGCGGAGCAGTATCAGACAATATCGCTTGACGGCGTTGTAAATCAGGATTTGAGAACACTTCACCAAAATACATATGACCTCACTTATGAGGGCAACGAGCATTACAGACTTGAAAGGTTTTATTGGTCGTCTGACGCGGAAAGAACTGTTCTTCCGAACGGACGCGCTTGGTGGGAGCCGAACAGGGGCACGAATGGTGTTCCGAGCAGTCTTAATTTACCGTCAAGCGGCGGTGAATATACAACTAATATAGGTGTTCCGTTTAAAATTTCATCATCAGAGGGAAACAATGCGGCGTTTGTATCGTTGTATAATCAGTTCCCCGACAAGATGAATATTCCCGTTAATGCAGACGGTTCAAAGATTTACTTTATGTTAAGCGTATCTACAAACAATATGCAGAGCAGAATTGAAAACGCGAGAATTACAGTCAATATGAAAGACGGAACAAAGGAGATACTTCCGCTTACAAACCCTGATAATATTGACGATTGGCTCAATTATCAGCAATCAAAACCGTATGCGGAAACAGGATATGTGCAAATGCTTGGCGACAAGGCACATTCAAATATTCTCGCTCTTGACTTTGGCAAGGTTAATCAAATAAAAAGCGTTGACTTTGAATGTCTTTCAAGCGAGGTCTTAGCAGGTCTGTTAGGAATAACAGTTGTAAAGGGAGAATTTGAAGAACCGTTCTCGGTTGGTGAAATAGAATTTGACAAAACAGAATTAACCGCAGGAGAAACAGTTACGGCAACTTCTGCTATAAAAAATAACGGTGAAACGGATATACCCGTAAATATGATGATTGCATTGTATGATGAAAACGGAACTTTAAAGGAATTGAAAACCGAAAAGCATACAGTAACGGCTAATAGTGCCAACGAATATAGCATTACATATTCAAATTCAGCGATTGAAAGCGGAGATTATATTAAAGCGTTCTTATGGAACAGTTTAGAGAATATGAAGCCGCTTACAGAAGCAAAGATTTTGCGTTAATTCTCTCTCTATATATATTTTATAAATGCCAATTCGGAATATTTCGGATTGGCATTTATAGTATAAGACTTTAAGGAGGATAATATGAAACTGATAAATAAAAACATAAATGTAATTACAATGAAATATCCCTCGTCGTGGCATAAAGCCTTGTGGCGCGAGGGTTTGGTGAGCGGTAACGGAAAAATAGGCGCAAATGTGTACGGCGGCACAAAACGCGAAAGTGTGCTTATAAATCACAGTGCTTTATGGACGGGTACGGAATGTAATCCTCTCCCTGATATAAGCAGAAGTCTGACAAAGACACGTCAAGCAATGGATAACAGAGATTTCAATACGGCAAATTGGATTTTAACAAATGCGCTTACAGAAAGCGGATATAACAATGAGCGCGGTTATCCGCTGCCACTTGCAGAACTTAATATGTCTTTTACAGGCTTTACAGGATTTTCTGATTATCTTCGCGCTGTCAATATGGAAACAGGCGAAGTAAGCTCACAATTCCGTGAAAAAGATGTGTGGGTAAAAAAAGATTTATTTGTATCACGAAAAGACGATATGATACTTCTTAGAATACAGGCAGATAAGCCTTTCTTGGACGCTGTATTTTCATTAGATGTTCCAACAGCTACCGACAGCTCCGACAAAACATATCAATATGTAAAGGAACATAGCTGTACTGAAATAGACAGTAATATTATCATTTATAAATCGCTTAATACCAATAAAAAACCATACGGTGCGGCGGTAAAAATCGAAAGTGCTGACGGTGATATTAAAAACATTGAAAATCGTATCAATGTAAATTGTGCGTCTGATATTCTTATTAAAATAAAGGTGTTTGTAAATGGCTGTCCTGATAAAGACAAGTTGAAATTTGAGAATAACAGCTATGAATATTATCTAAACCGTCATATTCCGCTTCACAGTGCCTTGTATCATAGTGCGGAGCTTAACTTGTTTGAGAACAATGATTTATCGAATGAGGAACTTATGTTAAAAGCGTATAGCGGCAAATCTCCGAATGAGCTTATCGAAAAACTATGGCGGTACGGGCGGTATTTGTTTATATCGGGAAGTTCTAAGGACGGATTTCCGTTTTCTATGTACGGCTTATGGTGCGGAGATTATAAGGCTGTATGGAGCCATAATATGGCGAATGAAAATATACAGATGATGTATTGGCATACCAATATCGGCAATCTGGAGGAGCTTAACAAGGCATTATTAGACTATTACATAAGCAGACTTGACAGCTTTAAGGAGTGCGCCAAAAAACTTTACGGCTGCAATGGTATATTTATTCCGGCAGGAACAACACCGAATATGCCGCTGCCTTGTCAGCTTGTTCCTGTAATTATAAATTGGACGGGCGCAGCGGGTTGGCTGGCGCAGCATTATTATAAATATTATTCCTATACGGGAGATACCGAATATCTGCATAGTGTTGTTTTACCGTTTATGAAAGCGGCGGCGGATTTTTACGAGGATTTTATTGTGTTTGACAAAAACGGACATATAAAAATATATCCGAGTGTTTCGCCCGAAAATTCTCCTTTAAATTTTATTCCAAAAGACAATGTTGATATGGCGCACCCTATGACAAGCACGGTTAATTCCACTATGGATTTGGCGATAATCAAGGAATTGTTTACAAATTTAATCGAGTTATGCGTCGAGCATAATATATACGGCAACAAAATTAAAATATGGGAAAATATCGTAAATTCCATTCCCGAATATAGCGTAAATAAAGACGGAGCCGTTAAGGAATGGCAGGACGATGATTTTGAGGACAGGTATTATCACAGGCATTTGTCGCATATATATCCTGTTTTTCCGGGTGATGAAATAACAACAAACGACGATATGGTATCAGCATTTGAAAAAGCGGTTGATTTGAGAGATATTAGCGCACAAACAGGTTGGTCGCAGGCACATATGGCGTCAATATATGCAAGATTTAATCGTGGCAATGATGCGATGGACTGCTTAAATAATCTCGTAAGAAGCTGTATGCAGACTAATTTTTTCACGCTGCATAATGATTGGCGGCGAATGGATTTGTCTTTGGAAATGGACTCTGCCGCTCCTATTCAGCTTGACGCAAGTATGGGATATGTAAACGCGGTTCAGGAAATGATTTTGTATTCATCAAAGAAATTGATAAAACTTCTTCCGGCTTTTAGCGATAATATGCAGCACGGAAAAATTACAGGCTGGAGATTTGAGGGCGGCGTTATTGATATGGAATGGAATATACCTCAAAATGAGTTTAAAGCAGAATTAACAGCAAGCAAAACATTTAATATAATAATCGAACTGCCTACATTTTGCGCGAATAATATGATTTGTAACAGCAAAAATATTATCTCAAAAAACGGCAAAACGGTTGAGGTTAAATTAACAAAAGGTGATAAATTGATTTTAGGTAATAGTGAACGATTTACTAATGTACAGGAGATATGAATAGAGTAAAAAACGAGAAACCCATTTGCAGATCTGATAAAAAACTTTATTTATCAAAAAAATAGAATACCCTAATACCACCTTTGCACCTATCAAGGCGAAAAATGACACTTTAACAGTAAATAACAATGAAAGCGTAATATTGTGTGTATTTATGACACATAGTATTACGCTTTTTTATTTTTATATGGCAGAAAGGTTTGCTCATCAACTCACTATATCCGTGTAGATTTTTTAGAACAAGTTGTATTGGGTGAAATTAGACGATTGACGAAGTTTGCAACACAATATGAAACGGAATTTGCTCAAATAGTTATGGGACATTCTATAAAGGCAGCAGAACAGGAGCAGCGAATGAAGCAGAAAGAATTAAACTCTTTGATTGCACGAGATAAAGAGCTTGATACTCTTTTTGAAAAAATTTATGAAGATAATGTTTCAGGTAAAATATTTGATGAACGATTTTCAAAGTTATCTGTCAAGTATGATACTGAACAAAAAGAGTTTAATATTCGTGTAAAAGAGTTAGAAGACGAACTCGCAAAAAAACAAAACAAGTCTGTTTCGGCTGATATGTTTATAACATCTGTCAGGAAATACACAAGAGCAAGAAAGTTGACAACGAAAATGCTGAATGAGTTAATTGAAAAAATAGAAGTCTATCAGGCCGAAGAAATTGACGGTAAACGAATACAACGGTTGAAAATCCACTATAACTGTATAGGGAGTATTGAGATACCGAATATTGATAAATTACCTGAAAATAATGTATATGTACACACACGACAAGGTGTAGACATTCACTATGCGGCGTGTGCAGGATAAATAAAAAACGAATGTTCTTACAAAACCGTTCAGGTTCTGTAAGAACACTCGTAATGGTGCAGATGAAGGGACTTGAACCCCCACGTCGGTGACACTAGATCCTAAGTCTAGCGCGTCTGCCAATTCCGCCACATCTGCAAACAACATAATACATTATAGCAGTGAAAAGTTGATTTGTCAATACTTTTTTATAAAAAAATTAAATTTTTTTATTCTTTCAACATATTATGCGTTTTATCAATGATAAAAGTCATAGCGGACGGCATAACATTTATGACGGTATGTTTAGGATTGCCGCCGTATTCGCCGTCAAGGGTCCATTTAATATTCTCATCACATTCAAATTCAAAATACGAAGATTTTACAAACAAATATTCATCGCCGGAATTTTCGCCACGCATAAGATTAATAAGAATATTTTGAAATTCGATAAGATTAGTCGGACGTTTAAAAACGAGCATTTCAAACAATCCGTCATTCAAATCTACATTTTTAAGTTGTTTTGTTTTATGCAATCCCGCAACGGAGGTTGCGTTTAAAATCATGCATAGGAATATATCGCCTTCAAATTCGCCGTTATCGTATTTTATTTTAACGTGATAAGACGGAAGGGAAGAAAGTCGTTTCATACCCTCCAAAACATATGCGGTATGACCGAGAACGTTTTTTGTTTCCTGCGGTGTATCGTAAGGGACATCGGTAAATGCACCGAATGCGGCAACATAGTTAAAAGTCGTACTGTTAAACTTACCGATATCGCATTTAAACGGAACGCCGTTTACGGCAATATCGGACGACTTCGCTATACTTTTCGGCAATTCAAGAGTAGAGGCAAAGTCGTTTGTTGTGCCTGTTGGGATATATCCAAGACAAGGTCTTTTGTCGGCGTCAAATTCCATAAGTCCTTTTACTGCTTCATTTAAAGTGCCGTCGCCGCCTGATACAACAATTCTGTCAAATTTATCACCGTTATTTTTTATATAATTATATGCATCCAAACGTTCTTGAGTCGGACGGACTGTGATATCATATTCGGCTTTGGCAAATTTATCGAGAATATCAAGAAGATGATTTTTTATTTGCCCTTTACCCGAATGTGGATTAAAAATAAAAAGCATTTTCTTTGTCATAGAAATCACCTCAAACTTTTAAGTGTTTTATAGATAAATTATACCTTTTTAAAAGAAAATAGTCAAGAAAATACTTGCCATTAATGTAGTTTGTGTGTATAATATTACTATTATGCAACAAATAGGAGGGGAAATAATTGCATATAGTAAAGGAAAAGAGATTTTATATTAATCTGCTCACAATAACAATACCGATTGCACTGCAAAATCTTATCAGTTTTGCGACAAGTATGATGGATACGATTATGTTGGGACGAGCAGACGATACGGGTGTGTTTTTGTCAGCATCATCGCTTGCAAATCAGCCGTTTTTCATTTTATCGCTTGTCTGTTTCGGTTTGGCGGGTGCATCAACTGTACTTAGTGCACAATATTGGGGAAAACGTGATACTGCGTCAATACGGTCGATTTATTCGATTATATTAAAAGTTGCGTTTGTCATTTCAACACTTATGGCGCTGGCGGTACTTATATTCCCGCAAGCCGTGATGGGGATATATTCAAACAATGATGAAATAATCGCGGCGGGAATATCATATCTGCGTATTATCGGTTTTGCATATATTTTGTTTGGTTTAAGCAATACGATGATATGCTGTATAAGAAGTATAGAGCTTGTGAAAATATCTGTTGTGGTAAATATTACATCATTCTGTACAAATGTATTTTTGAATTGGGTGCTTATTTTCGGTAATCTCGGAGCACCGGCACTGGGTATTCGCGGTGCGGCGATTGCAACGCTCACGGCAAGAATACTTGAATTTTTGATAGTAAGTATATATATTTTCTGCATTGACAAACGTCTTAATTTTAAACCTAAGCATTTGTCCTTGTTTGACAAGATATTTGCGCTTGACTTGTTTCAACACGGATTGCCTGTATTTATAAATGAAGTTATGTGGTCGCTCGGTGTATCGGCACAAGCGGCAATACTCGGACACATTAAATATTCAGCCGGTGACCCCGTTGCAGCCAATTCAATCGCGTCAATGGTGCAACAGCTTTCAACGGTTGTTATATTCGGTATCGCTAATGCAGCAGGAATTATAATAGGTAAATCTATCGGTTCGGGAAAAATCGAAAGGGCAAAGGTTGAAGCAAAAACATTAAAATATTTAAGCTATGTTATCGGCGTTATTGCCTGCGGAGTTATATTGCTTTTGAAGAATTTTGTTATCAATTTCTACACAATTCCGCCCGAAACAAAGGCACTTGCAAATGAATTGATGGTAACGATTGCGTTCATAACTATATTTGTATCGGTTTCATCTGTTACGATTGTCGGAATACTTCGCGGCGGAGGAGATACAAGATTTTGTATGGTTGCGGAAATTATTACGCTTTGGTGTGTTGCAACACCGCTTGCGCTGATAGGTTCACTTTTAAGGTTGCCTGTACCGCTTGTACTGATTTTGATGAAAAGTGATGAGCCGTTAAAAAGTTTGGTGGCGGTCATTCGTATAAATAAAAATAAATGGATAAAATCGCTTGCAAGAGATTTTAACAGGGAGGAAGTATAATGAGAATACTCGGAATAGATTACGGTGACGCAAGAGTGGGAATTGCGGTAAGTGATTTGCTCGGCTTTATGGCACAAGGCGTAAGAACGATAAAAAACAGAGGTACCGAAAAATTACTGACCGAATTAAAGGAAATACTTGACGAATACAAACCCGAAAAAATAGTTATCGGTCTGCCGAAAAATATGGACGGAAGTGAGGGCTTTCGTGTTGACGCAACACACGAATTTGCCGACGCACTTAAAACAATATATGACGGCGAAATTGTATTTTGGGATGAAAGACTTTCGTCTGTCGGTGCGGCAAGGTTTCTAAATGAAACAAATACACGCGGAAAAAAACGAAAAGATGTATTGGATACCGTTGCGGCGTGCATAATACTTGACGGATATTTAAGTTCGCAAAAAAATAAATAGATTGACATTTCAAGTGGTATATATTACAATATAAATAGTTAAAATAAATAACGGAAAGAGAAAGGAATTTTTATAATGGAAAATAACATAATAATGCTTGAAGACGAACACGGTTGTATGATTGAATTTGAAACAATCGATGTATTTGAATTTGAAGGTGTAACATATTTCGCACTTCTTGAAGTTCTTCCTGAAGGTCAGGAAAATGATGAAGTTCTTATTATGCAGGTTGAGGGTGACGTTGAGTCAGAAGAGGCTGAGCTTGTAATGGTTGAGGATGAGGCAAGACTTGAGGCTGCATTTAATGAATTTTTAAGACGTGATGAGGAAATGGCAAACGAAGAATAATATCGGCAAAACCATAGAGGTAATGTCAAAATAATTCGTTTTGTAAGTTTTTTTGAAAAACTATAAATTTCCTATTGAAATTTTGTTCATTATGTGCTATTATAATAACAGAAAAACAAAATAGCTAATTACCCTGAGATTTCGCGTTTAAAAGTCTTTTTTTTACCAACACTTCTTAAAAGGGATATTATCTCCGTTTATGGCGTATACGCCTCCGTTCCTTCGGGAATGCCAGTGGACATATAAAGTAAACGGGATTTAACCCACCTGCATGAGCAGGTAGAAACTCGACTTTAACTGACGGTTATTTTGGGGTTTTTTTATTGCCTGTTTTTTTATTGACAATACAATATTGAAATGATATAATTAAATATGTATATTTATGATAAAAATTACTTCGGAGGATATTAATGATAACAGGAAAACAAAGAGCGTATTTAAGAAAAATGGCGCATCAGCTTGAACCTATATTCCAAATAGGCAAAGAAGGTGTTACCGACGCATTTATTGACGGACTTAACAAAGCACTTACAAAACGTGAAATTTTAAAGGTGCATATACTTGAAACTGCAATGCTTGATACTCGCGACACCTGCAATTACGTTGCGGAACGTCTTGGAGCGGAGCCGGTGCAGGCAATCGGAAATAAGTTTATAATTTATCGTAAATCCGATGAAGAAAAATACAGAAAAATCGAGTTGCCGAGGAAATGAAAATAGGAATAATGGGCGGTACGTTCAATCCTATCCATAACGCACATCTCTTAATTGCGGAAATGGCAAGGGAGGAATACGGACTTGACCGTGTGATATTTATAACGGACGGCAATCCGCCTCATAAGAGTGCGAACGTTACGGCAAAACAACGCTTTGAAATGACGCATATTGCCATAGCGGATAACAGTGCTTTTGAGGAGGACGATTTTGAAATTAATCGCAGTGAAAAATCGTATACGGTAAACACGCTTGGATATTTAAAAGAAAAATATCCGAATAACGATTTGTTTTTTATAATCGGTGAAGATTCGCTTAATGATTTTGATAAGTGGTACAAGCCCGATAAAATACTTGAAATGTGTTCGCTGCTTGTATTTCCGAGAAAATCGCTAAAGTCGCTTACGGAAACGATAAAGGTCGTAAAAGAAAAAATGAACGGTCGGATATTTCCTATATCAGCACCCGTTTTTAGAATATCTTCAACGGATATAAGAAACAGAGTGAAAAACGGTCAGACGGTAAGATATATGCTGCCTGAAAATGTTAGAGATTATATAAATAAGTATCATCTTTATAAGGAAAACGAAAATGATAGATAATTACAAGAATAAATTAAAGAGTACGCTAAGCGAAAAACGATATAAGCACAGCCTTGGAGTGTGTGACGAAGCGGTAAAGCTTGCCGAAAAGTACGGTGCAGATACCGAAAAAGCATACACAGCCGGAATTTTGCACGATTGTGCAAAGGGTTATGACACAGACGAACAGATAGAACTTTGTCAAAAGTACGGTGTTGTGCTTGATGATATAACGCTTGCGTGTAAGCCTGTCATTCATGCACCGCTCGGTGCCAAAATCGCAAAGACTGAGTATGGAGTGAACGACAAAGACGTGCTTGACGCGATAATGTGCCACACGGTCGCAAAGGAAAATATGTCGCTTTTGGATAAGATAATCTATATTGCGGATATGATTGAGCCTATGCGTGATTTTGACGGAGTGGAGAAGCTTAGGAAAGCGGCATACGAAAATATTGACAGGGCATTTATTCTTGGACTTAAACAAAGCATTGTATTTAACGCACAGAAAAATAAAATAATACACCCCAATACATTATCGGCATGGAATTATATGCTGATGAACGGAAAATAAAAGGAGGGACACTAAATGACTAAGGTTGAAATTATTCAAAAGGCACTTGAAGATAAGAAAGCGACAAATATAGAAGTGCTTGACGTTGCAGAGCAGACATCACTTGCGGATTACTTTGTTGTTGCGTCTTGTCAGTCAACGGTACAGGTAAGAGCGTGTGTTGATGAAATTGAAGAAAAGCTTGAAGAGGCAGGCTTTGAGATAAATCATAAAGAGGGTTACAGAGGCGGCAGCTGGATTTTGGTTGACTGCGGCGACGTAATCGTTCACGTTATGCAGCATGAAATGCGTGAATTTTATGCTATTGAACGTCTTTGGGACGACGTCGGTAACGTAGACGAATCAGAAGAAGAATAAATTTTAAAGGAGCAAATATACAAATGGAGAGTTACAACTTTAAAGCTATTGAAAAAAAATGGCAGGATAAGTGGGAAGAAACAGGTGCATTCCACGCTGAAACAAACAGCAAAAAGCCTAAGTATTATACAATGATAGAGTTCCCGTATCCGTCAGGTGCGGGCTTGCACGTAGGACACCCGAGAAGTTATACGGCACTTGATATTATCGCAAGAAAGCGTCGTATGGAGGGTTACAACGTACTTTATCCGATAGGCTGGGACGCATTCGGTCTTCCTACTGAAAACTTTGCTATTAAAAACAAGGTACACCCGAAAATCGTAACGGCAAAGAATATTGCTAACTTTACACGTCAGCTTAAAATGCTTGGTTTCTCATTCGACTGGTCAAGAGAAATCAACACAACCGATCCGAGCTATTATAAATGGACACAGTGGATATTCTTACAGCTTTTTAAGCATGGACTTGCATATAAGCAGGAAATGCCGATTAACTGGTGTACCGGCTGTAAAGTAGGACTTTCAAACGAAGAAGTTGTAAACGGTGTTTGCGAAAGATGCGGAAGTGAAGTTGTTCAAAAGAGAAAGAGCCAATGGATGCTTAAAATCACCGAGTACGCACAACGTCTTATCGATGACCTTGACGATGTAAATTATCTTGAAAAGATTAAAACACAGCAGAAAAACTGGATAGGCAGAAGTGAGGGCGCAGAGGTTAAGTTTAAACTTTCAACAGGCGATGAAATGATTGTTTACACAACGCGTGCAGATACACTTTTCGGTGCAACTTATACAGTTATGTCACCTGAACATCCGCTTATCGAAAAGATGAAAGATTCAATTACAAATTATGACGAAGTGCTTGCATATAAGACAGAGGCGGCAAAGAAGTCTGAATTTGAAAGAACAGAGCTTGCAAAGGAAAAGACAGGTGTTAAACTTGAGGGAATTTATGCGGTGAATCCTGCAAACGGTGCAAAACTTCCTGTATTTATTTCTGACTATGTACTTGTAACTTACGGTACAGGTGCAATTATGGCAGTTCCTGCACACGACAGCCGTGACTGGGATTTCGCAAAGAAATTTAATCTTCCTATTATCGAAGTTGTTTCAGGCGGTAAGAACGTACAAGAAGAGGCTTATACAGATGTATACAAGGGTAATATGGTAAATTCCGAGTTCCTAAACGGTCTTCCGGTAAAAGAGGCTATTCCTACCATGATTGAATGGCTTGAAAAGCAAGGTCTTGGAAAGAGAAAAGTAAACTTCAAACTTCGTGACTGGGTATTCTCACGTCAACGTTATTGGGGTGAACCTATTCCTCTTGTACATTGTGATAAATGCGGTTGGGTGCCTATTCCTGAAAGTGAACTTCCTTTGGAACTTCCTGAAATTGAAACATTTGAACCGGGTGAAAACGGTGAATCACCGCTTGCAAAAGCATATGATTGGATTGAAACAACTTGTCCGTGCTGCGGCGGTAAGGCACAAAGAGAAACAGATACAATGCCACAGTGGGCTGGTTCAAGCTGGTACTTCCTAAGATATATGGATCCGCATAATGATGAGGCACTTGCGTCAAAAGAGGCGTTGGAATATTGGTCACCTGTCGATTGGTATAACGGCGGTATGGAACATACAACACTTCACCTTTTGTATTCACGTTTCTGGCATAAGTTCCTATATGATATAGGCGTAGTTCCTACAAAAGAACCGTATATGAAACGTACTTCACACGGTATGATTCTTGGTGAGAACAATGAAAAGATGTCTAAGTCAAGAGGTAATGTTGTAAATCCTGATGAAGTTGTAGAAGAATTCGGTGCGGACGCATTCAGAACATATGAAATGTTCATCGGTGCATTCGATCAGTCAACTCCATGGTCACAGCAAGGTTTGAAAGGTTGTTATAAGTTCCTTGAAAGAGTATGGAACTTGCAGTCAATCGTAAATGACGAAGAAGGTTACAGTGCTGACCTTGAAAAGAATATAAATAAGGCTATAAAGAAAGTCGGCGAGGACTTCGAGAGAATGAAGTTTAATACGGCTATTGCAACTATGATGAGTCTTGTAAATGATTTTTCAAAGAAAGGCAGTGTAACAAAGGGCGAATATAAGACGCTTATTACACTTCTAAACCCTGTTGCGCCCCATATGACAGAAGAATTGTGGCTGACTTACGGTAACGGCGAACTTCTTTCACTTCAGCCATGGCCGAAATATGACGAGGGCAAGACTGTTGATGATGAAATTGAAATCGTTGTACAGATTAACGGTAAAATTAAGGATAAACTTATGATTCCGGCAGGTCTTGATAAGGACGGCACACAAGAGGCTGCAATGAATACCGAAAAGATAAAAGGACTTATCGAGGGTAAGAACGTTGTCAAGGTGATTGCAGTACCGGGTAAACTTGTTAATATAGTTGTGAAATAACAGATAAAGCAGACTTCGAGAAATTAGTTCGGAGTTTGAGAAAATGAACTCGTTGGCGTACGTTTGTACGTTAGAGTTTATTTTCTCAAAAAGTGCACAGGCAAGCCGTATATCAATGATAGGCTTGCCTGTTATTTGTTATAATTGCAAATTAGTTTTTATAGTATAATATTTTGCACGTTCCGGACAATTTATCGACAGTCTGAAAGGGTGTTGCGGTGCAACACTCTCTTTTAAATTAAATCAGAGGTGATTAGATTAAATGGATAGTTTAATTTACAGTCTTAATGCGACACTTCCCGTATTCCTTGTTATAGTGGTCGGATACGTTCTGAAACAGATAGGAATTCTAAATGACGGATTTGTTAAGACGGCGAATAAGTTTAACTTTGTTGTGACGTTGCCGGTGCTGTTGTTCGTTGACTTGTCAACTACCGATATAATCGGCGATTTTGATATTACATATGTTTTGTATTGTGCATTGGTTACGACAGTGGCATTTTTCGGATTGTGGATTGCGGCAAAGTTTTTGATTAAAGATAAAAAGATAGTGGGTGAGTTTGTACAAGCCGGTTATCGTAGCAGTGCGGCGATATTGGGTGTTGCGTTTATTCAAAATATATACGGCGACAGCGGAATGGCGCCTGTTATGATTATCGGCTGTGTACCGCTTTTTAATATATTTGCGGTGCTTGTTTTGACTTTTGAGGGGGAAAAGGACGGCGACGGCAAAGGCAATATTATAAATTCACTTATTAATATTGTTAAAAATCCTATTATAATAGGTATTGTTTTAGGTGTTGCGGCGTCACTTTTGAAAATTGATTTTCCCGAAATAATCGATAAAACATTAGCGTCGCTTGCAAAAATGGCATCACCGCTTGCACTTATAACAATCGGTGCGGGCTTTGAGGGACGAAAAGCGATAGCGAAAATTAAGCCGACAATAGCGGCAACTATGATTAAACTCGTTGTCCTGCCGGCGGTATTTTTGCCGATAGCAATAAAGCTCGGTTTCCGTGACCAAGCACTCGTTGCACTTATTATAATGCTTGGCTCACCGACAACTCCGTCAAGCTATATTATGGCTAAAAATATGGGGCACGAGGGTGTGCTTACATCAAGCGTGGTCGTTGCAACGACGCTTATGTCGTCATTGTGCCTTACATTTTGGATTTTTGTTGCGAGGTACTTCGGATATATAATATAAAGAGAACGGCAGGCGACAACTTGTCGCCTGCCAAAAAATCACATCTTACGATGTAATTTTTGAGTATTTTCAGAGAAAAAATCATAAAGTTCCTCCAAAGTCGAAACTTTAGATTTTAAGCCATTTCTGCCGCACAGGTCGCCAGAAATGATTTTCAATGAGGTTAGCACCTCAAATACCCTAAAATAAAGTAGACAAAACCATTATGGTTTTGTCTGCAATTTGAGATGGCTACATATTTGTAGCCATTTTTTTTATTAACAAAATATTCATAAATAAAATTCTTCCTTTAAGGTTTATTTAAGAAACTAAATGTATAATGAAATCAACATAAAGGAAAGGGGTAATAAAAATGAATATCGGATTAAAGAAAAAGATAATAAGTATAGCAGCAGTAGTTGCAATTACCGCAACAATCGGCAGCGGATGTGTTTTGGCAAAGAGCAATGATATTACGGTTACATATGACGGTGAAAATATCAGCTTTGACGTTCAGCCTGAAATCGTAGATGACAGAGTAATGGTTCCTATGCGTACCATATTTGAAATATTCGGTGCAAAGGTTAAATGGGACAGCGACACACAGACGATAACCGCAAAGAAAAAGTCAAAGACTATACAAATGACTATCGGCAGCAGTGATATGACTAAGAATGACGAAACATATTCATTTGATGTTTCACCTATAATCGAGGACGGAAGAACACTTGTTCCGATTCGTGCAATAAGTGATATGCTCGGACTTGATGTTGAGTGGAACGAAAAGAACAACACAGTTACAATAACCACTCCGCAAGATGATGAGGACGAGTCTTGGAAAAACAACACAGGAACGGTTGATCTTGACAATGTTGAAGTTACAGGTGACGGTATAAGCGTATCGGATAACATTATAACAATTTCAAAGGGCGGTGACTTTGAAGTCACAGGCACACTTGATGACGGTCAAATTGTTATTGACACCGAAGAAAAAGTTAAACTTCGTTTGTCGGGTATGAGTCTTACAAATAAAAACGGTTCGGCTGTATATGTAAAGAATGCCGACAAGGCTTATATCACATTGACGGACAACACCGAAAATACTTTGACGGACGGAGAAAATTACACAAGCGGTGATGAAAATGAAAAAGGCTGTATAACCTCAAGAGATAATCTTGAAATTAAGGGCAGTGGCTCACTTACCGTAAACGGAAATTATAATCACGGTATTTTCAGCAGTAACAGCATTGAAATCGGTAACGGAAATATTACCGTAAAAGCAAAAAATGACGGTATTCATGCAAATGATACACTTGCGATAAGCGGAGCTACTGTAAATGTTACTGCAGAGGGTGACGGACTTCAAGCGGAAGAAATACTTGATATATCGGGCGGTGAAGTGAATGTTATGACAACAGGCGAGGTTAAGACAAGTACATCTAATGACTTCGGCGGTCGAGGTGAAATGAAAGATTCGTCACAAATGACAGATGATGAAATTAAATCAATGCGTGAACAAATGAATAATAATCAATTTACACAAACAGAAGAAAGTGACGACAGTGACGATACTTCAAGCAAAGGTATAAAAGCGGATTGGATGCTTGATATATCGGGCGGTGAAGTTACAGTTAATTCAACAGACCATGCTATTCATTGTACGTCTGATATAAATATTACGGGCGGTACACTTAATTTATCGTCGGAGAGTAAAAAAGGTATATCAGGTCATGGTGATGTAACGATTGATGACGGTGATATAACGATAACAAAATCAACCGAGGGTATTGAAAGTAAGAAAATTTTGACGATAAACGGCGGTAATATTGACATAACTGCAAGTGATGACGGATTTAATTCAGGCGGTACAGGTGCAAATCAAAACGGCGGTTTCGGCGGCGGTACTAATATGCAAGACGGTCAGCCGGGTGGCAGAGGTCAAATTGGCAGACGAAACAGTAACGGACAGGGCGGTAATCAAATGACACCGCCGGAAATGTCAAACGGACAGGACAGTAATCAAATGACACCGCCGGATATGTCAAGCGACCAAAACGGCGGACAAATGACACCTCCGAATATGCAACAGGCCGAGGGTAATGAACAGGACAGTGAACATCATATACAAATCAACGACGGTAATATTAAAATAGTTGCCGACGCAGACGGTATTGATTCAAACGGTTCATTGTTCATCAATGGCGGTACTGTTACGGTTGACGCACAGGCAACAGGTGCAGAAAGTGCTTTTGATACAGACGGTGCGTTTATAGTAAACGGCGGTACAATTATAGGTGTAAGCGGCAGCGGTATGGACGAAAGTCCAAACAGTTACTCTGCTCAAAACGTAATTTTGGCATACACAACTTCACAGATTTCCGCGGGTGATGAAGTTAAGATAACTGATTCAAACGGTAAGACAATCGCTGAGTATACAGCAGTTAAAGGAGGAAGTAAGATTGTGTACTCATCGGATAAACTTAAAACAGGTGAAACGTATACGGTTTACGCAAGCGGTGAAGAAGTCGGAAGTGCCGAAATTGAAAGCAGTATAACGAAGATAGGAACAAAGTCAAATTCTGGTTTCGGCGGCGGTCACAGACAAAAAACAGCGGATAATACAACTGACACAAGTGCAACAAATTAATAAATAAGGCAAGCCATATCGGCTTGCCTTAACGTGTTGAAATGTGAAAAAAGGACGTCGAATAACAGCCACTACTCCGACATTGCGTGCCACCTCTCCTCAAGGAGAGGCAAGTAAGGCTCCCATAGAGGGGAGCTGTCGACAGAGACGACTGAGGGGTGGTGATAGAGGAACAGAAAAAGGACGCCGAATAACAGCCACCACTCCAACATTGCGTGCCACCTCTCCTCAAGGAGAGGTATTAGTAAGGCTCCCATAGAGGGGAGCTGTCGACAGAGTCGACTGAGGGGTGGTGATAGAGGAACAGAAAAAGGGCGACCAATGATCGCCCCTCCGCAAAATAAAACATCATTCCACAAATTTAAAATTAATAACATCGAAAAGTCCCGAATCGGTAATACGAACTTCGGGGATTACAGGTAGCGGCAAAAATGCAAGTGACAAAAACGGATCGATTTTATCTGTTATATTAAGCACTTTTGCGGCACTGTAAAGGTTATCGTGTTCTCTTGTAACTTCATCGGCTGATTTTACGGACATAAGTCCCGCAATATCAAGAGTCATTGACGCGATAACTTTACCCTCTGAACAAACTGCAATACCGCCGCTTGTACCGAGAGTATTTACGGCAAGTGCCATATCGCTGTCGTTATCGCCGATAACGATTACATTATGGCTGTCGTGACCGATAGAAGTGGCGATAGCACCGTTTGTAATTCCGTAATTGGTTACAAATCCGATACCCTTTGTACCTAAATTATGATGACGTTCGATAACGCATACTTTAGAAAGGCTGTCGGAATACGATACAGTAACCTTTTTTGTGATAATACTTTCGGGTATAAGTTCGATAGCGTCAAATTTGTCTTTAACATCAGTCTTGAAGAAGTCGGCTGATATTTTCGGCAGATGAACGGTATTTGTAACTTTTGAATTGTCAACTGTTTCGCATTCAAACAATGCTTTACCGTTTTCACATACAAGTTTGCCGTTTTTGTAGACTTGTGATATTGAACTTAAATTCAAATCATCGGCAACGACAATATCGGCAACGTATGACGGAGCGATTGCCCCTTTATTCTTCATACCGTAGATTTCACAAGCGTTAAGCGTTGCCATGATGATTGCGTCAATATTGTTAAGACCGAGTGAAACGGCTTTTCTGATACAGTGGTCAATACTGCCGTCACGAATAATTTCGCCGACAAATCTGTCATCGGTACAAAACGCACAACGTCTTAACGTGTAAGGGGTTACACCCTTGATAAGTTTTGCAACGTCAAGCGAAAGCGTACCCTCACGAAGAAGAATATACATACCTTTGCTTATCTTTTCGGTCATTTCTTCAACGACACTGCATTCGTGGTCGGTTTTTATACCGGCACTTGCATATGCGTCAAGCTCATGACCCGAAAGCAAAGGTGCGTGACCGTCAATGATGTCAAGACACAGCTTACCGAGTGTTTCATCATCACCTGAAACAATACCGGGATAATTCATCATTTCACCGATACCGAAGAATTTAGGTGCAAGTTTTTGAGTTGTTTTTGCGTCAAGATTAGCACCTGTATGTTCAAAAGGCGTTGCAGGTACACATGACGGCAACATAAGATTTACGTCAAGCGGAATATTTTTCGCAGACTTTAACATAAATTCAAGACCGTCCTCACCGCATACGTTTGTTATTTCGTGAGGATCGGCAATAACGGTTGTAATACCGTGAGGCATAACTGCCTTTGCATATTCGGACGGCTGCGTCATAGATGATTCAATATGAACGTGCGAATCGATAAAACCCGGCATAATATATTTGCCGGAAACGTCTTGTTCGTTTTCACCGCTGTATGAACCGACACCGCAGATAATACCGTCTTTTATAATAACATCGGCTTTAATAACTCTGCCCGAAAAAACATCGACAACGTTTCCTCCTTTAAGTATTAAATCTGGTGCGATACGTTCCATAGCCGTATCAATATATGTTTTTTTCAATTAATATCACCTCGTACAATTATGATATAGTTATTATATACTAAAAGTTAATAATATTCAAATGAAATGTGAATAAAGTGTAAATTCATATTGTATCAAAAGTGTAAATATTGACTTTGAATAATCGTGGTGATAAAATAGCTGAGTAAATTAACAAAATTTAATATTACGGTGTGTGGGGGGATACACGGTGAAAGAAGAAATGTTTCTTCAATGTTGGGAAATCGTAAGCAGGATAAAGCTGTGGTTTCTTTCAAAGTATCCTTTTGAGGAAATGTCAAGGGGCAATTATATGATGTTGAATTTACTTACTCAGTCCGCAAATGACGGAAAAATGATGACGGTCACTATGATGAGTGACATTTTAAAAGTCAGTAAGGCGGCTATTTCTCAAAGCATAAAGGCTTTGAAGAAAAAAACTGGGTTAAAAGTATATCGGATACAACCGATAAGCGTAAGAGTTATATAGTTCTTACTGACGAGGGCAGAAAAGCATATGATAATCAAAGGAAATTTATAATCAGAAATTTACAGGAATGTTTTAGAGATGTAGATGAAGCAGACCTTAAAATGTTTTGCGATAAATTAACTAAAGTCGCAGAGCAGATAAGTTTAAAAATATAAAGGTGCAGGAGGCAAGAAATATGGGAGATTTTACTTCTGAAAAGGAGCAAAAGCTTTTGGAAAGTGAAGCAGAAGTATCTAACACAGAAGATACAAATGCAGACGAACTCACTTTTGAAGAAATATCTGAATTTTCAGATGATGATGACGACAGTGAGGAAGAAAAGAAACCGAAAAAGAAATTCATTGGATATGACAAGCAAAATAAGAAGTTCTTTATCGGTAAGTTTAAGATAGGAAAGAAATTACTTATAATTATTCTTGTAATAGCAATACTTGCAGGCATATGTTCGGGACTTATTATAAAGTCCAAAAACAACAGTGCCGTAAAAGTTATGTATACCGATTCTCCGGTTGAACGCCGAACAATCACTAATACAATCACAGGTTCATCATCTATCAAACCGAACGATTCGTATAACGTAACGACAATCAAGTCGGGCGATATAACAAGTGATACATTCAAAGAGGGTGACGTTGTTAAGAAAGGTGATAAGCTTTATCAATTTGAGGACAGTGACGCTCAAAATTCTTTGAGTACGGCAAAAAATGCACTTGCCAAAGCACAACAGGCATATGTTGACGCGGTAAAGCAAAAGGCACAGACTGTTTCTTCAAACAATATCGGTACAAAGTCTGCACAAAATGCAGTGACAAAGGCATTAAATTCGCTTAACGATACTAAAAACAATCAGTACATACAGTCAAATTCAGCAGGTAAAGTTAAAGAATTATCCGTAAAAGAAGGTGACCATATCAATGCCGGTGCAGCGGTTGCAACATTGTATGACGATTCTTATATGAAACTGAGAATACCGTTTAATGAAGTTGATGCCGAAAGTATTCAGACAGGCGCAGCCGCAACAGTATCTGTTATAGGTTCGGGCGATACGATTTACGGAACTGTTAAAGAAAAATCATCGTCAGCCGTTTCAACAGACGCACACGCTAAAGTTGTGTATGTAACGGTTGAAGTCACAAATCCGGGCGCACTTACAACAAATGATTACGGCAGTGCGGAAATAAACGGAGTTGCTTGTGCAAATACGGCACAATTTGAATATGTAAGCGAGGGAACAATCACATCAACGGCATCAGGCACACTTGAAAATCTTAATATTGCGGTAGGAGATTCTGTTTACAGCGGTCAAAAAGTCGGATATGTTAAGTATGATAATCAAAACTCGACAATGAGCAATGCACAGCTTTCATATAATGATGCGGTTTTGGCACTTGAAAAGCAAGTATTGCAAAACGATACTTTCTCACAGGATTCAAGCATAAAGAACGCACAGCTTGCACTTGACGATGCCGAACTTGGTATTGAAAAAGCACAGGACGCAGTTGACGATTATGTTGTAGAAGCTCCGATTGAGGGTACAGTCGTTAAGAAAAACTCAAAAGCAGGCGATACGATAGATTCTTCAAATGCAACAGATCCGCTTTGTGTAATTTATGATTTGTCAAGCGTTAAAATCTCTATTGATGTTGATGAAACGGAAATAGCACTTATTAAGACAGGTCAAAAAGCTACTGTAACGGCAGATGCGGTAGAGGGTGAATTTGAAGGTGTGGTTACAAAAGTTCCTGTAGACGGTGTAAACGAAAATGGTGTAACAACATACACTATCGAAATTCAAATAGAAAATTACGGTGATTTGTTGCCGGGTATGAATGTTGACGCCGAAATTGTTGTTGAAGAGGCTGACAATGTAATTGCAGTACCTGTAAACAGTGTAAACAGAGGCAATATTGTATTTGTAAAGGACGACGGAACAACTCACGAAAATGATGTTACGGATATTATAAAGGGTAATAAAGATAAATCGGGTAAAACGGACGATAAGAAGAAAGCCGATGATAAGGACGATAAGCCGCAGTCAAGCGGTATGCCGGTTGTAAGCGTCGATACACCGAACGGTGATAAATCGGATGAAATTTCGGTGACTAAAGAAAGTGTACCTACTAATATAGATGTACCTGACGGTTACCGTGCAATTCAGGTTGAAACAGGAATTAACGATACAGACTATATCGAAATCAAGTCAGGTTTAACAGAAAAAGACCAGGTAAGAACGCTTGACACAGAATCGTCAAGTGCGAATGCGTCATTCGGTGATCCAAATGCTCAAGATATGTATGTAGTTCCTAATGGCAATATGGGCGGAATGCCCGGCGGAGGAATGTCAGGCGGCGGAATGTCAGGCGGCGGAATGTCCGGTGGTGGCGGAATGCCGGGCGGCGGAGGAATGTCCGGCGGCGGCGGAATGCCGGGCGGAAGATAAAGCGGAGGTGAAGTAAAATGCCTCCATTGGTAGAAATGAAAGATGTTTATAAGATTTATCATATGGGTGATACGGAAGTTCACGCACTTGACGGAATATCTCTTACTATAAACAAAGGCGAATTTGTTGCTATAGTAGGTCAGTCGGGTAGTGGTAAATCTACTTGTATGAATATTATAGGTTGCCTTGACGTGGCAACAAAGGGTGTTTACAGATTAAACGGACGAGAAATTAATAATTACAGTCAAGATGAATTGGCTGATGTAAGAAATAAAATGCTTGGATTTATATTTCAGCAATATAACTTACTGCCGAAATTAACAGTATTGGAAAACGTTGAACTGCCGCTTTTGTATGCGGGACTTAGCGACGCGGAACAAGAGAAAAGAGCACTTGCTTCACTTGACAGAGTAGGACTTAAATCAAAAGCGAAAAACCACCCGACACAGCTTTCGGGTGGTCAGCAACAGAGAGTGTCAATAGCAAGAGCTTTAGCAGGCGATCCGTCGGTAATACTTGCCGATGAGCCGACAGGTGCACTTGACTCGCGTACAGGTCGTGAAGTAATGCTGTTTTTGCAGAAACTTAATGCGGAGGGTAATACGATTATTCTTATCACTCACGATAACTCGATAGCGGCAAAAGCAAAACGTATCATTCGTATAACAGACGGACGTATCGTTTATGACGGTCCGGCAGAGGGTGACGTAACAGTAATGAACCAGCACGGTGCCGGCGAAGATGCTCCCGAAGATGAAAGAGCAAAGGGGGCGACTTGATTATGAGTATTTGGAAATGTTTTCAAATGGCAATGTCAAGTATTGTCGGCAACAAAATGCGTTCAATACTTACAATGCTCGGTATTATAATCGGTATTACGGCGGTTATTGCGCTAGTAAGTCTTATGTCGGGAATGACATCGGAAATAACGGACGCATTTGAAGAAATGGGGATTGAATCAATCAATGTTTCAATTCAAGACCGTTCCGCGACAAAGGAAGTAAAGCCTGAAGAAATGGAACAGCTTGCGGAAGAACATTCCGATATTATTGCAGGTCAGTCACCGACAGTTTCAATGCCTGCATTTATAAAAAACGGCAGTGATACAATTTCAACACAGGCAACAGGTGTAAACGAATACTATCTCGGAATGAAAAAGTATAATATTACATACGGACGTGAGCTTACATATGTTGACGTTGAGAGAAAGCAGAAAGTCTGCGTTATCGGTACTTATATAGCAAAAGAAGTTTTCGGCGGTGACGCACTCGGTAAGTCTATTCAAATAACGGGTACGCCGTATGAAGTTGTCGGAATACTTGAAGAACAGGACGACTCGACAGAAAATTCTTCGGATAACTGTGTGTATATACCGTACACTTTGGCGTCATACACAAACCGTACATCAACCGTAAGCAGCTATGTTGTCTATGCGGTTGACCAGGAAAAGGTTGAGGAGGCGGTTTCGCTTTTGGAAGCACTTTGTGATAAAGATATAGGTGACAGTGATTACTATACTGTAACGTCAATGAAGTCTATGGCAGACAGTGTAACCGATATTCTTGATAAAATGGAACTTATGCTTATCGCAATCGCGGCTATATCGCTTGTTGTTGCCGGTATCGGTATTATGAATATTATGCTTGTGTCGGTTACGGAACGTACAAGGGAAATAGGTATCAGAAAATCGCTTGGTGCAAAGCAGAAAGATATACTTTCTCAATTCGTTATTGAGGCGGGTATGCTTAGTTGTTTGGGCGGTGTAATCGGTATTATTGTAGGCTCGCTTTTGGCAATACTGGCAGGTAAACTTTTGGGGATGGATATATTACCGACCCCGACATCTATTATAGTATCGTTTACGGTTTCGGCGATGATAGGTGTGTTCTTCGGATATATGCCTGCTAAAAAAGCAGCCAAATTAAATCCGATAGATGCTTTACGTTATGATTGATAACTCAGCGATACGAATGATTTTCTCTCGGACTGAGTTTTCTTGATTTTATAGTATGTACGATAATATTGCACGGAAAGGAAGTAAGTTATGAAGAAAATAATTTCTTTTGTTTTGGCGGCGGCTATGTCATTATCGACTTTGCCTGCATTGGCAGACTGGAACAATGACGAAGATATTATGTCGCTTTTGTCGGAACTTAATATAATGGTCGGCGATGATGACGGAAATTTAAGACTTGATGACAATGTATCAAGAGCGGAATTTGCAAAAATTGCAGTAGCGTCATCAAGCTACAAAGATACAGTGGCAACAGGTTTAAAAGTATCACCTTTTAAAGATGTTACATATACTCACTGGTCAGCACCTTACATAAAGGCCGCTGTATCAGCCGGAATTGCGGAGGGATATGTTGATTCAACATTCAGACCTGACAATACGGTATCATATGAAGAGGCACTTACAATGGTATTAAAGGTGCTTGGATACACAACACAGGACTTCGGCGATTCATGGCCTTACGGTCAAATGGGGCTTGCAAACAGTCTTGAAATTACAAAGAACGTAAATGCCGAGCAAGGCGAGGCGCTTACAAGACGTCAGGTTGCAAGACTTATTTACAATACACTTGACACAAAAATCAAAGATAATCAAAGCAAACTTATAACTTCAGTGTTTGACAGTAAAGTTATTGAGGGTGTTACGATTATTGCGTCACACAACGAGGACAGCTCACTTGGTACTGACAAAATCTATACAACAGCCGGAACATTTGAATTTGACGGTAATTTCAACAGCGATTATGTCGGCAGAAAAGGCGATATTGTCGTAAAGAACGATGAAGATTTTGTGTCATTTACACCACGTGACCAGCAAGTTGAAGAATACACCGTTTCAAATGTAATCGGTTCCGATATAATTCTTGACGGCGATATGTATAACATCAATTCAAACACAACTACATATTACAAGTCACAGGCACTTACATACGAAAATGCCGCAATGCAAGCCGAAAAAGGCGATACATTCAAGCTGTTTAAAAATTCAAACGGTTCTGTTGACTATGCAATGCTTGTTGCAAAAGACAGCGAAACAGGTACGGACAGCTTTGATAAATATGTAATCTATTCACTTCTTTCAGATGCAGTTATATGTTATAAAAACGGCAGTTTTGAACAGATTGATATAACAGACGGCACAACTTGTTACAAAGATAAGAATAAGAGTACATACGGTGCTGTAAAGAATGAAATGGCAATGGGCGACATTCTTTATGTCAAGATGGACGGAAGTAATGTTGATTACGTAAGCTATGAAAAGGGTAATATGGAAGGACCGGTCAAGGTTACAAATTCAAATTGGATCGCGAACTTCGATACAAACGGTTCGACAACAGTAATGAGAAGCGGTAATAAGGTTGACGCGTCAGAAATTCAGCTTAACGATATTATTTACTATTGTAAAGATTTGAATATGGTGCTTGCTTATACGGATAAGGTTACAGGCGTGTACGAAAAGGCGTCACCGACAAAGGATTCGCCGACAAGCGTTACAATTTCGGGTAAAGAGTATTCTGTTGAAAGCGTAGACGCATTTAATGCACTTTCATCAAGTGGAACATTTAAGTACGGTGATACCGTAACCCTTCTTCTTGGCAGAAACGGCGAAGTAGCCGGAGTTGTCGGCGGAAGTGAAAGCACATCTTCACACGCAACAGTAGGATTTGTTACGGAAACAGGCAAAAAAGATTTCACAAACCCTGATAATACGGTATATTCAAGTTACTATGCAAAGGTTGTTACACCTGACGGAACAGTAAATGAATATGCGACTTCATCAGATTGCAGTTCGCTTAAATGTGCTGTAGTAAATGTATCATTTACAAACGGTAAAGCAAGTCTTTCAAGAGCAAAGGGGTATGACAACGTAAGCGGTAAGTTTAATTCCGAAAAGAATAAATTTGGCGATTATACCCTTGCAGACGATGTGAAGATTCTTGACACTGCCGGAACTGCAAGCGACGACTTAGCAATGTACACAAGAATTTATCCGCAGCGTCTTGACGGTGTTACGATAAAATCTTCAAGCGTATTGTATTATTCAAAGAATAGAGCCGGTGAGATTGACGAGCTTATATTGAAAGATATAACGGGTGATGCTTATAAGTACGGTGTAATCACTGCTGCTGATTCGACAACTCATACATATACTATTGATATAGACGGTACGCAAAACACATATGCGACTGCATTCTCAACAAATGTAAAAGGTCCGCACAGATTCAGTATGAATCAGACAGGTATTGAAAGTATGCGTCAGCTTTCATCGTATCCAAGCAATATAACTTCGCTTACACGTACAGAGGCGAAAATCAATAATCAAACATATTTGCTTAGTGATAAGGTGATTGTATATCATAAGACAGATGTTAATAAATATCTGAAGATAACACTTGATGATGCTATAAACGGAAATTATAAGCTTACTGCTTATTACGATAAGGCACAGACATTGGGTGGCAGAATTCGTATAATAATAGCTCAATAAGATGAAAAACAAGCGATGAAAATCGCTTGTTTTTTTGCGTAATATTAAAATTTTATAAATTTGACGGCAGATATATTGACATATTAAATGTCAGTGATTATAATAATAGGTAAAGAAGGCTATGTGTAAATTAAAAAAGGCGGTAGAATAAATGAATTCAGTTTTGTATTGTTTGCATAATTTGTCACAAAAATCGCATTTAAGACGTATGGAAAAGTTTACTCAGCACGGTGACACTTCGTGCCTTTTGCATACGATTGCGGTTGCGTATTACAGTATTAAAATTGCCGAGTTTTTCGGTATAAAGTACAAAAAGCGTGACCTTATAAGAGGAGCATTGCTGCATGATTATTTCCTATATGATTGGCATGACGGCGAAAAGGAGAGAAGAATACACGGTTTTACTCATCCTATGACGGCTCTTAGAAATGCTGACAGAGATTTTGATTTGACCGATACAGAACGCGATATTATAAAAAAGCATATGTTCCCGCTTACTGTAATTCCGCCGACTTGCCGAGAAGGGTGGATAGTATGTTTGGCGGATAAATATTGTTCTCTTTATGAAACATTAAAAAAAGAAGCGTACAGAAAGATAAATACAAAGATTACGGGGGACTATGCTGAATTGTATAAGGAGATACAAATGATTTAAATAAGGGGGGTTAAATGATGAGTTTTTGCCAATATTTCTTGTGCTTTGCGGTATTTAGCTTTATTGGCTGGGCTTATGAAACGGTATATTACAGCATACAACAAAGAAAATTTGTAAACAGCGGCTTTTTAAGCACTTGCTTTTGCCCTATATACGGTATGGGAGCAATGCTTGATTTGATATTGCTTGGATGGATTGAAAATCCTTTGATACTGTTTTTTGCGGGAATGGTGGTTACCTGCTCGCTTGAATATTTTGTATCGTGGCTTTTGGAAACGCTGTTTCATAAAAGATGGTGGGATTATACAGGTTGGCCCGGTAATATAAACGGACGTGTTTGCCTTATAGGCGGAATTGCGTTCGGTACATTTACCGTTGCACTTATTAAGCTTATTGCACCGGTGACGATTGATATGATTGACAGCGTGAGTTTGCCGGCGTTACATATTATGACGTGCGTAATTGCATTTGTGATGATTGCGGATACAGTTAAGACGGTTAAGAGTATGGATTCGTCAAAACTTTGGTATGTGGAAAAACAAGCCGAATTTATGGACGAGCTGCGTAACGGCAGATGTGTGGGATTGGTAAAGAAAATAAAAGATACATTTAGAAGATAAACGGAGCATTTTTGCTCCGTTTTTGTGTGCAAAAAAGAACCTTTGGCGCGGGCAGATGGTGATATTTCACCGTCAAAGTCCGTATATGCCTCCGGTTCTGTTGGTATTATATAATATAAAAATAATGCTGTCAATAAAAAGAAGATGTAGATTGTTGAGAAGCGACTGCTACAAACAGTGTAACCACGCCTGACACGTCCAAAACGTCCCACCCACTACATCTTCTATCGGCAGCAAATATTGTATTGATTGTCAACAGTGGATGTAGGGGCGATATATTGGACTATTTCGTTACCGTTTTTGAGTCAGTGATTGGAACAAGATTGCTTAGAGAATTCCACCACATAACTTTTACAGTATTGGTTGCAGAAAGCAGCGGAACACTTATATTTTCTTGTGGTGAATTGATAGTACAACGTAATAATCTGCCGTCCGAATGAAATTCAGAAATTAAGATAATTCCGCCTGAAGTGCTGTTTGTGAGTTTAACAGATATATTGTTGCCTTCAATGTTGCAGTTAATATCATGTGTAGGACTTGCTGTAGGACACGTTGTAGCAGTTGGGCTTGTTGCAGGAGTTATTGTCGGATTTGTAGTCGCAGTCGGACGTGGTGTTGGTTTTGGGGTAGAAGTCGGACTTAGTGTCGGACTCGCTGTCGGAGTTGCAGTAGGATTTAATGTAGGTTTTGGAGTTGCAGTAGTCGTTGCTGTCGGAGTTATTGTCGGGGTCGGATGTGGAGTAGCCGTCGGACTCGCTGTCGGAGTTATTGTCGGGGTCGGATGTGGAGTAGCTGTCGGACTCGTGGTCGGAGTTATTGTCGGAGTAGCTGTCGGACTCGTTGTATGAGTAGGACTCGGAATAGGACTCGGAGTAGCGGTTGGAGTCGGAGTAGGACTCGGAGTGGCGGTTGGAGTCAAAGTCGGAGTAGGGGTTGTTTCTGCAATTCCGCTAATTTCAAACTCTAATTTATCTGCTGACATATTTGTTACATAAACAAATATGTCGTTACCAATATAAAGTTCTTCGCCGTCACCGACTGCACAATCTGACATAGTTGAGTATTGACCGTTAGAAACGACCTGCATATTCCAGTTAGCGCCTGTAGTGTTTATATTTGAGGGAAAACGTACACCTGTGTTAGCAAGATAGCAAATCAGTCCGCTCTTAAGTGTTACACCTTTTATCAAGTCACCGGTATTGCACGAATAGAGTTTCTTGTTTTTGGTATCGTATTTGTTACCATTGTCATCGAATTGACGATATTCCAAATAAAGAGTTTTTCCGTTAGACAAATCTCGTTTATATGCAACAACTTCATTTTGAGCTGAGGCAGGATAGAGTGTATATGTACCGTTTTTATCAATGGTTTTAATTTGATTATTGTCAAGCCAACCGAGCGATTCGCGTTCTTTAACGGAAATATACTGTCCGATAGGGGTTAGATGTTTTGCCATCAGTGACATATAATACACCGCACTTGTTTGGTTGGAGCGGTACAAGTCTTTCAAGCCAAGTGCGTGCATGGTTTCGTGACATATTTTACCTGTCGGTAAAATAGGCAGATTATCCTCACCGCGATAAAGCACAAGTCCGTTTACGTTTTCGTAGTTGCACGTTAGCTGTAAATATTCTCCGCTCTGATAAGTATTAACTCCTTCTTGCACTGAAATCATATTTGAATATGAGTGATAGTCCCAAAGAGGCGAATTCCAACCAACCGAAATATTTTGCGTTGTATTTTTGTAAATCACAGTAATTAAATCAATTTTTCCGTCACGGTTTCGGTCAAGATCGGCAAAATTATATTGATTTTCTTCTATATCTTTTGGTTTGTTTCCGTTCGTGATTGCGTTTGAAATTGTATTCGCCCAATCAGTCTGTAGTTCATACATTCTGGAATTTTCTTCTCCACTCTCGTAACCGTAAGGGGTTTGGTCATCTTTTTCTGCATAATAACCGCGTGGCTTTGAAAGTGTGAGCGAATTGTTGTTGTCAAAAAGATAAAGCGTTTGCATATTCATTTTCCCGCCGCTTACTGTTTTGAAATAGTCAGCGACATTATATACACTTTTGTTATATGTATTGTCTAAAATGTTGCGGACAGTTGTGTCGGCATAAGTGTTGTTGATAAATTCGTCCTCGTCAGAAAATTTCATAAATACAACAAGATTTGTGAAAGTTGGTGCGTTTGATTCGTCCGATAAAACCGCACCACAGGGAATAGTCCCGAAAATTAATATTAACGTGGTTATAATACATATTGCTGTTTTAAATAGTTTTGTTTTATTTTGCATTGTTTTCTCCTAATAGTCAGAGGAATAATCTCAGCTGACAAAGTAATTTAGATATTGTTCAACGTCAATCGGTTATAGCGTCAACAACGTCATTAAAGTTTTTCCTTAATAGCTATATTTTTGCAGTTAGGCGGGCATACCTTTCAAATTAAACTTACATTTCTCTAATCAACAATTTAGGAACACCCATTATTCGGCAGTGTTTTAATTCTTCACCCGCAATTAATATTGGCGGAACATTCGGATTGACAGGAACTAACCTCAACCAATCTTCATCTTCTACAAACTCGATTTTTTTTAATGTTGATATTTCGTCATTGTATATCACTGCTCCGACATCACCACTATAATTAACGGTGCTTTGACGTAAGATTAATACTTTATCGCCGTCTTGATATTGAGGATACATACTGTCACCCTTAATGCACAGTACAAAGAAATCTTTCGGAGTATGTCCTTTTAAATATGAATTAGGAATATCGACTTTATCTCCGTCCCATGATTCAATAGCGATATGATTATATCCTTTCGCTATGTCACCTATAACGGGGAATGTTGTGTAGTCCTCTGTTATATTCGGATTTGGAAATTTATCATCTGTATATATTTCCGTTTCGTGTTCGTCCAGTCCCATTAAGTAGCTTGGAGTTGTTTGAAGTGCATTGGCAAAAGCTATGATTTTTGATTGAGTTATATCATTTTTGCCCATTTCAATTTTATTTATAGTTGAACGGGATTTATACCCTAACTTAGTTGCAAGTTCTTCTTGTGACATTCCAAGTTCTTCTCTGCGTGCTTTTATTCTCTTATATAATTCCATAAAATATCACTTCCTGTCTAAACATTTATTGTCATTATTAATATATCATGATGTAGACTATTTGTCAACTTTGTTTTAGGATTATAAAAAAAGTTGATGAATAATCTACAAAGTGAGGATATTCCTGTTAAGTAACAAAAACGAGGTGAAATTCACGGCAAGATAGAGAAAGATTGCGAAAGTGACGAAATGGGAACAATCGCAAGGAAAAATTGTTGTGAAACTCATTGACAAAGGATATATAAGCAAAACTATATAGCATATTTGCATAAAAAATGTAAAAAGAAACTTGACAGAGAAATTGAGAAAGAATATAATATTGAGGTAAGCCCGTATGCGATAGAAACATACCAAAAGCAAAAATACGATGAGGTTTATACAGAGTGTAGAGTATATGAAATATTAACTAACGAGTGAGGTGTAATGTATGACAAGATTGTTTACTGAAGAAGAAGATAGGCTTTTTGCTATTTTTGAACCATATATTAATGGCTATAATGTAAAGCAACCTTTAACTTCTGATGCACCGCCTGAAGCTGTTGAGGCTTTTGAAAAATGGAAAGAACTTAGTCAGCGGTTAGATAAAGAAGCAGAAGAATTGATTATGGGTTGGGAAATAGTAAAAGAAAGTAAATAAAGCAAGCACGTCAAAAGGCGTGCTTTTTTCTACGCAAGCGACTTGCAAATAACGACGAAATATGATAGTATAATAGACGGAAGAAAGAGGAGCTATATGGGCGGTTTGTCACTCTCTAAATAGGGGGTGATATTATGGACATTATCGAAATGGTTGTGACATTACTTATAATAGTATCACTCATTGAACTGGTAAAGAACATAAAAAAATAACCGCCCCACAGTTCCAAATGTAGACGGTTATTTAAACTTATACATACGGACAAACCGCCTTTAAAGCGGATATCCTCTTTATACTTCCATTATAACGAATAATGTTGAAATTGTCAATATTATTCTTATACTAAAAGCACTTGCCGAATGGTGGGTGCTTTTTTGATACCAAAAAGGAGAGTGGAACAAGTGAATATACGAGGTTTACCGCCTTAGCACCTATGAAACGGTGCTTTTTTGAACGTGATACGGTGAAGAATGCGATATATGAAAAGTGGCTTGACGGAAGATTACTTATAATGAACGCAAGTTGTTTCGGCGACTAAAAAATGTTGCGATATTTTCCTTTTGTGATATAATAGAACAAAAGGGAGGTAATGGATATGAAGAAATATATAGCAGGTATTGCAACAGGTGTGATTTTATCATGCACGGTAGCTTTGGCGGTAAATTACACCGCAACGGAAAATACGTTTCCTATTCAGTTAAATGGTGAAAACGTTAATGTAGAGGGGTATAATATTGACGGCAGTACATATTTTAAGCTCCGTGATATAGCCGATACGGTTGGCGGATTTAATGTTGATTTTAACGATAATACAATTCAGCTTTCCAAAGACGGATATGTATACGAAACAAAACCGAGTACAAAGGCTTTTGTTTTAGACGATAATGCAAAATCGTTTCTTGCGGAGCAAGGTTATGTAATACCGTATTTTACACAGAACGATTTACAAAGTGAAGATTTTGTAAGAAGTTTTATCTTTTATTATTACACAGAAGGTTACGGTGCGGATATGTCTGCTCAATATAAAAACGGATATTTTGAATGGTCCGAAAATTCCGTAAGAGATACTTATAAATTGCTTTTCGGTGCAGATATGCCCGAATATCACCCAACCGATAACGGCAGTGTTTTATATGAAAACGGTAATTATAAAATCAGTGTTTCAAATCGCGGAGACGGCAGATATGAATTTATAAGTGCCGAAAATGTCGGTGACGGAATGGACGTAGTATTTAAAAATACCGATTCAACAGGAACTGATTTCGGAAATGTCACGTTCCGCCTTGTTCCGACAGATAACGCAAACGGATATATAATTACTCAAAAGACAAATTAAAAATTTCAAATAAGGCTTAAAAAGTACATCGAAATTCGATGTACTTTTTTGTATGTCGAAAAGGAGGTTTATATGGGTGTAATTGATAATGCATTTCAATGGGCGACAGATATTGCAAATGATGACAGTCGCGGTTACAGTTAATCGGTGAGATGGAGACTGCATTATGATTGTTCTTCTTTTGTTATAACGGCATATCAAAATTCGGGAGTGCCTGTTAAAGATAATGGCACGACATATACAAGAAAAATTGAAATCACTCATTCACGAAGTACAGCACGCAATACAAGTAAGAGAGGGATTTGCAGTTGGTGAAAGTTCCGATAACGAAAACAGAAATCAAAGTGCAGGAGAAATCGAGGCTGACGATGTCAAGGCAAGACAAAGTATGAACAAAGAAGAACGGCTTAATACATTCCCTGAAAGTTTGAAACCTAATCAAAATGCAGACGTTGTATTTTGGGAAAATAGCAAAAGCAACGAATATGGTGATGCAAATATTGACGAAGATATGGGTATAAGATATAATGATGATATAGATATACCTTATCGCAAAAAAAACAACTTGATGAATATGTTATATCGGCAAACAACAGAGCAAATAAATTAAAAACATTAGATTACAAAGAAATCGGAAATAATTTTTATATATGGAGAAACAATAGCAAAACAGATTTTAATGTCCTAATGCAGATTGAAATTGATGGTAATGAAGATTTTATTGATAATCTAAGGGAGGAATTATATAATGAAGAAACAAAAAAATTGACACAAGCACAAAAGGATTTACTGCGTGGGTTGAAGATATTCAGAGTGGACGAGGAGTGTATAATAGTAATAATGTTGATGACACAGAAGGCATTTCAAACAGAAATGATGATAGACTATATAATAAGTCACGAAAAAGCAACACAAGAAGAACTGCTATCCAAAGCAATGGAAATCAGCAAATTGAAGGGGAAATCTCATTAAAGGGCTTGAAGGATTTATAGAAGATAACGGCGGTAAAGTTGTTGGATATTATGCAATGACAACAGGGCAGGGTATGTCCGAAAAAATGATTACTACAGATGAAACTTGGGAAAAGCTTAAACAATTCGGAATTGAAAATATTAGAAAATTTGCAGAAAGCGAGGAAATAAGACGTGAAATATCAAGAAATGGACTCACAGAAAGAGAAACACGAGAACTTATCAGACAGTACAGAAAGAAAGCTGACAAAAGAAGAATTGACGGCTTTATGTCGAAGAATGAAGGAACACAGAAGGAGATTCAGAGAGTATATGAGAATGGTAGAAGGGACTCAGAAAAAGACAGAACACAAGGAAAATTCTCATTAAAGAGCTTAAATAGCAGTAACCTTGATACAGTTGAAAATAATACTGATAATGTGCAGATTAAATCCGATAATTTTAAAAATTGGTTTGGAGATTGGGAAAATAACTCGAGTAAAGCAAGTAAAGTCATAAATGAGGACGGCACCCCTAAAGTGGTGTATCACGGAACGGATAAGGGGGGCTTTTATGTGTTTGACCCTAAAATGTCTGACGATAAAATTTCATTGTTTTTTTCTGATAGCAAAGTGACATCAATCACATTTTATCACTTTTTATCACGTTGATTTTCTTCTCGTAAGTACTAAAAAACCGCATAAACACTTGACATTCAAGCATTTATACGGTTTATAAATTTTGGTGCAGATGAAGGGACTTGAACCCCCACGTCGGTGACACTAGATCCTAAGTCTAGCGCGTCTGCCAATTCCGCCACATCTGCAAACAACATAATGAATTATATCAGATACACATACATTTGTCAACACTTTTTTTGAAAAATTTTTATAAAAATATTTTTCAGATAAAAATTTTAGTGAAATTGTAAAAAAGGACTGTACAAAATTTAATTGTTATAGTATAATTATGTTATTAATGATTAGCGATCATCAAGCTAAGAGAGAGAGGAGAAAAGAAAATGGAGAAAAGAAAAAAATTGCTGTCTGCGATACTTTCTGTATCAATGATTGCAAGTGCGTTCGCTGCATTGCCTTTATCAGCAAGTGCAGAGGGCGAACAAAATTCCGGTGAAGAAGTTACTGCGACTGTTTCACCGAGTACAACGGCTGGAGTTACGACAACAGGTGAACCTGTTGCAACAGCGACAACTGAAGTTGAGTCTACAGACAAACCCGCTACAGCTGCAACTCCGGAGGCAACAGGCGTTGTTTACGAAGACCAAAAAATCAAAATTACAAATGCTAAAGCTGACAAAGTAACAATCGTAATTTCAAAGTATTACGATAACAAAACTTTAGCAGGCGTAGAACTAAAGGAAAATGTTACACTTGAAAACGGTAGCGGTGAAGTTGCTTACGATTTACAAGGTAAAGCGGCTAAAATTATGGTTTGGGATGATATAAAGACAATGACACCTTTATTTGCAACAACAAGTGTTGAAGGTACTGTTGATCCGGCACCTACTGTAAAGCCGACTGCACCTACAAGCCAGCCGGAAACAACACCGACGGCTGAGCCTACTGCAACACCGACAGTTAAGCCGACAATAGATCCGTCTGCAATATATTATAAGCTTGATTTTGAAGACAGCTCAAAAACATATATAAATACAGCAGAAGGTACAACAAAAGAAATCGAAAAATGGGCATCTCAGTATTATTTTGCAGGATTATCAGTAGCAAATGATTCGAATTCAGAAATTAATAAGTACATATTATATAATAACACTATGACTGCAAGAAAAGGTCAAAGAACAGCATACTGTATTCTTCCTGAGGAAGCCGGTACTATGGTTGACAATCAAGCCGTTGTTGAGTTTGACTTCAAGTTCCATGCAGGCTCAGGAACAAATCAACTTGTTTTGATAGGTGATTCAAATACACCGATAGGTAATGATATTTATGATCCGAGCAAAAAGCCGGCAGGTACAGCACCTATTTTGAAGTTTAACCAAGCATCTACCGATGGTGGCGACTTTATCATAAATGATTCAGGAGATTCTCTTGCTAATGCAACTGCAAAAACTCATGATTTTAAAAATGATCAATGGGCACATGTAAAAGCAGTAATGAATTTTGAATCAAAAGCAGTTATTCTTACAATAACCTCACTTGACGGAAGTACAACATTCTTTGAAACAGCTCAAGTGCCTATGAGTGAAGGAACTACTGCTACAAAACTTTCACAACTATTCCTTGGTGCTCCAAGTGCATCACAAGGTGCGATTGGTATGGATAATGTAATAGTTCGTAAAGTTTTATCTGATGATATTACAGATACTTATTACAATGTTACATTCACTGTTGACGGTAAGAATACTATAACATCAGTAAAGAAAGATGGAAGTGTAACAAAAGTTCCTGATGTTGCAAAGACAGGTTACTTGTTTGACGGTTGGAGCAAAGACGGAGATACAGAAAATCTATTTACAACAGAACAAGTTCTTGCAGCTAAGGTAACAGCTGATACTACATATACTGCAGTTTATCATAAGGACCCTGCGTATATCGAACCTCTTCAATCAGTAGAATTTTCTTCATTCCCTGAAAACGGTATTCCTACAGCAGGTGCTGATGAAAATACAGCTGCAAACAATGTGATTTCTGTAAAACTTATCGGTGAAATAGGAACAGACCTTGTGGCAAATCCTGATTCAAGAGTTACAGACCTTAAAGTAGATTGGGAATTTGACGGTTTCAGACATATTGCCTCTAAGGCTGCAGATGGACAGAGTGCTGTAACTTCAGATGATCCAACTGGAAATGGATATTGTGATTCATATGCTGAGGTTATTAAAGATGCAGAAAATCCAACAAGTGTAAACTTTGCATTAAAGAGTCAGGCATTCAACTTCTACGGACAAGTAAAAGCAACTGTTACATATAACGGTAAAACAATAACAATTTCAAAGCCTATGGCAATCGTACCTACAAAAACTGCCGAATCAGGTGTTCTTCTTCCGAAACCAGGATATGTTACAAACTTTGATTGGTATTCGGATGATATGGTAGGATACAAAGCTGTAACATCAGCAGATAATAAGAGTGCAACAGAAGTAGTTACAGGTGACTGGGCTGCTTACGGCGGTAATACAGGTAGAGGTCTGTATCTTGCTAAGGATTCGACAACAAATAAGAAGTTCTTGAAGCTAAAATCAACAGGTACAAACAGTTCAAGCTTTGCAGTAAATAAGCTTGACAATGCTCCTACAGGTCAGGTTATTATTACTCAAGATGTTAAGTTCTATAATAATAACTCATCAATCTTGTTTAAGCAAGATAATCCTGTAACTTGGTCAGCTAATGCAACAGCAATCAGCTTTAATTTCACAGGTACTGAATTTAACCTAAACGGCGGCGAAAAGATTTGTGACGCTGTTCCGGGTACATGGTATAAGATAGTTCTTTCGGCAGACGTAACTTCAAAGCTATGCTTTGCAAAGGTTTATGATGCTGAGGGTACATTACTTGGTGAATCAGATGTAACTGCATTTGTAAACGCAGGTGCAACAGCTCCTGTATATCTATGCTACAGAACACCTGATAATTCACAAGGCGAATTAGACTTTAACAACGTAAAGATGTATACACCGGAAATTGACGGAACTAAGTTTACAACAACTGTTGCAGACGAAACTATTTCAATTCCGGAAGCAGGTGAAAGTGATGTAACAACAACTCTTACTGCAAAAGCACTTTCAACTGAAGGTTATGATATGATTGGTGAAGCAACATGGGCATTTGATGAAAGCGTTACAGATACATCAAGCGTTGCAATTACACCTGATACAACAGATTCACATAAGGCAATTCTTACAGTAAAAGCCGATGCACCGGCAGGTACACTTCCGATTAAGGTTACAATCGGCGGAGTTACAAAGACTGTAAATGTAAACTTGACAAGTTCACAAGACAGTGTTCAATTTACACAGTCAACATCAAGTATTTCAATTCCTCTAACAGAGGGTGTAACAGATAAGTATACATATGCGGCTAAGGTTGTAGGTCCTACATCTTCAACAGATAAGACACCTATGGACATTCCTGGTAAAACAGTTACATATGCCGTATATGACAAGAATAACACAAACCCACTTACAACAATGCCGACAGGTGTGACATTTGACGCTGCTAAGGGTGAACTTTCAGTTTCATCAGCTGCTTCTGCAACAACACTTTACATTCGTGCAACAAGTACAAACAGAAGTGATGAAACAATCACAAAGGCTGTAAAAGTAACAATTCACGGTCTTGCATTCGACTTCGGCGGTGACGGTGAAGACGCACTTATGGAAGGCTATACAGCCGTAACACCTACAACATCATATTCTGATACAACAGGATACGGTATTGAGGGCGGTACACCGACAATAGGCGGTGAAGCAAGTCTAGAAAGTGCTGACAGCGATTATCTTGCAGGTGACTTTATATTTAAGACAAAGGTTACTCCTAAGAAAGTTTATAATGTAACTATTACTTACAAGGGTAAGCTTGCTTCGGAAAAAGTAAATGCTGACCTAACAGGTGTAGAACGTACAAACGATAAGTTAACAAGTGCGACATATGCAGTTCCTGTAATTGATGATGTACTTGATTTATCATTTACACAATCAGCACAGGTTGCATCAATCGTAATTGAAAAGACTACTGATAAGACAGCAGGCGTAAAACCACATATCTATACAGTAGGTGACTCAACAATCGCAAACAACGGTTCATGGGCGTATGTAATGGCAAGAGATTATGCTACATATTCGCAGCTTCCTGACATTGCAACATTCTCTAACAATGGTAGAGGAAGTAAGAATCTATCAACATACTACACAGGTGGAGAATTAATTGACAGAGTTTTGGTTAATATTAGACCTGGTGACTATGTAATGATTGGTGATATGGGTACTAATGGTATGGGTTCAGCTTTTGAAGCAAGCTTTAACTACTATATAGATGCCTGTGAAGCAATGGGTGCTAAGATAATTCTTAACTCATACTCACCTCATGGTGCAGTACAAGAGTATGCAAAAGTATACGACTCATCAACTAACACATTTACTTCATATCGTCAAGACGACTATGATAATATTGTTCGTAAAATTTATGCTGAAAGAACAACGGCAGACGGTGAAAATTATGATGCGAATATAGTTGGTTTTGTTGACATCGGTAAGATGGCAGACGCTGCATTTAACGCATATGTAAATGATTATGCGACAAACGGTTATGCTTCAAAGGACGCTGCCGCACAAGCAATTATTAAGTGCTTCGGTGACCATAACCACTATTCAAACGGTACAATTGCCGCTGAACTTATGATTAAGGGTTACGGTGCAGGTGCAGATGCAAAGGGTATCGTAAAATCTCTATATGAAATTATCAGTGCTGATTTGGCAAAAGCAAATTAAGACTAATTAATCAAAAAGAACTTCTCAGAACTTCCTGTTCGGGGAGTTCTTTTTTTGTGTCTGCTTCCATATACATAAACTAAAAAGGGGATTTGGGTGTGAAAAAGATGCTTTTAGTAGTTGTTATAATCATTTTTATTACGTTGCTTTTGCCGCTTGCGATAGTTTGGTTAATCGGTGGCAGTGGAGAAGGACAAAGTCCGATTGAGAGCGGAACGGTAAGTGTGTATGTGTCGGAAGAAGATTGTGTTAAAGATATGGATATTAATGAATATTTAAAATGCGTGGTGGCGGCGGAAATGCCTGCCGATTTTGAGGAAGAGGCATTAAAGGCACAAGCCGTTGCGGCAAGAACTTATCTGTACTCACATATTGCCGAAAAAGACAAAGGCAACATTGCCGAAAGTCACAACGGTGCGGTGATATGCACCGATTCAACGCACTGTCAGGCGTATATTTCGGAGGATAAGCGGAGAGAAAGCTGGGGTGCCGGTGCCGATGAAAATTGGAACAAAATAAGCACAGCGGTAGACGAAACTACAGGACAGATAATGACATACAACGATGAAATAATATCGGCGGTATTTCATTCAACTTCGTCGGGTATGACGGAATCGGCAGTTGACGTTTGGGGGGCGGACGTGCCGTATTTGCAAAGTGTTGCAAGTACGGGAGATGAAGAATCACCGAAGTATCACAGTGAATTGACATTGAGTGAACAGGAATTTAAAAATATTGCGGAAGAAAAAATTGACGGTGTGGATTGGAATAATGGACTTGTATCGAACATTAACCGCTCAAATGCAGGCGGTATTGTAACACTTGATGTAGGCGGAGTGAATATAAAAGGAACAGAATTTAGAAATATATTTTCACTGCGTTCCGCAAATGTTGAAATATCGCAAGAAAACGGCAATATAAAAATGAGCGTAAAAGGGTTCGGTCACGGCGTCGGTATGAGCCAGTATGGTGCAGATTACCTTGCAAGGCAGGGAAAGACATATGAGGAAATTTTAAAAACTTATTATACAGGTGTTGAAATAGAAAACAGGTAAAATTGCACAAAAAATGATACGAAAATTTGTGACTTTAAAAATAATATGACTGTTTTTTATATTGAGAAATTTCGAAAAAAGTTATAAAATATTATTATAATTATTTTTGAGGGAGAGATTTAATAATGAACAGAAAAGTGATAAGTGCGGCGGTTGCAGTTGCAATGACCGCCACAATGAGCAGTTTTGCCTTACCGGCAAACGCCGCGGAAGTTAAAACTCCGCAATATCAAACAAACGCACGTCAAATGGAAAAGCTTAATCGTGGATTGATTGCTGTTAAGACAACGGCAGATACACGAGGTCAGGCAGTTAACGGTGTATATTTGAGTTGGAGATTGCTTGGTGACGAAAGTCTTGAAAATCAAGCATTCGATATTTATAAAAACGGTACAAAAATACATACAACAGGTGTACATGACGCTACAAACTGGATTGATACATCGGGTACTGCATCGGATAAATACAAGGTCGTAAAAGCGGGTGAGGACGCGTCTAAGGAAACTGAAGTTACACCTACTTCAAACAACAACTGTGCAAAGTCAAATGAGGTCGGAAATGGAAACAGTGAGAAAAATTCATTTACATATGTAGATATTCCTATTTCACGTCCTGATCCGGTAGAAAGAATGGGTGACGGCAAGATTTCAAATTATTACACTGTTGACAAAAGCCACGAAGGCGGTGCGAATGACGCGTCTGTCGGCGATCTTGACGGTGACGGCAATTATGAAATTGTATTAAAGTGGGACCCGACAGACTCAAAAGACAGTGCCGGTGCGGATTTTACAGGTAATGCATATATTGACGCATATAAGATTGATCCGAACAATGACGGTTATATGTGGCGTATTGATTTGGGTAAAAATGTTACATCAGGTGCACACTATACGCAATTCTTGGTGTATGACTTTGACGGTGACGGAAAGTCAGAAGTGGCAATGAAAACAGCACCCGGTACGGTTGACGGCACAGGTCATTACGTTACGGAAGTCGGTGATACTGACGAAATCAGAAATACCGACAATACAAAATCATATATAGGCACAAGCGGAAGATTAAAGGGTAAAAATCCGTTTACGCAGTATTTAACCATATTTGACGGCGAAACAGGTGCCGCACTTTATACAACGGACTATATTCCGTATGATGCGGCAGAAGATCAATATTGGGGCGACGGCAAGGCAAAGTATAACAGAAGTGAAAGATACCTTGCGGCAGTGGCTTATCTTGACGGTATTCATCCGAGTATCGTTATGTGCAGAGGTTATTATCACGACTCTGTAATTCGTGCATATACATGGGACGGTACTGAACTTACAATGCAGTGGGAGCATAAAGGTAAGAAGAGTGCAAGTTCAACGACACTGTACGGACAAGGAAATCATAATCTTTCTGTAGGCGATATTGACAATGACGGCAAGGACGAAATTGTTTACGGAAGTGCCGCACTTGATGATGACGGTAAAACAGTTCTCGGAAATACAGGTCTTGGACACGGTGACGCAATGCATATGAGCGACTTTAATAATGACGGCACTCAAGAAGTATTTTCGGTAAAAGAGGAGCAATTTAAAAAGTATGCCGAAGATTTAAGAGTCGCAAGCACAGGAAAGCATTTTTGGAGTTCCGGAAAACTTGTTACATCAGATGATAATGGCAGAGGCGTTATGGATAACATTGACGATGATTATGCAAAGACGCATCCAAATGCATTGGCAATAGGTTGGAGCAGCGGAATTGCAAATGCTCACGACTTAAACGGTGATGATGTTGCCGCAAAACCAGCTGGTGCGGGAAGCGGTACCTTTGATAATTTCCTTGTATATTGGGACGGCGATTTGAGCCGTGAGTTGCTTGACGCAAACATTATCCAAAAATATTATGCCGCAACAGGTACAACAAAGAGATTTTACGGTCCGTCAGACGGATACACACTTACAGGCGGTTCTACAAACAACTACTCAAAGAGAAATCCTTCACTTGTTGCCGATATTTGGGGCGACTGGCGTGAAGAAATTATAATGCCGGTAAACAAAGGTTCGGCAACGGATCAGGCATATTTGAGAATATATACCTCTACAATGCCTACAGATTACAGAATTACAACATTAATGCACGACTGTCAATACAGATTGTCGGTTGCGTGGCAGAATGTCGGATATAACCAACCGACACACGCAAGCTATTATATAGGTTCTGTGGCACTTGCAACAGACGAAAGCGGTAATACACTTAACTATCTTGCACCGGCAGTACCTTATACAAAGGTGACATATTCGGCACCGGAGCAAGTAGCGGTTACGGGAATGACTTTGGAGAAAAAGTCAATAGAAGTTGAAAAAGGCAAGACAGAAGCAATCAATGCGATTATCACACCCGAAAATGCGACAAGAAAAGGTATAACTTGGACTTCGTCCGATACAAACGTGGCAACTGTTACAAACGGTGTTGTGAAAGGTATTTCAGCCGGAACTGCAACTATAACGGCAACAACCAAAGACGGCAACTTTACAGATACTTGTGAAGTGACTGTTATGCAAAATGCAGTTACGGGCATAAGAATTTCAGAAAAACTAATTGATTTGGGAATGGGTTACAAAAAACAAATTACCGCAACGATAATGCCTGATGACGCTACGGATAAGTCTGTAGAATGGACATCTGAAAATCCTGAAATCGCAGCGGTTTCGGACAACGGAACAATTACCGGTAAAAGCTACGGCAGAACGGTTGTAACCGCGACTACAACAGACGGCGGATATACCGCAAAGTGTGTGGTAAGAGTTAAACCGATAGATGTAGTTGACGCAACGGGTAACAATGAGTTTGTATCGAAAAACACTGATGCAAATACTTCATTTACAGGAAGTGCCAACAGTGCAATGATTTCACAAACAGGTGCGTCTGACGGTGCGGAGGCACATAAAGATTTTGAAGTTTATGATAGCGGTAAGGTTGAGCTTGAATACAGACTTACAACAGGCGGTGTAAAGGTTGACGGTTCAAATTGGAACTGGACAGGACATGAATATACAATGGGAATGAAACTTCTTGACAGTGAGGGCAACAACATTGTGAATGTATATCAGCCGTATACTACAAAGGCTCAAAATTTGATGGCGCAAACTTCTGTCGATTCTGCGGCAACTGCTGTAACTGCATCAGGTTCGGGTTGGTCAAACAGCGGTAACGTTGTAGGCAATATTCAAGGTAGTTCAAAGCGTTGGAAAGTAAAAGTCACATTGGATTATGATAATGATAACTGTACTGTAAAGGTTACAGGTACAGACGGAACATGGGGAAATGATGACGGCGTAATACAAAAAACATTTGCGCTAAAGGGTGCTAAATTCAAGACATTAAGTTTGTATACACAAAAAGACAGTGATTCGGCTACCTTAACGGCTTCGCCGAAAATTGAAAATCTTGTATACAGTAAGTCAACAACTGTTTCGGGTGTAACAGAAGAATTGTATAACAAAGGCGGAGATAGTAAGTTTACTGACAGTGATATAACAGATTGGACACAGACAGGCACAGATACGGCGACACTTACTTTAGACAGTGACAATAACCGTATTTTATACAATCCTGAAAAGCCAGGTGCTGAATACAGTGCAGAAAAGACTTTTGCCGTGAAAGATAATGCTATTGTAACTTATGATGTTGATTGGTATTTCGGAAGTGCAGTAGGCAGAGATGGTAACTTTGAATATCTTCAAATCGGTAATATTCGTCTTGGCTGGACGAATGGCTATAAGATGTTCCTAAGCACAGACGGCGGAGCAACATGGCTTGACAGCGACAGTGACGGCACAAATGACAGCATATTCAACGGTGCAAATCAAACATACACTAAGAATGTTAAAGTGACGGTTAATACTGCTACAGGTGTAGCATCACTTTGGTTTGACGGAACAAAAGTAGGCGATTATACTACAGAAAACGCAACAAATGCTGTTAAATTCGGATTTACTCGTGCCGGTGCGGCACCTAACTGGGCTGTTCCGAACGGTATCGACAGAATTAAAGTGTCACAATTTGTTCAAGGTGAAGAACCGCTTGAATTTTCAGAAGTGAAAGTAAGTGGAAAAGACGATAAGACTGCTACGGTAACATATGCGGTTGTTGATGAAGATGTTGATGACATTTCATTGATAGGTGCATTGTATGACAAGGACGGTAAACTTGTTGAAATCAAGACAGTTCCTGTTGCCAATGTTGAAAAAGGCAAATATTTGAACAGTGAAATTGTTTTTGAAAACAGTATCAAAGAAAAAAATTTGAAAGTATTTATGTGGAATTCGCTTGGCAGTATGACAGCACTTTGCGAAAATGCTCAATAACAAATTTAAAAACAAAAATCGCAGACTATAAGGTCTGCGATTTTTTTAATGTGTTATTCAGTATGTTTTCGAGTTCTATTGCTTTTGATACGACTTCGGGGTCGGAAAGACAATAATTTTTTTCAATTATAAGATTATCAAAATCTGTTTTCAGTTGTTTAATGTTGTTCATTTATGTATGCTCCTTTCGATTACACGGTTATATATAAACCACTGCTTGTTGTATTTATTTTACAATATATGATAAAACTTGTCAATATATTGTGGTATAAAAGGAGCAACTTTCGTGTTGCAGAAAACGACACAACCGTTTAAATTTCATTATCTTTCTTCGCTTTAACCTGTAAAACGACAAAAGCTGACACAGCGGCAATCATAAACAGTATTGCAACAAGCTGAGAAATGCCGAGAACATTTGGAATTACATATAATATATAATTCGGATTTCTCATACCTTCAAGAAACAGTCTGCCGAATGAATACCAGAAAATATAGAAACAAAATACCTGTCCGTCATTCTTTTTCTTGTCACGAATCAGAAGAAGTATCACAAGTCCGATAACATTCCATATCGATTCATATAAAAATAATGGGTGAACAGGTGTTGCACCGTTTATGGACATACCGAAAAGGCTGTTTGTTTCACCGCCGTACACTTCGACGTTTACAAAGTTTCCGAAACGTCCGATTGCTTGACCGATAAAAAGACCTGGTGCACATACGTCAAAGACTTTGGCGATATTCAGCTTTTTAACTTTGCAGTATATAACGGTTGAGATTATCGCACCGATAATACCGCCGTAAATAGCAAGTCCGCCGTTCCAGACTTTAAACATATCGGCTATCGAGTCAAATTCATCGAGTGCGAAAAGCACATAATATATTCTTGCGCTGATTATTCCGAAAATAAGTCCGAACAAGGCGATATCCCATACATTATCTTTTTTCACACCACGCTTTTCGCAGGTTTTATAAACGAAAAACAATCCTAAAAGAAAACCCGAAAGAATGATAAGCGCATACCAATAAATAGGCTTTGAACCTATTGAAAATGCGACAGGTGAAATGTTTAGAGAAATACCGAGTTTAGGAAAAGCAATGTTGTTCATAATCATACCTCCTTCATAGTAAGTGAAATACGTTTTTTCGGTACGTCAACTTCAAGTACACGAACTTTCACAACGTCACCGACTGAAAGTACGTCGGTTGGGTGCTTGATGTATCGGTCACATATTTGCGATATGTGTACAAGTCCGTCTTGATGAACACCTATATCGACAAATGCACCGAAATCTATAACGTTTCTCACCGTTCCCGTCAGTACCATATCCGGTTTTAAGTCCTCCATTGAGAGAATGTCGCTTCTTAAAACGGGCTGCGGCAATTCTTCGCGCGGGTCGCGACCTTTCTTTATAATACTGTCGGCAATGTCTTTTAAAGTGATTTCACCTATTCCGAGTTCTTCGGCTAATTTATGTGTATTTTCTTTCGACAGACGTTGCTTTAAATCCGCAACTGTGCCGTCTTGAACGTCTTGTTCGGTATATCCCATATGTTTAAGCAGCTGCGCGGCGGCTTTGTAGCTTTCAGGGTGGACGGAGGTGTTGTCAAGGACGTTGTCACCGTCTGTTATACGCAAGAAACCTGCGCACTGCTCAAATGCTTTTGCACCGAGTTTTGGCACTTTCAAAAGTTCTTTTCTTGTATTGAATTTACCGTTTTCTTCGCGATATGTGATTATGTTTTTTGAAACGGTTTTGTTAATTCCGGCAACATATGAAAGCAGTGACGGAGAGGCGGTGTTAAGGTCAACACCGACACTGTTTACACAATTTTCAACCACTCCTCCGAGTGCCTCACCAAGTCGCTTTTGGTTCATATCGTGCTGATACTGTCCGACACCGATTGACTTAGGGTCAATTTTTACAAGCTCTGCAAGCGGGTCTTGCACACGTCTTGCTATTGAAACGGCACTTCTGAGTGCAACATCGTATTGCGGGAATTCTTCAGTTGCAAGTTTTGACGCACTGTAAACAGACGCACCTGCCTCGTTTGTCATAATGTAAAATACTTCTCGGTCAATTTCTTTTAAAAGGTCGGAAATAAATATTTCACTTTCCTTTGAGGCTGTTCCGTTACCGATTGAAATTAAGTTTACGTTGTTTCTTAAAATCATATCCGTAAGAATTTTCTTGGCCTTGTCTTTGTCGTGGTTAGGCAATGTGCAGTAAACAACATTGGTGTCAAGGACTTTGCCTGTTTCGTCCACAACCGCGACTTTGCACCCTGTTCTGTAACCCGGGTCAAAGCCCATAACGATTTTATCTTTAATAGGCGGTTGCAATAAAAGTCCGGAAAGATTTTGATTGAATACCTTTATTGATGCCTCCTCGGCATTTTCCGTAAGCATATTGCGTATTTCTGTTGATATGGACGGTGCAATAAGTCGTTTATAACTGTCCTCGGCGGCAAGTTTGACGTACTTTGTAGACGGTGATTCGTGTTTTGGAGTAAGTCGTCTGAAAAGATAGTTTGTGATTTTTTCTTCGTCAATATCAATTTTTACCGATAAAAATCCTTCTTTTTCGCCACGATTTATCGCAAGCAATCTGTGGTTTGCAAGTTTTTTTATTGGTTCGGCAAAATCATAGTAAAGACGGTATACACTGTCGTCTTCTGTTGACGCTTTTGAAACCAAAAGACCAAAGTCGATTGTTTTTTGGCGAATATTTTTTCTGTATTCGGGGTTATCACTGATTTCTTCGGCGATTATATCCATAGCACCGGCTATTGCATCTTCACTGCTTTCAACATCTTTTTCGGCGTCGATAAAATCAAGCGAAATACTTTCTATATTATCATTCGGATTTTGTGCAAGGATAATTTCGGCAAGCGGTGCCAGTCCTTTCTCTTTTGCGATAGTCGCTCTTGTGCGGCGTTTTGGTCTAAACGGACGGTATATATCCTCAAGTTCCGATAATGTTACGGCATTTTCGATTGATTTTGCGATTTCAACGGTCAAATTTTCTTGCTCGTCAATCAAACGCAATATTTCTTCTTTTTTATCTTCAAGGTTACGTAAATATGAAAGTCTGTCGTAAAAATCTCGTAATATTTCATCACTTAGAGAGCCTGTTGCCTCTTTTCTGTAACGGGCAATGAAAGGAATTGTGTTTCCGTCATCAATCAGTTTTACAGTGTTTGTAACCTGTTCGGGGTGTAAGTTAAATTCAGACGTAAGCTGATTTATGATTTTTTCTTCTGATTTTTTCATTATGTATATCCTCCAAAAAATAATGTTTTGCTTTGAAATTATTCTGTAACAATTCTGCAAATGAATTTTAAAAATTCTATTCACAAACTGAAATATTTGTGATATAATAGTAACAACCACAATATATAGTGTGCAATTATGTAAACTCAACACCAAATATATATGTGATTAAAAATGCAGCTAAGCTCATTATATCCCATTTAGCTTAATTTTACAAGCAAAACAGTAAAATGAGTTAAAATGAGATGTACAAGCTGAAAAAAATACAAAAAACCTATTGCACTTTTGATTGATTTAGGGTAAAATGGAGTTAATGGGAGCGAATTGGAGCGTTTGGGGTGACAAACGGTCAAATTGGAGAGAGTAACCCATAAATCAATAAAAAGGCAGGTGACATTGAATATGGTAAATTTTGTTGACGAATATCCGCGTCAGCTTGACGAGCGCGGAAGAATTATCTTGCCTGCCAAAGTTAGAGAAAATATGTCCGAAACAGTGTACGTTACACGTTCAATGTCAGATAAATGCCTTCAATTATACACACAAGAGGAATGGGATAAGATTTCTGAAAAGATTAATCAACTCCCAACTGCCACAGACAGAAATGCTGCGGCTTTTGTACGTTTGTTTTTCGGTAAGGCTACTTCAGCCGTTATAGACAAGCAAGGCAGAGTGCCAATCGCAAAGCGTCTGATGGAATATGCTAACCTGAAAAAAGATGTTGTGCTTGTAGGTGCAAACACACGTCTTGAAATATGGGACAGTGAAGAATGGGATAGATACCAAGATGAACTTTCAGACGATATTATGATGGACGGAATATTAAATTACGGACTTAATATTTGATTTGAGGTTGTCGATAAAGTGTTGACGGTTCAAAAAATTAATTGAAAGGGAATCAAAATGGAATTTAAACATATTTCAGTATTGTTTGGGGAAAGCATTGACGCGCTGAATATCAAACCGAACGGTATATATGCAGACGGCACACTCGGCGGCGGCGGACATTCGCACGGTATTTTGTCAACAAACGATTCGTGCCGACTTATCGGTATAGACCAAGACAAAGAGGCTATTGCGGCGGCAAAGGAACGTCTTAAAGAATTTGACGGCAGAGTGACGTTCGTAAATCGCAATTTCAGCGAGATTAAGGATATTCTATCAGAACTTGATATTGATGAAATTGACGGTGCGGTACTTGATTTGGGTGTGAGTTCATATCAGCTCGATAATGCCGAAAGAGGTTTCAGCTATATGCACGATGCCGCTCTTGACATGAGAATGAATACGTCTTCGCCGAAATCGGCATATGACGTTGTAAATTCATATTCATGTGAGGAATTGATGCGTATTTTTTATGACTACGGCGAAGAAAAGTGGTCAAAGCGTATTGCGGAATTTATTTGTGAAAAACGTAAAACAAAGCCTGTTGAAACAACATTTGAACTTGTTGAAATCATAAAGGCGGCAATACCGAAAAAAGCCCGTATGGAAGGCGGACATCCTGCAAAGAGAGTGTTCCAGGCGATAAGAATTGAAGTCAATAACGAACTCGGAATATTGGAAAATGCTATTAAAGACTTTGTGTCAAGCATAAAATCGGGCGGGAGATTGGCGATTATAACGTTCCATTCACTTGAGGACAGAATTGTCAAAAAAACATTTCAGGATTTGGCAAGGGGTTGCACTTGTCCGAAAGAATTTCCGGTATGCGTATGCGGTAAGAAACCGGAAATTAAAATTATTTCAAGGAAACCGATTTTACCGTCGGAAGAAGAGCTTGAACATAATTCACGTTCAAAAAGTGCAAAATTGAGAATTGCCGAAAAATTATAGGATAGGCTAAGGGATAATTAAGGGAGAGAATTATTGTGGAATACGGAAATTTGGCATATAAATTGCCGGAACAGTATGATGAACCGATAAAAAAGAGAAAACCACAAAAGAGAAAAGAGAAAACAGTTAATACCGGAACAGTCAGTAACAAGAGGAATCATGAACAAATGCAGTATAAGAGAACAATTTTTCGTGGAATATGCGTGACAGTGCTTTTGGCTGTATCAGCAGGATTTATGATTTCAAAATTCGTTGCTGTGAATGAAATGAACCAGCAGGTTGCGTCACTTAAAAGTCAGCTTACAACGCTTGAATCAGCAACAAGTCAGATGGTTTTTGATCTTGAACAGAGTGTTGACCTTACAAAAATTGAAAAAGAGGCAACAACAAGATTGGGTATGCAAAGACCTGAAAAGTATCAGACAATATATGTAAACGTAAAGCAAGATGATATGACAGAGAAAACTGCCGGTGAAGTAGAGGGTTTTGGACACGGTATTGTGTCTGTATTGAAAAAGATTGGTGGTAATATTGTACAATTTTTCAGCATAAAATAAAAATGGACTTCTATAATTATAAAATTATGAAAAATGTACATTTATTAAAGTATTAAAAGGAATTGATAAATTAATGAAACCATCATTAAATGAAATTAAAAAGAAAACGATATTTATGGTGTGTATCGTTGCTGTACTGCTTGCGTTGCTTGTTTTGCGAGTGGCATATTGGCAGATAATAAGAGGTGACGAGCTTTCGAGCAAGGCAAAGGCACAACAGCAGGGCAGCAGTATTGTTACAGCTTCAAGAGGAGATATTTATGACCGTAACGGTAAGGTGCTTGCGGAAAGTGCAACGGTAAACACACTTATTTGCAATCCTAAGGATATTGAGGCGGACGGTGACAGTGAAGTAATCGCCGCAAGATTGGCTCCTGTTTTGAATATGGATCAAAACGAAATCCTTAAGATTATAACAAAAAATTCAAGATACCAAGTTATAAAAAAACGTCTTACGAACGAACAGACCGAGGCGGTAAAGAAATTAAGAGATTCAGATGTTGACGCAACGATTGCAAAAGCATTTAAAGGGGTATATTTTGAAAATGATTCAAAGAGATATTATCCGTTCAACGTTGCACCGCATATTTTGGGATTTACGGGATATGACAATAACGGTTTGCAGGGAATTGAACTTACTTTCGACGATGAGCTTATGGGGCGTAACGGAAGTATAGAAACTAATCAGTCGGCAAAGGGTACAACACTTAAAGACCAACAAAATGAGTATTTGAACAGTTCTCAAAACGGTGATGACGTTGTGCTTACGATTGATGAAACAATCCAGCATTTCCTTGAAAAGCACCTTGAAGAAGCGGTTACGGAAAACAAGCTTAAAGAGGGTGCGGCAGGTATTATTATGAACCCGAAAACGGGCGAAATACTTGCAATGGCAACTAAGCCTGATTTTGACGTAAATAATCCGTATGATATTGACCAGTTTGAAAAATATGCGATAGATTTGGGATATGATACATCAGATGACACAAGTGACGATCCCGATGCAACACCGAAACCGACAGAAGATCCGAATAATTTAAGTGACGAGGCCATTGCGAAAATAAGAAATAAAATGTGGAGAAACAAGGTTATTTCGGATACATATGAACCGGGCTCGACATTTAAGATTATTACTGCGGCGGCGGCTTTGGAAGAACACGTTGTAGACCTTAATTCAACATTCTATTGTCCGGGATTTAAGATTGTTGCCGACAGAAAAATCGGTTGTGCAAACAAGAGCGGTCACGGCGCTCAAACATTTGTAGAGGGTGTAAGAAACTCTTGTAACCCTGTATTTATGGAATTGGGCGAAAGACTTGGGTATGAGAAATTTATGGAATATTTCACTGCATTCGGTCTTACCGAAAAGACAAACGTCGAACTTGTCGGCGAGGCGTCAAGTATTTATTACCACAATAAAATGAGTGAAGTCGATATTGCGACAAGTTCATTCGGTCAAGGTTTCCAAATAACACCGATTCAGCTTGTAACAGCCGTTTCGGCGGTTATCAACGGCGGTGAAAGAATGAAACCGCAGATTGTAAAGGAAATCAGAAACTCAAACGGAATTTTGAAAACGTATGAGCCGGAGGTTATAAGCCGAGTTATTTCGGAAGAAACATCTCAGCAAATGAGAGAAATTCTTGAATCGGTTGTATCGTTGCCGACATCAACAGGTAAAAATGCGTATGTAAAAGGTTGCCGTATCGGAGGTAAAACAGGTACTTCGGAAAAAGGTAACCGTGACGAAGAAAAACGTATTGCGTCATTTATCGGTTTTGCTCCTGCAAACGATCCGGAAATAGTGTGTCTTATAATGCTTGACGAACCACAGGTTGATAACAAATACGGCGGTACAATAGCCGCACCTTTGGCAGGTGAAGTTATTGAAGATGTACTAAACTATCTCGGTGTTGAAAAGCAGTACACAGAAAATGAAGAACCAGACGTTAAGCAGGAAATACCTGACGTTAGAACAATGGATTTGACAGAGGCGAAGAAAGCCGTTGTTGACAAAAAGTTGAATGTTCAAGTGAGAGGTGACGGAGATACGGTAGTTGACCAGCTTCCGAAACCGGGTACAATGCTTAACGAAGATTCAACGGTAATATTATATACAGAAGAAATTGACAAAACACATACGGTAACAGTACCTAATCTTAAAGGAATGTCCGTGGATAATGCGAAATATACTCTTGAAATGAGCGGACTGAACTTTGAGATTGTCGGTGCGGGACACAGTGAAGTGTCGAGTGCGTATGCGGTAAATCAGAGCATAGCGGCAGGCGAGGAGGTTACACCTGCAACAGTAATAGGCGTGGAATTCCGCCAAGTAACTTCAGACTAATAGGACAGGGGGAAATGTCAAATGTTAGCAAGTGAATTATTAGGCAGTAAATGGCTTGATGAGCATAAAGATATAGATATAACCGGAATAGCGTACGATTCAAGAAACGTACTTCCGGGAAACGTTTTTGTATGTATCAAAGGCTTTGAAACGGACGGACATAAATATGCAGAAATGGCAGTTAAAAACGGTGCGTCACTAATCGTTGCCGAAGATAAAATAGATGTAGATGTACCTGTTTGGTATGTTGAAAATTCGAGAGTTGAAATTGCGGAAATGGCTTGTAAGTATTACGGCAATCCGTCAAGCAAATTCAAACTTATCGGTATCACAGGCACAAACGGTAAGACTACAATAACATATTTAATAAAGAGTATAATCGAAACAGCCGGTATGAGAATCGGTGTTATCGGTACAAATCAAAATATTATCGGCGACAAGGTACTTGTTACGCAAAGTACAACACCTACAACACCGAACGCACTTGAACTTCAACAGCTGTTTGCGGAAATGGTTGACAGTGATGCGGAATGTGTTGTAATGGAAGTTTCGAGTCACGCACTTGAACTTGAAAGAGTACACGGTTGTCACTTTGACGTGGGTGTGTTCACAAATCTTACACGTGACCATCTTGATTTCCATAAAACTATGGAAAATTACTTAAATGCAAAGGCTAAGCTGTTTAAAATCAGCGATAAGGGTGTTGTTAATTTCGACGACGACGGCGGTAAGAAGATTGTTGCAAACAATGACTGCGATATATTAAAAGTCGGTCTTTCGGACGGTTGCGACCTTAAAGCGAAAAATATTGAAATTTCATCATCGGGTGCTGATTTTGATGTTGAATATGACGGTAAGACATATCGTGTCCATATAGTAATTCCGGGCAAGTTCAGCGTATATAATGCAATATGCGCTATGGGTGCGGCACTTCAGATGGGTATTGATATGGATACCATTATCAAAGGTCTTGAAAATGCAACAGGAGTTGTCGGACGTGTTGAGGTTGTTCCTACAAATACCGATTATACGGTTATAATCGACTATGCACACACACCGGACGGTCTTGAAAATATAATTAAAACCGTTAAAGATTTTGCAAAGGGTGAGGTTATAACATTGTTCGGCTGCGGCGGTGACAGAGATAATACGAAGCGACCGATTATGGGTGAAATCGCCGGAAAACTTTCGGATTACAGCATTATAACGTCAGACAATCCGCGTACGGAAGACCCTGTTTCTATTATAGAACAGATAGAAGTCGGAATGAAACGCACAGACGGAAAATATAAAGTAATAGTCGACAGACGAGAGGCTATCGCGTATGCTCTTGACCACGCAAAGAAAGATGATGTAATCATTCTTGCGGGTAAGGGACAGGAAACATATCAGATAATAGGTAAAGAGAAACACGACTTTGACGAACGTGTTGTTGTATATAAACACCTTAATAAATAATTGAAAAGGGCGGCTGAAAAACTACCGCCCTTATTTTTGAGCATAGGACAAAAAGAGAGAAAGGATTTAATTTATTATGCAGGCAATGACGATTGAAGATGTATTAAAAGCAACAGGGGGAACACTTTTAAGCGGTGATGTACACCAAACTTTTAACGATGTAATCAGTGATTCGAGAAAGGTTACGGCAGGTGTGCTTTTTGTGCCGCTTGTCGGTGAAAAGTTTGACGGTCACGAATTTATAAAGGCGGCTTTCGACCTTGGTGCTTCGGCTGTTTTGACACAGAGAGATACCGAGCTTTTAGTAGATAAGACAATCGTAAAGGTTGAAGATACATTAAAGGCATTCGGCGACATTGCAAAGTATTACAAGCAAAAGTATAATGTTCCGACTGTTTCCGTTACGGGCAGTGTGGGAAAAACCACTACTAAAGATATGCTTGCATCAGTCCTTTCACAGAAGTATAATACACTTAAGACAATGGGCAATTTCAATAATGAAATAGGTTTGCCTATTACGATTTTCGGACTTGAAAAAGAACATGAGGCGGCTGTTCTTGAAATGGGAATGAACCATTTCGGTGAAATCGAACATCTTGCTGATATAGGCAGACCTGATGTTGCGGTTATAACAAACATCGGTCAGTCGCATATTGAAAATCTCGGCTCACGCGAAGGCATTTTCAAGGCGAAAATGGAAATGACAAAGCTGTTTACAAAGGATAATACACTTATAGTAAACGGTGATGACGATTACCTTTCAAAAACAAAGGGTATGGGTGAATACAAGGTAGTATATTACGGTATAACAAATCCCGAAAATGATGTTTACGCAAAGGATATTGAAAATAACGGACTTAACGGAATTAAATTCACCGCAGTTGTTGACGGCGGCGAATATCCTATTGAAGTAAATATTCCGGGTAAACATAATGTGTACAATGCACTTGCGGCAATATGCGTAGGACGTGAATTTGATGTGCCTATGGATAAGATTGCAGAGGGAATACGCAGTTTTGAACTTACAAAAATGAGATTGGCTGTTGAAGAATATAACGGTATTACGATAATCAATGACTGTTATAATGCGTCACCGGATTCGATTAAAGCGGCACTCGGAGTGCTTGCGGATACAGATAAAAACAGAAAAGTCGCAATTTTGGGCGACGTGCTTGAAATGGGCGATTTTGCAAAAGACGCACATTACAATCTCGGTAAGGTTGTCAAGGAGAACGGAGTGGACTTGCTTATAACAGCCGGTGAAAATATGAAATATCTTGCACAAGGTGCAAAGGATAACGGTGTAGAAAATATAGTGTCATTTGATAAAACTCTTGAAGTGTGCAACTATGTCAAAGACGAAATCAAGAGCGGTGACGCGGTGCTTATAAAGGCGTCAAGAGGAATGCACTTTGAAGAAGTATATAACACAATTAAAAATAAATAACGAGAGGAAAAGGATTAAAAAATGGAATTGATAAAAGAAATGTTAATGTCATCATTGCTTACACTTGTCGTTGCACTTGTTGTAACGCTTGTGTTCGGACCTGTGTTTATTCCGTGGCTCAGAAAACTTAAATTCGGTCAGGAAATAAGAGAAGAAGGTCCGAAGTGGCACCAGAAAAAATCGGGTACACCGACAATGGGCGGTATTATGTTCATAGTTGCAATGGCGATTGCGATACTTGTAACAACAGTCATTTTTGCAATGAACGGCAACTTTAACACGACATACGCAAGATGTATTGTATTGTTTGTAATTTCACTCGGTTTCGGTGTTATCGGTTTTGTGGACGATTACATTAAAGTGGTAAAAAAGCGTAATCTCGGACTTACAGCACCGCAGAAATTCATAATGCAGGTGGTGCTTGCGGCAATTTATATTGCAGTGCTTTACTTCATAGGTGAGCTTGATACGGCGATTAAAATACCGTTTACAAGTATTGAATGGACAATGCCGATATGGCTTTACATACCGTTCGTAATGTTCGTTGTCGTAGGTGTTGTAAATGCTGTAAATCTTACAGACGGACTTGATGGCTTGGCATCAAGTATAACGACAATAGTTGGAATATTCTTTATGCTTGTGTCATATATCGTATTTAAAGAGTATGGCGTGACTGTATTTTCAGCGGCATTAATCGGCGGTTTGATAGGATTTTTGTGGTATAATAAATATCCTGCAAAGGTGTTTATGGGTGATACAGGCTCACTTTTCTTGGGTGCGTCGGTTGCACTTATGGCGATTGACCTAAAAATGCCTATACATCTTATATTGATAGGTTTTGTATACTTTATGGAAACACTTTCTGTAATTATGCAGACTGCATATTTCAAATATACAAAGAAGAAATACGGTGAGGGAAGAAGAATATTCAAGATGAGTCCTATTCACCACCATTTTGAAATGTGCGGTTGGAAAGAAAAGAAAATCGTTGCGGTATTTACATTGGTAACGGTAATTACTTGTGCCGTTGCATATTTTGCAATTTAAGACGAATTAATCGGAAGGAGATTTAGATATGGCAGGGACTGCATATCCTAAAAGAGCTATAAAACAGAATAGACGGACAACTCGTGCTAAAATAGGAAAACCGGTTAAGCTTGCACGAATGGGAGAGATAGACTATACATTTTTGTTTATAGTAATATTGTTGCTTTCATTCGGTTTGGTAATGCTGCTCTCGGCGTCTGCACCTGCCGGAAATACGTTACATAACAATTCGTACTACTTCTTTAATAAACAATTCCTTTGTGCAATATTGGGACTTATCGGAATGTGGGTTATTTCAAGGATTGATTACAACAAATATAAAAATACCGTTCCGAAGTTTATGATTGTATGTACAATACTTTTGGTCTGCGTTCTTATACCGGGTTTGGGCGTAAAATTGAACGGTTCGAGAAGATGGCTTAATACTCCGTTTCTTCAGCTTCAACCGTCGGAATTTATGAAACCCATTATAGCGATGTATTTTGCACGACTTGTCGATTCGGGAAAATATAATTTGAAACATCTTAAGGGTAATTTGCCGTATATAGGAGTTATGCTTATAGTTGTCGGACTTATGCTTATGGAAACACACCTTAGCGGTGCGATAGTTATTGCCGGTATCGGTGTAAGCGTTATGATTGCAGGCGGTACACCGATTAAACCCGTACTTATCGGAGCGCTTATTCTTATACCAATCGGCTTAGTCGGCGTTCGTGCACTCAGTGGTGTAAGATGGGCGAGAGTAACAAGTTTTATGAATCCGTTTGCGGATATTCGTGACGAAAGTTATCAGGTTGTACAAGGTCTTTATGCGATTGGCTCGGGCGGTATTTTCGGACTTGGCTTGGGACAGAGTGTACAGAAATATTCGTATTTACCTGAACCGTATAATGACTTTATATTCGCGATTGTTTGTGAGGAACTTGGTCTTATCGGTGCGGCTGTTGTAATTTTGCTTTTTGCGGCGCTTATTATAAGAGCAATAAGAATTGCTATGAATGCACCCGATACATACGGCTCACTTGTTGCGGTGGGGATTGCGGCTCAGCTTGCTATTCAGACGATACTTAATATCGCCGTTGCAACATCGAGCGTACCGAATACAGGTGTAGCATTGCCGTTTTTCAGTTACGGCGGTACGGCGATAATAACGCTTTTATGTGAAATGGGAGTATTGCTTAATATATCAAGACATTCCGTAAAAGATTAATGTGGAGGAAGATTTATGAGAGTATTATTTGCGGGCGGAGGAACAGGCGGACATATTAATCCGGCTATTTCAATCGCCGATTATGCAGCTAAACAGGATAAGGATTTTAAGGCTTTGTTTGTCGGTACAAAATCGGGACTTGAAACAAAACTTGTACCGAAAGCAGGATATGATATTGAATATATCGAAATACAAGGCTTTGACAGAAAACATATTTTCAGAAATTTTGAAACGGTAAAAAAACTTATTTCCGCAAGAAGAAAGTGCAATAAGATTATAAAGGAATTTAAACCCGACTGTATCGTTTGTACGGGCGGATATGTAAGCGGCCCTGTTGCTATGGCGTCAAAGAAAATGAAAGTGCCGTCGCTTATACATGAGCAAAATGTGTATCCGGGTATGACGGTAAAGGGAAGTGCAAATTATGTTACATATCTTGCACTCAGCTTTGAAGAAACAATTAATCATATGCAGCATAAGGAAAAATGTGTTGTAACAGGCAATCCGATCAGAAGTGAAATACTTCATTCCGATTACAAAAAGTCAAGAGAAAAGCTCGGTATAAAAAAGCCGTTTGTGCTTATTTTCGGCGGCAGTTTGGGTGCGGACAGAATTAATGATACGGTAATCGGTATGCTTGACAGAATATCAAAGGACAATAAAATCGAATTGCTGTTCGGAACCGGTGACAGAAATTACGATAAAATAATGAGTAAAATTAAGGAGAGCGGAATAACTCTTTCGGATAACATAAAGATTGTGTCATATATTGACAATATGGCAGAGTGTATGGCGGCGGCAGATGTTGTTGTATCAAGAGCAGGTGCGATAACCGTAAGCGAAATTGCCGCACTCGGTAAACCGTCAATACTTATTCCGTCACCGAATGTTGTGCGTAATCACCAAGAGCAGAATGCAAGAGAATTTGAAAATAAGAATGCGGCAGAATTAATTTTAGAAAAAGATTTGACGTCTGACGCATTATACGATAAAATAATGTCTATGGTAAGCGATAAGGACAGATTGAAAGAAATGTCGGAAAATTTGAAACCGCTTGCCAAAGTAGACGCACTTGAAAAAATATATGAGCTTATGATAAAAATGGCAAAAGGAGATAGAAAATGAAAATCACGACAGTAAAAGGTACAAATGATTATCTTCCTGAAGAAGTAAGACTTAGAGATTATCTTCAAAATCAAATTTTAAATACATATCAGGATGCCGGCTTTGAACGTATTATGACGCCTGCAGTTGAAGATATTGAAAATCTTGATAAGAGTGACGGCGGTGATAATCTTAATTTGATATTTAAAATTTTAAAGCGTGGAGATAAGCTAAAGAAAGCAATGGACAGCGGTGATACAAATAAGCTTTGTGATATGGGACTTAGATATGACCTTACACTTCCGCTTTCAAGATATTATGCAAATAATCGTGAACAACTTGTTCTTCCTGCAAAGTGTATACAGATTGATAAGGTGTACAGAGCGGAAAGACCGCAAAAGGGCAGACTTCGTGAGTTTGTGCAGTGCGATATTGATATAATCGGCTCATCTTCTATAAGCTCTGAAATCGAACTTATTCATACAACAGCAAAAGCGCTTTTGTCGCTTGATATAAAGGACTTTACCGTAAAAATTAATGACAGAAGAATTTTAAGAGCATTGCTTAAAGGTGTAGGCTTTGAAGAAAGTCAGCTTGACAGCGTGTGTATTACATTTGATAAAATGGATAAAATCGGTGCTGAGGGCGTTATCGGTGAGCTTACAGATAAAGGTTTTGACGGCGGTGCTATCGCAAAATTCGGTGAAGTCATCGCAAAACCACTTACTGTTGAAAGCGTAAAAGATGTTTGCGGTGAAGAATCTGCCGAAAGTATTGAAACAATAATTAATGCCGTTGAAAAACTTTCGGACGGTGCGTATAAGATTAAGTTCGATATTTCGCTTGTAAGAGGTCAGGGATATTATACAGGTACTGTTTTTGAAATCGTAAGCGATAAGTTTAAAGGCTCTATTGCCGGCGGCGGTCGTTATGATAACTTAATCGGTAAATTTACGGGAGAAAATATTCCTGCGGTAGGTTTTTCAATAGGCTTTGAAAGAATTTTCTCACTTCTTACAGAGGCTGGATATACAATTCCCGATACTAAAAAGAGAATTGCTTTGCTTCACGATAAAGCAGACGTTGTAAATGCAATAGAAGAGGCAGAAAAACTGCGTAAGGATTATGATGTTGTAATCTATGAAAAGCCAAAGAAATTGTCTAAATTCCTTGATAAAATTCAGGCAAAGGGTTACTTTGGTTTCTGCTTCCTTGGAGAAGAAATAAGAGAATTGAAGAAATAAGAATTAAAGCAAGCTATACAACAAAATAGCTTGCTTTTGTTGCTTGAGAATGTGAGGTTGTGAAAATATGAATTTGGGATTTTATATGCCTACAAAGGTTATTGTGGGAAAGGATTGTGTCAGAGAAAACAGTGACGTTTTCAAAATAGGAAAGAAAGCACTTATCGTTACAGGCAAAAATTCCGCAAAATTAAGCGGCGCACTTGACGATGTCAAATATGCGCTTGAAAAGAATAATATTGAATATGTAATATTCGATAAGGTTATGAGTAATCCGACAGTTGAGTGTGTGTATGACGGTGCGGAAACGGCGATGGAGGAAGAAGTTGATTTTGTCATTGCCATAGGCGGCGGCTCGCCGATGGACTCGGCAAAGGCTATTGCATTGCTGGCAGTATCGGACATTGAAAGAAAGAATTTGTTTGACGGCAACATAGGCAATAAGGCACTTCCTATGATACATATTCCGACAACTGCCGGAACCGGTTCGGAGGTTACACCGTATGCGATTTTGACAAACCACGAAAAACAGACAAAAAAGAGTATTGCGTCACCATGCCTTTTCCCAACATACGCATTGCTTGACGCAAAATACACAAAAAATCTCGGACTTGCCACTACGGTCAATACCGCAATAGATTCACTTTCACATTCGGTTGAAGGAATGATGTCAAAGAGGGCGAATATAATGGCTGATATAATAGCTAAAGAGGCTGTTAAAATTATTGCGTCAACATTTGATGATTTAATTAGCGGTGAACTTACGGAAGACTACAGAGAAAAACTGCTTTATGCGTCAATGCTTGGAGGTGTTGTTATATCGCAAACAAAAACAACGGCGGTACATGCAATGGGCTATTCGCTTACATATTTCAAAAATATCGACCACGGCAGAGCAAACGGATTGTTGCTCGGTGAGTTTACAAAGTATATTGAAAGAAATGATAAGGACAGAGTTAAGGAAATATTGTCTTGTATGAATTTAGACAGTGCAGAAGAATTTAAAAATATTCTTGCGAAAATTTTGGGTGATAAAGAAAAGTTTGAAAAAGAAGAACTTGAATTGTATGCAGAAATTGCTCAAAATGCAGGCGGTACACTAAACAGTATGTTCGTTCCGTCAAAAGATGAAATACTTCAAATATATGTTGAGTCATTGATGTAAAAAAACTGCGGTCTTTGACCGCTGTTTTTTATGTTTGGAATGTTAAAAGGCGGCCAATGACCGCCCGTACGAATATGAATGGCAGATGACCGCTTATGTTAAACAATCGCTTATGTTAAACAATATTGTATGTAGGGGCGACCATTGGTCGCCCTTTTTATAGGATATTAAGGCAGTAGAGGACGGCACCACGATGTCCCGAGAAGCCACCCCACAGTCGGCGTTGCCGACAGCTCCCCTCAAGGGGAGCCGAAAAGCCTCTCATAGAGGATAGGTGTCACGGAGTGAAGGAGTGGTGCATGGCGTATATGGAGAAAATGGCAGAGCCACCCCACAGTCGGCGTTGCCGACAGCTCCCCTCAAGGGGAGCCGAAAAGCCTCTCATAGAGGAGAGGTGTCACGGAGTGACGGAGTGGTGGCAACCTTACACATTAATTTCAAAATGATAACTACCGCCTACAAGTGTATGAATATCACCGTTAGGCAATTTCAAAGTTGCGGTTGTATTAGTCGGAACGGTGCAATCATATGTAAATTTACCGTCATGCAATTTCCATGCAGAACTGATTTTACCGTAAGGTGACGTAAAACTGCCTTTGGCATAAGTCAAACCGCCTCCGAATTTCGGTGAAAGCATAAATGATTTATACCCAAATTCAACGGGACAAATACCAAGTATATCGGTAAAGAACCATTGACCTATCGCACCGTAAGAATAATGGTTAAACGAATTCATTGAAACATCGCCGAAAGTACCTGTTTCGGCAATATACGAATTCCAACGCTCCCATATGGTTGTAGCACCGTTTTTGACACTGTAAAGCCAAGACGGATTGTCTTCCTGCTCAAGCAACTTAAAAGCAACATCATCAAGACCGACTTTTGAAAGTGCAGGTGCAAGATGTGATATACCGAGAAAGCCGACTGTAAGTTTGCAGTTGTTTCTCAATATTGAGTTTTTGAAATATTCTCTTGTATTTTTAAGTTTGTCTGTGGGGATAAGATCAAAGTCAACTGCAAGTGCATATGCTGTTTGACTCGGACAGTGCGGAGTGTTTTCGGCATAATATGTATATCGCGTAACACTTCCGTCAAGTGCGACCGATTCGCCGCAATGTGCGGTCTGTGAACTCACTTCGCCGTAATACGAAACAGAGCCGTCATCATTAACCCACGCATCATTGAATGCACGTTTTATATTTTCAAATAATTCAGTATATCGTTTTTCATCATCGGTTTTGCCGAGAATGTACGCGGTTCTGCGGAGTATGTCGGCAGAATGTGCGGCATATGCCGTTGCGGAATATATGTAAGGCGTGGAATTGTCATAAGTAAGGTGGTCGCCACGGCATTGCTGTACTTGAATATACGGAATTGTCGCAAGGTCGGATTGTTCCGGTACTTCCTTGCCGTCAACCGTTCGTACACCGTAATTACGGCGGTCAGTGCTGCTTTGATATTCAACCCACTTTTTCATCATATCATAGCATTTTTTTAGTATGTGTATATCGCCGTATGTTTCATACATTTCCCACGGCACAATCGTTGCGGCGTCGCCCCAACCGCCGCAACCGTCAATGCGGTTATCACCGCCAAGAGGGGCGGTATCGGGAACAGCACCGTTTTTATTGTACATAGTTTGTGCGTCAATCAAATCATCAAGCCATTTGTCGATAAACGACTTTATGTTCATATTATATGCACCTGTTTTTGCGAAAACCTGCATATCACCCGTCCAACCCATACGCTCGTTGCGTTGCGGACAATCAGTAGGAATTAGCAGAAAATTGCCGATTTCACCCCAACGGATATTGTGCTGAAGTCTGTTAATAAGCGAATTTGAACATTCAAATTCACCTGTAACAATATCAATATTCGATATTGCAAGACCGTCAACCGAGATAATCATATCTTTTGATATATCGCAACCGTTACCGCTGATTTCCACATATCTGAAACCGTGTGACGCGAAAGTAGGAATAAACTCCTCCGTATCACGTCCGCAAAGTGTATAAATATCGGTATTTGCGGCGGAACGCAGATTTTTTATATAAATACAGCCGTCTTTATGCGTCATTTCGCCGTAACGAATTTTAATCGACTGACCGCATTGACCTTTAACTTTCAATTTTATTGTTCCGACCATATTTTGACCGACATCATAAACGAAATGATTTTTCGGATTTTCACACACGAATTTACCGACAAAGTTTTTTATAATTTTTGCAGTATTACCCTTTTGGGCGGTTAATTTAAAATCAGTATCGGATAGTGTGCCGTTTGTCGGGACAGGCTTTTTAGGTTGTTGTTTGATACCGCATTTAACCCAGCGTTTATCGTCCGCAAGGGGATTGTATTCAAGCCTTGCGTCATAGCTTTCACCGTCAAAATAATCACAGTCGCTTATCGGTGCTTTATCAGTAAACTCCCACGAACTGTCTGTTTTGATAACCTCGCTTGTTCCGTCAGTGTAGACAATATTCAGCATAGCAATAAATGAACTCTCTTTGCCGTATATCATAGCACCGCTGTAACCGCAAAAGCCCGAATAATGTCCTCTTCCAAGAACTGCACTTATGACATTTTTACCGTCTGCAAGCATATCGGTAACGTCAAAAGTTTGGTATTGAATTCTTAGTCTGTAGTCGGTAAAACCGGGATTGTAAAAATCGTCACTGACTTTTTCGCAGTTTATGCAGGCATTGTAAAAACCTTGCGCAGACGCATAAAGACGTGCCGATTTGATTGCTTTTTTTATATTGAAACGTTTGCGGAGATTTACAGACGGTACGGGATTGACAATTTCAAATGCGTTGTTGATTGTGAGTTTTCCGCTTTCGTATGTGCCGAGTGCCGAAAGTAAGCCGTTTTCAAAATTATCCTCTTGCAAAACAAGATTGTTTGTTTCGATTTTTAAGTGGCTGATTTCGGCAACGCTGTTTAGCTGATTAAAGCCGACAGACATTAAAAATGTCTTGCGTGGCTGATTTATGATATTTTTCGGAAGAATATCTTCATCAATTACTTTTTGACCGTTCAGATAAAGAAGTACATTTGTTTTGTTTACCGATAATTCAAGGCTGTCGGAATGTTCGGTAACATGGAATGTACCGAGTAATTTTTTGTATTGAACATTGTCATTCCAAGCATTGTCGGATATTTCGTAAACAGAAACGCTGTCTTTGCAGATGTTAAATAGGACATAGTTATCTTTATTTCTTGCGTTCGCAACCAAGCCGAGATTGTCCGACTTGAAAGTACAAGAAATTTTATAGTTATCAACGGCATATGTGTTGACGGTTTCTTGCGGACTGCCAATCCAATCGGCATTAAATTCATTATTCATTAAGCCTGTTTCAAAATCGGCAGTATCGCTTGTGTATTCATTGCCTTGTTCGTCCCATACGCTTACTTGCCAAGAATACTTTGTCATAGCCGATAAAGACCGACCGTCGTATTCAATGCAGATTGAGCGGTCAGACGTAACTTTACCGCTGTCCCAAACCGTATCATTGTCGGAGCGAACAATAATTCTGTAAGCGGTTTGAACAGTACCGCTGATTTTCGATTGCAGTTTCCAAGAAAATCGCGGTTTCTTTTCATCAATTCCGATTGGATTTATTAAATCCTCTGTTTTCATATCGTAAATAATCATAATTCTAATCTCCGTCTGTTTTATTAATATCATTATACCATAGCACAATATAAAATGTTTCAAAATTTTGCTTGAAATCGTTTATTTTTTGCTTTGTATTTTGACATTGCATATAATATTTGATATAATATGCAAGTTAAAAGAAGGGAGAGATTAGAATGAAGAAAAATGTAAAGAAAATAACGGTCGGAGGACTGCTTATCGCATTGGCACTTGTATTGCCTATGGCATTTCATTTAACGGGAGTACCGCAACCGGGTCAAGTATTTTTGCCTATGCACATACCTGTATTACTCGGAGGATTTGTTTTAGGACCTGTGTTTGGATTTTTTGTAGGATTGTTTTCACCGATTATAAGCTCTGTTTTGACGGGTATGCCGGCAGTAGGCAGATTGCCGTTTATGATGATTGAGCTTGCGGTATACGGATTGGTAAGCGGTTTGATGTATAATACATTTAAGTTTAATAAGAAGAAAATGGGTACATATATTTCACTTTTAACTGCAATGCTTTGCGGTAGAATTGTGTATGCAATTTCATTGTTTGTTGCGGTAAATCTTATGGGTATACAGTGTGGCGGACCTATTGCGGCAGTTACCGCAACAGTCAGCGGTGTACCTGGAATTATAATTCAAGTTTTGATAATTCCGCCTGTTGTATATGCACTTGAAAGGAGCGGTTACATTGACAGACATTTTAGAATCTGCAAAGGAACAGTTGCATAATAATAATTTTTCTATTGTGATTGTAGGCGAAAATGATGTTTATACTTCAACGAAACACGGCGTTGCACCGCTTTTGGAAATTCTTGACGGTGGAAATGATGTTATAAAAAATTCGTTTGTTGCCGATAAAGTTGTCGGTAAAGCGGCGGCTTTACTTATGGTAAAAGGCGGAGTAAAAGAGGTTTATGCCGATATTATAAGCTCTCATGCACTTGATGTTTTTGAAAAATATAAGGTTAAGACATATTACGGTAATTTGGTTGAGTATATTATAAATCGTGATAAAACAGGTATGTGTCCTATGGAAAAGGCAGTGCTTGAAGTAGATGAACCGAATACGGCATATGATGTGCTGAAAAAGAAAATTGCTGAAATGAGAAAGGGCGGTCATTGATCGCCTTTTGCTATATAATAAATATTTCGTAGGGCGGCCGTTGGTCGCCTTTTTGTGTGGTTTTGTATTGCAATACGGCAAGTGTTTCGTAGGAGCGACCATTGGTCGCCCTTAAGGAGTTAGTGTGTGTGGAAAAAGGGACGGCACATCGACGTTATTTTTTGCCACCACTCCGTCACTGCGTGCCACCTCTCCTTAAGGAGAGGCATTTTGTAAGGCTCCCATAGAGGGGAGCTGTCGGTAAAACCGACTGAGGGTAGGCAATAGAAAAATAGGCAATAGGCGACCGATGATTGCCCCTACGGATTTGCTGAATGGGAAAAGGGACGTCAAGGCACCGTCTCTTTTTTACCACCACTCCGTCACTGCGTGCCGCCTCTCCTCAAGGAGAGGCATTTTGTAAGGCTCCCATAGAGGGGAGCTGTCGGCAAAGCCGACTGAGGGGTGGTGATAGAAAAATAGGCAACGGGCGACCGATGATCGCCCCTACGAAATATAAAAACGCATAAAAAAACACCGCCGTATCGGCGGTGTCAAAAACATATACATATTGGGGGGAGTAAATGTTTTAAATGGGGGAGTTATCACAACTATAAAAGATGTAATATATATATATGAAACAAATATCAAAGATATTTGTAACTTTTGGGGGGACCCTTGCCTTTGGGGAAGGCAAGGGCATATGAAAAAAAGGATGGTATCGACTGTTTTTACACAGTCTATCAATTAAAACTGGATAGCTTATTTAGTTTTATCTGCCGAGTCTTCCATCAAGCGAACCTGTACTTCCATAGTTTCACCGTCTCTTAAAATCTTAAAGGTCAAATAATCGCCCGCTTTTTTCTTATCACGGATTTCGTTGACCTCCTCGGTAGATGAAACCTTCTGACCGTCAACTTCAAGAATCATATCGTTGACTTTAAGTCCGGCCTCTGCCGCTCCGCTGCCCTCGGAAACACTTCCGATAAACAAACCGTAGCCTGTATCTTTGATACCGATTCCGACAAGCGGTCTGCCTGTCACGTATCCTGATGCCATCAAGTCGTCAATGATTGGTTTTGCCTCTGATATTGCGATAGCAAATCCCATACCTTCAACGCCTGTGGTTGATAATTTAACTGAGTTAATACCTATAACCTCACCGTATTGGTTGATTAAAGCACCGCCCGAGTTACCTGAGTTAATGGCGGCATCTGTCTGCAATAGGTTATAAGTTCTGTTATCTATATTCATTGTTCTGTTTACGGCACTGATTATACCTGACGTAACTGAACCGGAAAATTCCTGTCCCATCGGGTTACCGATTGCAACTGCCGTTTCACCGACTTGAACTGTTGTCGAGTCGCCGAGTGTTGCGGCTGTAAGCTTTGTTGAACCCGGATCTATTTTCAAAACCGCAAGGTCTGTTTTTGTATCCTGACCTACAAGTTTTGCGGTGAATTCATCACCTGTATTAAGTATTACCGATATTTCCGAAGCACCGTCAATAACGTGCTGATTTGTTACAATGTAACCGTCGTCTTGGAAAATAATTCCCGAACCGCTGCCTTGTTCAACGGTTTGACCGTCTGTGCTTCCGTCGCCGCTTGAATAATAATATCTTCCGCTGAACGGATCGTAATATTTTTGCGGTTGAACTGTAGTCTTGTTTATAACACCGACAACGCTTGGTCCGACTTGTTCTGCAATTTCGGGAATTGTAAGAACTTTCTTACCGTTTTTGTATGCTGCAAGTTGAGCTGAATCCGAAGATGATGAATCATCCGATTGTGTTGTTGCACTTGCAACTGCCGCGCTTTGAGTGTTGTTGTTCATATTCTTTTGCATAAAGTACATTCCTGTTCCGAATACACCTGCTGTAAATATGCTTGCTGCAAGAGCTGAACAGACAGCTGTTAGCCATACTTTTTGTTTTTTCTCTTTCTTTGGCTTTTGGTCGTAAATAATCAAGTCAGTTGATTCTGTATAAGGGTATTTCTTCATGGTCGTCATCCTCCTTATATCATTATTATCAAAACAATCTAAATTCATACTCTTTATAGCTTTCCTTTGACTATGGTTATATGATACAGTACACTTTTGACACTGGTATGAATTAAATGTAAATAGAAATGACTTATTTTATGAACAAAGTGTGAACAGGTATTGACAAATAGAGATAATAAGGTTAGAATATGTATAAATGCGAATTATTTGCAACAAAATATACACGCAAAGATATTATAAAGTAGAAAGGATTTTATATGAAGAAGTTACTTATACTTGATTCAAACAGTATTTTAAACCGTGCGTTTTACGGTGTGCGTTATTTGTCCGCAAGGGACGGTACTCCGACAAATGCGATATATGGTTTTCTTAATATATTATTGAAACTGATAAAGGAGCAGGAGCCGGATTATATTTGTGCGGCTTTTGACGTGAAAGCACCGACATTTCGTCATAAGCAGTACGAGGGATACAAGGCACAGCGTAAGCCAATGCCCGAGGGACTTGCCGCACAAATGCCTCTTGCAAAGGATGTACTTCGTGCAATGGGCGTAACAATTCTTGAAAAAGAGGGTTACGAGGCTGACGACATAATCGGAACAGTTGCAAGACTTTGTGAAGAAAGTGAAATAAGCTGTTTCATTGCAACGGGCGATAAAGACGATCTGCAGCTTGCGAGTGACAAAACAAAGGTCATTTTGACGGTTACAAAGTCGGGATATAATGAAACGATTATTTATGATGACAAGGCTGTTAAGGAAAAGTACCACGTCACACCGACTGAATTTATTGACGTAAAGGCACTTATGGGCGATCCGTCCGATAACATTCCCGGTGTTAAGGGGGTCGGCGAAAAAACGGCTATGAGCCTTATCGAAAAACATCACAGTATTGAATATATATATGAAAATATTGACGGCATAGGTCTAAAGGGCGCTATGCTCCAAAAGATGAAAGACGGCAGGGAAATGGCATTTATGTCAAAGGAGCTTGCGACTATCAACAGAAATACACCGATTGAATTTAATGCGGAGGAATGTGTATTTGACGGTTTTGAAAACAACGGTGAGCTTTACGAAATATTAAAGCGACTTGAACTTAACAGTATTATAAAGAAGCTTGATTTGTCAGGCGGGGATAACGTAAAGGAAAACGAGGATATTTTTAAAGATTTTTCTTATCAAGTCGGGGATAAGAATATGATTAACGGTGATAAAGTGACCGTTGTGCTTGACTTTGACGGTGATAATATTTCATCGGCGGCAGTCGGAGCGGGGAATAATGCGGTAGTATTAAATGAGCAAGACGATATAAAAGAGTTGCTTGAAGATGACAGCATAGCAAAGGTTATGTTTGACGTCAAAGAGGCTATCGTTAAATTAAACGGCAGAATTGACATAAAAAATATATCAGATGATACCGCAATCGCCGCATATCTTGTAGATCCTGCAAAAAATGAATACACAATAGAAAAATTGGCGAGCGAATATTTCGGCACGGTTATAGAAAAGCCTGAAGTCAAGCAGTTATCATTACTTGACGATGTGGAAACCGACAGGAGCGAATACCTTGCAAAATGTGCAGTTGCACTCGGTGTGCTTAATGAGTGTATAGGCGATAAGATAAAGGAAAACGGACAGGAAAAGCTGTATCAAGAGGTGGAATTACCGCTTGTTACGGTGCTTGCACACCTTGAAATAAACGGATTTCTTGTAGACGACAATCAATTAAAGGAATTTGCCGATAAACTCGGTGAAAAGATTGATGCGCTTACAAATGAAATATATATGCTTGCAGGTGAAGAATTTAATATTAATTCACCGAAACAGCTTGGTGTAATTCTTTTTGAAAAACTTGAATTAAAGCCTGTAAAGAAAACAAAGACCGGATATGCGACAAATGCAGATGTGCTTGAAAAGCTCAGAGATAAGCACCCTATAGTTAATTTTATTATGGAATACCGTCAGCTTGCAAAGCTGAAAAGCACATATTGTGACGGTTTGACGGCGGTTGTAAATCCGAATACGCACCGCATACATTCGGTGTTTACACAGACAGTGACCGTTACCGGCAGACTTTCATCAACAGAACCGAATTTGCAGAACATTCCGACTCGTACGGAGCTTGGCAGAGAAATCAGAAAAATGTTTGTTGCGAAAGATGGTTATGTGCTTGTGGATGCAGACTATTCACAGATTGAACTTAGAGTGCTTGCACATATCGCAAATGATGAAACAATGATAAATGCGTTTAGAAATAATGAAGATATTCACGCAGTTACCGCGTCACAGGTGCTTGGTATACCGCTTGAGGATGTTACAAAGGAACAGCGTTCAAGTGCAAAGGCGGTAAACTTCGGTATTGTGTACGGCATAGGTGAATTTTCACTGGCACAGGATTTGCATATATCGGTTAAAGAGGCTAAGGCATATATTGAAAGCTATCTTGAAAAGTATCACGGCGTAAGAAATTATATGGAGAGCATAAAGGAACAGGCGAAAAAGGACGGCTATGTTAAAACTATGCTTAACAGAATACGTTATATACCTGAATTGAAGTCACCGAATTATAATATACGTCAGTTCGGCGAACGTGTTGCGCTTAATACGCCGATACAAGGTACGGCGGCGGATATTATAAAGCTTGCAATGGTGAGAGTTGATAATAGACTTATAAATGAGGGATTGAAGTCGAAGCTTATATTGCAGGTACACGACGAACTTATAGTTGAGGCACATAAGGACGAAGTGGATAAGGTTAAACAAATTTTGAGCGAAGAAATGCAGAATGCAATGGAACTTAATGTGCCGCTTAAAGTGGATATGTCAACAGGACATAGCTGGTATGACGCGAAATAGTTTGCCACCACTCCGTCACTGCGTGCCACCTCTCCTCAAGGAGAGGCATAAAAGGCGCCCCTTGAGGGGAGCTGTCGTGAAACGACTGAGGGGTGGCGAAAGTAGGGGCGATCATCGGTCGCCCGAAACGGAGGAAATTAGAGGACGGCACCACGACGTCCCGTATGGGTAATTGTCAATCGCACGAAAGGACAAAACAATGAACAAAAACAAATTGGAAGAATACATCACTCTAACATACGGCACAAATGCAGAACATCCTTGGGGAAAATATCCGAGTTATTCTGTTTTTCGTCACCAAAACAACAATAAATGGTTTGCGCTGATTATGAGTGTAGCGAAAGAAAAGCTTGGAATTTGTGAAAACGGTGTGATTGACATTTTGAATGTAAAATGTGATCCGATTATGATTGGTTCGCTGATAACAGAAAACGGATTTTATCCGGCATATCATATGAATAAATCGAATTGGATTACGGTTGCACTTGACGGAAGTGCAGACAATGAAAAGATAAAATTTTTACTTGATATGAGTTTTGATTTAACATCAAAAAAGACTAAAAACGAAAGGAAATAAAAATATGAAAAAAATCATAAAGCTGATACCACTAATGCTTATACTTGTTTTGGTATTGACATCGTGTCAAAAAAACGCTGAAAACAGCGGTAAACCAAAGGTATACACATCATTTTACGCAATGTATGACTTTGCAAAAACAATCGGAGGTGACGATATAGACCTAACAAACATAGTACCGACAGGAACAGAGCCGCACGATTTTGAGCCGACTGCGTCTGATATGGCGAAACTTTCGGAGGCTGACATATTTATATATAACGGCGTCGGAATGGAAAGCTGGGCGGACAAAATAATCGAAACACTTCCGCAGAACGTAAAAGTTATATGCACATCGGAACAGATACCGACAGACGGAAACGATCCGCATATTTGGCTTAGTCCGCAGAATGCAAAATTGCAAATGCAGGCAATATGCAACGTGTTGTCAGAGGTGGACAGCAAAAATGCACAGAACTATATAAACAGACTTGACAGTTATCTAACTCAAATTGATGAGGTAGACACCGAGTACAAAAATGCCGAACTTGACGGTAAGACGATATTTGTAACACACGGTGCGTACAGCTATCTTTGCAACGATTACGGTATGAAACAAGTTGCGCTTGAGGGGGTTACAGGTGACAGTGATCCGTCACCGTCACAAATGGCAAAGGTGGTTGACCAAATAAAGAGCGAGGGCATAAGCTGTATTTTCTATGATCCGCTTGAGGGTGACAAAATGGCACAGGCGGTTGCGAATGAGGCTGATATTCAGGCACTTCCGCTTTATACTTTTGAGGGTGACAGCGAAAGTCGTGACTATGTAACGGTTATGAAAGCAAATCTTGAGGAACTAAAGAAGGGGATTTAAAATGAAAGCATCAAAACAGATTTCAGAATCACTTCCGATTATGATACTGCTCACATTGTCCGGTGGATTTATGGACGCATACAGTTATCTTTGCAGAGGTGAAGTTTTTGCAAATGCGCAGACGGGTAACATACTTTTGTTCGGTGTTAATTTGTCAATGGGGCATTGGAGCAAGGCACTCCAATATGTGTGTCCTGTTTTGGCATTTGCGATTGGTATTGCGGCGGCAGAATTTGTGAGAAGAAAGTTTACAAACAGAAAACACGTTCACTGGCGACAGATAATTGTATTTTGCGAGGCAGTGATATTATTCGGCGTAATGTTTATACCGCAGGAACTGAATTTGCTTGCAAACAGTCTTACATCGCTTGCGTGCGGTGCACAGGTTGAAAGTTTCAGAAAGATACAGGGCAACGGTATGGCGACTACAATGTGCATAGGTAACTTGCGTATGGCAACGCAATCGATATGTGATTATTGGTTTACAAAAGACAAACCCGCAATGGAAAAAGGATTTTTGTTTTTCGGCATAATTGCAATATTTACGATAGGTGCGATTATGGGTAACGTATCTGTCAGATTATTCAGCGAAAAGGCTATTTTGGTAAGCAGTATATTGCTGATAACGGCGTTTTCGATTATGCTTATTAATAAGGAAGATTGAGGATAATATGGAACAGGAAATTTTAAAAATTGAAAATTTGTATTTTGATTATTCCGATACATCTGTATTGCGTGATGTGAATTTTACATTACATAAGGGTGATTTTCTCGGTATAATCGGTGCAAACGGTGCGGGAAAAAGTACACTGATAAAAATAATTTTAAAAATTTTGCCGTACAACAAGGGTAAAATAACACTTTTCGGAGAAGATTTATCGAAGTTTAAAGAAAATTATAAAATCGGTTATGTTTCTCAAAAAGCAAATTCGTTTAACAGCGATTTCCCTGCAACGGTTAAAGAGGTTGTAATGGCAAATCTGTACAGCAGACGCGGACTTTTTAAACGCTACAGAAAAGAGGATTACGAAAAACTAAGTACAGTGCTTGAAAAAGTGGGAATGTCGGGATACGAAAACCGACTGATCGGTAATTTGTCGGGTGGTCAGCAACAGAGGATATTTATTGCAAGAGCGTTGATTTCAGAGCCTGAACTGTTGCTTATGGACGAGCCGACAGTCGGAGTTGATGCGAAGTCGGTAAGACAGATTATGGACATAATAAGCGAACTCAACAAACAGGGAATGACGATTATTATGACAAACCACGATACTCCGGAACTTGTCAGAGTATCGGACAAACTTTTAATATTCTGCGAACACGGCAACGGAGAATTTGTAAGCCGAAACGACCTTACAATGCAACAGATAAACGAAATATTTGCAGGAAAGAGGGTGCATCATCATGGATAATATTTTTCAGTACGCATTTATGCAAAGAGCATTTGTAGTTGCGGCAATAATTGCGGTGATTGCACCGTGTATAGGCGTTTCGATTGTACTTAAAAGACTTTCGGCGATAGGTGACGCAACGTCACATTCGGCGCTGGCAGGTATCGCATTCGGACTTTTGCTCGGAATTAATCCGATTTTGGGTGCGGTGATGTTTTCGATTTTTGCGGTTATCGGAATAGAGGTTTTCAGAAAATCATTCGGCAAATATTCGGAAATTGCAACGGTGGTTGTTATGTCGGCGGGTATCGGTCTTACGGCGGTGTTGTCGGGATTTATAACCAACGGCTCAACCAATATAAACAGCTTTTTGTTCGGCTCGATAGTTGCAATAAACGATTTTGAATTGTACTTAACGATTGGACTCGGCATAGCGGTTATTATAACTTCAATATTATTGTATAAAGAATTGTTCTTCGTTACGTTTGACGAAGAGGCGGCAAAGCTTGCGGGAGTGCCTGTCGGCGGTATTAATCTTGTACTTATGTTATTAACGGCAGTTACGGTTTCAGTTGCGTCAAGAATTGTCGGCGCGCTTATGATTTCGTCACTTCTTGTTATACCTGTTGCGGCGGCAATGATGATTGCGAAAAGCTATAAGCAGACAATATGGTGGTCAATCGCGTTTGCGGAATTTTCCACTGTTGCCGGACTATTCATATCGTACTATCTTGACCTCAGACCGGGAGGCACGATTGTGCTTTTGGGTGTGGTATTCTTGATTGTAATAATGGCTTGTACAAGTAAAAGGAGAAGGTGAGAGTATGGAGGATATAAACAGCATACTTTCAAAAGTAGGTTTGAAATGTACAAAACAGCGTATAAGCGTTATGCAGGTACTGTCGGACGCAGACGCACCTCTTACGGTTGAAAATATATATGACAAGGTTGACGGAATGTCGCTTTCGACCGTTTACAGAATTGCGGAAAAGCTGTGTGAAAAGGGTATAGTTAGTAAGCATACAATTCAAGACAGTGATAAGTTTTATTATGAACTCATAAACGGCGAACACCGTCATTATGCAATATGTCTTGGCTGTAAGGAAATGCGTTACGTCGATATATGCCCCGTACATTCACCGCATATAGATAATTTTACGGTGACGGGACATAAACTTGAAATATACGGCTATTGTGATAAATGTCAAAAGAAAAGGGACACTAAAACAAATTAATAAGCATAACAATAGGGACACTAAATTTTAGTGTCCCTATTATATTGCTTTATTTTATCATTTCGATTAAATCGGGGATACATTCCTCGAATTTAACGGCGTACCAATGCTCTTTTTCACTGCCTATGGTATGTTTGATACAGTCAACAGTGAAGTCAACGGCTATTTTAACTGCCTTACCCATATCAAAACCTTTAACCAATGCACCGCACAATGTGCTTGAAAAAATATCGCCTGTACTGTGGAAGTAACCTGGAATATTTTCGTTAAAGTACGATGAAAATTCGCCTGTTTCTCTGTTGTAGGACATAACGCCCTGTGAATTATCGTCAAAACTTACACCTGTAAGAACGACAATTTTTGAACCGAGATTTGAAAGACGTATAAGCAGATTTTTTATATATTCTTCGTCATATCCGCTGTCGATATAGTCCTCGTCAAGCAGCTGTGCCGCTTCGGTAAGGTTAGGCACGATTACGTCGGCTTTTGAACAAAGTTTTTTCATTTCCAAAGCAAAATCTTCGGTGAATCCGGCATAAAAATGTCCCTTGTCACCCATTACGGGGTCAACGATTATAAGGTTATCGTCAGTCTTGAATTTATCGAAAAAGTCCGAAACTATTTTTATCTGCTCAAATGAGCCTAAATAACCTGTTGCAACTGCGTCAAATTTTAAATCAAGGCTTTTCCAATGGTCTGCGATAGACGGAATATCGTTCGTTAAATCGCGATATGTATAGCCTGTAAATCCGCCTGTATGCGTTGAAAGTACCGCCGTAGGTACGGGACAAGCTTCTATACCCATTGCGGAAATTATAGGAAGCGCAACGGTAAGCGAACATTTACCGAAACACGAAATATCTTGTATTGACACAATTCTTTTCATTCTAAAACTCCATTCCTTCGTTTTTAAACGACTTTAGATATTTTATAACATTTCATTGTTAATGTCAATAAAATCATCATAAAGTTGTCCGAATGTACATAATTTAATATACATAAATAAATATTGGGAGGCGAGAAAAATTGTGTTATGACTATGCGAGAATGTTGAAAGACATAGAAATGCTTACGGACAATTATAACATTATAGAAAGATTTTCGATAGGAAAGAGTGTTATGCAGAAAGATATTCCGTGTTTGAAAATCGGAAGGGGAAAGAAAAAACTGCTTTTAAGCGGTGCGTATCACGGACTTGAATATCTTACGGCGGCTTTTTTGATAAAATTTGTGTCAAATTACACCGTAAAGCTGATGACGGAAACGGAATATTTCGGGTATGACATAAAAAGGCTGTATTCGGATATTACGGTTTACGTTGTGCCTATGGTCAACCCCGATGGTGTGGATATTGCGCTTAACGGTCTTGATATTACTAACGAATATCACAGGCACTTAATCAGTATGGTGGGAATACACAGTTTTAATCATGTTTGGCAGGCAAATTCGAGGGGAGTTGATATAAACCATAATTTTGACGCGAAGTGGCAGATGGTTGTTGATAAACCGTCACCGTCAAAATACGGCGGTGAATATGCGGAGTCTGAGCCTGAAACAAGGGCAATTACGGAATTTGTGAGAAAAGAGCAATTTGATATGCTTTTGGCATTTCACAGTCAAGGCCGTGAGATATATTATGACTTTGACGGTATGACAGGCGAAAATTCGGTTGAGATTGCAAAGAAAATGGCGGAGGAAAGCGGATATGCGGTGTGTATTCCGACAGGTACGGCGTCATACGGCGGTTGTAAGGATTGGTTTATAAAGGAGTTCGGAAAAGAGGGATTTACGGTGGAAATAGGTACGGGACAAAACCCTTTGCCGATGAGTATGCTTGATGAAGTGTACGATGAAAATGCCAAAATTGCTTTATGTGCCATGCATGAATGTGCATATAACTGAAAATGAGCTGTTGAAAAACAGCTCATTTTCAGAGGACGATAAATTGTCCGGAACGTGCAGGCTTATTATGTACAAGCCTAAATTTTGCTTATGCACTTTTCGCGAAAATAAACTCTAACGTACCGATGTACGCCAACGAGTTCATTTTCGCAAAATCCGAACTAATTTCTCGACCTCTGCCGTATTTGAAATAAATTGTCGTATTATTTTTAGTCTAATTTTGAACCGCACTTATAGCAGAAATGAGTATTCGGTGCGTTTACAGAGTCGCAAACGGGACAAGTAATCGGCTTAGGTGTGTCATTTTCTGTCGGAGCGGCTTGTTTGGTTGTTTGTGGTTGAACCGGTGCTTGAACAGGTGTTTGAACAGGTGCTGATTGTGCCTGTGGTGTTTGAGGTGCCTGTGGTGCCGAATATGTTGTTGACTTTATCGGAGTCTTTGCATATTCATAGAAACCTGCGTGTACAAGACCGAAGAACAACGGTGCAAACAATGTATATACAAGCTGAACTATGACAGTGATAACCGCAAACAATATACCGACAAACGGAATCTTTGAAAGCAATGCAAGTATAGCCATAACAGCATAAATCAGCAAGTTAGGGATAAATTCGGCACAGAACATTTGAAGTTTGTAACCGTTTGTATCCTGCATTGATTTTCTTAGTGCCGCAGTTGCGTTTACCGATTTTTCTTCATTAAGTATATACGGTGTGAATGAATACGCATAATACTTTGAAACAGCGATAAACGGACCTGCAATCGGAACTAAGAACCAAATGAAAATCCATAGCTTTTTCCAACACATACCGCCGGCAGTTCTCCAAAAATCTTTAAAAGCTTTGAAAAGCTGGTCGGAATAAACTTCCTTACCGTTGAAACCGTCAAGATAAACTGCCGCCATACCTGCGGAAAGAACCGCTATAACAGGCACAATAACTATCGGTAATACACCGAATACAAGAACGAGTATAGTTAAAAGTGAACTTAAAAGTGAAAGCCCCCATAGTTTAAACGGCATTTTTGACAATACGTTAAAAGCTCTTTTATAGATGTTACTTATAATCATAATAAAAACCCCCTTAAAAAATTAATTGTTTTGACCGTAATATGCGTTTGCGCCGTGTTTTCTGTAATAGTGCTTATCCTTTAATTCTTGAGGTGCCTCCTGAACTTTCGGATTAATCATTTCTGTACGCGCCGCCATTTTCGCAACTTCTTCAAGTACGACTGCATTGTGAACAGCTTCCATACCGTCTTTGCCCCAAGTGAAAGGACCGTGATTTTTACATAGTACGGCAGGCATTGCAACGTAATCTTTGTCTTTGAAAAAGTCAACGATAAGTACGCCTGTATTTTTTTCGTATGCCTCGTCGATTTCTTCCTTTGTAAGATTTCTTACGCATGGGATTTCGCCGTACATATAGTCAGCGTGAGTTGTACCGTAGCAAGGAATACCGCGTCCCGATTGTGCCCAACTTGTTGCCCAAGGTGAGTGTGTATGTACGATACCGCCGATATTAGGAAATGCTTTGTAAAGCTCAATATGAGTCGCTGTGTCTGATGATGGGTTATATTTACCTTCGATTTTGTTACCGTCAAGGTCCATAATAACCATATCTTCAGGCTTTAGCTTATCGTAATCAACGCCTGACGGCTTGATTGCAAAATAGCCTGTTTCTCTGTCAATTTCACTTACGTTACCCCAAGTGAATGTAACAAGTCCATGCTTTGGTAACTGCATATTAGCCTCGTAAACTCTTTGCTTTAATTCTTCTAACATATTATATATCTCCTTTTATTAGTATTTCAAATATTCAACTGCCGCTTTTTCGATAGGCAGACCGTTCTTGTAACGTACAGCAAATTCGTTAAATCCTTTAACGTCCTCGTCTGTCGGCTCAAGTGTGTATGATTCACTTTGTGAGAATACTTTGTTGTTAAGGAAATCGGTAAGTGTTTCGTTTTCTGATTTTGCAAGCATATATGACGCAAGCAATGCGATACCCCATGCACCGCCTTCACCGGCTGTTTCCATAAGTGAAACAGGTGTGTTTATAGCGGCAGCCATAAACTTCTGACCAACGTCCTTTGTTTTAAACAATCCGCCGTGACCGAACATTCTGTCAAGCTTGACATTTTCCTTGTCAAGAAGAATATCCATACCGAGCTTTAATGTTCCGAGTGCGGAATAAAGGTGAGTTCTCATCATATTTGCAAGGTTAAACTTACTGTCCGGTGTACGAACGAAAAGCTGACGGCCTTCTTCAAGACCTGTAATGTTTTCGCCTGAGAAATATCCGTAAGAAAGAAGTCCTCCGCAGTCTGCGTCACCCTCAAGAGCTTTTCTGTAAAGTGTGCCGTATAGCTTTTCTGTATTTATTTCAATACCGAGTTCGGCTGAATATTCTCTGAATATATTTACCCAATCATTAAGGTCAGATGTACAGTTGTTTACGTGTACCATTGCAACATCGTCACCGACCGGTGTTGTAACTATATCAATTTCGGGATAAGCCTTTGAAAGTGGTTTTTCAAGTACAACCATAGCAAATACGGACGTACCGGCTGAAACGTTTCCTGTACGTTTTGTAATGCTGTTTGTTGCGGTCATACCCGTACCGGCGTCACCCTCCGGAGGGCATAGCGGAATACCTGCACTGAGTTTGCCTGTTGTGTCAAGAAGTTTTGCACCCTCTTCTGAAAGCGTACCGGCATTTTCTCCTGCAACAAGCACTTTTGGAAGTAAGTCTGAAATTGTATAAGGAAGGTTTTTATTTGAAATCAACTTATCGAATTTCTCAATCATACCCTTATTATAATCTTTTGATGCACTGTCAATAGGGAACATACCCGACGCCTCGCCGATACCGAGTACAAATTCACCTGTAAGTTTCCAATGAACATATCCGGCAAGTGTTGTAAGATACTTGATTTTTGAAATATGTTCTTCTCCGTTTAAAATCGCTTGATAAAGATGAGCAATGCTCCATCTTTCAGGAATATTGAAGTCAAAAAGATTTGTAAGTTCTGCGGCGGCTTTGCCTGTTATGCTGTTTCTCCAAGTACGGAACGGAACTAAAAGCTCCTTGTTTTCGTCAAATGCCATATAGCCGTGCATCATAGCGCTGAAGCCTATTGCACCGATTTTTGTAAGTTCTTCGCCGTATTGATTTTTAACGTCGTCAGCCATATTTTTGTAGCTTGTCTGAATACCTGTCCAAACGTCCTCAAGACTGTATGTCCAAATACCGTTTTCCAAACGGTTTTCCCATTCGTAACTGCCGGACGCAATAGGATTATTATTTTCGTCAATCAAAACTGCCTTTATACGAGTTGAGCCAAGCTCAATACCGAGTACGGTTTTGCCGTTTTGAATTGCGTTTTTAATCTGCTCCATAATTTTCTCCCTCTGTTTTTTTTATTTAAAGAATAAACTCTTAACTATTATTATAAACAACTTATCTATGTTTGGCAATATAAAAAAGAGATTTTTTCCAACAAATTTGAGGTGACTTCGGCTGTTGCAATTCTTTTGATAATGTGCTATAATCAAACGAGATATAGATATTTGGAAGGTGAACATAGTTGGAATTATGTATATTTAATAAAATAGAAGATGACCTATGTATAAAGGGGATATTGGAAAAGGATAATGTTATCGTTTTAAGAAACATTATCGAATTTTCCGAAACAGAGGGCGTTACAAGCAGTGCAATAAAAGAATACGTTGCAACACGTCTTGCGAATGATGATAATATTTTATCACGTCTTGCACAGGCGGGTAAATTTATCGGAGATGACCTTTACAGACTTGCAAAATTTGATATTGAGCAGATTTATAAAAAGCTGTTTTCAACTCAAATTAAGTACGCACCGTCAGGTAATCCTATCGGATTCAGTAACGGATATGTGGCGTCAATCAGAGCAATAACAGAGTCAAAATCGGCACAGGAGCTTCTTGATTTGCTTATCGAGCATTACAGAAAGTTCGGCAGCGGAATTTTAGCGAAGTATAATGCGTTTAGATATGACGGCGAACTTATCGGAGTATCAAATACCGATGATATTACTTTTGATTCTCTTGTCGGCATTGAGTATCAAAAACAAGTGTTGATTGATAATACAAAGGCGTTTGTCAGCGGTAAAGCGGCGAATAACGTATTGTTGTTCGGTGACAGAGGTACGGGTAAATCATCATCTGTAAAGGCACTTTTAAATATGTTCTGCGATGACGGACTTCGTATTATAGAAATGCCTAAGCATTGCATAAAGGATATACCGTCACTTTCAAAGGTGTTGGCTGAAAGCCCAAATAAGTACATAATATTCCTTGACGACCTTACTTTTGAATCACACGAAACAGAGTACAGAGCGTTAAAGGTTGCAATGGAGGGACAACTTCAGGCTAATCCTACAAACGTGCTTATATATGCAACGTCAAACAGAAGACATTTAATAAGAGAGAATTGGTCAGACAGAGAGGGCGGAGAAATCCACGTAAACGACCAAATGCAGGAAACACTTTCACTTTCGGAACGTTTCGGTATCAGTCTTGTATTCTCTGCGCCTAACCAAAAAGAATATCTTAATATCGTTTCCGAAATGCTTAAAAAGCACAATATCAAAATGAATGCGGATATTGAAAAAGAGGCGGTAGTATGGCAGATGAACTACGGAGGTCGCAGTGCAAGATGTGCAAAACAGTTTGTAACGTCTTATATTGCAAAATAAATTCAGAGAGGAAGTTTATAATGAAAAAGAAAATTATAGCTATTACACTTGCAGTTTCGGCAATGATGTCAACAGTTGCTTTTGCCGAAAACATTAATGCAAATTATACGGATAATGTATTGTCATTTGAACAGACAGACGAAAATATTGCCGTTGTTTCGTGCTATGACGAAAACGGCAAGCTTTGCTACAGCAATATGTATAAGTCTGAGGACGGCAATTTCAGTGCCGATATACCTAAAGAATATAAGGGGATGAAAACAAAGGTTTACTTTGTAAATTCAAAAGAGATAAAAGAAATCAGTGTAAGTGATGATGTTCAGCCGACAGCTACACCGTCTGTAACACCGACACCGACAGAAACACCGTCTGCGACAGAAAAGCCGTCTGCAACAACAGCACCGACAACTAAGCCGTCAACGGACACACCGTCAATTTACGAAAAAGTAACAGATGCGGTTTATGCACCGGCGGTTGTTAAGGAAGTTGAAACAACTACAAAAGACGGTGAAGATATGTATGCCGTTACTTTGTTTGCACAGGGTAAGGAAATAAAGACATTGATTGAAAATGATGTTACATTTGAAACTTCTTCGGAGGCTTATTCGTTTATGAAAGGCAAAGACGCAGGAAAGCTTGAGGAGGGTGACGTTATCAGCCTTACATCAAACGTTGCCGGAACAAGAATAAATCATATGTACTTTATTTACAGACCGCAGGACGAAGATATAATTACAGGCAGTCAGGATTTCGGCACTGACTTTGAAAAACTTATAACCGAAAACGGCTCAAGTGTTGCAAATCAATGGAAGCTTATGAAGTACGGTGAAAAAGCGTCAAGCGACAGATACCAGTACGCATTCGGACTTATCGGTAAGGTGGGTTCAAATTCACTTACTTTGATAAACAAGAGCGGCAGCACAGACAATGTTATCGAAGTTGATACAAAGAAAGATACAATAGTTTATACTTGTGATGTATCGAATAAGAATGAAGTTGAAATTGCGTCAGTTGGCGATATAACTTCAACAATTCCGAAAAGCACTTTCGATAAGGACAATACAATAGATTTCACAAACGATTACAGCTATAATTACGCACTTGTAAGAGTGGTTGACGGAACTGCAACGGATATAGTTGTATACGAAAATTATAATGATTAATCAAATTGCCTGCAAAACCTCTATGGTTTTGCAGACAGGCTCAACAATTAATGTAACTCAACAAATCCTATACGATTAAAAAATCGTAGAAAGAGAGTAGGAGGAAATTAAAAATGAAAAAATTAAAGAAAGCTGTCTTGGCAGTTTTATCAGCGGTATTGGTGGTAGGAAATATTAACGCAGTGTTTGCTGACGGTGATATAAGTGTAAGAATGAATGGGATTGTGTCGAATGACGTCAGTTACATAAATTTTACGGATACGAAACCTATACAAATCGATAACCGAACATTGACGCCTGCAAGGGCAATGGCGGAGGCTGCCGGTATGGAGGTTGAATGGGACCAACCGACTCAGACCGCACTTTTGACGCTTAAAGCAGACGCAAATTCGGACAGACCGATAGAACGTTTTGCGTCAGAGGCGATTAATAAAATTGACGGTTTGGGGTTGGATATGACGCCGACAAGTATAACGGCAGCTTTAAGACTTAATGACAGCAACGCTGTTATTAGGTATAACTTTACCGATTCTGACGGCGATAATGTGCCGTTTGGTAAGGATTATGAAATGGTTTCGCAGGCTGTTTTCATAGAGGACGGTACGCTTATGATACCGATACGTGATTCTATGGAAATGTTCGGACTTGATGTTAAATGGTATCAAGATGAGCTTTGTGCGGAAGTTAATATCCCCGAGGAAATAGGTATTCCCGAGGGACTTGCAATAATTCCGAACCACGGAAACGGTAAATACAGCGCAGATAATCTTGCCGACAACTCAAATCCGAGTATAGATATTGAGGATGTGCCTGTTGACAATGATCAGCAACTCGGTACATATTTGGGTAAGTTTAAGATTACGCATTATTGCCCTTGTTCAATCTGTAACGGCGGTTGGGGAGCGTATACCGCCTGGGCGGGTGAGCTTATTCCCGGTCAGACCATTGCGGTGAACCCTAAAATTATTCCTAAATTAAGTTGGGTGTATGTTGACGGCTATGGTTACAGACACGCCGAAGATACCGGCAGCGGTATAGGTGAATATCATATTGATATGGCTGTGCCGACTCATTCAATGGCAGTGGCACTCGGTGTTGTATACAAAGATGTATATTTGGTTGAATAACAGAGTGCCGACAAATTGTCCGGAACGTGCAAAACATTATTTTTATATTTCAAAATTTAATTTATAGCTGTAACAAATAACAGGCAAGCCTATGGCTTGCCTGTGCACTTTTTGCGAAAATAAACTCTAACGTACCAATGTACGCCGACGAGTTCATTTTCACAAAATCCAAACTAATTTCTCGACCTCTGCCAGTCTGTCGACATTTTGTCGACAGGCTTTTGTATTATCTTTCCATTTTCCAATACTGTACACTGTAAGGCGGTAATTCACTGCCGCCGCCGAAGTCGTGCATATTACCGCTGATTAAGTCAACAGCCGTACCGCAACCGGCGTCAAAATGCACTGTAACAGGATTTTCGTCTGCATTGATAGCGACAAGAACACGTTCATCATCATATTTTCTTTCAAATATGCAGTGCTTGTTTTGTAAAACAACCGAACGGAAATCACCGTAGCATAATGCTTTACTGTTTTTGTGTGCCGTAGCAAGTTTTGATATAAATTCTGAAAGCTCATTGTCCAAAGGCTCATCAAAGCATACACGAAGTGCAGGATCACCCTCGTTTTTATGTGCTTTTGCACCCCATTCACTGCCGTAATATACGCAAGGAATACCAGGCATACCGAAAATCATACCGTAAGTAAGCGGTATATGCTTTTCGTTTGTAAGTATGCTTGCAATTCTTGAAACATCGTGGTTGTCAACAAAACTCAATAGGTGCTTGCCACGGTACAATGTCCATTGTTCGGGACCGAATTGACGTAACAATGAATGTACAATTTCAAACATATTCATACTGTTGAAACTTGAATAAACACCCTTGTAACATTCATAATTAGTGCAACTGTGGAGCATATCGTCATTGACAAATTGATTGTAGCCACCGTGAAGAAGTTCGCCGAGCAGAAGAAAATCATTTTTTAAACCGTCAGTGTAACTTCTCAATCTCTTTAGAAAATCCTTGTCAAGACAGTATGCAACGTCAAGACGTAAACCGTCAATGTCAAATTCGTCAATCCATAGTTTGATACATTCAAAGATGTGATTTATAACTTCTTCATTGCGAAGGTTGATTTTTACAAGGTCGAAATTACCCTCCCAGCCTTCGTACCAAAGACCGTCATTGTAATTTGAATTACCGTTGAAATCAATGAAAAACCAATCGCGGTAACGTGAGTTCTCCCTGTTTTGGAGAACGTCCTGAAATGCCCAAAATCCTCGTCCGACGTGGTTGAATACGCCGTCAAGAACAACTTTGATGTTGTTTTTGTGTAGATTTTCGCATACTTCTTTAAAGTCGTCATTTGTGCCAAGACGACAGTCGATTTTTTTGTAGTCACGAGTATTGTAACCGTGTGTGTCCGATTCAAATACAGGTGAAAAATATATTGCATTCGCTCCGAGATTTTTTATATGCTCAATCCAATCGTTTACTTTTAAAATTCTGTGCGTTAAAACACCGTTATTTTCAAACGGTGCACCGCAAAATCCTAACGGATAAATTTGATAAAATACACTTTCATATGCCCACATATTTTCGGCCTCCTTAATGGTTATAATTTATTATATCATCTGTGCAGTATAAACGTCAATAAAAAGAAAATATTTATAGAAAAAACTTGAAAAACCGCATAGAATGTGATAAAATAAATTAGTATGAACAAATTTAAAAGGAGTTTTAATTATGTCAGGACATTCAAAATGGAGTACAATTAAGCGTAAAAAGGGCGCAAACGATGCCCAAAGAGCTAAGATATTTACAAAAATCGCTCGTGAGATTATAGTTGCCGTAAAGGCAGGCGGTCCGGATCCGGATAATAACTCAAGTCTTAAAGACGCTATCGCAAAGGCTCGTTCAAATAATATGCCTAACGATAATATAAACAGAACAATTAAAAAGGCGGCAGGCGATACAGACGGTGATAACTACGAAAGTATCACATACGAAGGTTATGGACCTGCAGGTGTTGCGGTAATCGTAAACGCACTTACAGATAACAGAAACAGAACTGCCGCAGACGTACGTCACGCATTCGATAAGAACGGCGGTAATATGGGACAGACAGGCTGCGTAAGCTTTATGTTTGACAAAAAGGGTATTATCATTATCGAAAATGAAGATATGGACGAAGATGAAATCACTATGGACGCTCTTGAAGCCGGTGCAGATGATATTGAAGTAGAGGACGGCGTTGCGGAAATCGTGACTGCTCCGTCTGATATGGGTGCTGTTCGTGACGCACTTGCGGAAAAGTATACTATTTCTTCTGCCGAAGTCAGTATGGTTCCTCAAACAATGACTGAACTTACAGAAGAAGGTCAAATCAATGCAATGACCAAGCTTCTTGATATGCTTGAAGACAATGATGATGTACAGGATGTATACCACAACTGGGATATGCCTTCAGAGGACTGATTCAAGTGATTTGGGGCATATCTGCACAATATTTTAAACTTGAAGTATAAATATACGTCGGCGTTTAAAATATTGCACACCTATACCCCAACTGACTTGAATTAAAATTCAAGCAATTTTCGACATATCTGTACGGTTTCAAAAGCTTGAAGTATAAACATACGTCGGCGACTAAAAAAAGCACAACTAAACTAAAACTTACTTGAATTAAAATTCGAGTTATTTGTAGCATATCTGCACAGTATTTTAAACTTGAAGTATAAACATACGTCGGCAGTGAAAAACTGTACACATATACCAACTAACCCGAATTGAAATTTGCGGGTTTTAAACACAAACATTAACAAAGGATTAGATTATGAAGAACAAGATTATTCAATTATTGCAAAGCACAGCGGGAATGCTCATATTTGCACTTTTAAGCGGTTGTGCGTATTATATTGTAGTATTAAAATTCATACTGTCACACACATCTGTCGGCGGCGGATTATTAGGATTTTTCTTTCTGCCGGCAATCATATTCGGTGCGGCGCTTGTGCTTATAAAAATAATAAAGCAATGTATGGAAAACGGTAACTACAATGCGGTTAATTTAATATTTTGGCTGCATATTGTATTTATAATAATATCAGCCGTATTTCTTGTTTCGATGTTTGTATAATTTAAAACGGTGTTCGTCGTGAACACCGTTTTTCTTATTTTAATTTTTCGAGCAAATATTTTTCCTTTGTTGCCATACCCCCACGAATGTGACGTTCTGCCTTGTTCTGCTCCAAAACCGACTGTGCTTCTTTGTACAGTGCAGGGTTTATTTTATAAAGTCGTTCATGTACATCTTTGTGCACGGTTGTCACTATCAGTGTCGATTTCAACCACGTCTGAAATATTGATAGGGAAGTTCAGTCCCTCAATATCTTCGGCAATGTTAAAGTAAACATATATCTCATTTTTTGAAACAACACGAATTTCTTTTACAACCTTTTTCAATTCCTCATTTGTGATGTTGCCCGAAAAATCAAATGCACTGAATATATTAAGAAATGCTTGAATACTTGCTTTGATTTTTTGAGTGATTTCTCTTGTTTTGTTTGTTTCGTTAAGACGAAAGCTAAGCTTTTCGATTTCCTCGTTTATAGGAATCATATCATGTTCCGCCTCGTCCATTGTTATAAGTGCTTTTACGGCAAGTGTTTTTAATCGTTCACGTTCTTGCTTTAATTCGTCAAGACGGTTTTCGACTTCCTCCAACACAATACCGCTTGTATTTCTGATGTATTCTTTGATTATACTGTTGCACCTTGTTTCGACAAGTGTAAAAAAGCTTTCTCGGTCGTCAAGCAATGATTTAAACAATGTATTCAAAGCCGATTTCAACCAGTCTTCATCAATGCGGATGTATTCGGAATCACATCTGCCGCTGCCGTATGAGCTGCGTTTTGAGCAAGTCCACCAAACTTTAGGCGGTCGGTTGGGGGAGTATTGCTTTTGGTATCGTCTGTATGAAAAGCCACAACTGTTGCATTTTATAAGATTTGAAAATAAATGCTTGTTACTGCGTTTTTCACGTTGACAGTATTGCTTTGCGTTCTTTTCTTTTATCTGTTGTGCCTTTTCAAATTGCTCGTCCGATATAATGCGAAATTCCGGTCTTTCAGATACATACCATTCTTCTTTAGGATTTTTTTGTCGCTGACTTGTAAATATATCTTTCATACTCTCTTTACCGTTAATGACAGTGCCTATATAAATCGGATTGGTTAAAATTCTGCCGACAGAAATTTGACTCCAATTATAATTAGGTTGACCGTCCTTTAATTTTTTTGTCTTGACGTGTGACTCATAAAGAAATTTTGCAATTTTCGCCATGCCCCATTCTTCTTCTGTGTATAAGTCAAAAATTTTCTGTACCCAACGGCTTTCTTCGGGATTGGGTACAAGAGTGTATTTGTCTGTTCTGTCGTAGCCAAAAACAAAATTCGGAACAATACCTCGCTCCTTGCTGAATTGCTTGCCGAATTTTGTACGTTCACTGATTTTCTGACTCTCGTTTTCCGCAATCATAGCCATAAGGTTGAGCGTAAACATGTCAATATCTTTGCCCTCACCCATATTTACAAGGTGCAGTTGAACACCGAGATTTGCAAGCTCCCTTGAAACCGTTATAAAGTCAAGAGTGTTTCTGAACAGACGGCTTATGTCCTTGACATATAAACGCTGAAACTCTCCACGTCTTGCCGCACTCAAAAGCCTTTGTAAATCTTTTCTGTTTTTCATTTTGGTGGCTGATTTGCCTTTGTCACTGTATATGCGAATGAGCGTGTCGTTACGATTGCCGACGTATTTTTCAAAAAATTCACGCTGATTTTCAAGACTTAGCTCTTGTTCTTCCTTGTTTGTAGAAACCCTGATGTATGCCACTGCGTCCATTTAAACACCCTCTCTGTTAATTCTAAAATATCTTAAAAGAAGTATATCATAGAATTATTTGAAATACAATAGTACAATGTAAATTTGTAAATAATATTAGATAAAGTATCACCAAACATTAAAAATGGTGAGGACGTACCTCACCATTTTGTGTTTATTGCGATACCATTATGTATTTATTCCGCTTTCAGAAGCGATATAGTCGTCTACGGCTTTCTTGGGGATTTTCCAACACGAGCCGATTTTAAAGCCTTTGATTTTACCGTTCCTCAGTAGGTTATACAAAGTGTTTCTTCCGACAAGAAGATAATCCATAACTT